>JACCDS011960762.1_pt1 | contig 10733 bp, 5 predicted proteins | sample 7446441 | NCBI WGS metagenome assembly JACCDS01 (sample SAMN15323445, study PRJNA562643) | freshwater metagenome | isolation source: river surface water | place: USA:Blue River Watershed | collected 2017-08-17 | reverse complement strand
GTGATCCACGTCGCCGGCTTTCGCGCGAAAGCCGACGGCAGCGAAGCCGAAGGCGCATTTGCCCGCCACACCATGCCCCGCCACGGCGAGTGGCACCGGCTGACCTTTGACGTGCGTTCGACCTTTCCGAGCGACGCATTGCCCAAGCTTTTCGCGGAGGACGGGGCCGCCTTGATCGCTCCGTTCCGACTGACTGCCGCCCCTCGGGTGAACCTCAGAGGTGAAACGCGCGGGCCTGCGGCCGGCGATGCCGCTGGCGATCAACGCTACGAGCTGACCCTCGCGACCGACGAACCCCTGACCTACGAATGCTTCCCGCTCCAGAGCCTCTCGGTGCGCGCCACCCAGACAAAAGGCGAGCTGGCCCTGGATGAACTGCGCGCCGGCGTAGCGGGAGGCTCGGTCGTCGGCGCGGCACGACTCAGTGGCCCTGCGGACGCACGCTGGCTGGCCTTTGACTTGAACCTCCGTGACGCCGAGCTCGACGGATTACAGGCGGCGTGGCGTGAATTTCAAGTCGCCAAAGGGGCCAATCCGCCGCCCGCCAAGCCGCTGGGTGGACGACTAGATTTGACCTTGGCCGCCACCGGACCGATGGCCGATCCGATGGGCTTTTCCGGGCGAGGCTCAGCGCATCTGGCCGGGGCGGAGCTCGCCGCCATTCGCCTCTTCGGACCGTTCTCCACCATGCTCGGCCAAGTCGGGCTTGGGTTTGGCACCGTCCGCCTGCATACCGCCGACGCCGCCTTTCTCCTCGACGGGTCGAAAGTCGCGCTCGATCCGCTCACGCTGACCGGCGATGCCGCCCAAGTGGACGCCCGAGGTTCTTATGATTTGGCGGCCGAAACGATTGATTTCACCGCCCGCATCCAGCCCTTTGGCAATCAAGGCGGCTTGATCTCGGGTGCCGCCGATTGGGTGCTGTCGCCTTTGTCCAACGCGTTGACGGTGCATCTGGACGGAGGCCTCGACCGCCCAGCTTGGCGTTTCAACTACGGTCCACGCCAATTACTGAAGCGGATCACGGACCGCTGAGCGCAACCATCACGCGAGAAATCGCCTCGCCCCCGCGCTCCGCTGGCCTCAGCACTCGTTACCTAGCATGCAGGACGTCACGCATCCGTTGATCCCCCCGACCACGTGGTCGCAACGTTTCGTGTTCGCCGCCGGTCTGGCGATCACATCGGCGGCGGCATTGATTTTGATCGGCTGGCGCCTGCGGATCGACACCCTGACGCAAGGCCACAGCCAGTTTTCGCCGGTCCAACCAGACGCCGCCCTTGGCTACCTGATGCTCGGCCTGGCTCTCGCCCTGGGGGCCAAGGTTAAGGGACGCACGCGATTTCGCGACTGGCTGGGTGCCCCGGCCGCGTTGCTCGGTGCGTTCGCGCTGCTCGAACGCGCCGCCAACGTCGAGCTTCACCTCAACCGTTGGATCCAAAGCAGCATCACGCCGGCCTCGGGCTTCACCACCGACGCCATGCCACCGGTGCAGGCCCTCGCCCTGCTGCTGAGCGGACTCGCGGTTTGCCCGCTGTTGGCCCGCCGCCCGCTGCGTCGCGCCTTCGCGGTCGAGCTCGCCGCTTCGCTTGTGGTGGCCGTGGGTTGCGCCGGTGTCGCCGGCCAGGTGCTGGGGCTCGATGGCGGCTGGGGGCTCGGCGGGGCCATCTCACCTTATGGCGGCGCGCTGGCGCTCCTGCTCGGGGCCGCGCTGCTGGTGCAGGCCTGGCGTCTCCATACCGTCGCCAGTGATACGCCCCCCAATTGGCTGCCGCTGCCCGTCGTGGTCGCTTCCGGCGCGTTGACGCTGATCCTGTGGCTTAGCCTGCGTGAGCGCGAAACCTACTACCGCGATATCACCACGCATAACGCCCTCGAAAGCCTCACCCGCGACATCACCCTCGAGATCGAGCGCCAGGCGGCCGACCTCGGGCGCATCGCGCTGCGCTGGAGCTTGCTCGAGGGTTCCAGCGTGGTGGTGCGAGAGGCCGATGCCATCACCTTCGTCAACGAAGCACCCGGCGCGCACGCTCTCGCCTGGCTGGATCCGGCCGGTCGCACCCGCTGGTTTTATCCCGTATCGAATAACGAGACGCTCGGGGGCTATGACCACATGACGGATCCGGTCCGAGCCGACGCGCTCCAACGCGCCCGCACCACCGCATTGCCGGCGGTGTCCGGCACCTTGGCCAGCTCGGCCCAAGGCACCGGTTTCGCCATCTATGCGCCCGTGCTCACCCTCGGCGGCATCAGCGGCTATGCGACGGCCGAGTTTTCCTACGCTGATTTCTTCACTCGCCTCGACCGCCGCCTGCGCACCAGCGATCGCCATCGCTTCACGGTTTCCCTTTCCCGCGACCAACGCTCCACCGTGGTGTTCGACTCCCGCGGGCCACTGCAATCCGACCCCATCCCGGAGGCATTGACCGACACTTTCCTGATTTTTGACCGGCGCGTGACCATCGCCATCTCGCCAGCCACGGATCGGGACGCGCTGACTCGTCGTCGACTGCCGGAAGTCGCTCTTTTGACCGGTGTCGGCATCACTTTCTTGCTCGGCTTGTCGGTGCACCTCGCCCGGGTGGCGAAGGCCGGGCAAACCGAGACGGAACGCGCCAATGCCAAACTACGCGCCGAAGTCGAAGAACGTCGACAAGCCGAACTGGCCTTGCGCGCCTCGCAGCTCGCCGAACGCAAACTCAGTCTCGTAGCTGCCCGAACGGATAACATCGTCGTCATCACGCGCCCTGACGGCGCAGTCGAATGGGTAAACGAAGCCTTTACCCGGGTGCTGGGCCCCACCCTGCCCGAGGTCGCCGGGCGGCCGGCGGTGCACCTGCTCGCCGGATCCGATTCCGACGCCGCGCTCCGTCTCCGCCAAGCGGTCGAAGCCGGTGAAGCCGCCGCCTGCGATGTGGGCTGCCGCGCCCGCTCAGGACGGCACTACGATCTTTCGGTCGACCTCCAGCCGGTTTACGCGACGGACGGTCAGCTGGAATACATCATCCTGCTCGCGGTGGACATCACCCAGCGTGTGGAAACAGAGCGTGAACTGCGGCGAGCCAAGATCGAGGCCGACGCCGCCTCGCGGGCCAAGAGCGACTTCCTCGCCTCCATGTCCCACGAAATCCGCACCCCGATGAACGGGGTGATCGGCATGACCAGCCTGCTCCTGCACGGTGACCTCACCCCCGACCAGCGGGATTCAGTGAATACCATCCGCCAATCCGGCGAGACGCTGCTTACCATCATCAACGACATTCTCGATTTTTCCAAAATCGAATCCGGCCACTTGGAACTCGAAATCATCCCCTTCGATCTGGCGGCTTGCGTCGAGGAGACGGTTGAACTTTTCGCGCCCGTGGCCGCCACCCGAGGCATCGACCTGGCCTACCGTATCGACCCGACCCTGCCGGCCTGGATCGAAAGCGACCCCACCCGTCTGCGCCAGATCCTGGCCAATTTGATCAATAACGCGGTCAAATTTACCCCGCGTGGATCGGTGTCGGTCGAGTTGTTGCCCGACCCCGCGCGCCCCCGCACGCTCGTTGGCCGCATCCGCGATACCGGCATCGGCATCCCACAAGAACGCGCCGACCGGCTCTTCAAACCATTTTCCCAAGTGGACAGCTCCACCACGCGAAAATACGGCGGCACGGGCTTGGGCTTGGCCATCTGCTATCGCCTCACGCAGCTGCTGGGTGGGCATATCGAAGTGCGCAGCACCCCGGGCGAAGGATCGACCTTTGAATTCACGCTACCACTGCGCCCAGGACGAGGTCCATCGGACACGCCACCACCGCTTGCGCCCAGCCGCCGCCCGGCCGTGCTCGTCCTGCAACCGCATCCGCTGACCCTGCGTCGACTTTCAGAACAAATCAGCGCGCAACTCGGCCCTGTCGTCGCCGTGGACAGCGTCACCGGGCTAGCTGAATCCCTGGCGACCACCACCCTCCGACCCGCGGCCCTGGTGCTCGATTCCGCCTGTGCGGACGGGGCGGAACGGGACCATTTGCTCAAAGCCATTCGTCCGCTAGGACTGCCCATCCTCTGGCTGCACCCCCCAGGAATGACGGCTCCGGCGCGGCCCGTCGATTTCGGACCGGTCCACGCCGCCCTGGCGCACCCTGCGCGCAGTCACCATGTGCTCACGTCTCTGCGCCGGCTGCTGTCGCTAGATACGCCAGGAGCCCATCCGACCGGTGTAGCCCCCTTGGAAATCGAACGCATCGGCGACCACCTGCCGCTCTCCGTGCTCTTGGTCGAAGATAACCTAGTAAATCAAAAAGTGGCCCTGCGCTTTCTGGATCGACTGGGTTATCGCGCCGACGCCGTGGCGAATGGACTGGAAGCGATTCGCGCTCTCGAAGAGCGTCCTTACGATCTCGTTTTCATGGATTTACAAATGCCTGAGATGGACGGCTTCGAAGCTGCGAGGGAAATCCGCCAACGCCTGCCCGCGGAACGACAGCCAGTGATCGTCGCGCTCACGGCCAACGCGCTGCAGGGCGACCGCGAAGCCTGTCTCGCCGCGGGTATGGATGATTACATCACCAAGCCGGTAAAATTGGGCGACATCGCCGCCAGCATTCAGCGACAGTTCGCCGCCTAAGTCAGGATCCGCCCGCAAGCGTTTTCTCCAAAGCTTCAAACAAAGCCGCCCGACCTGGGGCAAAAAGATGCCGGTCACTCGCCAACACATCAAACGCCTCCGCCAACAAAGGACGCGAAGGTTTTCTCATGCCGAGCAATCGCGAGACATTTTCCGGAAGCCGCTCGGCATAGCCGAGTTGAACATCCAAACGAATCAGGCCGGTCAAGGCGGTCTGATTGAGTGGATCCAACGCCACGGCTTTGGCCAACACTTGCCGCGCCTGTTCCGCCGCCCCCACCGCGACGAGGCGATTCGACACAGCCACCAAGTTATCCGCGCGCACCACCGCTTTATCCAAAAAACCGTCGAGAAAAACCTGCGCGCCCTCCACCTGCTTTAATCCGTAGTAAGCAATGGCCTGCAAACCGTTAAACACCGGCGCAAAGCGCCGCCCCCATTCTGGGTTTTCGTCCATCACCGCCTCGACCCGCGCCAAAGCTTCGGCGTAACGTCCGGCGACCAAGTAAGCCTCGACCGACATCAACGCCGGCCCTTCCCACGGTAAAGCATGTGCGCGACAATGGTCGTAAATTTCCCGCGCCAGCTCCGGCCGCCCCGTATTGGCCGCGAAATCGCCCAGCGCTAGCATCGCCTGCCCATCCCGAGAAAACTCGGCCCGTAATTCCGCAGTGTCGGCCCGCACGGCGGCCTCATCGCCCGCCTTGTGATGCAAGTAGAGCAGATCCACCCGCGGTCCAGCCTGATCCGGATAAGTGAGACGACGTAAGATACACAGGCGGCGGAGCTCATCATCTCGCCCCGTCTCTCGCAGATAACTCGCATACTGCGCGTAAATTTCTTCGTTTTCGGGTAATTCCTCGGTGAGCGCACGTAGTCGCTCCAAAGCCACCTCGCGATCGCCGCGCTCCCACTCGACGCGCAGCAACAGGATACGACCGTCCGGGATCAGGTGCAGACGATGGCTTAGGATCGTCTCTTCGGCGGCGTCGTAATTCCCTCGAAAAAATTGCGCAGTGGCCCGCGCCATCGCCACCAGATCCCGTAGTTCGGCCGACTCCGCACCCGCCTTGGCAAACCAAGCCTCGGTCAACGTTAGCACGATCGCGTCCTCTTGGCGTTCGAGCAAAAAGGCCAATATGGCCCGCATATACTCAACGTCGCCCCGGTGGTAATCAAGACCCTCGATTAGCGTGGCTTGAGCCTGCTCAGGGCGTCTCCACAACACGTAAAACTGCGCGAGCAGCAAACGCGCATCTCTATTGGCCGGCGAATGCAGACTCCCGAGCCGTAAGTCGTAAAAGGCCTCGCGCAGTTCGCCCGCTTCCATGCGCGCCTTGCCCCGCTCGATCCAGTATTCGCCACGAGCAAGACGATGCTCCGCTTTGCGCCAAGGATACAGCAGCATGTGCGAATACTCGACCCCCGCAAAGCCCTGCTTGTATTTGACGACTAGATACGCGGCGGTCGCCCCCCCCAACCAAACCGAGGCCGCCGCGACGGTCGCACAGCCCGCAACATGCCGCCAACGCACACGCACTCGCAAACCAGTCTGCTTCGAGCGCTGCCACAAAATCGGCAGCCAAAACCAAAAACCCTCGGGCGCGACATCCGGTATAAACGCAGTGCTCCGCACCAGTTTCTGACCGACCGAACCAGACTGAGGCGTTGAAGATGCGGCGGAGTCGGATGAATCCATGGGTAATGACAAGGGACCTCCCATAGCGTCACGACTGACTCGTTAGGCAAACCTGCATTGCACACGACACCGTGAAGTAGCCCCTGAAATATTTGCGGAAAAGGCCCGCATTCTGCTTGCGTTAGATTCCAAGGGGTATTTCCCCTGTTTCATCATCGCGATGCCCTGCCAGTAACGCGATTATGACGAAATCGAAAAAAATCGGGTTCCAATCCTTACCGGCCTAAACTAAGCTTGCTTCTGTTATTTCATCTACGCATCAAGAGCGCACATTTTTACTATGATCACTAAGCGTCGCCTCGCCCTCCTCTCCGCCCTCGCCACCGCTCCGGCTTTCGCCGCGCCCTTCCTCGCCATTGGCGACAACGCCGAACTCTTCCTCACCGCCCGCACTGAGGCCCGCTACGAGGACAATTTGTTCCTCACCTCTAACGACGAAGAGAGCGACGTGATTTTCGAATTCGTCCCCGGTGCCGAAGTGGTGTTCGGCAAGAACACCTCCACCAAGGGCAAGCTCGCCCTCTTCGAGCGCCTGACCTCTTACTCGGACAACTCGGATCTGAATGAAGAGCTCTTCAACGGTCGCTTCGATAGCGCTTACGAAGGTGCGAAGCTGACCCTGAAGACCAACGCTTCCTACCAAGAGCTTTTTCAGAACTCTCGTGATAATTTGACCAACAACGCTACGTTGGTTCGTCGTGATATCACCAATGGTGGCGTTAATGGTGAATATGCCCTCACGGAAAAATCCAAATTAGGCACTGGCGTTACCTACAACGAAATCGACTACAAAACGACCGGCTTTGCAGGTCAGGACTCCATCTACGTTCCTGTCAGCTACTACTTCGCGGTTCGTCCTAAGCTCGATTTGAGCGGCACCTTCAGCTATCGCGACACTTCTGTTGAAGGCGCGAACAACGACTCTCAAGATTTGTCCTACTTGGTCGGTGCACGTGGTCAATTCACCGCGAAACTCACTGGCACCGCCAGCGCCGGTTACACCGTCCGTGATCGCGAGACCGGCAAGAACAGCAGCTTGCTCGGTGTGAAGTCTGGTTTGATCTACGCTTATTCGCCCAAGACCAACCTGACCCTCGATCTCAGCAATGACTTCGAGACTGGTGCGGACGCCTCGGGAATCAAGGTTAGCTCGGCCACCTTCGGTGTCCGCTCGGAGATCACCACCGCCCTCAGCGCCTTCGCTTCCTTCTCTTACAACATCTACGACTACGCTTACGGTGCAGCCGTTAACCGCGAAGATGATTTCATCAACTTCACGCTCGGCGGTCGTTACATCTACAACGAATATTTGAACTTCGACGCCGGTTACTCTCTGAGCGACAACAGCTCCAACACCGGTCCTGAGTTTACCCAGAACCTGTTCCGTTTCGCGGCTAACTTCCGTTACTAATCGGGTTCTCAGCTTGTCTTCTTAATTAGGAACAAACGGGAGAAGATTTCGGTCTTCTCCCGTTTTTTGTCTCCATGCACTTCCCCCAACTCCGAACTGTGTTTGCCTCCGCTCTCCGGCTGCTCATCGCCAGCTTACTTCTCACCACCGGACTACGCGCCCAGAACTCTGCCGACGGCCGAAGCTCCTCCGCCGAGTCCAGCCCGCCTCCAACCGCAGAATCAGACTACTTGCTGCGCCAAGGCGATGTGCTACAAGTCAAAGTCTTTCAACACGAAGATCTTACTCGTGAAGTGAGTGTTTCGCGTGAGTTCGCCATCTCGCTTCCACTCATCAACTCGGTCGATTTGCGCAACAAAACGGTGCGCCAAGCGGAAGAGCTCATCCGCGCCGCGTATGATCGTGATTACATCGTGAATCCCCAAGTGACCGTGCTGCTCGTGAAGTATGCCGAACGCTCAGTGAATGTGCTAGGCATGGTCAATCAGCCACAAGCGGTGCCGTTTCCTCCAGAAAAGGGTCTGACCTTGATGCAGGCGATTTCTCGCGCAGGTGGCTTTAATCGCCTCGCCGACCGCAAACGGATCACCATCACGCGCACGGATAAAGAAGGCCAAACCCAAACCTTTACCGTCAACGCGGATCGTCTGCTCAACTCGAGCTCGGATAATTCTTGGCCCTTGCAGGTTGACGACGTCATTTATGTCCCCGAGGGCATCCTTTAATACTTTAAGCAGACAATTTTACTGACATGGATTCCAAGCAAAAGCAGCCGGCCGGAAGTGCTCCCGCCGAGTATGGCTCCAGCGGATACGGCTACGGATATGGCTACGGTTACGGCGGCCAGGGCTACGGAGAAAACTCGGCCCAGCGCAGCCTAAACGACTACCTCCTGATCCTTCGCGAACGCATCTGGTATGTCGTCGTGGTGTTTCTGGTCGTTTTCTCCTCGGCCTTGGTTTACACCTTCAGCCAGACGAAAATTTACGAATCAGTGGCCAGCGTCCAGGTCTTGCGCAAGGATCCGACCGTGATGCAGAGCGAAGCGGTGGTCGATACCGCCATTCGCGGAACCGAGGATTTGAACACCTTGGTCAAGATCATGGAGAGCGCGCTGATCATCAAGCGGGTTGCGGACCGTATCACCGGTGAAGATTTACGTCAGTTCATGGCTCCCTACGAAAAGGGCCGTTGGGGCGATCCGCTCACCCCCTTGGAAGTTCTCGGTGGCAATCGACGCATCGTGCCACTGCGCTTAAGCTTGGTCGTGCAGGTGGCCTATCGTCACCCGGACCCGGTGATCGCTGCGCGTATCGCCAACATGTTTGTGGACGAACTGATGCAATGGAATTCACGCATGCGCATCGACGACACCATGGATGCCGTAACCGACCTCCATGTTCGTGTAGAAAACCAGCGTAAACTTGTCGACGAAGGCGCGGCCGAGCTCGCGGCTTATCGCGCTAAAAACGACATGGTGTCTCTCGATCAACGTCGTGACACCGTCACCGAGCGCCTGAAGCAACTCAGCTTGTTCTCAGCGCAGAACCAAGCGCGCATGAGCGAAGCCGAGGTCCGCCTGAATCAGGTAAAAGAGCGCAAGGCCGCTGGTGGTAATCTCACCGACCTCCCTTTTATCGCCCAAAATCCGATTGTCAGCCAATTGATGGCCAAGATCGCGGTGCTGCAGATCGACGTCGCTCAATTGCGTGAGCGCTATCGTGAAAAACACCCGACGATGATCGAAGCCACTAATTCTCTGGCGCAGGCAGAACGTGAGCTCGCCCGAGCCATAGATTCAGCCGCTGCCTCCATCGCTGCCGAATACGAGACGGCTCAACGCAACGACGTCAAAGCCAAGGCTGATCTCAAGCAGGCCGAAGAAGATACCAAGGCACTCGATCAACTTTCCGTCGCTTATCAGTCCAAAGAGCGCGATTTTAAGATCAACGAAGTTCTGCTCTCCCAGATCATGGGACGTATGCGCGAAACCAGCATGATGCAGTCGATGGAGCTGCAAAATGGTCGCCGCGTCGACACTGCGGTGCCTGCACTCCCCAACCGCTATGCAGAGCCCAACATACCATTAAACATCGGTATTGGCGTTGTCGGCGGCCTCGGTCTCGGTCTCGCATTCGCCTTCTTCGTCGCCTTCATCGACGACCGGGTGAAGAGTTCCTTCGATATCGAGTCTGTGGTCGGCCTGCCACTGCTCGGCATCATTCCGCAGATTAAGAAGATGGAGCAGCCGGATAAGGCTCAGATCGTCGTAACCAACGCAGATCGTCAAGTGAGCGAAGCCTTCCTGACCTTACACTCCAGTCTCCGCCTGCGTGACGACGCCAAAGACGCGAAGGTGATCCTGACTACTTCGACCATACCGGGCGAAGGCAAATCATTCACCTCGACCAATTTAGCTCTTGTCTACGCCGCCCACGGCGACCGCGTTTGCATCGTGGACTGCGATTTGCGCAAACCGAACATTCACAAATCCTTCCGCATGGAGAATTTGAAGGGCGTGATCGACGTCTGCGCGGGTGGCGCAAGTTTAGAGGATGTCACGGTGAAAAACGTGCATCCCAATCTTGACGTGATCCCCACCGGAGGGCGCGCCAAGAACCCGACTCAGACCCTGAACAACAAATCGTTCGAGATCATGATTTCGGAACTGCGCAAGAAGTATGATCGTGTCTTCATCGACACGCCCCCCCTTGCAGCTGTGTCTGACGCGCTGGTGGTGCTGCCCTTGGTTGATGGATCGATCTTCACCATCTTCTTCAACAAAGTTCGCCGTAAGGCAGCCCAAGCTGCTGCTCGTCGTTTGCTTGAATCAAACGTGACCTGCTACGGTGCCGTCTTGAACGGTTTGAACTTGGCGGTTTCCGGTTACTACTACGCTCAGTATTATGACAAGTCCTACAAGGACTACTACGTCGTGGCTAACAACGAGGGCGAAAACGAAGAGCCCGAGCGCGACGGCAAATTAGCCAAGGACGCCGCCTAATCGGTGT
>JACCDS011623350.1_pt1 | contig 10736 bp, 12 predicted proteins | sample 7446441 | NCBI WGS metagenome assembly JACCDS01 (sample SAMN15323445, study PRJNA562643) | freshwater metagenome | isolation source: river surface water | place: USA:Blue River Watershed | collected 2017-08-17 | reverse complement strand
TCCTTCATCGCCACGGCCCAGATGCGCCGCGCGACCCGGCCCAGCACGGTGTATTCCGGGTCCATGCCGTTGGAGAAGAAGAAGCTCAGGTTGGGCGCGAAGTCGTCGATGTGCATGCCGCGCGCCAGATACGCCTCCACGAAGGTGAAGCCGTTGCTGAGCGTGAAGGCGAGCTGGCTGATCGGGTTCGCGCCGGCCTCGGCGATGTGATAGCCGCTGATCGAGACCGAGTAGAAGTTGCGCACGTCGTGGTGCACGAAGTACTCGGCGATGTCGCCCATCACCTTCAGGCTGAACTCGGTCGAGAAGATGCAGGTGTTCTGGCCCTGGTCTTCCTTGAGGATGTCGGCCTGCACCGTGCCGCGCACGTTGGCCAGCACCCAGGCGCGGATCTTGGCGGCCTCGGTGTCGGTCGGCTCGCGGCCGTTGTCGGTCTTGAACTTGGCGAGCTGCTGGTCGATCGCCGTGTTCATGAACATCGCCAGGATCGACGGCGCCGGGCCGTTGATCGTCATGCTGACTGAGGTGCTCGGATTGCACAGGTCGAAGCCCGAGTACAGCTCCTTCATGTCGTCGAGCGTCGCGATGCTGACGCCCGAGTTGCCGACCTTGCCGTAGATGTCCGGGCGCGGATCCGGGTCGTTGCCGTAGAGCGTGACCGAGTCGAACGCGGTCGACAGGCGCTTGGCCGGCATGCCTTCGCTGACCAGCTTGAAGCGCCGGTTGGTGCGGAAGGCGTCGCCCTCGCCGGCGAACATGCGGGTCGGGTCCTCGCCCTCGCGCTTGAAGGCGAACACGCCGGCGGTGTAGGGGTAGCTGCCGGGCACGTTCTCCAGCATCAGCCACTTCAGGATCTCGCCGTGGTCCTCGTAGGTTGGCAGCACGACCTTGCGGACCTTGTTGCCGCTCAGCGTGGTGTGGGTCAGCTGCGTGCGGATCTCCTTGTCGCGGATCTTCACGACGTACTCGTCGCCCGCGTAGGCGGCCTGCATCTGCGGCCATTGCGACAGCAGCTTGCGGGCGTCGGCATCGAGCCGGGCCTCGCGCTGATCGGCCAGATCGGCGACGGCGTCGCGGGCGCGGTGCTTCTCGGGGATCGCCTCGAACAGCATGCGCGCGCTCTCGCGCAGCTGCTGCACCTCGCGGGCCAGCCGGGCCTGCGCGCGGGCCCGGGCCTTGTAGCCGCGCACGGTGTCGCTGATCTCGGCCAGGTAGCGCACCCGCGCGCCCGGCACCACCGGCGTCTGGTGCGTGCTGTGGCGGGTGTCGACCCGCGGCAGGCGACCGTCGTCCATCGCCAGGCCGGCGTCGATCAGGCGCGCTTTCAGGGCCTGGTAGAGCGCCGTCACGCCGTCGTCGTTGAAGCGGCTGGCCATGGTGCCGAAGACCGGCATCTGCTCGGGCCGCACGCCGAAGGCCTCGCGGTTGCGCTGCACCTGCTTGGCGACATCGCGCAGCGCGTCGGCCGCGCCCTTGCGGTCGAACTTGTTGATGGCGACGAACTCGGCGAAGTCGAGCATGTCGATCTTCTCGAGCTGGCTGGCCGCGCCGAACTCGGGCGTCATCACGTAGACCGGCACATCGACCAGCGGCACGATGGCCGCATCGCCCTGGCCGATGCCGGAGGTCTCGACCACGATCAGGTCGAAGCCGGCCGCCTGGCAGGCCGCCAGCACGTCGGGCAGCGCCGCGCTGATCTCGCTGCCGGTGTCGCGCGTGGCGAGGCTCCTCATGTAGACGCGCGGGCCGTTGCGCCACGGCCCGGTCGCGTTCATGCGGATGCGGTCGCCCAGCAGCGCGCCGCCGCTCTTGCGACGCGACGGGTCGATGCTGATGACGGCGATGCGCAGGCGGTCGTCCTGGTCGAGCCGGATGCGCCGGATCAGCTCGTCGGTCAGGCTGGACTTGCCCGCGCCACCGGTGCCGGTGATGCCGATGACCGGCGCCTTGTCGGCCTTGGCGGCCTCGCGCACGGCGGCGGCCAGCGCCGGATCGGCCCGGCCGTTCTCGAGCGCGGTGATCAGTTGCGCGAGCGAGCGCCAGGCCTGTTCGGTGTGGCCTTGCAGCGCGTCGACCGAGGTCGGCGCGTGCGGCGACAGGTCGACGTCGCAGCGCATCACCATCTCGCCGATCATCCCTTGCAGGCCCATGCGCTGGCCGTCCTCCGGGCTGAAGATGCGCACGCCGTGGTCGGCCAGGTCGCGGATCTCGGCCGGCACGATGACGCCGCCGCCGCCGCCGAAGACCTGGATGTGGGCCCCGCCGCGCGCGCGCAGCAGCTCGACCATGTACTTGAAGTACTCGACGTGGCCGCCCTGGTAGGAGCTGACCGCGATGCCCTGCGCGTCTTCCTGCAGCGCGGCGGTCACCACCTCGTCGACGCTGCGGTTGTGGCCGAGGTGGATCACCTCGGCGCCCATGCCCTGCAGGATGCGCCGCATGATGTTGATGGCCGCGTCATGGCCGTCGAACAGGCTGGCGGCCGTCACGAAGCGCACCTTCTGGGTCGGGCGATAGGTCGCGAGGGCCTGGTAGTCGGCGCTGAGCTGGGTCATGCGGAGGTCTCCGTGAGGGGCCGTGGGTGATTCCTGGATCCTGTGTCCGGCGCGCTGGACTTTGCAGGCGAAAACTGATTCTAGGTTGACGTTTACGTAAACGTCATCGTGCAGGTGACTGGATCGGGATAACCCCAGCACGCAGGTGCCTGCACGCATCTGGTGCGTCATGCCGGGTTCCGGACCGTGGACGTGGCGTTCTTCGGTGCGTCCGGAAATGCCGCCCCGCCGGACCGTGACATGTGTCATGGATGACGGGCAGGAGGTCCCTGGCACGGGACGTGCAATGTTCTTGTCGAGGCCGCCTCACGGTGGTCTCACTAGGTGGGACATTTTTGGACAACGGCGTCCGATCGTCCCGGGCAGGCGGTGCAAGCTTCCTGACCGGATCAACGATCGCGACGCCGCCTTTTTTGGTCCCGTCGCAGTCGTGCCTGCTGACGAAGCTGAACTGCGCGTCGCGTCCAGGCATCGGACGGGTGCAGGTCTTGAGCCTCCACCGTTCGGGGGAGTCAAAACGGCGCAGAATCCGGCCGCCGCCTGCTCCAGTCTGGTATGCGCGGCATACAGCGCGAGGGGACACCTTGGGGATACCGTGCAAGACGGCAGCCGGTCATGCGGAGCTCGTGGCGAGCCAGCGCAGCCTGTCGCAGCGCCATCGTGCGGTGCTGCTGCTGGTCGACGGTCGTCGCGATGTCGATGAAGTCATCCGACTGGCGCGCCAGCAGGGCGTCTCGCGCGGGTATCTGGACGAACTCGAGGCACTCGGCCTGATCGTGGTGTGCGCCCCGCTCCCGCCGGTGGCCGAGGAAATGACCGGCTGGCCGCCGTCGCTGTCCCGTCCGCCCCACACCCATCCGCCGGTCGACGGTTCGAGCCCGGGCTCGCTGGACACCATCGGTCTGGCCCCGCCGATGTCGCCGACCCAGCTGGCTGACCTGACCGCGCACGACACCGGACTCGCGCAGGCGCGCAGCCTGATCCAGCAGGCCTTGCTCACGCAGGTGCCCGTCAGTGGCGCGGTCACGCTGCTGCGCGTGCGCCGCACCCGCAGCCGGCGTGACCTGATGGCGCTGTTGCCCGAGATCCAGGCCCGGCTCTCGCGCCCGCAGCGACTGGCCGAGGCGCGTCAGCTGATCGCCCAGGTCGAGCGCCTGCTGGCCGGCTGACCTAGCACGCGCGGCCTGCGTCAGGCAGCGGGACTGCCCCGCAGCAGGCGCTCACCGACCGGCCGTTACGATCGCACCCCGCCCGGGTGGTCCAGCGACCGGCCCGGACCGATCCCACCGCAGCGGCCTTTCATGAGTTTTCTCGCCCTCGACATCGGCAACACCCGCCTCAAGTGGGGTCTGTACGACGCGGCCACGCCGGGCGCGACGCTGCTGGCGCATGGCGCCGTCTTCCTCGAGACCATCGACGTGCTCGCCGAGACCGACTGGGCCCGGCTGCCGCCCCCGACCGCGATGCTCGGCTGCATCGTGGCCGGCGACGCGGTCCGCCGTCGGGTCGAGGAGCAGCTCGAACTCTGGGACCTGACGCCGCAATGGATCGTCCCGCAGGCCACCGGCGGCGGGATCGTCAACCGCTATGACCACCCGAGCCGGCTCGGCAGCGACCGCTGGGTCGCGATGGTGGGCGCGCGCGCCCGTCTGCAGGCCGACACGCCGCCCGGCCAGCCGGTGCCACCGGCGATCGTCGTGATGGTGGGCACGGCGGTCACGGTCGACGCGCTCGATCCGTCCGGCTGCTTCCTGGGCGGCCTGATCCTCCCGGGCTTCGGCCTGATGCTCAAGGCGCTTGAATCCGGCACGGCCGGTCTGCGCGTGCCGACCGGCGAGGTGCAGGACTTCCCGACCAACACCAGCGACGCGCTGATGAGCGGTGGTGCCAGCGGCATCGCCGGCGCGGTCGAGCGCATGCATCGGCAATTGACGCTGCGCTGCGGCGTCGCCCCGCGCATCCTGATGAGCGGCGGCGCGGCCGTGAAGCTCGCGCAGATCCTGCATGACCGCGACATCGACGTGATCGACACGCTGGTCTTCGAGGGCTTGTTGCGGCTGGCGCTCGAGCGCAGCCTGGTCCTGCCCGGCTGAAGGCGGCTTCAGGGCGGCTGGTGCGAGAACCAGCTTCGCGCCAGGTGCGTGGCGGCGACCAGCAGCGCCAGCAGCGCGAAGGTCCAGCGCCAGGCCGGTCCGAAGGTGCGCGCTTTGCCGGCGGGTGGCCCCGGCTGGGTGACCTCAGGCTCCGGGCCGTCATCGAGCAAGGCCAGCGCGCCGCGGTCGAAGTCGACCAGCGCGCGACGGGCGGCATCGACCTCGTCGGCCGGCACCAGCACCCGCACGCCGCCGGTGGCCTGGGTCATCCAGGGGTCGGCCTGGATGAAGTTGGCATCGGCCACGCGGGGGTTCAGGCCGATCGAGGCCAGCATGCCCTGCAGCAGATGCGCCTCGGTCGGCGTGGCGCAGCTGGCGATCTGGATGAAGTCGCCCGGGCCCCCGGCGGTCATGGGCTGGAACGCCGGGCCGGCCGGGCCAGATCCTGTGCCAGACGCAGCCGCGTGATGCGCTCGATCAGCGCCAGCGGCAGGGGCTGGTCGAGCGGAAAGCGCAGATTGCCCTTCTCGCCCGCATAGGGCGCGGCCTCGGCCTGCAGCGCCGGGTCGCCCTGCACGGGGGGATAGAAGCCGATGTGACGCTTGAAGGCCGCGAAGTACACCAGCACGCCGCGTTGCCGGAAGGCGGGGATGCGGTAGCTGATGACCTCGGTCGCCTCGGGGGCCGCCCGGCGCACGGCGGCGCGGACCTGTTCGAGCAGCGCCTGCACGTCCTCGGGTTGCGCGGCGATGTAGGCGTCGATGTCGCGGATCTTGCCCGTCACGGCGTGGTCGACGACGACGGTTGCGGCGACATCAACGTGGCCGTCAGGGCTGCGCTCATGTCGCGTTCGAGCGTGCCCACGCCCTTGATGACCCAGCGCCCACCGTTGCGCCAGAGGGTCTGCGCGTTCGCCAGCCGGGTCGACGTGCGGGTGTCGAGCACGCGCACGTCGATGCTGGCTTCGGTGCCGCCTTCGAGCACCCAGGGCAGGCCGATCTCGATGCGCGGACCCAGCTCGCGCACGACCACCAGCAGCAGCAGCGCCGGGGCGTCCGGGCCACCGCCGGGCAGGCGCTGCAGTTCGGCATCGTTGGACAGCGGCTGCGTGGCCGACAGGCGGTAGACGCCGCGCACGGCCAGGCAGTCGGTGCGTGCGGCGAAATCCTGGATGCCGCGCAGGGCGGCCAGTTCGCGGCGCACCGGCTCCTTCTGGTCGACCCGCCATTGCGGCGCCCAGTAGATGACCGTCGACACCGGCGGCGAACCCGGCTGGCAGAGCGGGCCGCGCAGCAGTTCGCCGGTCGACTGGATCTGGGTGGTGGCGCAGCCCGACAGACCGAGCGCCAGGGTTGCGAGAACGGCCGTCGTGGCGGCGGTGAAGGAACGTGCAAGGCTCATGCGTTGATTCCAACAGACCCCCATGACAGCCGCATCGGGGCTAGCCACACGACCCGGACGTTAGTGCCGCGCAGAGGGTCAGGCGGGCACGACGGGGCCGGTCAGCGCGCCCGGTCCTGGGCCTCGATGAAGGCGCGCCGGAAGGCCATCGGGTCGGAGATGCCGCTGATGGGCGCCTGCGGACTGCCGGCACCGGCAATGATCAGCGTGCCGTGGTTGAACATGCGGCCCAGGATGTCCTGGTCGACCTGGATGCTCTCGACCTTGTTGATGTTGATCTCGACCGTGCTGCGCCGGATCAGCCCGAACTTCACGATCACGCGGCGCGTGGTCACGGCCAGCTCGGTGGTCTTGTAGCGGACCCAGGCCTTGATCAGGAAGATCAGTCCCAGCCCGAAGGCCGGCAGCAGCAGCACGCCCAGCGCGATCAGGTGGGCCAGCGACCACAGGCTGATGCGCCCCATGTGGACGATGCGTTCGTCCTGGACCAGGGCGCCTTCGACGTAGCTTGTCATGTTGAGGAGTGACGTGGTGCGGGGTGGCGGGGGGTCAGCCCGGGATCTCGGCCTCGACCAGCAGGGCCAGCAGCTCCAGCGATTCCTGCCAGCCCATGTGGCAGGCCTCGGGCGGGATCACGTCCGGGATGCCGTCCTGCACCACGTCCATCTCGGTGCCGCAGAACACCTGGCGCAACGTCACCGTCACGGTCATCGTGCCGGGCAGGTTGGCATCGTCGAAGACATCGCGGCGCACGATGCGCTCGCCCGGCACCAGCTCGACGTAGGTGCCGCCAAACGAGTGGCTCTGGCCGTTCGAGAAGTTCGTGAACGACATCCGATAGCCCCCGCCGACCTTCGCATCCAGCTCATGCACCTGCGCCGTGAACCCGTGCGGCGGCAACCACTTGACCAGCGCCCCGGCATCGAGAAACGCGCGATACACCCGCTCGGGAGGTGCGCGCAGGACGCGGTGGAGGCGGATGGTGCTGGGCATGGCAAGTCCTGTTCGTTGTCTCTGTGAGGGCGATCCAGTTTAAGGCGCGTCGGAGGGCTTGCCAGAGGGGTCAGGGGAGGAATCGCCCGTCGCCTCGGCTCGGGCTACCTTGTCGCGAGGCGGATGCCGATTTCGCTGGCGATGCTCGAGAAACCGTTGGACAACTTGCGTCGCAGCAGGATCTTCCTGTTCCTCCAGCTGGGTTCTCAGCCAGACGCCGAGCCTGAGGATCCATTGGAATTCTTCGGGTCCGTAGAACCACCGCATGCGGTTGCAAACGGGGTGTGCCGCCAGCAGATTGCGTTCGTGTGTCTGCCCACCTCCTGCGTGTGGGAGCACGTGCGCTGCCTCCCAGGCGTCGTCATCGATGTGGCCACCGCACAGGTGGCAGTGCCCCGCCGTCTTGTCCAGGATCATTTGCCTTGCGGCGGCGTTGAGGCGTTTGCGCTTGTTCGGGATCAGCCCCCGATCCTGTTTGCGCGACAGCCGCTGCAACCTGAGTTTCCGCAGGTGCTCGACAAGGTCGGCCACAGCTCGGAACCTTGGCGTCGATGTGCCGAGCTCACGCCCCGTCATCACGCCGACTCCGTTCGTCGTCGAACACCGAACACAGCGAGGCGCGCGTGATGGCTTGTCGCGTCATGAACGGGGCGTCGTCGAGCAGCTTGGCCGTGTTGTAGGCGTCCATGCACAGCTTGAGCAGCTTGCCCAGGACGATGCGGGGGATGTCGCCCTCATGGCCGTCCGCTTGCCAGCGGTACGGATCGCGCGCGCCCTTGGCTCGATTGCAGGGGCCGCAGGCGCGGACCAGGTTGTCGTAGCTGTCGGGTCCGCCGCGGGCCAGCGGGATGACGTGGTCCCATTCCAGGCCTTGCTGGCACCCGCAGTAGGCACAGCGTTCGCCGTCCTTGTGCTGCAGCTGGTTCTCCCGAATGATCGACGTCGGATGGCGCTCTCCGGCCAGCAGCTGCAGGTAGGTGTGCTGGACGAAACGGTAGGCCGTCCGGTCACCCACCGCGCAGTCGGTGACCAGCTTGGCGTATTCCCAGCAGATGAGTTCTCGGACAGTCCTGAAACGGCGGCTCATGGCATCGACCTCCTTGGTCGCCGTGATCTTCGGGGACCGTCTTCAGGTGGTCGATGACCGGTTCATGCAGGCAGGCAGGCGTGCTGTTGGCGCGCGGCGATCCTCAGGCCCGCCGTTCTTCCGCCCCGTGCAGCGGCAAGGCCGTGAGCTGGCCGTCCCCGTGGACCTTCAGCACCTGCGAGATGACCACCTGGTAGCCCGCCAGCCATTCGGCTTGCCGACCCTTGGCCTGGCGGTGCACGGGGTGCTGCATCAGCTGCTGCAGGGCTTCGAGCGATTCCCAGTGGTAGACGTTGGCGACCAGACCGGTGGCGGGGTTCTCCCAGGCTTCCTCGCCGAGGTAGCCCGGAATGGCCCGGGCCGCTTCGGCGATCTCGGCATCGAGGCGGTGGAAGTCGTCGTCGAACTGGCGCTTGGCGAAGGTGAAGGTGGCCGTCCAGGTCATGGCCGATGTCTCACAGCACGTAGCGCGACAGGTCCTCGTTGGCGGCGAGGTCTGCCAGGCGGGCGTCGACCAGCGCGGCGTCGATCGTGACGGTCTGGCCGGCGCGCGCGGGGGCGTCGAAGCTGATCTCGTCGAGCAGGCGTTCGAGCACGGTCGACAGGCGGCGCGCGCCGATGTTCTCGGTGCGCTCGTTGACGTCGCAGGCGATCTGGGCGAGCCGGCGGATGGCGTCGGGGGCGATCTCCAGCGTCACGCCTTCGGTGGCCAGCAGGGCCTGGTACTGCTTGATCAGGCTGGCGTCGGTGCGGGTCAGGATGGCCTCGAAGTCCTCGACCGACAGGGCCTGCAGCTCGACCCGGATCGGGAAACGGCCCTGCAGCTCGGGGATCAGGTCGCTGGGCTTGGACAGGTGGAAGGCGCCCGAGGCGATGAACAGGATGTGGTCGGTGTGGACCAGCCCGTGCTTGGTCTGCACGGCGGTGCCTTCGACCAGCGGCAGCAGGTCACGCTGCACGCCCTGGCGGCTGACCTCGGCGCCGCTGCCGCCGCCGTCGTGGTGGCGGCTCGCGACCTTGTCGATCTCGTCGAGGAAGACGATGCCGTTCTGCTCGGCATTGGCGACCGCGCGGCTGCGGATCTCGTCCTCGTTGACGAGCTTGCCAGCCTCCTCGTCGATCAGCAGCTGGCGGGCCTCGGCGATCTTGACCTTGCGGGTGGTGCGGCGGCCCTGGCCCATCTGCGCGAACAGGCCCTTGAGCTGATCGGCCATGCCGTCCATGCCGGCTGGCGCCATCACGTCGATGGTGGGCTTGGGGTCGGCCAGATCGATCTCGATCTCCTTGTCATCGAGCGTGCCCTCGCGCAGGCGCTTGCGCATGACCTGGCGGGCGGTGCTGTCAGGCGCGGGCGCGGGCGGCGGCGCGGGTTCGGCGGCGAAGCCGAACAGGCTGTCGGGCGTGCGCGCGGCACTGCGCGGCGGCGGCACCAGCGCGTCGAGGATGCGGTCCTCGGCGGCGTCCTCGGCCCGGCTGCGCAGCGCGACGACCTGGCGTTCGCGTTCCTGCTTGATCGCGCTCTCGACCAGGTCGCGCACGATGCTGTCGACGTCCTTGCCGACGTAGCCGACCTCGGTGAACTTGGTGGCCTCGACCTTGATGAACGGCGCATCGGCCAGCCGAGCCAGGCGGCGCGCGATCTCGGTCTTGCCCACGCCGGTCGGGCCGATCATCAGGATGTTCTTGGGCGTGATCTCGGTGCGCAGCGCGCCCTCGACCTGCTGGCGCCGCCAGCGGTTGCGCAGCGCGATGGCGACGGCACGCTTGGCGCCGTGCTGGCCGACGATGTGGCGGTCCAGCTCGGCGACGATCTCTTGCGGGGTCAGGGCCATGATGGGCTCGGTGGGCTCGGTCGGTTCGGGCTCAGTCCAGCGTCTCGATGACGTGGGACTGGTTGGTGTAGATGCACAGGTCGCCGGCGATTTCCAGCGAGCGCTTGACGATCTCGGCCGGGCTCTGCTGCGTGTGCTCATGTAGCGCGCGGGCGGCGGCCTGGGCGTAGGCGCCGCCCGAGCCGATCGCGACGATGCCGTGCTCGGGCTCCAGCACGTCGCCGTTGCCGGTGATGATCAGCGAGGCGGTCCGGTCGGCCACGGCCAGCATGGCCTCGAGCTTGCGCAGCACCCGGTCGGTGCGCCAGTCGCGCGTCAGCTCGACGGCGGCGCGCACCAGGTGGCCCTGATGCTTCTCGAGCTTGGCCTCGAAGCGCTCGAACAGCGTGAACGCATCGGCGGTCGCGCCTGCGAAGCCCGCGAGCACCTGGTCGCGGTAGAGCTTGCGGACCTTGCGTGCGCTGGACTTGACGACGATGTGGCCGAGCGTGACCTGCCCGTCGCCGCCCATCGCGACCTGATTGCCGCGACGCACGCTGAGGATGGTGGTGCCGTGGAAGGATTCCATGGGGAAAGGCGCCGGTGTGGCCGGCGCGGATCGGGGGTTCGGGAGGGCCGACGGAAGCGGGCCAGTAGGTGGACCTGCGGGTGGGCCAGCGAGTGGACCAGCCGGCCGGCCGCCGGATTCGATCAGATGTTGCGGACCGTCACGCGGGCGTGTTCGGTGATGCCCATCGCGCCGCAGAACAGCGCCACCAGCCGGTGCGCATCGATG
>JACCDS012302026.1_pt1 | contig 10737 bp, 10 predicted proteins | sample 7446441 | NCBI WGS metagenome assembly JACCDS01 (sample SAMN15323445, study PRJNA562643) | freshwater metagenome | isolation source: river surface water | place: USA:Blue River Watershed | collected 2017-08-17 | reverse complement strand
GTGTTCGAGATCAACCGCAATTTCCGGAACGAAGGCATCTCGACCCGGCACAATCCCGAATTCACGATGGTCGAGTTCTATGCAGCGTACTGGACGTATCGCGAGCTGATGGACTTCATCCAGGACATGTTCCGCGAAGCGGCCCAGCTCACACTCGGCACGACCGTCGTGCAGTATCAGGGCAAGGACATCGACTTCGGCCGTCCTTATGCGCGGCTGACGGTGACCGAAGCGATCAGGAAGCATCACCCGGAATACACGGATGAGTTCCTCAACGACCGCGATGCGATCGTCGCGAAGCTGAAGAGTCTCGGCGTCGAGCCGCGCCCCGGCGACGGCCTCGGGGCGCTGCAGCTCACGCTGTTCGAAAACACCACCGAGCAGATGCTGTTCCAGCCGACGTTCATCGTCGACTACCCGGCCGAGGTATCTCCCCTCGCCCGTCGCAGCGACGCCACCCCCGAGATTACGGAGCGCTTCGAGCTCTACATCGCCGGCCGTGAGATCGCGAACGGCTTCTCCGAGCTCAACGACCCCGAGGACCAGGCCGCGCGCTTCATGGAGCAGGTGAAGCAGAAGGAAGCCGGGGACGCCGAGGCGATGCATTTCGACGCGGATTACATCCGTGCGCTCGAGTACGGCCTGCCGCCCACGGCGGGCGCCGGCATCGGCATCGACCGGCTGGTGATGCTCTTCACCGACAGCCCGTCCATACGCGACGTGATCCTCTTTCCGCACATGCGGCCCGAGTAAACGGGCGGCTCTTGCCCCGCCAGGCGCCGTTGCCGGATACTTGGCCCACAACATAGAGGACGGGGCGACCCATGAAAAAACTCTACCCGGGCGCCGATGCCGCACTCGCGGACATCGTGAAGGACGGCCACACCATCGCCGTCGGCGGCTTCGGCCTGTGCGGCATACCGGAAGCGCTGATCGACGCGCTGGTGCGCACCGGCAGGAGGAATCTCACGGCGATCAGCAACAACGCGGGGGTCGATAATTTCGGCCTGGGCAAGCTCCTCGCCACGCGCCAGATCCGCAAGATGGTTTCCAGCTATGTCGGGGAAAATTCGGAGTTCGAGCGGCAGTTTCTCTCCGGCGAGCTGGAGCTCGAATTCACGCCGCAGGGCACGCTCGCCGAGAAACTGCGCGCCGGCGGCTCCGGCATACCGGCGTTCTTCACCAGGACGGGCCTCGGCACCATCGTCGCCGAGGGCAAGGAAGTGCGGGAGTTCGACGGCGCGAACTACGTGCTCGAACGCTCGCTGCGCGCCGACGTCGGCCTGGTGAAAGCGTGGAAAGCGGACCAGGCGGGCAATCTCGTCTATCGCATGACCGCGCGCAATTTCAATCCGGTGGTCGCGATGGCGGGCCACGTGACCGTCGCGGAAGTCGAGGTGCTGGTGGAAACGGGCGAGCTCGATCCCGACCAGATACACACGCCGGGCATCTTCGTGCACCGGATCGTGCACAACCCGACGCCTGAAAAACGCATAGAGCAACGCACGACGAGGAAGGGCTGACCATGGCTTGGAGCCGCAACGACATGGCGCGCCGCGCGGCGCAGGAGCTGAAAGACGGCTACTACGTCAATCTGGGCATCGGCCTGCCGACGCTCGTCTCGAACTACATTCCGCAAGGCATGGAAGTGTGGCTGCAGTCCGAGAACGGGTTGCTCGGCATAGGCCCCTTCCCGCTCGATGCGGAGGTCGACGCCGATCTGATCAACGCGGGCAAGCAGACGGTCACGACGCTGCCCGGCAGCAGCTTCTTCTCCAGCGCCGACTCGTTCGCGATGATACGCGGCGGACACATCAACCTCGCGATACTCGGCGCGATGCAGGTCTCCGAAAAAGGCGATCTCGCCAACTGGATGATTCCCGGCAAGATGGTGAAAGGCATGGGCGGCGCGATGGACCTCGTCGCCGGCGTCGAGCGCGTCGTCGTATTGATGGAGCACACCGCGAGAGGCGGCGAGCACAAGATACTGAAGCAATGCGCGCTGCCGCTCACCGGCACCGGCGTCGTGAACCGCGTCATCACGGACCTGTGCGTGATGGACGTCACTCAGGGCGGCCTCAAGCTCGTCGAGCTTGCGCCGGAGGTCACGGTCGCGGAAGTCGTGCAGAAGACCGGCGCGCCGGTAGATACGCGCGCCGTCGCCTGATCACCACAGGAATAAAGTAACGATCTGTTGCGCCGAGACATCGGTCACAGGGACCGCTGCGCGCCTCGTCCTATCATGTTGCCGTCATCAACGAGGAGACGGCCATGCCGGACAACAAAAGCAAAGTGAGCCCTATCGTCGCCATCGCGGCAACGTCCCTGACCTTGTTCAGCCTGGTCGGCATCGGCGTGCTGACGGGCGTAATACCGAGCTCGTACTCCCAAAATGCCGGGACGTACGCCATCGACGCACCGGCGAAAAACGCGGACGGGCGCAGCGCGCGCAGGGCGAGCGAGACTCAGCGCGCGTCGACCGCAGAGGCGCCGAAGCGGGTCGCCGCATGCGCGGCGTGCGGCACCGTCGCTTCCGTGAAACTGGTCGAGAAGAAAGGCGAAGGCAGCGGCCTCGGCGCAGTCGCCGGCGGTGTGGTGGGCGGCGTGCTCGGCAACCAGGTCGGCGGCGGTCACGGCCGGCAAATCGCGACAGTCGCAGGCGTGGCCGGCGGCGCGCTCGCCGGGCACGAGATCGAAAAGCGCTACAAGAGCGAGCGCCATTACGCCGTCGCGGTGCGCATGGAGGACGGCAGCATGGGACACTACACCTATGACACCGAGCCGCCTTACGCGGCCGGCGACAGGGTGAAGGTCATCGACGGCCGCCTCACCCGATAGCCGGCATCGGTCCCCGCAAAACGGCGCCGAAGATGCGCCGTTTTTTTTGCGCTTGCGCCAAATACCCCATGGGGGTATATTCAGCACACTCACCTTGGCAACGAAGGCTATGAACGCGCCTGCTTCATCGAAAAACGTCGAGATTCCCATCAGCGGCATGACGTGCGCCGCGTGCGCCACGCGCATCGAGAAGCGCCTGAACGACATGCCGGGCGTCACCGCTGCCGTGAACTTCGCCACCGAGCGCGCGCGCATTGCGTACGACGCCAGCGCGGCCAGTGTGGACGCGCTCGTGGACCGGATACGCAAGACCGGCTACGACGTGCCGCCCCGTCAGCTCGAACTCGCCGTTGATGGCATGACGTGCGCCGCGTGCGCGGCTCGCATCGAAAAAGCGCTCGTGCGCATTCCGGGCGTTTCCGCGGCTTACGTGAATTTCGCCACGGCCCGTGCGCGCATCGACTACACGCCCGGTTTAACGACGCCCGACTCGCTCGTGTCTGCCGTGCGCAAGGCGGGTTACGACGCACGCGTGATGGACGCCGATACCCGCGCCGAAGAGCAGGCGCGCAACGTGGCCGCGCAGCGCCGGGAACGCAGTCGGTTTTTTTGGTCCGCCGCGCTCACGGCGCCTTTCATTGCGCAGATGCTGTTCATGCTGACCGGCGATGCGCACGAGCTGCTTCCCGGCGCCGTGCAGCTCGCGCTGGCGATTCCGGTGCAGTTCTGGGTGGGCAGCCGTTTTTATCGCGGCGCGTATCACGCCTTGCGCGGCGGCGGCGCGAACATGGACGTGCTCATCGCGCTCGGCACCAGCATGGCGTTTTTCTACAGCGCGGCGGTGATCCTGCTCCAGTTGCCGCTGCACGTGTACTTCGAGGCGAGCACGAGCGTGATCACGCTTGTATTGCTCGGCAAGCTGCTCGAGGCGCGTGCGAAGTCACACGCTTCCGACGCGATTGAAGCCCTGATCAAGCTGCAGCCGCCGACGGCGCACGTGCAGCGCGGAGAGGCGGTCGTCGACGTGCCGCTCGCCGAGCTGCGCGTCGGCGATACGCTGCTGGTGCGGCCCGGCGAAAACGTGCCGGTGGACGGCGTGGTGGTCGAGGGCACCTCGAGCGTCAACGAAGCGATGCTCACGGGGGAAAGTCTTCCGGTCACCAAGCAGCCGGGCATGCGCGTGTACGGCGGCACGCTCAATCAGCAGGGCCTGCTCTCGATGCGTGCGACGGGGGTCGGCGCCGACACGGCGCTCGCCGGCATCGTCCGGCTGGTCGAGGAAGCGCAAGGCTCGAAGGCGCCCATACAGCGCCTCGCCGATGTCGTGAGCGGAATCTTCGTGCCGGTCGTCGTCGGCATCGCGGCCGTGGCGTTCGCCGCATGGTGGCTGTGGGCGGGAGACGCTGCAACGGGACTCATTGCCGCGGTCGCCGTGCTGGTGATCGCCTGCCCGTGCGCGCTCGGGCTCGCCACCCCGACAGCCATCATGGTCGGCAGCGGCGCCGGTGCCGGCGCCGGCGTGCTGATCCGCAACGCCGGCGCACTCGAGCGCGCCGGCCAGATCGATCTGCTCGTGCTGGACAAGACCGGAACGCTGACGCTCGGCGAGCCGGCGGTCACGGACATCGTGCCACTCGGCGCACGCGACGAGCGGGACGTGCTGCTCATCGCGGCAACCGTCGAACAGGGCTCGGAGCATCCGCTTGCCCGCGCCATCCGTGAACATGCGGCACGGCTCGGCATTGCGCCGGGCCGCATGTCCGATTTCGAGGCGACGGCAGGCCGGGGCGTCACCGCGTCTGTCGACGGCAAGCAGGCTGTGCTCGGCAGTCCGCAGTTCATCGCGAGCCGTGGCATGCAGCTCAACGCGGAGGCCGCGAGTCGGCTCGAAGCTGCGGGCAAAACGGTGGTCGCGGTCGGCTATGGCGGACAAGCGATGGGACTCATCGCGATCGCCGACCGGCTGCGCCCAAGCTCGCGCGCGGCAGTCGAACGCCTGCGCCGTCTCGGCATCGACGTCGTCATGCTGACAGGCGACAACCGCACGACCGCCGCCGCCATCGCAGCCGAGGCCGGCATCACGCGACACGAAGCCGAAATGCTGCCGGACGGCAAGGCCGCGTGGATACGCAACGCCGTGGCGGCCGGCCACACGGTCGGCATGGTGGGCGATGGCGTCAACGACGCCCCCGCCCTCGCCCTCGCCCACGTGAGCTTCGCCATCGGCGCGGGCGCGGAAGTGGCGATCCGGGCCGCCGACGTGACGCTGATGCGCGACGACCTCGCGAGCGTCGCCGACGCGATCGACCTCTCGCGCGCCACGGTGCGCAAGATACGGCAGAACCTGTTCTTTGCGTTTTTCTACAACGTGCTCGGCATCCCGCTCGCCGCGCTCGCCATGCTGAACCCGGTGATCGCCGGGGCGGCAATGGCGCTGAGCTCCGTATCCGTGGTGAGCAACTCGCTGCTGCTCAAGCGCTGGCGTCCTGGCGCCCGCGCGTGACCTGGTATGTCCTTCAAAGGAGACAACGATGGAAAAGAACACCCAACTGACGATCAAAGGCATGACTTGCGGCGGCTGTGTCGCGAGCGTCAAGCGCGTGCTCGAAGCGCTGCCGGGCGTCAGGTCCGCCGATGTATCGCTGCAGGGCTCGAGCGCCACCGTGCGACACGAGGACACGCTCGACGTGGGCCGTCTCAAGTCTGCGGTCGAGGAGGCGGGATTTGAAGTCGCCTGACAGCGGCGCCGCGCAACGGCCGCGCCATGCTGCCCATCCTCACGGGGCCGCGGTATTGAAGCGGCTGAACCGGATATCGGGCCAGGTGCGCGGCGTGACGGGCATGGTGGAGGAAGGCCGGTACTGCGTGGACATCCTCACGCAGATCGCGGCGATTCAGTCCGCGCTGGATGCCGTGGCGATGCAACTGCTGGAACATCACACGCACGGCTGCGTGCAGTCGGCCATACGCTCCGGGCATGGCGACCAGGCGATCGGCGAACTCATGGAGGTGGTGAAGCGTTTCGCGCGTTGACGGCGGCGTGCCGCGCAACGGCACGCCGTCACGGCCGCCCTACCAGTTCCAGATCTGCCACCAGGCGGTGTCTTTCTTCTGGCCGTGCTTGCCGTCGGGAAAGTTCTGCTTGAGGATGCGCTCGGTGTCTTTGCGCAAGTCCTGGAGCCCCAGGGCGTCATAGGCCTGCATCATAATGAGCAGGCCTTCTTCGTTGGCCGGCGCCTGGGGATAAGTCTTGAGGGAATATTGCACCCGGTTGATGGCCGCCACGTACGCGGTGCGCTTCAGGTAATAGCGCGCGACGTGCACTTCGTTCGAAGCAAGCGCGTTCACCAGGTAATTCATGCGCGCCACGGCGTCAGGCGTGTACTTGCTGTTGGGGAAACGCGTCGCCAGTTCCTTGAATGCATCGAACGCCTCGCGCGCCATCTTGGGATCGCGCTCGGAGAGGTCTTGCCCGCTCACGTAACCGAGCAAGCCCAAATCGTCGTTGAAGTTCGAAAGCCCTTTGAGGTAATAGAGGTAGTCGACGTTCGGGTGATTGGGGTGGAGCTTGATGAAGCGATCGGCCGCCGCTACGGCGAGCGCCGGCTCGGAATCCTTGTAGTGCGCGTAGGCGATCTCGATCTGCGCCTGCTGGGCATAGCGCCCGTACGGGTAACGGGACTCGAGCTTCTGGTAGTACTGGATCGCTTTTTCGTAGTTCTTGCCGGCGAGCTGATCGCGCGCTTCCGCGTACAGCTTGGCGGCGGACCAGCCGCGGGTCTCGTCGTTCATGTCGGGCATCATCCCGCAGCCCGTCAGGACCAGCGCGAGGAGTAGCGCTAAACTGTATCGCATCGTTGGAATAAACCGTGGCAAAAGAAAATTATAGCCCAATCGCAGCAGCAGCCGAGGCGATAGAGATCACGCTCCCCGACAGCTGCGCGGGCCTGCGCTTGGACCAGGCGCTCGCCGGCGAGTTGCACGACTATTCCCGCAGCCGCCTCGCGGCGTGGATCCGCGACGAGCGCGTGACGGTCGATGGACGGCCCGCCCAGCCCCGCGACAAGGTCCGCGGCGGCGAACGGGTTACAGTACAGCCCGGGCCCAACCCGGAAGCCCTCGCGTTCCAGCCACAGGACATCCCGCTCGACGTGGTGTACGAGGACGACGCGCTCGTCGTCATCGACAAGCCGGCCGGGCTCGTGGTGCACCCGGGCAGCGGCAACTGGGAAGGCACGATGCTGAACGCCCTGCTGCAGCATGCGCCCGAGCTCGCTCACATTCCGCGCGCCGGCATCGTGCACCGGCTGGACAAGGAAACGAGCGGATTGCTCGTAGTGGCGAAAACCCTCATCGCGCAAACTTCGCTCGTCCGCCAACTCCAGGCGAGGACCGTGTCGCGCATCTACGCCGCGGTCGCGCACGGCAGGGTCGCACGCAACGACACGATAGACGCCCCCATCGGCCGTCACCCGGTGCACCGCACCCGCATGGCGGTCGTGCCCTCCGGCAAGGCCGCGGTCACGCATTACGAGGTCGTCGAACGGTACGCGCACGCCACGTTGCTGCGATGCCGGCTCGAAACCGGTCGCACCCACCAGATCCGCGTCCACCTCGCCTCGATCGGCCACCCGCTGTACGGCGACCCCGTGTACGCGGCGCGGCGGCGCCCGTCCGTGCCCTTCCCGCGCCAGGCGCTGCATGCGCAACAATTGACGGTGGTCCACCCGGTCGCCGGCAGGTCGATGACGTGGAACTCGCCGCTCCCTCCTGACATGCAGGCGCTCGTCGCGGCGCTCACAGCGCAATCATGAGCCTGCACCCGGAGTGGATCGTTCCGGTCTGGCCGGCGCCGCCGAATGTGCGCGCCGTGGTCACGACCCGCGCCGGTGGCGTAAGCGCCGGCCCGTATCGCAGCCTCAATCTCGGGACGGCCGTCGGCGACGATCCCGAGCGGGTCGCCGAAAACCGCGCACGGTTGCGTGCGGCCGTGCCGGCTGACCCGGTGTGGCTCAAGCAGGTGCACGGCGCGGAGGTCGTCGATGCGGATGCCCACCCGGTCCTGCCTCATGCCGATGCCAGCATCGCCACACGAGCGGGCGCGGTGTGCGCGATACAGATCGCCGATTGCCTGCCGGTGCTGTTCACGGATACGCGTGGCACGGTGGTCGCGGCCGCGCATGCCGGATGGCGCGGCCTTGCCGAAGGCGTGCTGCGCAATACGGTCGAGGCATTTAAGCGGCGCGGCGCCTCTCCCCGGGACCTGCTCGCGTACATCGGACCCGGCATAGGACCGCAAGCGTTCGAAGTGGGCGACGAGGTGTACGAGGCGTTCACCGCGCGAGATGCCGCCGCTTCCCACGCGTTTTCGAGGTTGCGGGAAGGCAAATGGCTGGCGAACCTGCACGCGCTCGCACGCGACGCGCTGCACGAGGCCGGCGTGACTCTCGTATACGGCTCGCCGACGTGCACCGTCTCCGATCCGGAGCGTTTTTTTTCCTACCGTCGCGACAGGATCACCGGGCGCATGGCCGCCCTCGTGTGGCGCACGCCCTGACCCGCGGCGACGGCCGCTGCGGCATCACGTATAATCCGGCCTGCTTGCGGCGCGCCCCCCGGTGCGCCGCGCTTTTTGTACGGACGCCGCGATGAACACGCTCACCTGGATACTGCTCACGACGCTGCTCGGGGGCGTATTGTCCATCGCGCTCGCGGCGCTGTTCGCCTTGCGCGCGCGGGCGGCGCAAATTCCGCTGCTCATCAGTTACGCGGTGGGTGCGCTGCTGGGCGCCGTGTTCATCGAGCTGCTGCCGCACGCCTTTGAAATCGCGCCGAATCCGCAACTGCTGGCAGGCACCATACTGGGCGGCATACTGGCTTTCTTCATTCTGGAAAAGCTCGTGCTCTGGCGCCATTGCCACCAGGAGTTGTGCGAGGCGCACGATCCGCACGCGGCGCCGGACCCCCACGATCACGGCCGCAGCGGCATGATGATCCTGGTCGGCGACACGCTGCACAATTTCGTCGACGGCATCATCATCGCGGCCGCTTTCATCGCCGACACCGAGCTCGGGGTCGTGACGGCGCTCGCGATCGTCGCGCATGAGATTCCGCAGGAGGTCGGCGACTTCCTCATCCTGCTGCACTCCGGTTACAGCAAGCGCGCCGCCCTTGCGCTCAACATGGCCTCCAGCGCCGCAATGGTGCTGGGCGGCCTGCTCGCCTACTCCGCCTTGCAGCTGCTCCAGGACTGGATTCCCGTGCTGCTCGGGCTCGCCATCGCGAGCATGCTGTACGTGTCGGTGGCGGACCTCATTCCCGGCCTGCATCGCCGCCCCGAATTGCGCGCGACGGCTCAGCAGGTCACGCTCATCACGCTCGGCATCGTCACCGTCTGGCTCGCGGGCTTCCTCGTCCACCACCACGGGTAAACACCGTCCCGCCGGCAGCGCGCCGCCGTGACGGAGGTCCCGCGGATCGGCGTAGAATGCCTGTGGAGAGCCGCCGCCCCCCATGGATTTCTTCGATCCGCAGCCCGCCCTAGCCGCTTACGCCGAGTTCCATCGCAAGCTCATGGACGGCATCCTGCACCCGCTTGCGCAGAACGGCGGTGCGTGGAATGGAGAGCTTGCGAAAGCATGGACCGCCGAGTTTTCCCATCACGCATCGCAGTGGCGCGACCGACAAGCGCGCTACGTGCGCGAGCAGCTGGAGCTGTGGCAACGCCTGATCGGTGAACCGGCCGCAGACGGCGCCCGGGGGCCGGCTTCATCCGATCGCCGGTTCCGCGGCGAAGGATGGCGGCAGCCGTATTTCGCCTACCTCGCCGAATCGCATCTGCTGAGGCAGCGCTGGCTCGACGATCTGGTCAGAGAGGCGCCGCTCGACGAGCGCGCGAAGCGCAAATTCGCATTCGTCGCGCGCCAGCTCGTGGACGCGTCGTCACCCGCGAATTTTCCGTGGAGCAATCCGGAAGCGCTCAAGCGCGCGCTCGAAACGAAAGGCGAAAGCTTCACGGCCGGGCTGAAGAATCTCACCGAGGACGCCGAGCTCGGCCGCGTGTCGAACGTCGACCGTAACGCCTTCAAGGTCGGCCAAAACCTCGCAATCACGCCCGGTGCGGTGGTCTACGAGAACCAGCTCGTGCAGCTCATTCAGTACCGCGCGACGACGGACAAGGTGCACGAACGGCCGCTCGTGATCGTACCGCCCTGCATCAACAAGTTCTACATCCTCGACCTTCAGCCGGACAACTCGTTCGTGCGGCACGCCGTTTCGAAAGGCCACACTGTGTTCATGGTGTCCTGGCGCGACATTCCGCCCGAGCTGGCGAACCTCACGTGGGACGATTACCTGCGTGACGGCGTCATGCGGGCGCTCGAGGTCGCGCGCGAAATCTGCGGCGTGCCGCAGGTCAATGCGCTCGGCTTTTGCGTCGGCGGCACGCTGCTCGCCTCGGCACTCGCGGTCCTGCGCGCGCGCGGCGAGCGCCCGGTGCGCAGCCTCACGCTGCTCACGACGATGCTGGATTACGGGGACACCGGCGAGCTCGGCGTGTTCGTCGACGAGCCGTACGTCTCCCAGCGCGAGCGGCAGCTTTCCGCCGGCGGGATACTGCGCGGCGAGGAGCTCGCGGCTGCGTTCGCCAGCCTGCGCGCGAACGACCTCATCTGGCGCTACGTGGTCAACAATTACCTGATGGGGCGGCAACCGGAGGCGTTCGACCTGCTGTTCTGGAACGACGACGGCGCCAATCTGCCGGGGCCGATGTACGGCTATTACCTGCGCAACATGTATCTGGAGGACAACCTGCGCAAGCCGTGCCGCCTCGAAATGTGCGGCACCCCGGTGGACCTCGGGAGGCTCGATATGCCGACTTATGCAATCGCGGCGGAGCAG
>JACCDS010687408.1_pt1 | contig 10737 bp, 8 predicted proteins | sample 7446441 | NCBI WGS metagenome assembly JACCDS01 (sample SAMN15323445, study PRJNA562643) | freshwater metagenome | isolation source: river surface water | place: USA:Blue River Watershed | collected 2017-08-17 | reverse complement strand
GTTGCTTCTGCACGCGCATCAGCTTGTTGATCGTCTCGATCATATGCACCGGGATGCGGATGGTCCGCGCCTGATCCGCGATGGACCGCGTGATCGCCTGCCGTATCCACCACGTGGCATAAGTCGAGAACTTGTAGCCGCGCCGATATTCGAATTTCTCGACCGCCTTCATCAGGCCCATGTTGCCCTCCTGGATGAGGTCGAGGAAGGAGAGGCCGCGGTTGGTGTACTTCTTCGCGATCGAGATCACGAGGCGCAGGTTGGCCTCGACCATCTCGGTCTTGGCTTTGTGGGCCTCGCGGACGTGAACCATGGTCTGGGCCACGACCTTGAGCAGTTCGTCGCAGGGGATGCGCTGCTGGGCCTCGATTTGCCGGAGGCGGACGTTGATCGCCTTGGTGTCGATGGCGGCGTCCTTCTTGGTCTTCGGGTGCTTGGCGCGGTCAAGTTGCTGGTGCAGGGACTCGATCTCGTCGAGGACGGGACGCAGGCCTTCGAGGTATTCCTCGTAGACCTTCAGCTTGAAGTAGAATTTCCCGAAGAAGGCGCGGAGGACGTTTTCCCGTTTCTTGAACTTGGCGTGGACTTTCTTCTTTTCGGCTTCGCCCTTGGCTTTGAGGTACTCTTCCCAGCCGTCGGCGACGTTGCCCTCGTGCTCGAGGGTGGAGTTCACGAGTTTCTCGAGGCCCTTGAAGTAGGCTTCGCGGGATTCGATTTTCTTGTCGATGACGACGCGGTCGAAACGCTCCTCGCGTTTCAGCAACTTGGCGCCGAGGCCGCCGATGTAGGCGCCGATGGCGGAGGCCTGGAAGAGGGCTTCCTGCGCCTTCAATTCCGCGGTCTCGATGCGTTTGGAAATCTCGACTTCCTGTTCGCGGGTGAGCAGCGGGACCTGGCCCATCTGCTTGAGGTACATCCGGACGGGGTCGTCGAGGATGTCGTTCTGCGACGTGCGGGATTCTTCCTCTTCGGCTTCTTCCTGGCGCTGCTTGTAGTCCTCGACTTGGTCGGGCTCGAGAATCTCGATCTCGAGGTTCTGCAAAATGGAGAGGACGTTGTCGATTTCCTCCTGGTTCTCGACCGATTCCGGGAGGGCTTCGTTGATGTCGTCGAAGGTGAGGTAGCCCTGTTCCTTGGAGAGGCGGATGAGGTGCCGGATCTTGTCGTTGATGCCGCCGGCGGGGATGTTTTCCGCACCGCCTTCGGCCGCCGCGGGCGCGGTTTTGGCGAGAGCGGCCTCGACGGCCTCGGACTGGGCGGAATCAGCGGATGCGGACTTGGACTTGCGGGACATGGAAGAAGTTAAAGGCGACCGGGAGGAACGGCAAACGCGGGCGGAGTCAGACTACGGCTGCGAGGACGAGCGGAGCGCGGAGCTGGCGTTGCAGTTCTGAACGTTCTTTCAAGAGTGAAATTGGGTCAGATTCAATGTCCGCATCGGGGTTGGCCAAAGCAAGTTCTATTTGCCGCAGGCGGGGCTCCAAAGCCCGGGCGCGGAGCTGCTTCATGCCCTCCTGCGCGACCTTGACCGGATCCTCGACGGCGGGGGCTTCGAAGAGGAGGTTGGCGACGAGGCTGCGCTCGACTTCGGACTCGAGCAGGCCGTCGAGCTGGTCGCGGCCGGGCCAGGCATTCTGTTCGTATTCGCCCAAGAAGCGGTTGAGCAAAGCGCCGGCGGGGTGGGTGGTGTCGATCCAATCGTGCGGCAGGGCGTGGCTGAGGGTCGGGCCGAGTTTTTCGAAGTGGAGCAGCAACAGCAAAAGGTGGTGTTCGGGGGTTTGGGCGCCGCCGGCGGCGCTGCTGGAGTTCGGAGTTGGGAGTGCGGAGTTCGGAGTTGGGATTTCGGCGTCGGCGTTGGCGGCGGGGCGGGCGGCGGCTTGGCGGCTTTGGCGGGCGAGGAAAGTTTGGAAATCCTTCTGGGCGGCCAGGGGGGAAAGGCGCAGGTGGGCGGCGGCTTCCTTGATAAATTCGGCGCGGGTGACTTCGCTTTCGCTGGCGCCGATGACTTCGAAGAGGGTCTGGGCGGCGCGGGATTTGGTTTCCGCGGTGGCGCCGGACGGATCGGGCAGGGCGGCTTTGCAGGCGAAGGCCATGGCGGTCTGGGCGCCGCGGCGGACGTCCTCGTAGCCGGCGAGACCGCGTTCGAGGAAGAGCAGATCGGGGTCGAGTTTTTCGGCTCCGGCCAAGGTGAGGAAACGGAGCTCGAGGCCGGCCTTGAGCGCCATCGGCAGGAAGCGCAGGGCGGCCTTTTGGCCGGCGCCGTCGCTGTCGAAGAAGCATTCGACCTGCGAGTGGTAGCGGCGCAGGAGGACGAGTTGGCTTTCGGTGATCGACGTGCCCTGCGGGGCGATGGCGGTTTTCAGGCCCACGCTCCAGCAGCGGAGGGCGTCGAGTTGGCCTTCGACCATGACGAAGGGTTTGCCCTCGCCGACGGCGGTGCGGGCGCGGTCGAGGTTGAAGAGCAAATTGCCCTTGGTGAAAATCGGCGTTTCCGGGGAGTTGACGTACTTGGCTTCGCGCGCGGGGTCGTCGGCGGGAGTGAGGTCGGTCTGGCGGGCGGTGAACGCGACGATGCGGCCCTGATGGTCGCGAATCGGGATCATGAGGCGGCCGCGGAAGCGCGGGCGCAGGGCGTGCAAGGTGATCGCGGCGTCGTCGTAGATGAAGAACAGCCCGCAACGCCGCAGGGCTTCTTCCGAGAATTTCCGCCGGAGCAAGGCGGCGCCGAGGGCGCTGCCGTGGGCGTCGACGCCGCCGATTTTGAATTCGTCGGCGAGCTCCGGCGCGAAGCGGCGTTTCTCCGTCCAATAGGTGCGGAAGAAAGTGCCGGTGGCGTCGGGGGCGCGGAAGGCCTGGTGGAAGTGGTCGGCGGCGACGTCGTGCAGGTCGAAGATTTCCTGGCGCAGGGAGCGTTCCTCGTGGGTGGGGCCGCCGGAGCCTTCCTCGTATTCGATGACGATGCCGAAGCGTTTGCCGAGAGCCTCGACGGATTCGGAAAAATTCAGCTGCTCGGTGTCGCGGACGAAGGTGATGAGATCGCCGGCTTTGCCGCAGCCGAAGCATTTGTAGAAACCCTTGTCGGGATCGACGTGGAACGAAGGGGTTTTCTCGTTGTGGAAAGGGCAGAGGCCCTTGAGCCGGGAGCCGCCGGCCTTGCGCAACGTGACCATGCGGCCGACGACATCCGCGAGATTCACGCGGAGTTTCAGGTCACGGATGCAGGTGGGCTTGATGACGGGCATGGAACGGCCGGGCCGTCGCCGCCGCGGGAGGAAGCGGGCCGCGCGGCCACGGGAGGGGGACTTTCGAGGCGACGCGGGGGCTGTCAACGTCCGCGACGAAGCGCGGCCGATTCGACAAAAGGCATTGCCGGGCGGAGGTTGCCGAACAAAGTTCCGCGGCCCCGGGGAAACTTCGTTCCGCGGAAGACGACCAACCACGCATGCGCCTGTTCACGATCACGCTCCTGATGCTGGGGCTTTCCGCCGCCGCCCGCGCGGCTTCCGCCCCTGCCGCCACGACCGCTCCGGCGACGCCGGCGACCGTGCGTTCCGAGCCCGTGTGGGAGACGAAACTCGCCGGCTTCGACGAGCGGGCCTACCAGCAGGCGGTGGAGGCGATGATCTCGACCTTCGAGCGCGAGACCGGAAAGAAACTCGTGCCGGGGCCGAAGCGCCGCGTGGGCCTGAAGATCTACGCGGATTCCGGCCCGGGCCTCGCGACGCCGGTGGCGCTGGTGAAGGGCGTGATCGCGGCGCTGCGCAAACGCGGCTTTGAAAACCGGGAAATCTTCCTCGTCGGCCTCAACGCGCTGCGCCTGCGCATGACGGGCTACTTGCCGTCGCTGGTGTCGGGGGAAACGCCGTTCGCGGGCAACCCGGTCTACGTGCTCGAATCCGGCCGGTTCTACGATCCGCTGTGGTTCTACGATTCGCCGCTGCCGCAGCGCTTCGACCCGATCTTTGCGGAACAGCAGACGAAGGGCGTGTCGCCGACGTCGACGAAGGACGAAGACCGCAAGAGCTTTTTGGCGACGCCGCTGTTTCTCGATTCCGATTTCTGGATCAACCTGCCGGTTTACACGGATCATCCGACGCTCGGCATCAACGGGGCGCTGGTGAACGCCACGCTTTGGAACGCCTCGAACACGGCGCGGTTTTTCCGTTCGCCGGCCAATGCGCCCGCGGCGGTCGCGGAGATGAGCGCGATTCCCGAATTGCGGCAGACGTGGATGTTCACGCTCGCGAGCCTGCAGCACTACCAGTTCATCGGCGGCCCGTTCTTCAATTCCCTCTATACCGTTTCCGAGCCGATCATGTGGCTCAGCACCGATCCCGTGATGCTCGATTCCCTGGCGCGCGACCGGATCAACGGCCACCGCAAGAAATCGGGTTTCGAGGTGCTCGACGAAGAAATCCGAACCCTGGAGTTTGCGGAAACGCTGGGCGTCGGCTCGACCAAGACGAAGACCGCGCGGATTCTGCCGGTGGACTGAGGCGCGGGCCAAATTCCCTCTTGCCGCGGCGGCGGGGCTGGGCCCAAGTGACAGGGAACGTCCGTCATGGCCACCTCCGCGTATCTTCCCTTTCTGATCCAAGTGGTGCTTGCCGCCGCCATCACCGGCGGCGTGATCGGCGCGAGCCACCTCTTCGGGCAGCGTTTCAAAAAGAACAAGATCAAGGACTCCGCCTACGAGTGCGGCGTGCCGGCCGAGGGCCTGGTGCACACGCGGTTCTCGGTGAAGTTCTACCTCACGGCGCTGCTCTTCATGCTCTTCGATCTCGAAATCGTGATCTTGATCCCGTGGACGTTCATCTACCGGGAATTCCTCGCGAACAACATTTCGATCATCGGTCCGATCGCGTTTTTCATCGGCGTGCTGATCCTCGGCTTGGTCTACGAGATCAAGAAGGGCGCGTTGCAGTGGGAAAAGTGACGGCGGGCAAACTCCGAAACGGGGAAAGCAGAAAGTAGAAACTCCCCCGGCGAAACGCCTGCAGGTTCTGCTTTCCGACGTTTCTTCTTTCTAACGTTTCCGACCCATGCGGCTCGACAAGATCATCGCCCGGAGCCGCATCGTCGACCTGAAGAGTCTCGATCTGGAAGGCGCGTTGCAGGAACTGCTCGGCGTCTGCGTCGGCAAATTCCCGGATCTCAAACCGGAATCGCTGCTCAAGGGCCTGCTGGCCCGCGAGAGCACGATGACGACCTACCTCGGCTTCGGCGTGGCGCTGCCGCACGTGCGCATCCGGATGTCGCGCCGCTACGTGCTCGCGATCGGCCGCAGCCGCGTCGGCATCCGGCACGACGGCGCGATCGCCGAAGAGCGCGTCCATCTCATCGTGATGCTGATCGCGGGCGAGCGGGCCCGCGACTACCTGCAGGTGCTGGCGTCGATCGCGCGGCAGGTGAAGGACAAGGATCTCGTCGACACGCTGGTCAACGCGCCGGATCTCGACGCGCTCTACGACCGGATGATCGGCGGCTTCGGCGGGATGCGCGTCGTCGAGGCGCAGCAGAACCGCGTCAACCGCCTGATGTTCCGCGAGGCCGAGCGCGTGGCGCAGGGCGCGGACTGCAACGCGATCGTGGTTTTCGGCGACACCTTTGTCGGCGGCATCCAGCCCGGCGTGCTGCGTTCGAAACTGAAGACGATCCTCGTCACGCGCGCGGCGATGGAGACGAGCGACGACCAGAACGAGTATTCGGAGACGATCCAGGTGCGGTCGTTCTCGAACCAGCGCCTCGCGCAATTGCGCAGCGCGATGCTGGTGGCGCTGACGCGCGGGATCGTGACCTTCAGCGACCGCATCTGCTGCGTCGGCGGCATCACGGGCTCGAACCAGTTCGATACCCTCGTGGTCGTGGACATCGAACGCGAGTTCCAGACCCTGCTCACCGGCTCGACGGCGGACCTGTTGCCGCCGGACGTGAAGCCCGAGGTGCTGGAGCGCGTGATCGCGGTGGCGACGGAGCTCGGCGTCGAGGGCCGCGAAGGCCGGCCCGTCGGCTGCCTCTTCGTCGTGGGCGACAACACGAAGGTGAGCACGCTGTCCAAGCCGCTCGTGCTGAATCCGTTTTTTGGTTACAAGGAAGAGGACCGCAACATCCTGAATCCCTTCATGGACGAGACGGTGAAGGAGTTTTCCTCCATCGACGGGGCGTTCATCATCCGGGGCGACGGCGTGGTGGAATCCGCCGGCAGCCTGATCCAGGCCACGGACAGCACGCACGAGTTGCCGAGCGGGCTCGGCAGCCGGCATGCGGCGGCGGCGGCGATCAGCGTGGCGGCCAACTGCATCTCGATCGTGGTGTCGTCGAGCACGGGCCAGGTGACGCTCTTCCGCCGCGGCGTGATGTTGCCGCTGACGGAAAAGCGGCGCTGAGCGCCGCTTTTCCGGGTTGAGAGTACTCGGTTGAGAGTTGAGAGCCGGAGTTTCCGATCTCTCAACTCTCAGCACTCAACTCTCAACGTTTCAGGCACACTCAGCGGCCGAGGCCGGGGATCATGCCCTGCATCATGCCGCCCATGTCGAATTTCTGATAGCCGGCGGGGGCGACGAAGAGGGAATCGGGCAGGGCCTGCGGCGTGATGGCGGTGGCCTCGAGCCGGAAGGTTTCCTTGCCGTTGCTGCCGCGGCTGACGATGCGGAGCGGGAACAGGTCCTTGCCGGCGAGCGCGCGTTCCCACGCCGGGGCGGAGGCGCCTTTGCCTTCCATCGGATTCGCCGGCATCGACAGGAACGCGCCGAGGCCCTCGGCGAGCCAGAGTTCGGTTTTTTCGCCCTTGGCGGTGGCGACGAATTCCTCGGCTTTGCGGCCGAGAATCGTCTCGGTGCGGCCGGATTTCTCGAGTTTCACGTCCTCGGCTTTGCCGGCCGCCGGGGCTTTGTCTTCCGGCAGTTTCATGACCATGTACATTTTCTGCTCGGACATGAGGACGAGCGTCTCCCGTTTGACGGGATCGACGATCATGCCGCCGAGGCCTTGCTGGCCGGGCATTTCGATGCGCAATTTCGAACCTTTCACCTGGTAGCGCATTTCCTGGGACTTGCCCTTGGCTTCGGTGAGTTTGAAGACGACGAGCCCCTCGAAACCGGCGGCGAGCGCGGCGGCGGGGGCGAGAAGAGCGACGATGAGCAGACGGCGGAAGAGCGAGTTCATGGTACGGCCGGAAGGAAGCGCGCGGCCGGCGCGCGCGCAACGCCCGTTTCACGGCTTGCCAGCGCGACGGCCGGGCGGTGGATTGCGCGTCCATGGCCATCATCGGAACCTTCGCCACCGTGCGCGCCCAGGCGCCCCAGACCCCGGGATTCAGGACGGCGTTCGCGTACGTCGAGACGCTGCTGCAGCCCGGTTCCGCGCCCGCGGCGCGGTTGCTGGCTTTGGCGGCCGGGGAATCGGCGAAACAGGAATTGGGCGGCGGCGTGTTCGCGATCGAGCAGGTTTACCTGTCGAAGACGCGGCCCGAGGGCTTCTTCGAATCGCACCGCAAACTCATCGACGTGCAGGTGGTGTTCGCGGGCGAGGAGCTGATGGAGTTTGCCGATGTGGCGCGGCTGACGGTGCGGGAGGCCTACAATCCGGACCGCGACCTGGTGGTGTACGGCGATTTCGCGGGCGCGGCGGTCCTGCCGTTCCGCGCGGGCGAGACGGCGGTTTATTTTCCGGCCGACGGGCACATGCCCGGGCTGCGGCCGGCGGCCGTGGCGGGCCTGGTGCGCAAAGTCGTCGTGAAGATTCCGGTCGACGCGTGAAGCCGCGGGCCGGTTGCCGGCTGCCACGATGAATTACCGGCACCAGTACCACGCGGGCAATTTTGCGGACGTGATGAAACACGTCCTGCTCCGGCAATTGCTCGGCGCGCTGCAACGGAAGGACAAAGGTTTCCTTTATCTGGATACGCATGCGGGCCGCGGCGGCTACGATTTGGCGCAGGCGGCGACCGGGGACACGCTGGCGCGGGTGCCGGAGTGGCCGGAAGGCATCGGCCGGCTTTGGGGCGATCCGGCGGGGCTGCCGGCGGCGCTGGCGGACTACGTGGCGGCGGTGCGGGATTTCGACCGCGGGGCGGGCAATCTCGATCCGGGGCTGCGCTTTTATCCGGGCTCGCCGTGGATCGCGCGGCAGCGGGCGCGGCTGCAGGACCGGCTGGCGCTCTGCGAGAAACAGCCCGGCGAGGCCGCGGCGTTGCGCGCGGATTTTGCGGCGGCGGGCGGGGTGACCGTGCACGAGACGGACGGCTATGCGGCGGTGCGGGCGATGTTGCCGCCGCCGGAGCGGCGCGCGTTGGTGCTGATCGATCCGCCGTTCGAGGCGCAGGATGAATTTGCGGCGATCGGGGCGGCGTTGCGCGACGGCTTGCGGCGGTTGCCGGGGGGCGTCTTCGCGGTGTGGTATCCGCTGACGGGGCGGGCGCGGGCGGATGCGTTTTTCGAGGTGCTGCGGGAGTTGGCGCCGCCGCCGACGTTGGCGGCCGAACTGACGATCGCGGGCGAAGCGTCGCCGCTGAAGCTGAAGGGTTGCGGCCTCGTTGTGATCAATCCGCCGTGGCAATTCGACCGCGAGGCCGGGCCGGTGCTCGAGGCGTTGGCCGTGCGGTTGGCGCAGGCGCCCGGTGGCGCGGCGCGGATCGATTGGCTGGTGCCGGAGCGGTAGGACGCGGAGAGCGGGGAGCGATCAGCAGTCAGCGATCAGCGGTCAGCGGTAAACTTGTCAGCGATCAGCTTTCGGCGCTCAGCGGGCGGTCGGGAGATTGCGCTGGAGGATGGTGGCGAGCAGTTCGAAGCGGACGGGCTTGGAGAGGAAATCGTTCATGCCGGCGGCGAGGCAGGCTTCGCGCACGTGGGTGCTGGCGTTGGCGGTGAGCGCGATGATTTTGAGCGGTTTGCCGTCGAGCTTTTGCCGGATGCGGCGCGTGGCTTCCATGCCGTCGATGCCGGGCAGTTGGCAGTCCATCAGCACGACGTCGAAGGTCTCCGAAGTGGCGGAGATGACGCCGGCTTCGCCGTCGTTGGCGAACTTCGGCGTGATGCTGAGCTTCTTAAGGAAGAGGTCGATGACCTGCTGGTTGACGGAGTCGTCCTCGACGACGAGCACGCGCCCCTGGAGCACGGGGGTGACGAACTTGGGGGCTTCTTCCAGGCGCGGTTGCACGACGGTGATGTCGGGCAATTGGCAGGGAAGAATCAGGCGGAACGTCGTGCCTTGGCCGATGGCGCTCTGGACCTGAAGGGCGCCGCCCATGGATTGGGTGAGGCGTTGGGAAATCGCGAGGCCGAGGCCGGTGCCGCCGTAGCGCCGGCTCATCGAGGTGTCGGCCTGGGTGAAGGGCTTGAACAGTTTCGACAGGGCGGCGGAGTCCATGCCGATGCCGGTGTCGGTGACCGTGTAGTGCATCACGGCCTTGGTGGGCGTGCGTTCGGCGCAGGTTACGGTGAGGTCGACGCGGCCGCGTTCGGTGAACTTGATGGCGTTGCCGATCAAGTTGACGAGAATCTGGCGGAGGCGGGTGCCGTCGCCGAGGATGACGCCGGGGAGATTTTCGCCGAGGTGGAGTTCGAGCTGGAGGCCCTTGTCGCGGGCGCGGGCGTGGAGGAGGTCGGTGACGGCGCGGGCGGTGGTCGAGGGCGGGAAGGGGGCGTGCTCGAGTTCGAGGCGGCCGGCTTCGATCTTGGAGAAATCGAGCACGTCGTTGAGGAGGAGCAGGAGGGATTCCGCGGAATCGGAGGCGGTCTTGAGGTAGCCGCGCTGTTCGTTGGAGAGCGAGGTGTCGCGGACGACGCGGAGCATGCCGAGCACGCCGTTCATGGGCGTGCGGATTTCGTGGGAGATGGTGGCGAGGAATTCGCCCTTGGCGCGGCTGGCGGATTCGGCCTTTTCGCGGGCCTCGCGCAGTTCGGATTCGCGGGATTCGCGGCGGGCGATTTCGGCGGCCAATTCGAGGGCGACTTCCTCGCGCTCGAAGCGTTGGACGAGAGCGTCCGACAGCGCGCGGTGGCTGTGTTGCGTGGTCCAGATCGTGTAGACGACGAAGTACAGGACGCAGAGGCCGAGGATGATGCCGTCCATCTCGCCGGTGGCAAAATGCACGGCGGCGATCGGGCCCATCATCAGGCCGACGTAGACGACGGCGCCTTTGCGCAACGGCAGGAGCATCCGCACGGAGGCCGACACAAGGCCGGCGAGGAGGAGGACGTGGGCGAGGCGGGTGGTACCGGGTTCGTTGAGGATCGGGAAGAGCCACGGGGTGACGCCCCACAGCGCGGCGGTTACGCCGGTGCCGATCAGGTAGCGGAGGCCCCAGCGGGGATGTTCGAGCTCGGCGGGCGGGGCGCGGAAGAATGCGCGGGCGAGCCAGGCCCGCCACGCGAGCGGCAACGCGACCGCGCCGATCCAGAGAGGGAGAAACTCCGTGCCGGGATGGCCCGCGACGATGAGGGCGAAGGCGACAGTGGCGACGGCGGTGCTGACGGTGCCCAGCGTGAGCTGCGCGTACGCCATCCGGACCAGTTCAACGCGGGTCTTGCGCTCGATCGCCGTGCGTTGCTCCGGCGTGATGACGGTCCCCGGGGAATTCGCGGCGGCGACCGCAACCGCGGCCGGCGCGAGGGGAGGGGTGGTCGATGAGGTCGGAGCGGTCGGAACGGGCGGCGCGGACATGGGAACGAATCAGAGGGGCAAGATGGGAGCGGCGGCGGGTTTGGCGAGCGTCGGGGCGGCGTGGAATTACTTAGC
>JACCDS010081285.1_pt1 | contig 10738 bp, 15 predicted proteins | sample 7446441 | NCBI WGS metagenome assembly JACCDS01 (sample SAMN15323445, study PRJNA562643) | freshwater metagenome | isolation source: river surface water | place: USA:Blue River Watershed | collected 2017-08-17 | reverse complement strand
TTCATCACCGGCCTGGCCAGCACCTTGCAGGATGCCCAGCTCTCTCGCGTGCCGATCTGCCTGCCGAAGGGCACGAGCAGCCAGGACGTGGTGAGCAAAGTCGTCTGGTACTTGCGCGAAAAGGCCGACGCTGACGACTTGAAGCTGCCTGCCGCGAACCTGCTAGGGCCGGTGTTGGCCATCCTCTACAACTGCACGCCTGGCCAGCCGCCCAAGTTCACCCAGCCCTGATAATTGCGCATGGCCGTACCTCCCTCGGCCCCCGCTTTTCCTCCCTGAGCGGGCTGCGACAGCGCAGTTCATGCGGCCCCTACAGAGGGGCCGCCCTTTTTGGCCGGTGACGATTTGAGCGACTACTGCGGCAGCTTCTTGAGTTGTGCCTGCAAGTCGGCCAGCATCTGGGTCGCGACCTCGTAGACCTTCACGTCCTTGTTCTCAGGCGCGGTGCAGACCGCGCGCAGCCGATCATTGACCTGCGCAGGCGTGACCAGCTTGAGGACATCGTTTCGGGGGTTCAAGCTGGTGAGCATCGTGTTTGCACCCGACAGGTAGCCCAGCACCCAGTTCTCGAAGTTGCTGACCAGGCGGGGGTTGTCGCTGCGTGAGATCGTCACGTAGTCGCTGCACGTCGAATGGCCGACACCCTGCACCGTGGCGGCCGATGCCGACATGGCCACGACCAGGAATGCGGCAGCACTGAGGCTGCGGAGGGGCATCGTCATAGAGCGCTCCAAATCCATGACCCGACACCCCACAGGACGGCCAGCAGGAGCAGGGACATCAAGATGCCCCAGATCAGATCGGCGAACTTGGCCAGGATGTAGGCCAGGCCGCCCCCACCTGCGACGACCAGGCCGAAACGGAGCCACTTGGGCCAGTCCGCGCCGACCTTGAGCAGTGCGACGTAGGTCAGCACGCCGCCGACCAGCAGCCCGATGATGCCGAACAGCCCGGCGCGGCTTTCGCTGGCCTCGCGGCGCTGTGCCGCGATCAATGACTCTTTGCTGCCGTGGTACTCAAACGTGCCGTCCGCTGCGCGGCGGCCAAACCGTGTGCTCATGTGTTGTTGCTCCCTAGCGAATACGGCAACAGCTTAGCGATGTTGCGCGCGTCGTCGAGGCCGCGATGGTGCGAGCCGTCGAGTGGCAGGCCGACCATTTGCAGCGCGCGGGCCATGCCCACCTCTTTGATCTTCCGGGCCTTGGCGAACTGCCGTTTGAGGTTGACGTGCTCGAAGCTGGCCAGCGGGTTCGCGATGCCGTGCCGTGCGCAATCTCGGGCAAGCTGCTTGGCGTCGTACTGGCCCCAGCTCCCCCACCGCACCCCCTCGGCTTGATGCAGTTGGGCGAAGCTGGCCAGCCGTGCCGCGATCTCGGGGAACAGCGGAGCGCCGTCCACGTCGGCCTGCGTGATGCCGGTGAGCTGGCGGCAGAAGGGCGTCAGCCGTGGATGCAGCACCGGCCGCACCAGCGCCTGAAACTCGGCCAGGCTGCGGCCATCGAGCGTGGCCCACACCGCGCCCACTTCGATCATTTCCATTTCGTCGCCGGGCAGCTTGTCGCCGTCGTCGCACGACGCTTCCAGGTCGATCACGAGGATGGCAGTCACACGATCCCCGCCAGGGCATCGAGTAGCGACTGCCCTGCCCTGCGATCCAGGTGCCGGGCCTGCATGCCGAAGGCACGCGGGCCGTCCACGTCGCAGCGCTTGGAGTCGCCCACGAAAACCACCTCACCAGGCGCGCAGCCCAGCGCGTCGCATACGTGCTGGAAGATGGCCGGGTCGGGTTTGGCCAGGCCGACCTCGTAGCTGAATACGTAGGCGTCCAGGCCGGGCAGCAGGCCGAGAACGGCGGGGCCGTACTCGGCCGCCAGGTTGCTGCACACAGCCAGGCGCAGACCCGCTGCGCGGGACTGCTCCAACACCTGCGGCACTTCGGCGAAGAGCCGCAAGCCCGCCAACTCTTCGGCCAGGTCGGCCTCGATGTCGGGCAGCAGATGCTCCAGACCCAGCTCGGCCGCGAAGGTGGCCACCGGCACGTCGCGCGTCAGGAATGGCAGGCGTGCCGCGCCCTCCCCTTGCCCCGCCAGCAGTCGGCCGTAGGGAGCCAGGCGCTGGCCGTACTGAATCACGGTGCCGAAGGCATCCAGCACGAGCGCCTTAGTTGCGTGGTTACGTGTTGCCATATCTACGCTAATACGTATTTAGCTACTCGAACAGCTCGCGGTCGAATTCGACCCCGGCCACCACCAGCGGCTCGCCGCTGGGCCAGCGCGTGGGCGGCGCGTGATCGCGCACCACCTGCACGTCGGTGTCGTCGCTGATGACAGCCACGTCGGCCTCGGCCAAGGCGGCACGCCCTACCCGGTCGAACCGGCAGGTGTTCGGGTTGAAGCTCCAGACTCTCATAGTGGATCTCCTGGTTTCTTGCCTGCGCGGCGCATGGCCTCGTCATAGCGGTCGTGTTCCGGCGTGCCGGGCGGGTGGAAGTTCGGCAGCCAACGCGTCTGGCCGCCGTCGTCGGCTTCGATGATCGTGATGGCCCGAGGGCGGCCACGCGGGCGGGTCGGCCGCTCGATGCCCGCCTTCTTGAGCCGCTTGGCAAATGCGTCCAGCAGCTCCCACAGCTCTTCGCCGTCCGCCTCGGTGTAGGTGACGATGGCCTTGTCCAGCGCGTGGCAGGCGTTGCGCAGGGTGTCGGCGACGTTCTCACCGGCCAGGCGGTACACGGCCACATCGGTGTCTTGGCGCTCTTCGCGGTCGTGCTTCGACTTCCAGGTGCGCCAGTCGGCCAGCTCCTGCGGCGTCAGGGGCTCACCCTTGCACCTGGCCATCACGTCGGCCGGAATCTCCCAGCCGTTGACCAGCTCGCTCAACTTGACCGAGAGCACCAGCTTGTTCGCCCGCAGGAACTGGAAGCTGTTGACCCAAGTCGGGATGCCGGTCTTGCGGGTTTTCGCGACATTTAGGGGCCTCTTGAATTGCATGTTCTCTCGGTGTCGCGGTTGTATTCAGATAAAAGTCATTGTACGCAAAGCCGCCGAACTGTGCTAGACTCGCGTCACTGGCTAAATACGTATTCACGTAACGCCGTAGCGCCACCGATAAGGAGATACGTACATGAAGATGAAGGTTCTCGCCCTGTGCTCCCAAAAAGGTGGCGTGGGCAAAACGACCCTCTGCGGCCACCTAGGCGTCGAAGCCGAGATCAAGGGCCACGGCCCGGTCGCGCTGATCGACACCGACCCGCAGGGCTCGCTCGCGAGCTGGTGGAACGAGCGCGAGGCCCCGGAGCCGGTCTTTGCCCAGGTGCAGATCGCCAACCTGGCCGAGCACCTGCGTCTGCTGGACGAAGCCGGGATCAAGCTGGCCATCATCGACACGCCGCCCGCCGTGACCACCATGATCGAGCAGGTGATGGCGGTCGCTGACCTCATCCTGATCCCGACGCGCCCGAGCCCGCACGACCTGCGCGCCGTGGGCTCGACCGTGGAGATCGCCGAGCGCGCAGGCAAGCGCATGGTGTTCGTCGTCAACGGAGCCGCCCAGCGTGCCCGCATCACGGGCGAGGCGGCCATCGCCTTGTCCCAGCACGGCACCGTGGCCCCGGTGACGCTGTACCAGCGCACCGACTTTGCAAGCTCGATGATCGACGGCCGCACCGTCCAGGAGCTGGACCCCGCGTCCAAGTCAGCCGGGGAGGTGGCCGAGCTGTGGAGCTACGTCGATAAGCAACTGCGTAAGGCTTGATATACGCTAATACGTAGTTAAGGAGATAAGGATGTCCAAAACCAAAGCAAGCTCCCTCAGCGCCGGACTGATCGCGAAGAAGGGCCAGGCTGTCCCGGCTGCTACGTCGGTGGACGGATCAGCCGAATTGCCGACGCCGCCCGTCGCCGCTGCACCGGCACCGGCCCCCGTCGTCAGTGTGGAACCCGCTCCACAGTCCACGGCGCAGCCGGAGGCGAAGGAGGCGGCCCCGAACCCCGAGACGGGCTACTACAAGGCGCTGACCGTGAAGCTCAACCGGGCGCGCTACGAAAAGCTCAAGACGCTGGGCATGCGGCTGGACAAGAAGTCCCAAGCCATCTTCGAGGCGGCGCTGGACGACTACCTGGCCAAGCACGCCGACAAGCTCGGGTGACCGCTTCGCATGCGGGTTTCAGAGCATGGACGGGAGTCCATACATTCAAGCAAGTTTTCCGGGTATGCGCGGCGATTGCTACCGGATGCAATCTCTTGCATACTTCGTGCTAATGGGGAATAATGATGATGGTTGCAAGCCTACAAGAGATGCCTGCGAAGTTGATGAAGGCGTTTGCCGAGCGTGGAGCTGTGGGCAACGTCCGAGTCCAGCAGGCGGACAAGGGGTTGGTCATCGTGTTCAACGCTGGGGCAGGAATGGACGAGTGCGTGCTGGGACAGGCGCGCGGTGGCGTCCGCTACTTCCAGAGCTTTGACGGCGCGGCGTCCACCTTGCAGCAGATGGGTATTGTCGAATTCCTGGCGAACAGCCGGAACTGGGTTCCCCGTACCGCAAAGGGCGCTTCGGCGGCCGAATGAACGAATAAAGGAGTGCGCTGACCAGAGCAGCGAACAGATAGCGAACGAACAAAAAGCAAAAAGCCCCGTTTGGCGACGGGGCTTTTGCTGATCAGGCGGGTTGCGCCTTGGAGCGGTTCTAGGAGACGGTTTGGCGACTGTCTCTTGAGCCGTCCGTAGAGATCGGGACTCGATAACCGAATTCTACGCTCCAACGCTCCCGATGGGCAAGCTTTTTCTGCGTAGCTACGTGGATACGTAGTTACGCGCACCGGGAAGCGGAGCGTGGATGGCATCGGCAGTCATTGACAACACATTGCGGGCACGGTTCGACGTGCCAAGCTCACCCCTGAGCCGGGTGTTGGCCGAGGCCGCCTATTACCCCCGCGTCAGCGACAACAAGACCGCCCAGCGCCCCACGCCTACGGCGCACGCGATCCGCTGGCCCTACATGCAGATCAACCGCCCGGACATGGTGTCCTGGCTGGTCTTTGACTGTGACCACGGGGATGTTTTCCGCTGGGAGCAAGTCGGCCTCCCCGCTCCCAACCTGATCGTCGCCAACCGCAGCACCGGCCCGGAGGGCAGGGGGAGCTTCCACCTGTTCTACGCCGTGGTGCCGGTCTGCAAGTCGCCCAAGGCCCGATCCCACCCGCAGCGCTACCTCCAGGCCATCTACGAGCGCATGGCCGAGCTGCTGGACGCTGACCCCAGCTACCACGGCGGCCCGGTCTGCAAGACGCCTGGCCATGCGTGGTGGCACACCATCGAGCTGCATGGCCACGAGTACAGCCTGGGCGAGCTGCACGAGTATTTCGAGCTGCCCCAGGCCGAGCCGTGGCGCAAGCCGCCCGACCTCTCCCAGTTCACCCACAGCCGCCACGAGTCGCTGTTTCACGAGGTGCGGCACTTCGCCTACTCCATCGTGAACTGGGCGCGTGATGAGGCCACCTACGAGGTGTTTTTCAACCGGGTGCAGGAGTACGCGCACAAGCGCAACGACTTCGGCAAGCGCCGGTTCTGGTGCGCTCGCACCCAGACCCACAAGGGCGACCTGACGGCCAGCCAGGTGCAATGCACGGTGCGCAGCATCGCCCGGTGGACGTGGGATCACTACACGGGTGAAGGCCGCTGCAATCGCGGCGTGATGCAGCTCGACAAGGCGCTGCCGCTGATCGAGCGCCAGCGCCTGGCCGCCGCGCGCACGCACGGCGAGCGGGCCAAGGCCACGGCCGAGCGCATCCAAGCCGCTTGCGCGCTGCTGCGCGCCAAGGGCGAAGCGCTGACCCAGACGGCCATTGCCAAGCTGGCCAGGCTGTCGCGGCAGACCGTGGCGGGCTATCGCCGCGTGATCGACGAATTCCTCGCACCCAAGCCACCTGCAGCTCCCGCCCAGGAGCAGGCTACCGCCAAGCCGGTGCTTGTTAAGTTTGGTGCATATCAGATATCCCCCGCCCCGGCCGCCGTAGGCGAGTCCGGAACCTCTGCGGTGCAGCGTGAGCCCAGTCGGCCTGCCTTGCGGCTTGTCGTCGGTGGCCAAGCGCCTCCGCTGGATTCGAGCTGAGCCGGTGGAGCTGGAATGAGTAGCCCAAAGCGTTTCTTAAACGCGAGTAGCCGCAAGCTGGTTGTGGGTAAGTCCGTCAGGACTTATCCATCATCCAGCGCCGCAGGGAGCGAAGCGACCGAAGGTGTCTTTTCGCCGCGCGCCAGCGCGGCCCCCCCTCCTGTTGTCGGTTCGGCCAGGTGGTTTTTTGAGCGTGATCTTGGAGGTGCCAATGGCCAAGCGGTCGTTTGACGATGAGACGTTGAAGTGGGTGCGCGAGATGCCGCTGTCGCTGGTGCTCGACCGGCTGCGGGACGCCGGGAAGCTGTTTTGGCGTCGCGATCCCGACTTCAAGCCGGAGAAGGATGCCCGCACGGTTCGGCTTTACGTGTCGTCGCCGGAGGGTGCCGCGTGGGAGCTGCTGGTGACAGGGCCAAAGTGGTTTGACACTCGGGCAGGGAAGGGCGGTGGCGGTGGGATCGACCTGGTGATGCACCTGCTGGGGCTCGATTTCGTCAAGTCGGTCAAGCTGCTTGCTTCGGTGGGTGCGCCTGGCCAGCGTCAGCCGGAGCGCCAAGGCTGAAATTTGGGCGGCTCGCTGCTGCGCATCGACCGGGCTCTCGTGCTGCGCATCGAGCCTCGCAAGCGAGTCTCGCCCCCTGCGGGCTTCGATCTTCCCTCCCTGCGGTCGGCCTGCCGCTTTCGCCCTCTGGGCGACCAGAAACCTTGCCGGTTTCTGGACTTCCCGCGTCCGTACTTGCCGGACTGGCCGCAGGGGCAGGCGGGGGGAAAGACAACCCCCACCTGCTCCCTGCTTGGAGGCTCGCGAAACCTGTCCTCGCCACAAGGGGCCGCTTCGCTCTCCAGCCCTCCCGTGTCCTCGCCTACGGCTGCGGGCCGCGCCAGTCGGGCCTCCGACCCCTTGCGCCGATGCCATCTTCCGCAAACAGCCAACAGCCGAACACCGGCCGGTTCGTTGACCGGCCTTAAATCCGCAAATACGTATTCACGCACTCAAAAAACCGCTTGCGTATCGTAACTGTATCAAGTATCATAACTGTACTGATACGGCAAAGCCGGGTTTGATACGGAAGGACTGGTATGGCACGCGAGGCGATTACGTTTGAGCAAGTTTCGGCGGCGGCGGACGCCCTCGTGGGCGCGGGCCAGCAGCCCACGATCCGGGCGGTGCGCGAGAAGCTGGATGACAAAGGCAGTCTGAGCACGATCCACAAGATGCTCGCCAAGTGGCGCGACTCTCGTCCGGTCGCCATCTCGTCGTCGCCGGAGCTACCGCAGGCCCTCGTGTCGGCCCTGGCGAATGAGATTCAGCGGGCGGCTTCACAGGCTCGCGCCGAGGTTCAAGCAGCCTTGGTGGCGGAGCAGGCGGACAGCAAGCGCCTGGCCGAGGATGGCGACCGCAAGGACGCCGAACTGGCCGAGCTGCAAGAACAGGTCGCCGCATTGACCACCGAGCGGGACACCTTGGCGGGCAAGACTGCCCAGCAGGCCGCCGACCTGGCTGAGGCGCAGCAGCGTGTCGAGCGCGAGCAGCAGGCCGCCGAAGCGGCCCGCGTCGAGCTGGCCAAGGCCCAGCTCAAGATCGACGCGCAAGCTGAAACGCTCACGCACCAGGCGGCCGAGGTCGAGCGCCTGCGCGCCGACCTGGCGGGCGAGGTGAAGGGCAGGGTGGCAGCCGAGCAGCAGGCGGCCGTGCTGACGGCCAAGCTGGAATCCATGACCGAGCGCACCGGCAAGGCCGAGACGCGCGTCGATGCGCTGGAAAAGCAGCTCCACCAGGTCAGCCAGGAACTCAACCAGGCGCGCGTGCAGGCCCAGGCCCAGCAGGGCGCGCTCGATGCGGCTGGTCGTGAGCTGGAGGCGGCCAAGGTGGACGCGACTGCGGCGCGAGCCGAGGCGAAGAAGTCAGCGGCCGAAGCCTCCGAGCTGCGCGGCAAGGTGGCCACGCTGGAGGCCAAGAGCAAGAAGGCGGGAGAGTAATTGCGCATCTACGCGAAAGCGTAGATACGTACTTACGTTGTGCTGTGCTGAATTACGTATTTGCGTAGATAGGGAGGTGCGTAGAGTGACACCGACGCGGATCGAAGCGCTGATCGCCGACCTGCGCCTCACGGCGGGGTCGCTCCAGCAGGTGCTGGACGCCTGCCAGGTGGCAGGCCCAGGGGCCGAGCTGGCCCAGCACTATCCCAAAATGATCGCAGAGCTGGCCGACCGCATTGCCGACGAGGCGGCGCGGATCGAGTGGCCTGCCGACTTGCCGCGCGAGCCGGTTTTTTCACAGGCCGAGCTGGAGGCCATCGGCACGGCCGAGGCGCTGCTGGCCAGGTTGCGCACCGACGACTCGGGATCGACGGGCACGCGCCGGTAGGTCGAGAGCGTCCGCGCCAAGCGGCGTGCGTCTGCCGCTGAGAACGCGGCCGGAATGACCACCACGCGCTTGTCGCCGAACTGAGCACGGGCGGCTTTTTCCCAGGCGGGCGGCACCAGGGCCACCCATGCCTCGCACTGGGTGAGCTGGCCGTTGTGCCGCATGGCGGCCCACACGCAGCCCGCTTCGTAGGCCACCCAAAACTTGAGGTCGCGGCTGCGCGGGGTCTTGGGCGTCAGCACCAGGCGCTCGCGCAGTGCCGCCGGGTAGGCGGTGCGCACGTCGTCGCCGGAATCGTCGGCCGTGTGGAACAGCGCCAGGTTGATGCCGGGCCGGTGCCCGACGAAATCGGCCAGCGCCTTGCGGGCCTCAGCGGTCGCCATCACGGCGTCGTGCTCGATGAATAGCAGCATGGTGATCCTCCCTTAGACAAGCCACTTTTCGTGGTTGAACCAGTGCCTTGCAGCGCCTTCCTCGAAGATGTGCCCGGTCGTGACTTGCCACGACCGATACGACTTCTTCATGCCCAGCACCCAGAACATGAACGAGAAAGAGAGCCAGTTGAGCGCGATGATGAGCGGCGCTGCAGATGCCAGCAGGTAGATGCCATGAGTGCCGATCACCGCTGCTGCGCCAAAGAAGATGCGCGAAGAGATGCGGTGTTGGCGTCCGAACGACTCACGCTCGGCACGCGACAGATCGCCGAAGGCCATCCGAGCGCGCGCCAGGCGGTGGCGGCTCGCGACTTCCCGGATGCCGTCTCGGCCTTCCGGGGCCAGCATCCCGAAGCCGCAGTGATTGCATGACCATGCCTGCAGGGGGCGGGCGTCGCCGTCATCGGTCTGATCCAGGATTGCAGGTGTGTCACGCTGGGGCAGCAGCACTCCTGCATCGCAGTCCGGGCAAGTCGGGTTGATCGTCCGCGTCCACATGGAGCGGTTCCACGCGAAAAGCCCCTTGTTCAGTTCCCAGCCGAACGCCGACAAGGGCATCGTCACCGTGAGGTACTTGGTGACTTTGGCCGCGCCACTTGCGGCCTTCTTTACGAAGCGCATGCTGTCTCCTTTGCCTTGAAAAAGCCGTGGTCGGCGCTCACGAACGCCTCGGTGCTCACAACGCGCTGCAGGGCGACGCGCAAGCGGTCGGCCGCTTCGTCGTCGAATGCTCTGCGGCACAGCACCAAGGGAGCGCCACTGTTTTGGGCAGTGCGGATGTAGCCGCCTGCGAGGCGCTCATGCACCACAGCAGCCCAGTAGATTTGCTTCAAGCGCCGCAGCGTCCCCGTGATCTCGCGCTCATGAAACACGTCCGAGCGGATTGGGCGATGCGACAGGTGTTTGATGCGGTGGCCCAGCTCGGGCAGCTCGCCGCGCACTTCCTCCATGTCACGGATCGGGCCGATGGCCCACCGAATGAGAACCAGCTCCACCGTGGGGAAGTCATCCAGCACCCGAGCCAGACGGGCTGCTGGCCCGTCCTCGCCGATGTGCTTGCCCCACAGGAGGCGGTCGAATTGGACGAACAGCAGCATCACGCAGCCTCGGCCAGCTCGCCGCGCAGCTTGCGCGCCGTCATGCGGTCGAATGCCTCCCGGTGCGCCGGGTCGATCTCTTCCAGCAGCTTGCCGATCCGCACCACGGCGCGGGCAGGGTTGCGCTCGATGTCGGCCGCGCGCACGCCGTTCTCGGCCAGGTAGTCGTCGGCGAAGGGGCCGAGCAACTGGCGGGCGTGTTCAGCGATGACGGTATGCACCGGCTCCGGCCGGAGCATCCGGGCGGCCAGGATGGGGCGGATGACGGCCAGCGACACGCCGATGGCCAGGCTCACGACGGCCAGGTACAGCACGAGGAAGCCGGTGAACCCAAGGGCCGGGGCGACGGCCTTGCCGACGCCCACGAAGGCCGCAAACAGCCACGACGAGGCGCTGATCGCGCCAGCGATGGCCGGGAGTACGGCGGTACGGTCGGGATCGTCCTGGGCCACGGTGAAGCGGTTGAACACCACGCGGTGCAAGAGCCATCCATTGGCGCTCAGTGCGACAACCACAGACAGCTTGGCAAGCAGCTTGGGCTTGGTTGCCAGCACGGCCAGGTCGAACTTGGTATCGAGCCAGATCACGGCCAGGCCAGTAGCCCACAGGCCATAGAGCGACCACTTCACGACGCTTTGCGCCGTGGCCAGCATGTCGGTATCCACGCGGCGCTTGCGGAAGATGGCCAGGTCGCCGAAGGCGATGCCCACGGCGGCCAGGGCGAAGGCCAGCA
>JACCDS010230386.1_pt1 | contig 10740 bp, 8 predicted proteins | sample 7446441 | NCBI WGS metagenome assembly JACCDS01 (sample SAMN15323445, study PRJNA562643) | freshwater metagenome | isolation source: river surface water | place: USA:Blue River Watershed | collected 2017-08-17 | reverse complement strand
GTGATTGCTCCGTTCATCGCCATCAACGGCGGTTCGAACGCCGACCACAGTGGCCACGGAACTCCGGCAACCGAGCAGGCTGCCCACGTGTGCACGCCCGAGTGCATGTCGAGCGGAACCTGCCCAATGCACCAAGAAGCTCCGGCCGCCGAAGGCGCCGAGGCTGGTGAAGCCGCTCCCGCCGAAGGCGACGCTGCCGCCCACAGCTGCACCAAAGAGTGCAAGGCAGAGGGCGCGAAGTGCCCCCACCACGCGTAACCGCGGTGTGTAACGTGCAAAAGGCCTGGCTTACGCCGGGCCTTTTTTGTTTCTAGTTGCTAGTTACTAGTTGCTGTTTCTGGTTGCTGGTTGCTAGTTGCTGGTGGCTTGGCTGAGCTCGTAGGCTTCGTCGGGGCCCAGGTCAAAGGCTACGGGGATTCCGTCTAGCTCCATGACTTCTTCGGGCCACGTGAGTCCGTAATTGGCCAGTACCGGCCGACCTGCAGGTTTCATTCCGCGCCATGTGATTTGGCGCTCGTCTAAGATCCGCTCGGAACCGTCCGCAAACGTCAATCGCGAACGCTCCCCGTCAAGGGGCGTCACGGCGATCAATAGGGGATAGGATTTGGCGTGGTTCATGGTTAAGCCTACTAAAGGTATTGAATTTGGCAATCCAGTCGGCTTGGTTTTTATGGACCACTTTAGCGATTTTTTTACGGAGTTTTGGTGAAGGGGCATTGTGGAAGAATTCAATAGTGTTCAAGAGCACGACATACTCTAGTCCGGAGTGAAAAACATGAACATGGGGAGGGGGATGGTCCCGGGCGTACATGATAAATTGAATTCCATTTAGGCTAAGTAGATTGGGCATGTCAGGTCTTTTTGCAAATCTGATCTTGACAGCTCAACGTAGTCGTCCCTTAAACGGATGTTTCGGCATCCAGCCCACCCACCCCCTCAACCAACGGCCTAAGCGTTTTTTGTCCGGCTCCGCCGGCGGGCGGCGGCAGCACCTAACTTTGAAACCAGTTACTCGTAACCAGTTACTTGCCTCATGCGCATTATCTACCGCCTTCCCCTGCTGCTGCTGATCATGGTCAGCATCGTGCTCGGGCTCGTACTGCTGAAAGCGGTGGGGGCCTCGCTGAAGCTGCGCCACGGCTACTTGGCGGTGGGCAAGGCCGTTTGGCTCAACATGATGGGCATTAAAATCGCGGTGCGCGAAGGGGTTCCGCCACGCGAGGCCGGAATTTTAATGGCCAACCACCGCAGCTACGTCGACGTGCTGTTTTTCAAGTCGGCCACGCCCCAGATTTACTTGAGCAAGGCAGAGGTAAAAAGCTGGCCCTTAATCGGTTGGGGAGCTAAAGCCCTCGACGTCGTATTTGTCGACCGCAGCAGCAAGGAATCGCGCTCCGCCTCCCGCGCCGAGTTGGCCGACCGGGTGCAGCGCGGAATGAGCCCGGTGGTCTTCCCCGAGGGCACGACGGTGGACCGCGGCCTGCTGGAATTCAACCCCGGAATGTTTTACACCGCCGCCGAATTGAACGTGCCCGTGGTGCCGTTTGTGATCGAATACTCCGACCCAAAAATGGCCTGGGTTGACGACGATACGTTTGTCAGCCACCTGCTTAAAATGCTTACGCGGCCTGCGTGGCAAGTCGACCTGTACATCGGTGAACCGGTGCGGAACCCCGACGGTGCCCAACTGGCGGCCGAAATCCGCGCGTGGATGCTACAGCGCGTCAAAAAATAGTGCGACCTTTGCCGTACCAAACCGTCCGGTTATTTCCGGATTTCACGCAATCAATCCACCCCATGAACAAGGGAATTGCATTACTCGCCGCACTCAGCCTCATGGCCTGCTCACGCGACCTGCTTACCGTCGACGACCTCGACGTCACGCTTCGGCCCGGAATCGTCGTGCCGCTCGGCGAACTTGACCTCACCTTGAGCGACGTCTTCAACCCGGACTCCGGACTCGTAACGGTGGACCCCGACCAAACCTACCGCTTGGTGTACCGCCAGACCAACCTGCTCAACGTGGGCGTGGCTGACTTCTTGGAGCTTCCGAGCCAGCCCAGCGTAACCGAGAACTTTAAGGCGGGCTACATCGCCCTACCCAACGTGAACGCATCGGCCGCGGTGCGCTTCGGCAAACTCGCCCGAAACATCACCAACCCGGCCGGATTCGCGACAAACATGGCGGCGGCCCACGGAAGTTCCGCGCCCGTACCCTCCCTGCCGAACCAAAACCCGGGCAACCTCGCCACCACGACCATCACGAGCTTCAGCACCGCCAGCTTCCACAGCGGAACCATGACCCTCAAAGCCGTCAACCACTACCCGGCGGCGATTAGTGCCACCGTCGTGCTCGCCAACCTCGCGGGCCAGCCCCTGCTGACCTACAACCTTGGCACGATTCCGGCGGGCGACTCCGTGAGCGTGCCCGCCTCGCTGGCCGGCAAGGTGATACCGAACCAACTCAAATTTAACCTGACCAGCTTCAGCAGCCCGGGCGCCGGCACACTAGGTGTTCCGAGCACCTACGTGCCCATCGACACCAACGCCAACCTCAACTTGAGCTTGAGCGGCAGCGACCTGTTCATCTACAGCGCCACCGCCCAGACCCAGACTCAGACGCTGGTCGACGACACCCTCGACGTGGCCTTTAGCGCGCCGGCCGGAGTGCGCCTTACCGAACTCGGCCTCAGCCAGGGCCAGCTCAACTACAGCATCACCTCGGCGGTACCTGAGCCCCTGAGCATCTTGCTGCAGTTCCCGAGCGGCACGATCAACGGCCAGCTCATCCAGCAGACCGTCAGCCTCAACCCGAACCAGCCTGCCACCGGAAGCATCAGCTTCCAGGGCGCCCAGCTCTTCCTCGGGTCGAACCCCACGCACCCCTACAACGAGCTGCCGATCCGCTACGCGGCCACGCTGAACTCGACGGGCCAGCTGGTGACGCTGGATTCCGCGAGCGGCGTCGCCATGAACTTCAGTTTTGCAAATGTCGAATTCGGGCATGCGCTCGGGTTCTTTGGCCAGCAAAACGTGAACATCCCGGCCGACACCCTGTCGCTCGACCTCGACTTTGTCAACCGCCTGGGCGGAAGCGTCGTCTTCGCCGAGCCCAAAGTGCAGCTGGCGGTCACCAACAGCCTCGGGCTGCCGATCACGCTTGACCTCAACGTGGCCAGCACCGACGCCCAGGGCGGCAGCCACCCGCTGGGCATTCCGCCCACCTTGCTGCCCTACCCACAGACGGCCACGCAGTTTGGCCAAACCGTGCAGGACACGCTGACCTTCGACAAAAACAACACGAACATCGTCGACTTCCTCACGCTGCCCAAGCAGCAGTTCACCTACGGCGGCCAAGTGCGCGTCAACGCCGACACCCTGGCCACGGGCACCGAGAACTTCGTGACCGGCACCAGCGCCATTTCGGCCGACGTGCTGATGGAACTGCCGTTCTACTTCAGCGCCCAGGGCCTCGGACTCACCGACAGCGTCGACCTAGGCACCTCGCTGAACGCGCTCGACACGGCGGTGCAGAGCGTGGCGCTGCGCCTCGAGACCACGACGACGCTTCCGCTCAATGCGACTTTAGCACTGACGCTTTTTGACGACCTCGGTCAGGTGGTGTACACAGGGCAACTGCCGTTGCTGGCTTCGGGCGCGCTCGACGCCGCCACGGGCTTGGTCACGGCGCCCACGACCTCGACGTCAGAACTCCTGGTGACGGCGGCCCAGCTTCCGGCCTTTGCGCGCGGACGCTGGCTGCAGCTCACCGCCGAGCTCGGCACCGGCACCGCTCCGGGTTCAAGCGGCCACCCCGTGAAGTTGCTGAGCGACGCCGAACTCTCGGTGCGCCTTGGCCTTATGTTGGACGTACATCTTGAACTCTGATGCGCACACTGTTTCTAGCTACTGGTTTCTGGTGGGCGCTGAGCCTCGGCGCCCAAGATTTGCTGTACATGCAGCGCGGCAACCCCAGTTCGCTGCTGGTGAACCCGGCCGCAGACGTCGACGCGCGCGTGTGGCTGTCGCTGCCCAGCATCAACTCCACGGCCCAAACCAGCTTTGCCGCGGGCGACGTGCTGGGCGGAGACCTCGGCACCCTCTGGCGGCAGTTCCCCAGCGAGGCCGCCGGAGCCATCATTACCCACGACATGGGCCTGTTTTCCGTGGGCTTTAAGGCCAAAAAATCGACCTTTTGGCTCGGATCCAGCCTCAACCTCGAAGGCAGCACCCTCGTCGACCGCGACCTCGTGGGCTTTGCGCTCTGGGGCATGAAAGACGCCAACGGCGAGATTGACCTCAACTACGACGGGCGCTTCGAGCAGACCTCGGCGGTCGCCAGCGTGCGCAGCAACCTCCACCTGGGTTGGCAGCGGGAATTTGGCAAAAAGCTTCGGCTCGGCGCCACGCTGAACGCTACCCAAATCCTTGGTCATGCGGTGATGGGCTTCGATTCCCTCGGCCTGCGCAGCGTCGACCGCGGCAACGGATTCAACGAGCTCGAGCTGTATGCCGAGGGCTATACCGCCCTTTATGCCAATCCGGCCCTGCAAGTCGACCTCTTTAATGGCAGCTTCAACTTCGACGCCTCGAAGATCGCCGACGGCAGCCTTCTTTCGCTCGACTTGGGCGGCACCTACCAACTCAGCAAAAACTGGATGCTGGCGGCCAGCTACCAAGGACTGGGATTTGAAGGGCGCGCCGTGCTGAACGCCGACACGGCCATTCGCTTCGAGGGCCGCGTGCCTTTTTCGGGCTTCAGCTACAACTCCTCCACCGACACGAGCGTGAATCCAGGTGCATACTTTGACACGCTACTTGTTCAAATACAGAATCTTGGTCAAACCTCGACCGGAAGTTTCAGTGGTTTCGGACCCCTCCAGCGCGGCGACCTCGCCGCCTACTGGCGCAGCCCCAAAAAGACCCACCAGCTCGGGCTGCACTACCTCTACCGCGCCCGGCCCACGCTCAACTACCAGGCCGTTGCCGCCGAATACCACGGCTTTTTTGGACGCCGCTGGCAGCTCAGCGCGAGCTACACCCAGCCGCTTACCTCGAGCGTGGCGATGCGCCCGAGCGTGAGCGTGCAGACCACGGTCCGCCTCGCCGCAGGCCTCGCCCTGAACCTCGGAACCAGCACGGCCAACATGCTGCCCATGCCGGTTGCCGACGCCAACGGCAACCTGACGGCTGGCCTTCCCAGCAACATGGACCGCCTCAACGTGAACGTAGGCCTTCACTGGATGCTCTACGAGAAGTCCTACCGCAAGGAGGCGAAGGAACGCCGAGCCGCCAAAAAGGCCAAACGCGCTAAAGCAGCAACCAGTAACTAGCAACTAGTTTTCGCGCGAACTCCACGCAGATTGGCGCAGCGGCTCCGCGTACCGAAGCATCCGTGCCTATTTTAGCCTTTGCCAAACCACCTAAGCGATTTGAAAACTGTCACGTTCGTTTTCCAGCGAAATATCTACCCGAAGTCCAGCGGATACCCCTTGAGGGCTTCGCGCTGGCTTGAGGCATTTTCAGGAAAAGCAAACATTCACGTGGTGTTCATCAACGCCCGCCCCATGAATCCGGGCACTGAGGAATACTTGCGTGGTCTCGGAGTGGCCTCTTGGAAGCACTTTGAGGTCAATAAATTTCGCGGCGCGTTCAATGCGCTGTGGTACCTTTTCACCCGTGCAATGCCGCTTCAGTCCGGCTACTACGCAGACCGCAGGGCGCGCAACCACATCGCGCGCCTTCCCAAGGCAGACATGGCCTTTTTCAGCGAGCGACGGGTAGGGGACTACCTGCGCAACGTCCGCGCCAAAGAAACCTGGATCGACCTTTGCGACCTCGTCGACGACAACTACAAAACGGGAGCGGCCCGCATGAACTGGTCGCCCTACAAGCTTTACTACCTACTGGAGTGGCCGCTGCTCAAGCGTTGGGACATCAAGCTTGCCAAACGCGCCGACCGCACCTTTTTAGTGACCGAGTACTTCGCGCGCATGCTGGCGCGCCGGCTCAATGGCGACGCGGGCAAAATCAAGCCAATTGAGAACGGAATCAACGTGGAACTCGACGGAGCAAGCCCAAAGGGACGTTACGGCTGGTACTTTCTCGGGCCGCTCAGCTACAAACCCAACTACGACGGGCTAAAGTGGTTCCTCGACCACGTGCAGCCACTCATTTCGCGCAAGTTTGAAGGTAAAGTGATCGGGGTCAATGCGCCCGAGTCCCTCAAAAACCGACTTGAGGAGGCCGGAATCACCTACCTCGAGTACGCCGAAGATTTAAGCGCCGAACTTAAAGACTTCGGCATCTGCATCGCACCCATGATCAGTGGCGGCGGACTGCTCAATAAATGCCTTGAAGCGTTTCACAGCGGGCGCATCGTAATCCTCAGCCCGCGCGCCTCGACCGGATTCAAGAACATCCAAAACGGCATTCACGCGCTGGTCTGCGACAAAGCTGAAGCGTGGCTTCAAGCCTTTGATGACATCAACTCGGGCCGCTACGTTTGGCACCAGAAGCGCATCCAGCATTTGGTCGACGGCTATTCCTGGGAGCGCTTCAACGAGGAAGCCGACGGGTTTTTGCAGTCGTAGTACCTTTACTCCTTCAAAACGCACCATGAACGCACGATTTTTCGTCATACTTGCCGCATTGGGCCTTAGCCTCACTGCTGCAGCCCAGGGAGTCCTCGGCCGCCGCACCCTCGGGAACCTCGATATCGAGACCATTACCCAGAACGACATTCAGGTGATGCGTTCGCGCTTAGCCTCGAAAAGCGTGAACGACGCCCGCGCCGCTGAAATAATTAAAAAAGAGGCGGTTAGCGACGAAGACTTTAAAAAACTGCGCAGCAGACTTCCGTCGTCGGTCCTCATGGACTCTATGAACGTGATGTCCTACGTCAAACGGAGCATTTTTCGCGACACCCTGATCTTTGGATCCGAACTCTTTCGCGACGAAACAAAGCTAGACTTCGCACCCAACCTTCAGATTGCCTACTCGCCCAACTACATGCTTGGCCCTGGCGACGAGCTGGAACTCACCATTTACGGACTTCAGTCGGCCAACTACGTGCTCAAGGTACGTCCCGACGGCAACGTCGAAATTCCCTATGCTGGATTGGTGCAGGCCAGCGGCATGCGCATCGCGGGCCTCGAGGCTAAAATCCGCCAAAAGTTGATTGAGCGCGGATACCGTCCGCTGCAAAACGGCCAAACGGAGCTCAACCTTGTGCTGAGCAAGGTGCGCAGCATCCAAGTTCACGTGGTGGGCGCCAAAGAACCCGGAACCTACACCGTGCCCTCGGTGGCGACGGCCCTCCACGTGCTTCACGAGGCAGGCGGCCCCGGCGAACTCGGTACCTACCGGGCCATCGAGGTGATTCGCGACGGAAAAGTGCTGTCGACCCTCGACATCTACGAATTCATCGTGACTGGGTCCACAGAGTCCAATGTGGCGCTACGCGACGGCGACGTGATCCGCATTCCGGTCTACCAACGCCGCATCAACATGATGGGCGAATTCAAACGCCCCGGACTGTTTGAATTGCGCGACGGCGAAACCATGAACGACGCCTTGACCTACGCGGGCGGATTCACCGAAGGAGGCTACCGCGGCCAGGTGCTCATCTTCCGGGTGGGCGAACAGGAACTCCGCGTCGCCGACGTTTCGGCCGACCAATACGGCAGCTTCAAGCCCGACCAGGGCGACGTGGTGATTGCCAACCCCATTCGCAATCGCTACGCCAACCGCGTGTCGATCACCGGCGGCGTGGTGCGCCCAGGCTACTATGCCTGGACCGAGGGCCAAACCGCCCAAGACCTGATCAACCGAGCCCAAGGACTTGATCGAAACGCGCTGACGACCAAGGCCCTACTTATTCGTCGCCCCGACGGAGCCCAGGGCACCTACGAAGAGTTCAACCCGACCGCTAGCGGCGCAAGCCTCAGCCTTCAGCGCAACGACTCGCTGTACATTCCGCTCAACACCGACCTGATGGCCTACGACTCGGTCCACGTGCGCGGTTTTGTGAACCACCCCAAAAACTTTGTGCACTTCGCTGGCCTCACGGTCGAGCAGGCCATTTTGATGGCGGGCGGGGTGCGCAGTACCGGCGACCTGACAAACGTCGAGGTGTCGTTTCCCGAGCGGACCGCCGAGGGCGCCTTCACCGGAAGCGCTAAAATCAACCGCGTGACCCTCAACTGGGCCGGCACCGGAACCCTGCTGCCCCCGGGTGCCACGGTCAGCGTGCGCCAGCGCTCCAACATGAACACCTCCAAAGTCGTGTACGTCACGGGTGCGGTGGCCACCCCGGGCGGCTACTCGCTTCAGTCGAACGGCGAACCCGTGGGCGGTGTGGTCGAGCGCATTGGTAAATTTGACGAAGACGGACTTCCGCAATTCGCCATGATCGTGCGCAACCGCGGCTACATTGAGGAACTCGACGACAAAAACATGGAGCCCCGCCTTCTGGACGACAGCACCTACGTCATGGAGGCCACCAAAAAGAAGATCCGCCAAGCCGACACCGTGGCGGTGGACCTCACCAGCCGCTGGGCACTCAACCACTTTAGGGTTCAAGACGGCGACACCCTCGTGGTGCCGCGCCGCATCAACACGGTCTTTGTCAAAGGAGCTGTGCAAAACCAAGCAGGGCTCTCGGTACAGCCGGGCCGCCGAGCCAAGTACTACGTGCGCGCAGCGGGAGGCGTAGCCCCCAACGGAATCCGCCGCTCCCTGGTAGTGGAGTACGCCAACGGACGCTCCGCGACGATGCGCTACTTCATGGGCGTGGTACCGGTGTACCCGCGCGTGTACTCGAATTCGACCATCACCATTGCCGCCGAAGACCCCGACGCGCGCCGCAACGATCCGGCCCAAATCGCAGCCATCAGCAGCATCATCGGCTCGACCTCGAGCCTCGCCATGACCTTGTTCTTCTTACTCCGCTAACCATGAGCCGCTTCAACGACCTTTTGCAGCGCGGAATCACCGTCGACGACCTGCGCGAACTCGCCCAATGGCTTCTGGGCCGCGTGGCGCTCCACTGGAAGCGCATCGCGCTTTTTGCCCTGCTCGGCTCGGGCGTCGGCCTCGTGGGCCTGGTGGTCAAGCCCGCCCAATTCAAGGCGACCATGATGATTGCGGTCGAAGAAGGCGAAAGCTCGGGCTGGCAAAACCTCTTGGCTCAATTTGGCCTCGACGTGGGCGGACTCAACCCCGGCGGCATCTTTGAAGGCGAGTCGCTCGTCAAGCTCTTCAGCACCCGCTACATGGTCGAGCGCACCCTGATGGACAAAGCCTACTTGGGCGGAGACTCCGTGAGCCTGGTCAACTACCTGTACCCCTACACCAAGTGGGGCAAGGATTCCAAGTACGCCGACGTGAAATTCCCCGATTCCCGCGAGGCCTTCACGCCCGAGCACGACTCGCTGATGCTTGAAATCAAAAACTACGTGGCCGGCGAGGTGCTCGACGTCTACAAGCCCGACAAAAAGCTCAGCCTGATCAACGTCAGCGTGGTCCACGAAGACAAGCACTTCGCCAAGGCCTTCACCGAGGCCATCGTGGCCAACACCCTCCAGTTTTTCTTGGAATCCATCACCGAAAAAGCGCGCGGAAACCTCAACGTCCTGCGCGCCCAGCGCGACAGCGCCAAGGCCGAAATGACGCGGGCCCTTGTGGCCAACGCCAACGCCTACGACAACGTCGTCAACCCCCTCTTTCAAAGCGGACAAATCGACCAGTACGAGAGCTTCGTGAACCTCCAGGTCGCCAACGCACTCTACGTGGAAATCTCCAAAAACCTGACGCTGGCTGAAATCGGCCTGCGCAAGCAGACGCCGCTCATTCAAGTCGTCGAGCGCCCCAACTTCCCCTTGGACCGCTCGGGCTACGACTGGTGGCAGTGGATGCTGCTGGGCGCCCTCGCCGGCGGTGCGTTTGGCCTTTACCAAGCCCTGTTCCGCAAGTCCTAACCATGCACGTGCTCGGGGTCGCTTACCACTGGACGCCGGCCCGCCAGGCCCAATGGCAGCGCTGGGCAGACGCCCTTGGTGCGCAGCTCACCCTGCTCCACACCCATCCCGACCGCGCCGACCAGGCCACCTACGTGGGCAACGACCACTTTGAGTTCGGAGCCTACGCCGCCGCCGACCGCTTTGCCGCGCCGAGCGGCCCCTACGTGGTCGTCAACGACACCCTGCTCGACCGCCACGCCCACCGCCTTTGGGCCCGATGGCTCCTGGCAGCTAGCAACTCGTTGCGCGCCGCTGGCGTGCACTGCGACGTCTACCCGGCCCCGCGCGAGCGCCCCGCCGAAATCCCCGACCCCTACGCGTCGAGTTGGATTTTTTACCTGCCGAACCGCGCCGACCTCGCCAACTTTAGCGCCGCGGTGCGCGAAACCCTGGCCCAACCCGCTGCGGAGCCCAGCCCGGCCTACCAGGCCTTTTTAGACCGTTGGCTGAACAACCCGCTGCCTGGTGTAGGCTACCAGGGCCCCAGAACTCCCTCGGACCTCGCCCGCAAGCGCCAAACCATCCTTTGGGAGCACTCTTTGAGTCGGTTACTAGCCACTAGCAACCAGTTACATACGTTCAAGGGAATCGAATACCGCGCCCTGCGCTTGGCCGACAAAGTCCTGCGCCGACTAAACCAGCAACCAGCAACCAGCAACTAGCTATGCCCTGGTACCGCAAGCTGCTCGCCCACCTGATTTTTGTGCCCAACATCACC
>JACCDS011926050.1_pt1 | contig 10741 bp, 7 predicted proteins | sample 7446441 | NCBI WGS metagenome assembly JACCDS01 (sample SAMN15323445, study PRJNA562643) | freshwater metagenome | isolation source: river surface water | place: USA:Blue River Watershed | collected 2017-08-17 | reverse complement strand
CGGTGGCGACGGCATCGGAAAACCCGAGCGGCGGGGTCTGGCCCCGGGTGGAGAGGAACTTCATCGAAAGTAGCGAGGAGCGGGTAGCGGGTAGTGCGTAGCCGACGCGCGAAGCATGCGCGCTACTCGCTACCCACTACTCGCTACCGGGAATCACAGGTTTTCCAACCCGAAGGCCTTGTGCACGACGCGGGCGGCCTCGTCGGCCTGGGCCTTGGCGATCACGACGGAGATCTTGATCTCGGAGGTGCTGATGAGCTCGAGGTTCACGCCGGCCTGGGCCAGGGCGTCGAAGAGCGTCGCGGCGACGCCGCTGTGCGTGCGCATGCCGACACCGACGACGGACAACTTGGCAATCGCCTCGTCGAACGTGGCTTCGCCGCCGACTTCCTTCAGCGCGGGCGCGAGCGCGGCGATAGCCTTGTCCTTTTCGGACAGCGGCACCGTGAACGTGAGGTTGGCCACGCCCTGGCGGCCGACGTTCTGCACGATCATGTCGACGTTGATGTTGGCGTTGGCGAGGGCCTTGAAGACGGTCGCGGCGGTACCGGGCTTGTCGGCGATGTTGCTGACGACGACCTTGGCCTGGTCCTTGTCCACTGCGACGCCGCGGACGAGTACCTTTTCCATGTAAGCGACTTCCTGTTTCACGATGGTTCCTGGGTTGTTGTTAAAAGAGGAGCGGACTTCGAAAACGACGTCGTACTTCGAGGCGAATTCGACGGAGCGGGTCTGCATGACCTTGGAGCCGAGGGAGGCCAGCTCGAGCATCTCGTCGTAGCTGATTTCCGAGAGCTTCTTGGCGTCCTTCACGACGCGCGGGTCGGCGGTGTAGACGCCGTCGACGTCGGTATAGATTTCGCACTTGTCGGCCTTGATCGCGGCGGCGAGGGCGATGGCGGTGAGGTCGGAGCCGCCGCGGCCGAGGGTCGTGATCTGGCCGTCGTCGTTGATGCCCTGGAAGCCGGCGACGATGATGACCTTGCCGGACTCGAGGTCTTTCTCGAGGGGCGCCGCGTTGATGGTTTTGATCTTCGCCTTGGTGTGGACCTTGTCGGTGAAGATGCCGGCCTGGGCGCCGGTGTAGCTGACGGCCTCGACGCCAATGCCGTGGAGGGCCATGGCGGTGAGGGCGATCGTCTCCTGTTCGCCGATCGAAAGGAGCTGGTCCATCTCGCGCTCGCTCGGCATGGCGCAAACCGCTTTGGCGCGGGCGATGAGCTCGTTGGTCACGCCGGCGCGGGCCGACACGACGACGACGAGTTCGTTGCCGGCGTCGCGGATTTCCTTGATGCGGCGGGCGACGTTCTTGATGCGATCGACGTCACCGACGGAGGTGCCGCCATATTTTTGGACGATGCGGGCCATGGGAGAAGGTTGAGAGTTGAGAGCTGAGTGTTGAGAGCACTTGAGATGAGAGCGGCGCCGGACGTTGAAAGATCGGATCTCTCAACTCTCAGCACTCAACCCTCAACTCAGCTAGCGCTCGAAGTCCCCGATCCGGAGCAACACGGGGTCGTCGAGCACGGCGCCGAGGGCGCGGAGGCGGCGGAGCGTCGCGCCGATCGCGCGCTCGTTGCTTTCGTGGGTGGTGAGCACGAGGGACGCCGCACCCGGGCGGTCGGCCGGGGTCTGGATCACGCTCGCGATGGAAACTTTGTGGTTCGCCATCACCGAGGCGACGCGCGCGAGCACGCCGGGTTCGTCCTTCACCGTGAGGCGAAGGTAATACCGCGAACGGATGCTCTCGGGCGGCGCGAGCCGGCAGGCCGCTTCCGGTCCCGACGAAATCTCGCCGAGCAAGTGTCCGCCTTTGCCGTGCTTGAGCAACGAGGCGGCGTCGGCGATGTCGCTGATCACGGCGCTCGCGGTGGCGTCCTGGCCCGCGCCGCGGCCGCTGTAGAACGTGGTGCCGACGACGTCGCCCGTGACCGACACGGCGTTGAACACGCCGCTGACGTTGGCGACGACGTTGCCTTCGGGCAGGAGCGTCGGGTGGACGCGGACGGAGAGTTCGTTCTTGGCGAAGTCGCGCGTGATGACGGCGAGCAGCTTGATCCCGAAGCCGAGCGTCGCGGCGATCTTGAAGTCCGTCGGCGTAATCCGGGAAATACCTTCGACGATCATCTGGTCGGTGCGGACCCAGACGCCGTGGGCGAGCCAGGCGAGGACGGACGCTTTGTGCGCGGTGTCCCAACCGTCGACGTCGAGCGATTCGTCGGCCTCGGCGTAGCCCAGGCGCTTCGCCTCGGCGAGCACGGCGGCGTAAGGCGCGTCGAGATCCTCCATCTGCGTGAGGATGTAATTGCAGGTGCCGTTGAGGATGCCGTAGATCCGCGTGAAGCGGTTGGCGACGAGGCCCTCGCGCAGGGCTTTGATGATCGGGATGCCGCCGGCGACGGACGCTTCGAAAAAGAAATGGCCGCCGTGGGCGCGGGCCGCGGCGATGATCTCGGCGCCGTGTTCGCAGATCAGGGCCTTGTTGGCCGAGACGACGACGGCGCCGCGCTTCAACGCGGCCAACGTCACCTCGCGGGCCACGGTGGTGCCGCCCATGAGTTCGCAGACGATGTGGATCGAAGGATCGCGGGCGATGGCGAGCGGGTCGGCGGTGAGGACGCGGGCCGGGACCTTGACGGCGCGCTTCTTCTTCAAATCGCGGACGGAGGCGCGGGCGAGGTTGAGCTTCACGCCGAGGCGCGACTCGAGGGCGGGCAAATTGGCGGAGAGGTGTTTCCACACCCCTTGGCCGACGGTGCCGAAGCCGCAGAGGCCGATGTTGAGAACGGGACGATCGCTCATGATTTCGGGGCGTCCGGCGCGGCGGACGCGGCGGCCGGGCGGCCGATTTTGGATTCGGTGCCGGCGAGGATGCGCGAGATGTTCGCGCGGTGCCGGAGAATGACGAAGAGGGCGACGACGGCGGCGACGCTCACGAGCAAGGTGGAGCGTTGCAGAATCACGGCCGTGATCGGGAGAGCGGCGGCGCCGAGCATGGAACCAAGGGAAATCATCCGCGACAACCCGACCGCGGTGCCGAAGACGCCGAACCCGACGAGCATGCCGACGGGAAACAGGACCAGGAAAGCGCCCGCGCCGGTGGCGACGCTCTTGCCGCCCTTGAAGCCGGTGAAGCAGGAGAAGCTGTGCCCGAGCACCGATGCGACCAAGCCGGCGATGCAAAGGCCTTCGACTTCGCCGATCGGCCCGAGGAAACGCGGCCACCCCGCGGCGACCGCGCCTTTGAGCGCGTCGAGGAACAGCACGAGGTTGCCCGGACCATGGCCGAGCACGCGGCGGACATTGGTCGCGCCGGGATTCTTGGAGCCGACCTCGAAGATGTTCACGCCCTTCGCCCGCGCCACGAGATACCCGAAGGGCAAGGCGCCCAACAGGTAGCCGGCGGCGACGGCGATGAGCAGCGTGGTCATCCGGGGCGGCGGCAGCTCAGAGCTGCACGAACTTCGCCAGCTTGATGGCGGCGTGGCTCTTGATCACCTTGCGCGCGCTTTCGCTCGGCTCGGTGTCGACGCGGACGACCATGTACGCGGTGCCGCCCGGCGTGAGGCGGCTGAGGGACATGTCGGCGATGTTGACCTTGTCCTGGCCGAGGATCGTGCCGACCTCGCCGACCATGCCCGGCTGGTCGAGATTCTCGAGGACGAGCAATTTGCCCTCGGCAGCGACTTCGACCTCGCGGCCGTTGATATTGACGATGCGCGGCTGGTTGCCCTTGCCGCTGAGCGTGCCGGCGGCGGAAAACGTTTTCCCGTCCGGCGTGATCGCCTCGACCTGGATCAGCTCCGAGTAACCGGAGTCGTCCGTCGACTTCACGACTTCGGCGCGGACGCCGAGGCGCTCGATCAAAACCGGGGCGTTAACAAAGTTCACTTCCTCGCCGCTGATGCGGCGGAGGTAGCCGCGCTCGATGGCGCGGGTGACGGCGTTGACGTCGAGGTCGACGAGCTTGCCCCAATACGTGATGCGCAATTGCGCGATCTGGGCCGGCGCGATCTGCTGGACGAGCGTGCCGAGCTTGGTGCCGAGGTCGAGGTACGGCCCGAGCACCTTCATGGTGGCGGCGTCGATGGAGGGGACGTTGACGGCGTTGCGGATCACGCCGCCGTTGAGCACGTCGGCGATCTGCTCGGCGATCTCGATGCCGACGGATTCCTGGGCCTCGGCGGTCGAGGCGCCGAGGTGCGGCGTGAGGACGACGTTGGGCAACGTGCGGAACTCGCTGTCCTTCGCCAAAGGCTCGTCCTCGAACACGTCGAGGCCGGCGGCTGCGACCTTGCCGCTCTTCAGTGCGGCGATGAGGGCGGTTTCCTTGATGATGCCGCCGCGGGCGCAATTGAAGATGCGGAGGCCCTTCTTGCACTTCTCGAAGGCCGCCTCGTCGATCATGTACTTGGTGTCGTCCGTCAGCGGCATGTGGACCGTGATGTAGTCGGACTGCTTGAGCAGTTCGTCGAGCGTCACGCCCTCGACTTGCATGGCCTTGGCGCGGCTGGGTGCGAGGTAGGGATCGTAGGCAAGCACGCGCATGCCGAAGGCCTGGGCGCGCTTGGCGACTTCGCCGCCGATGCGGCCGAGGCCGACGATGCCGAGGGTTTTCTTGAAGAGTTCGATGCCGGAAAAACTCTTCCGGTCCCACTGGCCGGCCTTCATCGACGCGGCGGCCTGGGGCACCGGACGGGCGCCGCAAAGCAGGTGGGTGAACGTAAGCTCGGCCGTGGCGATGGTGTTGCCGGCGGGCGTGTTCATCACGACGACGCCGTGGTTGGTGGCGGCCTCGACATCGACGTTGTCGACGCCGACGCCGGCGCGGCCGACGACCTTGAGCAGCGGCGCGGCCTTGAAGACCTCGGCCGTGATCTTGGTTTCCGAGCGCACCGCGATCGCGTGCACATCCTTCACGAGCTCGAGCACCTTTTCCGGGGAAGAGCCGTAGGCCTCGACCACTTCAAGGCCCGGCTGCTGGCGCAGGTAGGCGACTCCTTTGGGTGAGATCTTGTCGGCAACGAGGACTTTCATCGGAGAAAAATGGTTCCGAGGGAAATCCCCGCGACCCGGGCAAGCAAGGAAAAGCTGCGGCTATGACCGGCGCACCGGCGCCCTGAAAACTATCGGGATCTGCCATCACGTTTTCAATTTCGCTCCGTCTTGCTCGTCACCTTTGACAAAGACCGGCCGGCCCGCCCAATTGCTTCTTCCGGAAGCCAACGACTGTCACCGCTCTCTGCCCGGTTGCCTCCGCGATTTGCCCATGATGCCTTCCCGCCGCCTGCGCCCCTGCCTTGCCTTCGCTCTCGCTGCCACCCTGCCTTGGCTGCTGGGCGGCTGCGGTGAAAAGGCTGCCGCCGGGGGCCCGGCAGGAGCCGGCGGCGCCAAGGGCGGCAAGTCCGGCAAAGGCGGCGGGGCCGCTCCCGTCCTCGTCGGCACGGTGCAAAAGAAAAACATCCCCTTGATCGTCGACGCCATCGGCAGTGTCGAACCGCTCAAGCAGGCCACCCTCCGCTCCCAGGTCACCGGCGTCGTTCACCGCATCGCCATCCAGGAAGGCCAGGACGTGAAAGCAGGCGATCTGCTCTTCGAGATCGATCCGCGCTCCTTCCGCAACGCCCTCCAGACCGCCGAGGCCGACTTGACGCGCCTCCGCGTCCAACTCGAGACCGCCGCCTCCCAAGCCAAACGCTACCGCAACCTCCCGGTCGCCAAGGAACAAATCGAAAAACTGGCCGATACCGCCCGCGCCCTCGAAGCCGAGGTCCAGGCCGGCGAATCCAAGGTCGCCAACGCCAAGCTCCAACTCGAGTACTCCCAGATCCGCGCCCCCTTCGCCGGCCGCACCGGCAACCTCAACGTCGACGAAGGCGATCTCGTCCGCGGCAACGACTCCGGCGCCCTCGTCACCCTCAACCAAGTCAGCCCCATCTACGTCACCTTCGGCGTGCCCCAGCAGTACCTCGCCGCCGTCAACCGCGCCCGCGGCGAACGCACCCTCCCCGTCGCCGCCGTGCCGCCCGGCGCCGGCGAAGCCCCGGAAACCGGCGAACTCACCTTCGTCGACAACACCGTCGACTCCGCCACCGGCACCATCCGGCTCAAGGCCACGTTCGCCAACTCGTCCCACCGCCTCTGGCCCGGCCAATTCGCCGGCGTCACCCTCACCCTCGCCAACCCGGAAGTCCTCACCGTCGCCGCCAGCGCCATCCAGACTTCCCAAAACGGCCAGCATGTCTTCGTCGTTTCCGCCGAACGCATCGCCGAACTCCGCCCCGTCACCGTCGAACGCACGGTCGACGGCGTCGCCGTCATCGCCAAGGGCCTCAAGGAAGGCGAGACGGTCGTGATCGACGGCCAGCTCCGCGTCGTCCCCGGCCGCGCCGTCGAAATCAAATCGCCCGCCGGTTCCAAGGGCCCCGACAACCCGAAGGGCAAAGGCAAGGGCGGCGAGGCCAAGGAAAAGAAGTCCTCCGCATGAACCTCTCCGATCCGTTCATCCGCCGGCCCGTGATGACCGTCTTGGTCACCGCGGCCATCACTCTGTTCGGCTGGCTCGCCTACCAGCGCCTGCCCGTCAGCGATCTGCCCAACATCGATTTCCCGACCATCACGGTCAGCGCCAACCTCCCCGGCGCCAGCCCGGAGACGATGGCCTCGTCCGTCGCCACCCCGCTCGAACAGCAGTTCTCCAGCATCGCCGGCATCGAATCGATGACGTCGACCAGCTCCCTCGGCAACACCCAGGTCACCCTGCAGTTCAACCTCTCCCGCAATGTCGACGGCGCCGCCCAGGACGTCCAGGCCGCCATCTCCGCCGTGCAGCGCCGCCTCCCGCGCGACATGCCCAATCCGCCGTCCTTCCGGAAAACCAATCCGGCCGACGACCCGATCATGCTGCTCGCCCTCAGCTCGTCGACCCTCCCGCTGTCCGAGGTCAACGAATACGCCGAGACCGTTCTCGCCCAACGCATCTCCACCGTCGACGGCGTCGCCCAGGTCAACGTCGTCGGCTCCCAGAAATACGCCGTCCGCGTCCGTCTCGACCCCCGCGCCCTCGCCGCCCGCGGCATCGGCATTGACGAAGTCCGCTCCGCCCTCGACTCCAACAACACCAACCTCCCCGCCGGCACCCTCGACGGCGACCACAAGTCCACCACCCTCCTCGCCACCGGCCAACTCCGCAGCGCCGACGGTTTCCGCCGCGTCATCGTCAGCTACCGCAACGGCGCCGCCGTCCGCCTCGGCGACATCGCCGCGGTCGAGGACAGCGTCGAAAACGACAAGGCCGCCGCTTGGTTCACCAACAAGGCCCCGGCCGACGCCGCCGCCGCAAACACCAACAGCGAGGCCGGCAAAGAAAACCGCTGCGTCGTCCTCTTCGTCCAACGCCAACCCGGCACCAACACCATCAAGGTCGTCGACGGCATCAAGGAACTGCTCCCGTCCTTCCGCACCCAACTCCCCGCCTCCGTCAGCCTCGATATCTTCGTCGACCGCTCCCTCGCCATCCGCGAATCCGTCCACGACGTGAAGTTCACCCTCGTGCTCGCGGTCGCCCTCGTGGTGATGGTGATCTTCATCTTCCTGCGCACGCTCGCCGCCACGCTCATCGCCAGCGTCGCCATCCCGATCGCCGTCATCGGCACCTTCGCGGTGATGTACTTCTGCAACTTCAGCGTGAACAACATCTCGCTGCTCGCGCTCACCCTCGCCGTCGGGTTCGTCGTCGACGACGCCATCGTCATGCTCGAGAACATCGTCCGCCACATCGAGCACGGCGAATCCCCGATGGCCGCCTCCCTCAAGGGCTCCCGCGAGATCGGTTTCACCATCATTTCGATGACGATCTCGCTCGTCGCCGTCTTCATCCCCGTCCTCTTCATGGGCGGCATCCTCGGCCGCCTGCTCAACGAATTCGCCGTCACCATCAGCGCCGCGATTTTGGTCTCCGGCTTCGTCTCGCTCACGCTCACGCCGATGCTGTGCAGCCGTTTCCTGAAACCGCACCAGGCGGTGCAGAACCACGGCCGCTTCTACCAGGCGACGGAAAAGATGTTTGACGGCATCCTCGCCGTTTATGCCTCCACCCTTCGTGCCTCCCTCAATTGGCGCGCCACCGTCATGGTCGTCGCCGGCCTCTGCTTCGTCCTGACCGTCTGGCTCCTCGCGATCGTGCCCAAGGGTTTCATCCCCACCGAGGACACCGGCCGCATCATCATCACCACCGAGGCGGCGCAGGACGTTTCCTTCGACGCCATGGTCCGTTACCAGGGCCAAGTCGGCGCCGCCATCGCCAAGAATCCCTACGTCGAAAACTTTTCCTCCTTCCTCGGCGGCACCCGCAGCGGCCCCGGCTCCGCCAACGGCGGCCGTATCTTCGTCGGCATGATCGACCGCAACAAACGCCCGCACGCCTCCGTCGTCGCCCAGATGATCCGGAACGACACCGCCGGCATCCCCGGCGTGCGCGTCTTTCCGCAGGTCCCGCCCGGCATCCGCATCGGCGCCCGCGGCGGCACCTCGGTCTATCAATACACCCTCTCCGGCGCCGACCTGAAGGAACTCTACGCCATCACCCCGACGATGCTCGACCGCATCCGCGAGATCCCCGGCCTCATCGACGTCAACTCCGACCTCCTCATCACCAGCCCCCAGCTCGTCATCGAGATCGACCGCGACAAGGCCTCGTCCCTCGGCCTCAGCGCCCAGCAGGTCGAGGACACGCTCTACAGCGCCTTCGGCTCCCGCCAAGTCTCCACCATCTACACGCCGACCAACCAGTACTTCGTCATCATGGAACTCGAGGACCGCTTCAAACGCGACCCGCGCTCCCTCGCCCTCCTCCATTTGCGCAACCGCGCCGGCCGCCTCATTCCCCTCGAGACCGTCGCCTCCGTCCGCCCCACCGTCGGTCCGCTCACCGTCGCCCACATGGGCCAAGTCGCCGCCGTCACCCTCACGTTCAACCTGGCCAACGGCGTCGCCCTCTCCCAAGCCACCGCGGAAATCTCCCGCATCGCCGCCGAAGTCCTCCCGGCCTCCGTCAGCGGCACCTTCCAAGGCACCGCCGCCGCTTTCACCAGTTCGCTCAACGGTCTCGGCTGGATGCTCCTCCTCGCCGTCCTCGTGATCTACATCGTCCTCGGCATCCTCTACGAAGACTTCGTCCATCCCATCACGATTCTCTCCGGTCTCCCGTCCGCGAGCTTCGGCGCCCTCATCACGCTCCTCGCCTTCGGCCAGGAGCTCAACATGTACGGCTACGTCGGCCTCATTCTGCTCATCGGCATCGTGAAGAAAAATGCCATCATGATGATCGACTTCGCCCTCGAGGCCCGCCGCGTCCACGGCAAGGCCGCCGAAGCCGCCATTTACGAAGCCTGCCTCGTCCGCTTCCGCCCGATCATGATGACGACCCTCGCCGCCCTCGCCGGCACCCTGCCCATCGCCCTCGGCTGGGGCGCCGGCGCCGACTCCCGCCGCACTCTCGGCCTCGCCGTCTGCGGCGGCCTCGTCGTCTCCCAACTTCTCACCCTCTACATCACGCCGGTCTTCTATCTCTATATGGAGAGGTTCACCCGCTACCTCTCGCCCAAGCCCGCCGCCGAAATCGAGCGCGAGGAAGCCGCCGCCGCTTCCGGCGGCGCCATGGCCAAGTAAGTCTTCGCCCCCTTTTTTCCTACCATGCCCCGCCCCGCCCGCCTGCTCGCCCCGCTCCTCGCCTTCGCTCTTGCCGCGCCCGTCCTCTCCGCCGCCCCGGAAAAATGGACCGCCGCGATCGACAAGTTCACCGCCGCCGATGCCGTCAAAGCCCCCGCCCCCGGCGGCATCGTCTTCGTCGGCAGCTCCTCCATCGTGAAGTGGACTTCGCTCGCCGCCGACTTCGCCGGCCTGCCCGTCATCAACCGCGGCTTCGGCGGCTCCGAACTCGGCGACAGCCTCTTTTACGCCGACCGCATCGTCATCCCCTACCGCCCGAAAACCGTCGTCCTCTACGCCGGCGAAAACGACGCCAACGTCGGCAAATCCGTCGCCTCGATCCACGCCGATTTCCGCGCCTTCGTCGCCAAGGTCCACGCCGCCCTCCCGGAAACCAAGATCGTCTACATCGGCCTCAAACCGAGTCCCTCGCGCTGGAAGCACGAAGCCAAGTTCCGCGAACTCAACGCCCTCATCGCCGCCGACTGCGCCAAAAACCCGCGCCTCCGTTTCGTCGATGTCTGGGGCCCGATGCTCGATGCCCAAGGCCAGCCGCGCCCCGAATTGTTCGTGAAGGACATGCTCCACATGAACCCCGCCGGCTACGCCGTCTGGCAACCGCTCGTCGCCGCCGCCCTCAAGTAAGCGGTCCCGTCGCCGCGGGCACCCGCGAGTGGCCCCTCCGCCCGGCCGCTCGCCGCGTCACCTCCGCGAGTTGATCGCTGCACCGGTGCGCCGCGCCGGCCCCGGCACTCGAAACATCGCGGCCCTTTCCCGGTTGATCGGTCTTTCATCCTTCAGCTTCCACCTTTCAACCCCATGCCGTCCCCCGAGCCGCCGTCCCCCGCTTCCCCCGCCGCGCGGCTCGTCCGCCAGATCGGCTTCATCGCCGAATGCGAACGCTTGACGGAGGTCTTCCGGCAGACGATCAACTCCCGCAGCCGCCGCGCCGAGAACGACGCCGAGCACAGCTGGCACCTTTGCCTCTGCGTCATCGTCCTGGCCGAGCACGCCAATGTGCCGAACCTCGATG
>JACCDS010374004.1_pt1 | contig 10742 bp, 11 predicted proteins | sample 7446441 | NCBI WGS metagenome assembly JACCDS01 (sample SAMN15323445, study PRJNA562643) | freshwater metagenome | isolation source: river surface water | place: USA:Blue River Watershed | collected 2017-08-17 | reverse complement strand
GGGGGTGAAACCTTAAAATCGCGGATTGTCCACGGGAACACGTCCAATGACCCAACCGCTCATCGGCGTGGTGATGGGTTCCAGCTCCGACTGGGACACCATGCAACACGCAGTCCAGATTCTCCAACAGTTAGGCATCCCCCACGAGGCACGCGTCGTTTCGGCCCACCGCATGCCTGATGACATGTTCGAGTACGCACAGACCGCCGCCGGCCGTGGGCTGCAGGCCATCATCGCTGGCGCCGGGGGCGCCGCCCACCTGCCGGGCATGATCGCCGCCAAGACGGTGGTGCCGGTGCTGGGTGTGCCGGTGCAGACCAAGGCGCTGTCGGGCGTGGACTCGCTGCACAGCATCGTGCAGATGCCCAAAGGCGTGCCGGTGGCTACCTTTGCGATTGGCCAGGCGGGCGCCGCCAATGCCGCGCTGTTTGCAGTGGCCATGCTGGCCAACCATGACGCGGCCCTGCGCCAGAAGCTCGAAGCCTTCCGCGCCGAGCAGACCGCCATGGCGCGTGCCATGACCTTGCCACCGGTGGGGGCCGCATGAGCGTGGTCTTGCCCGGAAGCCTGGTCAACGGCCAACCCGCCACCCTGGGCGTGATGGGCGGCGGCCAGCTTGGCCGCATGTTCGTGCACGCGGCGCAGGCCATGGGCTACTACACCGCAGTGCTCGACCCCGATCCGGCCAGCCCGGCTGGGCGCGTCAGCCACCACCACATCCAGACCGACTACCTGGACGAGCAAGGCCTGGCCCAGCTGATGCAGCGCTGTGCCGCCATCACCACCGAATTCGAAAACGTGCCCGCACCGGCACTGTTCACGCTGGGTGCACACCGCTTTGTGGCCCCCGGCTCGGATGCCGTGGCCATCGCACAGGACCGCGCGGCCGAGAAGGCGCACTTTGTGAAGTGCGGTGTGCCGGTGGCACCCCATGCGGTGATCGAGACCGAAGCGCAGCTTGCAGCGGTCGGGGACGACCTGCTGCCCGGCATTTTGAAAACCGCACGCCTGGGCTACGACGGCAAAGGTCAGGTCCGCGTCAAGACGCGCGCAGAACTGGCCGCAGCCTGGGCCGAGCTCAAGCAGGTGCCCTGCGTGCTCGAAAAAATGCTGCCGCTCAAGGACGAGTGCTCCGTCATCGTGGCGCGCAGCGGCACCGGCGACATGGTGAATTTCCCCGTGCAGCGCAACCTCCACCGCGGCGGCATTCTGGCCGTGACCGAAGTGAACCCGGGTGTGATCGATCCGGTGCTGGCGCAGCAGGCGGTGGCGGCAACGAAAGCCATTGCCGAAGGCCTGCAGTACGTCGGCGTGCTCTGCGTGGAATTTTTCGTGCTCGAAGGCGGCCAAGATGGTGGACGGTTGGTCGTCAACGAGATCGCACCACGCCCGCACAACAGCGGCCACTACACGCTCGACGCCTGCGACCAGTCGCAGTTCGATCTGCAGGTGCGCACGCTGGCGGGTCTGCCCCTGACCCAGCCGCGCCAGCATTCGCCGGCCATCATGCTCAACCTGCTGGGCGACCTGTGGCAGGAATCGGGGTCGGATCCCGATTCCTGCCCCCCCTGGGACAAGGTGCTGGCGCTGCCCGGCACCCACCTGCACCTGTACGGCAAGCTGTCCGCGCGCAAGGGCCGCAAGATGGGTCACCTCAACATCACCGGCGCCACGCCCGAGGCGGTGCGCGCCACCGCCCTGCAGGCCTGTGCGCTGCTGGGCATCGAGCCCTTCTGATGATCCTGCCAGGCCTAGACCTCGCCGCCATTGAACGCGCCGTGCAGACGCTGGCGGCCGGTGAGCTGCTGGGCCTGCCGACCGAAACGGTGTACGGCCTGGCGGCTGACGCGATGCGTGACGAAGCGGTCGCCAAAATTTTTGCTGCCAAGGGCCGACCGGCCGACCATCCGCTGATCGTGCATGTGGCCTCGCAGGCGCAGGTGCCGTTGTTCGCCAGCGATGTGCCGGTATTTGCGCAGCGCCTGATGGACGCCTTCTGGCCCGGCCCGCTCACGCTCATCCTGCCGCGCCTGCCGGGTGTAGCCACTGCTTCGGCCGGCGGGCAGGCCTCGATCGGTTTGCGCTGTCCTTCGCACCCGCTGGCGCAGGCGGTGCTGCAGGCCTGTGCCGCCGCCGGCATGCCCGGCCTGTCGGCGCCGAGCGCCAACCAGTTCGGCCGCGTGAGCCCGACGACTGCACGCCATGTGCGGGGCGAGTTTGGCGATGCACTGTTGATCCTCGACGGTGGCGAGTGCGAAGTCGGTATCGAGTCCACCATCGTCGACTGCACGCGTGGCGCCCCGGTGCTGTTGCGCCCGGGGCAGATCACGCGCACGCAGATCGAAGCGGTATGTGGCCAGCCCTTGCAGGACAAGGCCGCGCTTGCGCAACCCGCACCCAAGGCCTCGGGCACGCTCGAATCGCATTACGCACCACGCGCCAAGGTACGGCTCATGGACGCGGCCACGCTGCAGCAACGCCTGCTGGCGCTGGGCGTGCATGCGGGCAATCTGGGGGTGTGGTCACGCCAACCGCTGCCCGATGCGGGCGCCGGCGTGCTGTGGCGCCAGCAGGCCGCGCAGCCGGCCACTGCGGCGCACGACCTGTTCGCCGTGCTGCGCGACCTGGACGCCCGTGGCGTGCAGCAGATCTGGGTGGAGCTGCCGCCCGACACGCCCGAATGGGAAGGTGTTCGCGACCGCCTGCAGCGCTCAGCCGCCTGAGCCTGGTCTGTGCCCTTCGACAGGCTCAGGGCGAACGGCTGAATGCAGGCTCAGGGCAAACGGCAGACATGTATGCCCAGGGCGAACGGACAGCGCCTCAGCGGTAGCGCAGCTTCATCACCAGGATCGCCAGCGCCAGGCTGGTGGTGATGGCGTTCGCAATGATGATGGGCCAGGCCACCATCAGGATGCCGTAGACCAGCCAGAGCGCCACACCCACGGTGAAGAGGCTGTACATGCCCAGCGAGATGCCGCTCACGTCGCGGGTGCGCAAGGTGTGCCAGACCTGGGGCACAAAGCTGGCGGTGGTCAGACAGGCGGCGATCGAGCCGATGGTGTCAGTCAGCAGCATGGCGAGGGCGGCGAGTGGCAGGCGCGCCTGCCAGGGACGGGGAAAGGTCGCGGGCGGTCCAGTCCAGCAGCTGGTCAAGGGCGGCGCGTGCCTGCCCGGCCTGCGGGTGGTTGACGATGGCCACCACGCTGTAGAGCCGACCGCTTTCGCCCTGCACATAACCCGCCACCGAAGCCACATCGCGCAGCGAACCTGTCTTGAGCCAGGCCCGGCCGATCACGGGAGACTGGGGCATGCGCTCCTTCATGCGCTGCACCGTGCCGTCCACGCCGGCCACCGCCAGCGATTGCACAAAGGCCTCCGCCTCTTGCCCCTGGCGGGCCTGCCGCAGCAGTTCATTGAGGGCGACGGCGGTGCTGCGTTCCGTGCGCGACAGACCCGAGCCGTTTTCTAGCACGGGCGTGAACTGCCCCGGAAAGCGTTCGCGCCACCAGCGCGCCAGGCGCAGGTGCGAGGCCTCGAAACGCCCAGGTGCGCCCATTTCCGCAGAAAGGGTCAGGAAAAGTTGCTGCGCCATCACGTTGTTCGACATCTTGTTGATGTCGGCAATGATGTCGCGCAGCGGAAGCGAGGCATGTTCCAGCAGCAGGCGTGCCTGCGCAGGCAGTTTGCCGCTGCGCACGCGGCCGCCGATTTCGCCGCCCGCCTGGGTCCAGAGGGCATGCAGCATGCGGGGCGCGAATTCGTCGGGCGCCGCAAACGCCACCGGCCAGTGGCGCTCGCCACAGCTGGCCGGGTAGCCGCCCGCAAAGGCCGGGCGCAGCGGCAACTGGAAGTCGGCCCGCAGGGCGCTGCGCCAGTCGTTGCAGGGGCCGTCTTTCAGGGGCAAGTCAAAGGGCGCCTCCAGGCCAGCCAGCGGCGGTTCGCTCTGCACCCGTACGCGGCCACGGGCGGTGTCGGGCACAAAGCGGTAAATCACCGATTTGAAATTCATCAGCAGGCCATCGGGCCCCACGTTGTAGGGCCGCAGCGGCTCGTCGTCGAAGGCTTCGCTGCGGGGGCTGACGTCGAACACGCTGTTGTCGAGCACGATGTCGCCCTGCACCCGTCGCACGCCACGCGCCTGGATTTCGGCCACCATGGCCTGGGCGCGTTCGAGCACCAGCTTGGGGTCACCACCACCTTGCACCACCAGCGAGCCTTGCAGCACGCCGCCCTGCACCGGCCCGGTGGTGTAGACGCGGGTGCGCCAGACATGATCGGGGCCGAGCAGCTGCAGACCGGCATAGGTGGTGAAGAGTTTCATCACCGAAGCCGGGTTCATGGCTTCGTTTTCGCGGTGGGCCAGCCGGGTGGTGGCGCCGTCCAGCGGCTGCACCAGCAGGCTTACGGCGCTGGGGGGCACCTGGGCCTGGCGCAGGGCCTGGCGTACCGAGGGCGGCAGTTCGGCGCGCACGGGCAGCAGGCTGCCGGCGCAGGCGGTCAGGGTCAGCAAGGCGAAGTGTCGCAGGCTCAGCATGCGCCGAGTCTAGCCCGGCCGAGGTGTGCCGGGCAGGTAACATCGGCGGATGCCTTTTTCTCCCCGCACGGTCGGGCTGGCGGCCGCCGTCGTCACCGTCCTGATCTGGACCTCCTTCATCGTCATTGCCCGCGCTTCGGCCTCGCACACCCTGTTGCCGCTGGACATTGCGCTCATGCGCATCCTGGGCGCCAGCAGCGTGCTGCTGCCCTGGGCCTGGTGGCGCATGCGCGCCGAGCGCGCCCGCGGCGAGCGGGTGGGCTCCTTGTTCGGACTGTCGCCGCTGCCTTTGCGCGTGACGGTGCAGGCCGGTTTTTTTGGCGGCCTGATGTACGCCGTGCTGGCTTATGCCGGTTTCTTTTACGCCCCTGCAGGCCACGCTTCCGTGCTGATGCCCGGCAGCCTGCCGTTGTGGACCACGCTGCTGGCTCTCTGGCTGCTGCACGAAAAAGTCTCGCCTGCGCGCTTGTTTGGCCTGGTCTGCATCGTGCTGGGCGATCTGCTGGTGGGGGGCATGAGCCTGCTCAAGGCCTTCGAGGGGGGCGAGGTCTGGAAGGGTGATCTGCTGTTCATGGCCGCGGCCAGCTGCTGGGCCACCTACACCGTGACCGTGCGTCGCCACGGCATCGACGCCATCCGCGCCACCATGGCCATCACGGCCTTCGCTTTCGTGGCCTTCGTTCCCCTGTTCGTGCTGGTCACCACGCTGGGCTGGTGGCCTACGCGCATCCTGCAGGCGCCCTGGTACGAGCTGCTGTTCCAGCTGGCCATGCAGGGTGGCGGCTCGGTCGTGATCTCGGGCATCACCTTCACCTACATGGTGCGGCACTATGGCCCGGTGCGCTCGACGATGATCACAGCGCTGGTGCCGGGGCTGTCGGCCCTGTCGGCCGTGGCCCTGCTGGGCGAGCCGATGCACTGGAACCTGCTGGCCGGGCTGGCGCTGGTGACGGGCGGCATTTTGCTGGGCGTGCGGGCGGCCAAGCCGGCCGCGCAGTCGGGAGCCGGTCGATGACGGCTACGGCCTGGCTGGCTTTTGACACCAGCACCGATGTGCTGTCGGTGGGCGTGTCCGCGAAGGGTCGCAGCGAAGTGCGCACGCTGGCCGGTGGCGCGCAGTCCTCGTCTACCCTGATCCCGACGGTCATGGACATGCTGGCGCAGGCAGGCGTGGGCTTGCCGCAGCTGCAGGCCATCGTGTTCGGGCGCGGTCCTGGCTCCTTCACGGGTTTGCGCACCGCCTGTGCCGTGGCCCAGGGCCTGGCCTTGGGTGCGGACGTTCCGGTGCTGCCCGTCGACACCCTGCTGGCCGTGGCCGAAGAAGCGCGCGTGCTGGCCGGGGTGGGGGAGTGCCCCGTCACGGTGCTGGCGCTGCTCGATGCCCGCATGGACGAGGTCTACAGCGCCGCCTGCGACTGGGACGGCCAGCGCTGGACCGCGCGCAGCACCCTGCAGGTGACGCCGCCGCAAGCGGTGGTCCTGCCCGATGCGCCTCGTGTGCTGCTGGCCGGCAATGCTTTTGAAGCCTATGGCGATCGCCTGCCTGCTGGCGAGCGGGTGCAGGCCCTGCCCACCGCCGATGCCCTGTTGCGTCTGGCGCCTGCCCTCTTTGCTGCAGGGCAGGCCGTACCTGCCGAGCAGGCCATGCCGCTCTACATCCGCGACAAGGTGGCCCAGACCACCGCTGAACGCGAAGCAGCCAAGGGGGCTGCTTGAATCCCGCAACCCACGCCGAGCGTGAGGCTGCCCTGTTGCAGCCCATGCAGGACGCCGACCTGGAAGCGGTCATCGCCATCGAGCAGACCGCCTACAGCCACCCCTGGACGCGCGGCAACTTCCGCGACGCGCTGGCCAGTGGCTACTGGGCGCAGTGCCTGCGTGTCAACGACGAGCTGCTGGGCTACGTGGTCGCCATGGAGGGCGTGCAGGAAACCCACCTCCTCAACATCACCCTGGCGCCCGAGCGCCAGGGACAGGGCTGGGCGCACATGATGCTCGACGCCCTGTGCCTGTGGTCACGCCGCCAGAGGGCCGAGTGGCTCTGGCTCGAGGTGCGCGAGAGCAATCGGCGTGCCTTGCAGGTCTACGAGCGTTACGGATTTCGGCGCGTGGGCCTGCGCAAGGATTACTATCCTGCCGACCGTCAGCAACGCGAACACGCGGTGGTGATGAGCTTGAACCTCAAACTGCAACCATGACCGATCCGACCCGTTTCGACCTCGACGAACGCCAGCGTGCCATGCTGGCCGAGATGGGCATCCGCGTCTGGTCCCCGCAAACGCCCGCTGGCCCCGTGCCTGCCGAAGGCCCCACCTCCGCTCGCCCTGAGCCAACCTCAACCTCCGTTCGTCCTGAGCTTATCGAAGGGCAGCACACCGCAAAGTCCGTTCGCCCCGGGCCTGTCGAAGGGCAAGGGCAGGCTATCGGGCTTCGACAAGCTCAGCCTGAACGGAATTTGGCTCCAACCGCGCCGCGCACAGCATTGCCCGCCGATGCCGTGCCACTGCCCCCTAGTGTGGACCAGATGGACTGGGACAGCCTGCAGGCTACGGTGGCCCAATGCCGTGCCTGTGGCCTGTGCCAGAGCCGCAAGAACACCGTGTTCGGCGTGGGCGACCGCAGCGCCAAATGGATGGTGATCGGCGAAGCCCCCGGCGAAAACGAAGACCTGCAGGGTGAGCCTTTTGTCGGTCAGGCCGGCAAGCTGCTCGACAACATGCTGAGCGCCATCGGCCTGAACCGGAGTGTGCAGGGCGCGAAGGACGGGCAAAACGGTGTCTACATCGCCAATACCCTCAAGTGCCGCCCGCCGGGCAACCGCAACCCCGAGCCACATGAGCTGCAGACCTGTGCACCCTATCTGGTGCGGCAGGTGGCGCTGGTGCAGCCCCAGATCATCCTGGCCATGGGCCGATTCGCAGTCCAGTCGCTGCTGCAGACCAGCGAGCCCATCGGCAAGCTGCGCGGGCGTGTTCACAGCTACCAGGGCGTGCCTGTCGTCGTGACCTACCACCCCGCTTACCTGCTGCGCAACCCGGCCGACAAGGCCAAGGCCTGGGCCGATCTGGTGCTGGCCTTGCAGACGGTGCCGCAGGACTGAGTTTCTATGGGCTGGCTGCCGCCTGTCTGCTAGGCCACAGCACCGCCGCAATCGAGAGCACCATCAGCCCCACGGCGGCCCAGTCCTGCCAGTGCAGCACCTCACTGAGCCAGACGGCGCCACTGAACACCCCCAGCACCGGGATCAACATCACGCTGAGCGTCGAGGCTACGGGCGGCAGGCTGCGCGCCAGGTAAAGCCAGGCCGTTTGCGCAAAGCCGAACACCAGCACCGCATTGAAAAGGATCGCGCCCCAGGTGGCCTGGGACGGCGCATGCCACTGCCCGCGCTCGAACACCACCGCCAGAACCGTCATCACGCCGGTGGTCAGCACGGTCATCCAGAAGGCGATCGTGAAGGTCGGCACCGGGATGCGCGTGCGCCGCAGCAGCTGCGTCCCCAAGGCCCAGGTGCTGGCTGCCATCAAGGCCAGCATCACGCCCACGGGCTTGCCGCTCAGGTTGGAGAACTCATGCCAAAGCAGAAGCACCACGCCAATGGAGGCCGCTGCCACGCCCATCCACGCCCGGCTGGCCAAGCGGTCCTTGAACACCAGTGCCCCCAACACGGACGAGAACATGGGCATGGTGTAGCTCAGGATGGCCGCCCGCCCGCTGGAGAGCGACTGCACCGCCACGATGATCAGGCTGTGCCAGAAGATCATGTTGAAGATGGCCAACACCAGCAGCTCGCGCCAGTGCTCGCGCGGAATGCGAAACGGCACCCGCTGCACCAGCAGCACCAGCCCCAGAATCGGCATGCCCAGCCACATGCAGATGGTGCGAAAGGTCAGTGGCGGAAAACCTGTGACCCCGAGTTTCATGATCGGCCAGTTGATGCCCCAGACGAGGGTCAGCAGGACGAGCAGCGTCCACTGACGGGAGGAGAGTTTGTGCATGTCGGGCATCTTAGGGGCAAACCGTAAAATCCCCTGCATGACCTTCCTCGAGATGCTGCGCGCCGCCGAGCGCCAAAACCGCTCCATGCTGTGCGTGGGCCTGGACCCCGAGCCGACCAAGTTTCCGGCCGGCATGAAGGGCGATGCCAACAAGATCTATGACTTTTGCGCCCGCATCGTGGACGCCACGGCCGACCTGGTCAGCAGTTTCAAGCCGCAGATCGCCTACTTTGCCGCGCACCGCGCCGAAGGCCAGCTCGAACGCCTGATGGAACACATGCGCCGCGTGGCGCCGCAGGTGCCGATCATTCTGGATGCCAAGCGTGGCGACATTGGCTCGACGGCCGAGCAGTACGCCAAGGAAGCCTTTGAGCGCTACGGCGCCGACGCTGTCACGCTCTCGCCCTTCATGGGTTGGGACTCGGTGGCCCCGTACCTGAAGCACGAAGGCAAGGGCGCCTTCCTGCTCTGCCGCACCTCCAACCCAGGTGGTGACGACTTGCAAAACCAGCGCCTGGCCACGGTCGACGGCCAACCCCGCGTGTACGAACACATCGCTGGTCTGGCCCAAGGCCCCTGGAACCTGAACGGCCAGCTGGGCCTGGTGGTGGGTGCGACGTACCCAACCGAAATCGAACGTGTGCGCGAACTCGCGCCCACGGTGCCGCTGCTGATCCCGGGCGTGGGCGCCCAGGGCGGCGACGCGGTGGCCACCGTCAAGGCCGGCTGGCGCGAGGGCGCCTCCATCATCGTCAATTCTTCGCGTGCTGTGCTCTACGCCAGCAGCGGCGATGACTTCGCCCAGGCCGCCCGCCAGGTGGCGCAGCAGACCCGCGACACGCTCGAAGCGGCCAAGGGCTGAACGCCCGCATGTCGGCCACCGCCCCAGCGCCCGCAGACCAGCCCCGGTGGCTGGCCCTGCTGGCGCTGCTGCTGGCGGTTTTTCTTGGCTCGCTCGACCAGTCGATTGCCAACACCGCGCTGCCCGCCATTGGCGCGGCCCTGCAGCGCACGCCGGCCGAATCGGTCTGGATCGTGCACGCCTACCAGCTGGCGGTGGTGGCGGTGCTCTTGCCTCTGGCCTCGTTGGGCGACCGCTGGGGCGCGCGCAAGGTCTTTCTGCTGGGTGTGGCGCTGTTCAATGGGGCGGCGCTGGCCAGCGCCTGCGCCACGCAGCTCGAATGGCTGGCCTTTTTCCGGGCGGTGCAGGGCATCGGCGCGGCCGGGGTGATGAGCGTCAACCTTGCGCTGATCCGCCGCATCTTCCCGCCCGAGCAGCTGGGCAAGGGCGCGGGCCTGAACGCACTCATCGTTGGCATGGGCTACAGCCTGGGGCCGACGGTGGCCTCGCTGCTGCTGGCGGTGCTGCCCTGGCCCTGGCTGTTCGGGCTGCAGGCACCGCTGGGCTTGCTGGGTTGGCTTCTGGCGCGGCGCTGTCTGCCGCGCACCGAAGCCGCAAAGAGTGATGAGCCCTATGACCGTTGGCTGGCTCTGCTGTCGGCCGTCTGTTTTGCCTCGCTGGTGTTCACGCTCAGCGCCGTGGCGCAGCAAAAGGGGGCGGTGGTGGTGCTGGCCTCGCTGGCACTGATGCTGGGCAGCGGCGCCTGGCTGCTGCGGCGCCAGCGTGGGCATGCGGCGCCGGTGCTGCCGGTGGACCTGATGCAAAAGCCGATGTTCAGCCTCTCGGTCTTCACATCGTTCAGTTCCTTCACCACGCAAGGTCTGGCCTTTGTGGCCCTGCCGTTTTTCTTTCAGCAGCAGCTGGCGAGGCCTGCGGTGGAGACCGGCGTGCTGATGTCGGTGTGGGCGCTGGTGGTGGCGCTCATGGCGCCGGTGGCCGGGCCGCTGTCCGACCGCTACCCCTCGGCCATTCTGGGCGGACTGGGCCTGGGCCTCCTGAGCGCAGGCATGCTGGGGCTGGGCGCTCTGGGGGCAGAGGCGCCTTTTGCCGTCATGGCGCTGTGCATGGCGCTGTGCGGGGTCGGCTTTGGCCTGTTCCAGTCGCCCAACCTGCGGGCCATCATGGCCAGTGCGCCGCCGCACCGCACCAGCAGCGCCAGCGGCATGGTGGCGCTGGCGCGCCTGACCGGGCAGGCCAGCGGCGCGGCGCTGGTGGCGCTGTGCTTCAACCTGTTCGGGCCACTGGGGGCGGGCCGTGCGGTGCTGCTGGGCGCGGCCACCGCCGGGCTGGGCGCGGTGCTGAGCCTGGC
>JACCDS012068736.1_pt1 | contig 10743 bp, 10 predicted proteins | sample 7446441 | NCBI WGS metagenome assembly JACCDS01 (sample SAMN15323445, study PRJNA562643) | freshwater metagenome | isolation source: river surface water | place: USA:Blue River Watershed | collected 2017-08-17 | reverse complement strand
TTTGTTTTTATTCAATAGGGATGCACAGGTCAACAATGCATTTTTTTTCAGGATGCTCGTTATAATTATTGTAGATTATTTCAAATGGATTTTGGTCGGCTTTTTTATATCCATTTTCATTCATCCAAAGGAAAAGGGATTGCCAAGACTTCCCAAAATCATGAGGTTCAATCATGAAATGTCCCACAATATAGTTGCCTTTTGGAGTTGTTGTGTGGCCAATTTCTCCGCTAACTTCAACAGGTTTTTGAAGTAGTAGACAGGCGCTCATTCGTACTTTTTCGGGTTGGGTTATCTTAAAACTATCGTGGAAGATACGACCCATTTTTAAATCGTCTCCAACGAGTCCTTTAGGAATTGCCCATTGCAGCAGTCTGCCAAAAGCAGCATCCAATCCATCAGGGCCAATTTGGGTGATAAATGCCCAATTCATTGCAGGTAATTCTTTGATTTCAATTCTAGTATTCATTTGCATCCTTTGTTTTAAGTTGTCTTGAGTACAAAGGTATTCTTCGGGTTCTTTACTTTCTTTTCCTTTCTTGCTATTCGTTTGGCTAATCTTGCTAAATGAATTAACATTTGATTTTCTAAAATCACTCGGACTTTGTTGGTAATATTTTTTAAAAGCTCTTGTAAAAGAAGAATTACTACTAAAGCCCAACTGCAAAACAAGTTCTGAAATACCCACTTCTTTTTTGTGCATCAGTACCGAAGCCGCTTTTTCAATTCTTTTGCGAGTAACATAACCATTTAAAGTTTCGTTAGTGATAGATTTAAAAAGACGGTGTAAATGAAAAGGAGAATAGAATGCTATTTTAGCAATAGTTTCTAATGATAAATCAGCGCTTAAATTGTTGTCAATATAGCCCAAAATTTTGTTGACTCTTTTGATATAATCTTCGTTCATTTCTTTAAAATAAATGGGACTTATCTTTTGCTTTTTCGCATGGATTGATTCACCATATACAAACCAATTAAGGTAATGCTTCCGCCAATGACAATTGGAGGATTTAGTGATTCATTAAAAATGATTGTTCCAAGGAGTACCGCAACTATCGGATTAACATAAGCATAAATACTGCTAATTTCAGAAGGAAGACATTGCAAAGCATAAATGAATGCAATAAAGGTCAAGACTGATCCAAAGAGTACTAAATATCCTATTGCCCACCAAGATACGGCAGGAATTGCAGATAAACTCACCGAAGTTCCCGTAGCTCCTATAAAAGCAAAAAGCAAAATACTCGAAATAAACATTTGTAATCCTAAACCAAAATACGGATTGAAACTCGTTGCTTTTTTCTTGGTATACAAAGTGCCAAAAGCCCAAGTTAAGGTCGCTATAATAGAAATCAAAATTCCGAAACGAAAATCAGAAATCAGAAAATCATTTAAATGGTCGTAAAAAACCACACAAATTCCGGAGAAGCCTACAATCAATCCAATAATAGCCAATCGAGCCAAACGTTCTCCTCTAAAAAGACTAATAATTACAACCCATAATGGCACCAAAGCCCCAATGATAGCACCTAATCCGCTACTAATATATTTAACTCCCCAAGTGCTGAGTCCATTACTTAAAACAAAATTAAGCACACTCAAAATCAGAATGAATTTCCATTGTTTGCCTTTCGGCCAAGGTGTTTTCTTCCATAAAAAAAAAGCGATATAAAGAAATCCACCAATAAATTGTCGGATGGCAGCGAGTTGCAAAGCAGGCATGTGTTTTACCCCTTCTTTAGAAGCAATCCACGTAGTTCCCCAAAAAAAACTTACCCAACATAAAGCCAAAATGGGCAGTCCAATAGTCTTTATTCGGGTTAAAAAAGCATTTTTGATTCGAGTTCTCACGTTATAAATTCGGTTTTACATAGGAATATTGCAACAATTGAATAAGCTTGTCACTCAAAATAGTTTTGCCTATAATTGTATTTGAAGGGACAAATTTAGGCAAAGCCAAATGTAATTCTTGTGCTTTTTGGGTATAATATTCTTTTCTGCTCGGATGATAGGGAGCTACCGCATTATACACTTCGTTCCAAGAATCGAATGTGATAATTTTCTCTATAATACCGATACAATCGGCTTGATGGATTAAGTTAATCGGCGCCTCAGGATTTTCAATATTTTCTCTACCGGATAAAAAACGAACCGGATTTCGATCCTCTCCAATCAAACCTCCAAAACGTAGAATAGTCGTTTTGAAATGAGTACTTTTTTGCAATAGATTTTCAACAACAGCCAGTTGGCGTCCCCCTTCTGAATCAGGATTCAAAGGAGTTGCTTCGGTAACATGTAAATTATCTTCGCCATAGACCGAAGTTGAACTCACAAAAAGCACTTTTGTAACAGTAGATTTTTCTATAAACGGAAGTAAATGTTCGATTTTGGCAACAAAATTTCCAGTAGCATTACCTCTTAATTTCGGAGGAATATTCACAACTAAGATTTCGCTATTAGCTAAAAAATCAGTGATGGTATCGCTCACCTTTTGTTCGCCCAGTTGCACTATAAAAGGATCAATACCCGCTGTTCTTAAAGCAGCTATTTTATCCACTGAAGTGGTCGAACCTTTTACTGAAAATCCTTTTTGGAGTAAGGCTTTCGCCAAAGGGAAACCCAGCCATCCGCAGCCTAAAATACTAATTTGTGTCATTTAAGGTATTTTAGGAGTCTCGGTTTCGATTTCAGGTTTTTGTTCATTTAAACTGTCTTTAACTTGGGTAACCGGAATTACTTTTTTAACTAAAGGAATGACAACAGGTTTCGGAATAATTTTTTCTTGAATGACAATGGCATCGTTCAAAACAAAAGGAGTTGGCATCATCCAATCTTGTCTGCGGTTCATTTGAAATAAAGAATTACGCATTAAATCAAACGAACTTTCTAATAATTCCATGTCAAAAGGAGTGAACTTATCTAGGCTAAATTCCAACTCTAATGGTTCGTTTCCGACTACATAATAACTTAGAATTTTCTTTCCTCTTTTGCGTTCGTATTTGGCACCTTTTTGACCAATAGCTTGTACTCCGTTGGCTTTAAAATTATAAAGAGTCATATTTTCATTGGCAAAAATATCGTAACGATTTACGTTTCGATTCGGTGTAATTCTGATTTTAAGTAGTCGTTGATCGCCACTAGTTTGGTCTTTTAAAAATTCGATTGTTGGACCAGCTAATTCTTTTTTAGGCGCTTCTGCGGCATAGGTAAATCCTGAATTGTATTTACTGAATAGCGGGATGTCTTTCATGAAATCAGCATTTTGAGGATGATTCCCTAAATAGCTTTTGGTCCACGGATCTAAATTAGTGTCATAGGTTACCCAATTGGCTTTTTGTGTATCGGCATTGTAAATGTAGAGTAAGCTGTTGGATTTGGCTTTGCCTAATTCATAGCCTGATTGTACGTGAGCTTTCGCAAAAAAGACACCAGCAAGCACAAAAAATAATAAAGACCAAGCCCCTTTTTTGGTGTAAGCTCCAAAAACAGGAACTAGTAATCCAAAAGTTAAGACTGTCAAGATAGCGCTTCCAAAAAGCACTTTTAGTCCTAAGCCGATAGGAAACATTTGGATGAAAGGAGCAATAATCAAAAGTGCAGGAATGCTACAAATAAGATTAAGTACCCCATTTGATTTTTGTGTTAGGATAAAAAAACCAAAAGCGATTAAACTAAAAAACACGGGAATAATTAAAAATCCAGCTCCTTGTAGCCCAAAAGCTAAACCGCAATTAATCAATATCCAAACGAAAAGGGGTGCCACAAAATGATTCATGGTAGTTTTTTTCTCGGAGAAAAAATGATAAAAAACAAAGCAAATGGCTAAGGTTAGTGTCACAAATCCTGCAATGTACGAATGACCGTTATAGGTGAATCCGTTGAGTAAATCGTTGTATTGTGGGTAATAATTAAGCAACAATTTCCATCCAAAATACGCTAACAGTCCGCTAGTGATAGTAGCGCCTAAAAAAGGAATGAACCCTTTCCCAATTTCTTTGAATGACAAAATACGTTTTCCAACACCTACAAAAACGAATAGCACAAAAAGACCTAAAGCAACTAGTACCATTGGTAGAATCCAACTGAATGGATAGCTGATAAATGTAAATGGGATGGTAAAATACACATAATCTTCAGTAGCGTGTGTTTTCTCAAAATTGGCATTAGCAAAATAGTGCAACAAAGGCATTAAGTAAGTCCCTTGATGTTCTAGTGTTTTTTTGTTGAGATGTTTGCTATCGTCTTGTGCCGTGTGGTAATTGTAATGATCATCAATGAATGCAAAATTATATCCTTGAATATTGCCTTGTTCTCTAAAAACGGTTAAATCGGTGTCATTAGGTAACATTTTATAGATGCTGTACATTAACGAATTGGATGCTGGAAGTGGCACTTTTGCAGCAGCAAATTCTTGAACTAAACCAGCATTTCCACCATTAGTTTCCATCAACATATAACTAGGTCCTGAAGAACCACGTGCTTCAAAGTTCAAAACAACACCTATTTCTTTAGCCCATTGGTGTTGGGTAACAAAGAGTGCTGCTCCGTTTAAACCCAATTCTTCCGCATCGGTAAAAAGAATAATAATATCGTTTTTGTGAGCGGTTTTAGTGTATAAAAAAGTTCGAACACTTTCCAAAATCGTGGCTACTCCCGAACCCGCATCACTGGCACCTAACGAATACGAGTGTGGTGCGCTATCGTAATGAGATAAAAGCAATAAGGCTTTAGCACTGCCGCTTCCTTTTATTCTAGCCAATAGGTTTTTTGATTTTACCAAATTCCCCCAATCGCTCAATGTATAGCCTTCTTGAATTGAAGTTTCTAATCCTAATTGTTGCAATTCTTTAAGTAGATAAGCGGCTACTACTTCGTGGTTTTTAGAACCTACATAATGCGGTTGACGCGAAATAGCTCGTACTTGTTTGAATGCTCTTTGAGTAGAGAATTCGGTTAACGGGCCTTCTTCATCCGATGTCCATTGGGGCATCATTGTGAAAAAGACTAGCGCAAGAACGGCTAGAATGAAAAGCGAACTGTAAAGGGCATAATTGTTTTTTTTCATTGGATTTGGTAGATTTGGGTGTGGTATTAGATATCTTTTTTGACAAGCATGTAATAATCATTTTCTAAGGTCATATAACCTTGGTCGTATAAAAAATAGTAGGTATTACCTGTTTTTGTTTGTAAAATATTAGTAAAATACTCAAAGTCAAATCCTTTGCTTAATAATTTAGTTCGGGTAGTTTTTGATTTTCCTTCGGTATTCAACTCGCATAAAATGCGGTAATTCTTGCGCAATTTGTTGTTAATGTTGCGCATAAAATTGTTGCTGTCTTTGTTTATTTTATTGTTATATGCATTGCGACAGCCATCACTGCAAAATTTTTTGTCTTCACGGCCAATAATTTTATCTCCGCATTCTAAACAAGTTTTATTCATAAGATTGGGATTTTTTGACTTAAAATAGTGTATAATGCGCAATAAATATATTTAAAATCTATCAAATATATAAATTATTTTCCATTTACAAATGCTTACAAATAGTTACAACCGAAAGTAAATAGTTACCAACCGAATAATTTTAGGAACCCATCACATCTTTGCACTGTTGATTGAAATGAATCAGTTAACCCATTTTATTTTAACCATTTAAATTTATACGCCATGAAAAACAGAGTACAATTAATCGGAAGAGTAGGTCAAGATCCTGAAGTGAAAACCTTAGACGGTGGTAAAAAATTAGCAACAATCACTATTGCAACTAATGATGTCTATTACAAAGACAACGGAGATAAAGTAGAACAAACCGAATGGCATCGCGTTACGGCTTGGGGTAAAACCGCTGAAATTATAGAAAAATACGTGACCAAAGGAAAAGAAATAGCCATTGAAGGCAAATTAACCCACCGTACGTATGAAGACAAAAACGGGGAAAAACGTTATATCACTGATATAGTTGCTAATGAAGTGCTGCTGTTAGGGAAATAGAAATAAGTTGGGTATTAAATACGGCACAAAGTTCAAAAGACTTTGTGCTTTTTTATTCATTCATCAACACTTGCAATTGCTCAAGAAATAAACCTACATGGTAGCCATCCACCAAACCGTGATGCACATGAACAGAAATAGGCATTGTTTTTTTACCCTTTTCATCGGTTAATTTTCCAAAAGAAATTTTTGGGCAACTATCAGGCCAAGTGAAACTTCGCGCGTGGGATAATGAACTAAAGTTAATCCATGGCAATGCTGAAAAATGAATCAAATTTTCTGGGTATTCTCGTGTGAAAACTCCCGTAGTAGTTTGGATGCGGTCGATTTCAGTTTGAACTATTTGAGCAAATTCCTTGATATCTTCAGAAAAAGCCATATACGAAAATCCAAAGGTTTTGTCTTCTCGCATCACGGTTGCCGAAGCATCAATTACGTCAAAAACATAGACTTCGTCTTCTATAATACGGTAGCGAAAATTCTCAACCGCATTCACTGCGCTCAAGGTTTTATGGAGGTAATATGAAAAAAAAGAAATACCAAGGGCTTTCGCTTTGGCATAGGCTTTTGTACAATCTATTGTGGTAGTAATGCCATAAAAAGGCTCATCCATTTGTTTGAAAAACAAAAAATGTTCTTTTCGATTCCAACTGTTGAGGTCGAGCTTTTGTTTCATTTTATGTATATTATAATTTGAGAAAAGGGTGTTTTTATAACAATTGTAACACCTCAGTTATTTTTTCAAAAGCACGGAAATTCTCGTGTTCGATAGTGTGTTCAATTCGTTCATGCGCCCAAGTAGTATGAAACGGAATATGAATTCCATGCCCGCCAATGTTTAAGACAGGTAAAACATCAGATTTTAACGAATTTCCAATCATAAAGAATTCTGAAGGTTGAATGTCTAAACGTTTGATTAAATCCAAATAATCTATTTCTTGTTTGTCTGACATAACTTCAATATGATGAAAATAATGACCTAAACCTGAGTTGTGTAATTTTCGTCGTTGATCTAACAAATCTCCCTTTGTTGCCACAACTAATTTGTATTTCCCTTTTATTGCTTCTAAAGTTTCTTCAACACCTTCAAGTAATACGATAGGTTTGTCAAGCAATTCTTTTCCAAACAGAATAATTTTCTCAATCACTTCCATTGGGATGGTATTATTAGAAATTTTCATTGCAGCCTCTATCATAGAAAGGATATACCCTTTTATGCCATAACCATACAATTTCAAATTAGCGATTTCGATTTTGAATAGTTCCTGCGAGATTCCTTGATGCGAAAGATAATCTTGCATCAATTCGCAAAATTTCTTTTCGGTTTCGTCAAAATACGTTTCGTTTACCCAAAGGGTGTCGTCTGCATCAAAGGCTATTATTTTTGGAGACATATTTATATTGTTTCTGGATTTTTCACTTCTTCATTAAGGATGGAATGTTCTAATAGTTCCTTAATTAATAAATATACTTTAGTTGATTTTGCTGCTGGAAAATAATTGGTTTTATCAAGATCTGCTTTTTCTGCTCTTTCAATTGCTTTATTAATTCGTTCAGTCGTTAAATATCCTTTAGGATAATTTTTTATTTTTTCTTCGGTATGTTTAGAGCCTAATTCAGTTTTCATTTGTGAACTTGTTTCGCTACTGATTTCTTCTTGATTATCTAAATGAAAATATAGCCAAACTTCAAAGCAAAAATTACTTATGAATAAATTCGCATCAGGTAAGTTATTGCAGTAATTTTCTAATTCAAGGAACTGTTCAATTGGGTGATCGTCAACATCCAATACAAATCTAAGTTTGTCATCTTTAGATGGCGTTATCGGGAGAGTTGGCGGAGGGTTTTTTATGAATGATTCAGCTCTCTCAATTAATTTTTTTGGTTGTGAGCCAATAACTTTTGTGTCTTTTTCAAAAACATGTAGGATACTTGCTTTTTTAGGTTCAAAGTATAAAAAATTAAATGTTTGAAAATATTTAGGTTCTTTATCCTCACCTTCGTAAATGATAAAAAATCTTGTAGCATTTTCAAATGCTTCTCTTTTATTGTAGTCATTTATATTAAACCTTTTCCTTTCCATTTTAGTCTTGAGTTTTTTCTTTTACAATATTTGAAAAATCTCCTAAAAATGGAATTCCTCCATATCTTCCTTGTAAATAACCTCTTTCTAAAATTTTATCACCCCTTGGATTAAAATTACTTAATGGATAAAATTCGGAACTACCGTCTGATTTTTTTTCTGTAAACCAAATTTCATCTCTACGTAATAAGTTGTCATCCAACAGATGGCTTTCGTGAGTAGTAAAAATTAATTGACAATTGTTTTTAGAGTTTTCAGAAAAGAAACGTAACATTTGTTTTGCAAGTATTGGGTGCATACTCCTTTCTAACTCATCGATAAAATATATTGAATTGTTTGAGTCGATTAACTCCTCAAACGCAGGGATTAACTCAAATAATCTATTTGTTCCGTCTGACTCTTCATTAAAATCGAATAGATTGTTAGACGAAAAATGTTTTGTTTTTAGTACTGTAACTATGTATTTTTTCTTAACTTTTTTAAGTATGTGCAAATTGTTATTGATTAAAAACGGAATATAATTTTCATTAGACAACTCAATCTCATTTTCTAATTCGTCAATTAATCTTTGTTTTTCCTCGGAATCTTCATAACTAAAAAAATTATTTACATCAATCTCTTCAACTTTTATTTTTTCTATACCTGTGTTGCTTTTGCTGAGAAGATTTTCAACAAATTCTCTTGATTTTATATTTGTTGATAGAGATTGCATAAATTGAAAACTTTTACTTTCAGGATTAACAATTTTCATTAATAGAAATGAAATAAAAATTTCATTAAACAGAGTTGTTCCTTCTACTCTATATTTTAGTAATTTTAATACGGGGATATTGTCTTTGAGTTCGTTTTTTAAAAACTCTTTAATGTATACTAAGTTGTTTTTTTTAGATATTTTAAAGTCTCCAAAATTCACCACTCCTTTTTTTCTTTCAAATAAAAGTGTTTCCTTTTCGTTTTTAACAGAATTTATTAAATATAGCCACTCTTGAATTATTCTTCCCTTGTTTATTTCAATACCGTAATCGTAGTGTATGTCATTATGGCTACATTCAATTCTGAAAGTTGTAGGTTTGTTTCTATATGAGTCATCAAGTCTAAATCTTTGACTTTGAGAAACAGGATAAATTATTTCGTCATTTGTAATAAAATCTCTGAGGAATTCAATTGCCTTTATTAAGTTGCTTTTTCCAGCAGCATTTGCACCATATATGGCTGCTGTTTTCAATATTTCAACTCCAGATTTTGTTTTTTTTATATGACTTGTTAATGAACGAGAACCATTTCCTTTGGCAGGAAGCATATTGAATTCAGTCTCTTCTTTGAATGACATAAAATTACTAACAACAAAACGAATCAGCATGATTTTACGATTTTTTCGTTAAAAATTAAATTATAGAACAAATAAACGTAGTAAATTCTATATATCAAATAAAATAAACGATTTTTTCGATAAAATTAACTAATCGTTTCTCCGTTCCCAACACCCTCAGCGTCTGGGTTGACAAAAACTAATTTTCCTTCGGTATTGGTAGTCATCAAAATCATGCCTTGACTTTCTACTCCACGAAGGTTTCTTGGAGCCAAATTCACTAAAACAGTGACTTTTTTACCAATAATATCTTCTGGAGCAAAACTTTCGGCAATTCCTGAAACAATGGTACGAACGTCAATTCCAGTATCTACTTTTAAGATTAAAAGTTTGTTGGCTTTTGGCATTTTTTCTGCTTCTAAAATCGTTCCTACACGCAAATCCATTTTGGCAAAATCTTCAAACTGAATCGCCTCTTTTTGTGGTTCGGTAATTGCGAGGGACGAAGCAATCTCGGCCTTATTCGCTGTTTTTGTTGCTTCCAATTTGTTGATTTGTTTTTGGATTTCTTCGTCTTCTATTTTAGCAAAAAGTAATTCGGCTTCACCAATTTGGTGTCCCGCAGCAACTAAGTCGCTATGTTCTGCAATGGCATTCCAGTTCAACGGTTGGTCTATTTTTAAAATACGACTTAATTTTTTAGCCGTAAAAGGCAAGAACGGTTCGCAAAGCGTGCTCAAAGCAGCCGCAATTTGTAAGGCCACATACATTTGGGTTTGTACGCGTTCTGGATTGTCTTTGATCACTTTCCAAGGTTCTTCGTCGGCCAAATATTTGTTTCCTAGACGAGCAGCATTCATCATTTCGCCCAAAGCTTCTCTAAAACGGTAACGCTCAATAGAACTTGAAATCACTGCTGGATAAGCTTTTAACTCGGCTAAGGTTTGTTCGTCCACTTCAGAAAGTTCATTTGGAGTAGGAACAATTCCGTTGTAGTATTTATTAGTCAACACCACCACACGATTGATAAAGTTACCAAAAATCGCTACGAGTTCGTTGTTATTTCTAGCTTGGAAATCTTTCCAAGTAAAGTCATTGTCTTTCGTTTCTGGCGCATTTGAAGTCAAAGCATAACGCAATACGTCTTGCTGATTTGGGAATTCTTCCAAATATTCGTGCAACCAAACGGCCCAGTTTTTAGAAGTCGATAATTTGTTGCCTTCCAAGTTTAAGAACTCATTAGCAGGCACGTTATCAGGCAAAATATAACTTCCTTCCGCCTTTAACATCGCAGGAAAAATAATGCAGTGGAACACAATATTATCTTTCCCAATGAAGTGAACTAATTTAGTCCCTTGGT
>JACCDS012040947.1_pt1 | contig 10743 bp, 11 predicted proteins | sample 7446441 | NCBI WGS metagenome assembly JACCDS01 (sample SAMN15323445, study PRJNA562643) | freshwater metagenome | isolation source: river surface water | place: USA:Blue River Watershed | collected 2017-08-17 | reverse complement strand
CTGGCGTGATCTGGGCTATGCGATCGGCGCCCTCGGGCTCGGGCTCGCAGCCCACTTGACCGGGCAGATCGAGGCCGCATTCTGGTTCGTTGCCGTGAGCATGCTCGCCTCCGGCGCGCTGCTCTGGTGGTTGGGCGAGGAAACCCACCCGCGACTGAATCCGCAAGCATCGGATGGCATTTGACATCAGCAGTCAGCGGCCGATCGCACGCAGTCGAAGGCGCTCAGTCGAAGGCGAATTGCCGGCAGGTGATGATGACGGCCACGGCGTCAAAGCTTGCCGCGCATTTTTCGCCAGAATTTACGCAAGTGGCCACGTGAGGAGCTGATGGGAGCCTGATCGAATAGCTCAGGGCTGGGCAGATCAAATCCGGCCCAGCCTCGGAACCAGTCTGCGTCGATAGGGCGGCGAGCCAACGCTGCCGAGCCGCGATCGCCTTGCAGGTAGGGATCCAGCGTCGTTGCGGTGACCGGTTTGAATCCGTTCGCGACGTTGGTGCCATGGATGACCTGTAGCCACTCCGCCGTCGCGTCCTTGTCATGGACTTGATCATTCATCGTCGAATGATCAATGCCGTAAAGATTGTCGCCGTCATAACGGTGCTTGAAGAGTGTGATGAAGGGCGCGACGCCGAAATACATTGGCTGAATCTGCACGAAATTCGATCGATAGCCTTTGCAGGTCACGATGAGTCGTGGTTCGCGTCCCGCATCGATGATCGTCTGAATGTGATGGTTGAGCTTTTCGAAGTAACGCCGTTCGACGATGTCATCGGAATCGATGCGCGTTAGTGCCACCTGGTCGAGGAGGCCATCACGGCTCAGTTCGGCAGCGATCAGCGAGGCGGACTCCCGGCTGGGAGTGAAGATCGGCGTGAATTCATCGGCCGGCAAGTAGCTTTCCTGCAGATGCCGATCGCCAGCATCCATCAGCAGGAACACGCGTTCAGGTTTGACGGTTTGGGCGTGGATGGCCGCTCCCAGTGTTTGCTGGTATAGCTTCGCGCGAAAGGCAAACCAATCGGCACGGTTGGCTTCGTCAAAAAACAGTCGGTGACTCCAGGCCGCGACTCGCAGGCTGAAGCGCACAACGATAATGTTGTGAATCTTGGCAGGCATACCATCGGTGAACAGCGAATGGACAACTCATGACATGAAAGTCATGCGCAGCTGATCGCTCAGCTGGGGCAGCCAGGCCATGTTAGGCGCATCGCTCCGCGGTGTCTTGCGCTGGATCGTGAGCGTTTGTAAATGTTCAGATGATGATGTGCGCGATGAGGCAACCCCTGAACACCGATGCGGACATTGGCTGCTAAATTTCTTTGGGATCGCTGCCCGATCGCTTTAATTCGATGAGCTGATCAAGCGCCATCCCCCATCCCTGCTCAAAGCCGAGTGCGGCGTGCGCCAGCCTGCCGGCCTCGTCTTCATGCATCACCAGCGCCGAGTAGTGTGTTCCACCTTGAGGCAGTGGCGTGAAGCGTAAGTCGACCACAAAGACAAATCCCAGCGGATCGTTGGCGAGCTTTGCGCGCGGTCGGAAATCCGGCCCCAGCGCATTGGTCCACACCAGCCGGTAGGGCGGTTCAATCGCCAGGTAGGTGCCGACGTTATCGGGCAGGTTGATCCCTTCGGGAGATTGCATCACCGTGCGAAACAAGCCGCCCGGGCGCAGGTCGATGTCGCATTCGACCACTTTCCACGGCCGAGGACAGAACCAGCGCATCAGTGTGTCCGGTTTGGTCCAGCCATCCCACAGCTGCTCTGGTGATAGCGGTACGTCACGCTGGAAGCGGAGGTCGCGTTGCGGGTCGGTGATCATGAGGTCTCTCCCTGACTGGATCGATGCGCGGCCTGCCGGCAGCATCGCTAGGTCGTGTTGCCAAGGACGGCGTTGCCCGCAGGCAGGAGCCGGACGACCTCGATCTGGCCGATATGGCTTAGCGTGCAGCGACCACTTCCAGCTCAATCAGCATGTCCGGCATCACCAGGCCACTGACAAAGCTCAGCATGGAGGCGGGCCGCGCATCGCCGAGAAATTCATTACGGATCGCCCGGTAAGCTTCCAGGTCGCTGCGTCGGGTCATGGATTGCGTCAGCTTGACGATGTCACCCACGTCCATGCCAGCGGCATCCAGCATCGCAATCACATGCGTCCATGCCAGCCTCGCCTGGGTCTCGAAATCAGCCGGCAAGCTGCCATCGGCAGCAAGGCCGGGCGTGCCGGACGTATATAACCAGCGCTTGCCGTCGCTGGCGAGTACGGCATCGCTGTACTTGCCAAGCTTGCTGGCAACGCCCACATTGATGTGCGTGTTTTTTTTCATGATGGCGGTCTCACAGATTAGGCATTCAAGCGTTGGCGGCTGAGTCCTTCTTTGCTGATGACTCAACGAGGCTGTCTGTTACCGAGGCCCCGTACCAATCTTTGGGCACAGCAGGAAAGTCTCAGCGTTGATTGGCGGGGCACCCACCGCCTTCGCGCATCATACGCCAGCATGTCAGCGAGAGCTCAGAACGAAGGCAAGAACGAACACGGTGGACAGACTGCGTGCAACCTGAGTGCGGCCAGCTTGCAATATCGATCGCGCGCCAGAACCTCGCGCATGGTGGGCACTAACAAAACACCAGTGCCAGTAGCGCCGGATCATCCAGCAGATGGTTGGCTGCGTAGGTCGCGATCCGGTAGCTTACGACAACCAGGGCGTCCCACGAGATATCGACAGTCATTGGATGGATGGTCGTAAAAAACGGAATGATCGGTCTGATTGCTGTTGCGGTCTGCTCATGGCCCTATCGGTCGCTGCCAACCGATCCGCCAGCGTCGCAGCCTGATGCAACTTACTGCCGGCGGGCAGTATAACCATCCAGCGCTTTCCTGAGCTCGTCCTGAACCTTCGCGCGCAACTCTGGCGGTGCCATGACCACGACTTCACTACCTTCCTTCAGGATATCGTGCAGCAGCTCGCGGTCGTCAAGATAGGGCAAGTCGAGTTCGAAGCTGCCGTCCGGCAGTAGCGTGCCACGCTGCTCGGGATGCCAGGTTTCGTTCGCCACCCATCGAGCGCGAAAAGGCGTGAACCGCAAGATTGCTCGCTTCAGATCTTTGCCGGCAAAAATGCCATAGCCCGCATCCATCTGCTGCGCCAGCATTGTCTCGTCAATCGCGACAGCGGCCTTGTCCGTTCCAACCACCTCCTCAATGGCATCAATGGCGAATGAGCGCAGATCATTGCGCAAATGGCAGAACGCATCCAGATACCAATTGTCCTTGTAGCGAACCAGTCGAAGGGGAGAGATTTCACGCTCGGTCAACGTCGCATCCCGGCGTCCAAAGTGACGGATCGTCAGCCGCTTGCGTGCCAGTGCAGCCAGGGCAATCGTCTGAAAATGTTTGGCGGTGGTCGTGCGTTGGCCGATGGGTGACAGCTTGATACGCTGCCGTATTTCGCTCACTGAAAAATTCGATAGCTCAAGGAGCTTTTCGAGCCGCTCGCGGATCGGGCGAATCTGCTCGCTGGTTAAGGCCCCTGGCTCGAGTGCGGCCAGCAGCTCGACACTCATCAGCAGACCGCTAATTTCTTCCTCGGTCAGCCACAAGCCGGGAAGCAGCTGCGCACGGTGATGGTCGTGTCGGGTATCAAACCGGTAGCCGCCTCGCTCTGCATCCCACACGATGGGCGCACCCAGCCGGTCACGCAGGTATTCCAGGTCACGCTTGAGCGTCGCGCGCGAGATCTCCAGCACTTGCAGGAATCGCTCAGTGCTGATGCATGCATTTCCCGTCAGCATGCGCTGTATCAGATAAAGCCTTTCGGTCTTGCTCATCCTGCCCCCACCCAATGAGCCGGCGACCTGGCCTCGGGAATCAAGCAAGCCGAGGTTCGTTGCCGCAGGCTAGCGAGCCATCCGGACGATCAGCACGCCTCGCTCGACCGCGAAGCCGCTTGCATCATGGCTGATATGGATATTCATTTTATACCCGTATTCACGGCCGCACGGATGATCAGTGCACCAGACTGGATCGCCACGCTGGCAGCTGATGCTCACTGGATGGATGTTGATGCGCCACCACCTTTACGCTACTGCCCCCAGTGTGGCCGGCGCAAAGGCAAGCCTGTGGAGCCGACGGCCCGGCAATGGCCGGCAGCTTTGCCAGAGGCGGCGCGCTTGACCACTGAGTATGCCAACACCGTCTGCACGGCTTGCGCTCATCGATGGACTGAGTTGCAGCCTGGGTCATCGGCATGAGTGGAGGTCATGCGTAGCAAGTCGATACAGTGCAGGAATCGATGGAATACCTTCGTGCCGGTACGAGCCCGACTGTCTCGCTCGACAATACCTGGCGCGCTGTTCATCAAGTTTTATGATGGTTGAATATCGCGACCCGCAGAAGCCGGTCGCTTGTCGATGGAGGAGCGCCATGAGAACACTGATTGTTGCCCTGTCCCTGCTGCTTTTCTCTGTGAATGCGATGTCACAGACGACCTACGGAAGCTGGCTGGTAGGGAAGATCGAGGGCGGCGAGGGCGATTACGCCGCGACTGTGAACGACAGCCGATCGGCCTTTGGCCAGTACTGCTACGTCGAGGCCAATGCCTGTATCTGGTTGCTGGCCTTTGATGTGAACTGCACGCCGGACAGCAAGTATCCGGTTCTGGTGAATTCCGACGGCGGCTCAGAGCAGCTGCTGCTCGTTTGCAGCAAATATGGCGCCAACAAGTCGCGCTATGTGTTCACCGATTTCGACAAGGTCAGCGCCGTGATGGCAGCGTCGAAAAAATTCATCGGGTTCGCATTCCCGCTCGATGGCGGGTTATTCGAAGTCAGCCGCTTCTTGCTGGACGGCGCCGATGAAGCGATCAAGCGGATGCGATCCAATTTTTCGGCAAACCGCGGCTCGGGAAAAAGCCAGGGCACGCGCAATTACCGGATGTAGGTCTCGCCGGGCCCGCGATGTCGGTGCCGGCCTTTTCTGCCCGGCGCATGACGCCCGCTTCTGCACCCGGCATGACGTCGCGCGCAGAAGCTGATCAACCTTCGCTGAACGATACGTAGCGACACGTAGCGACACCTAGCGACACTGACCCCGGGTCAAGTGACCCGGGGTCAGTGTCGCCGCGTCTGGCGATACGGCTTTACATCGAGCTGCGTCTGCCTACGCGACATTCAGGTGGCACGCCATAGCCGGCAGAACGGACTTTCTTTTCCGCGGTGAATTCGATCTGAAACCAGTGACAATGCGCGTTCACGTAACGGTAATTCCAAACATAACCACGGTCGCGTGCGAGCCCAAAAGTGTTGCGTGACACGCCAATAATGTCCACGACTTCACTCTCGTCCATCCCCCGGGCAATTTTCGCGAAATTCTCATCGGTGAGCAGCTGGCGATATCCCGTCACCCTGCCTTGCTCATTGAAATACACCGAATACGTATGCTTGCCCGCCGGGCCGCGCGGGAAATCCAGCCGTCGCGCGTTGTTGATGTCAGCCGGCATCGGCATCGGCGTGCCCAGTCGCGCCAGCGTTTCGCTTCGGCTAAGACCGATAAATTCGTTCGTCGGCCCATAGCCTGCACAGCCACCCAGCGCCAATACGCTGGCCAATAGCAACCACTTATACCAGCGACCAAAATGCTTACTCATATTCAAACCTCCTCAGTTTTGTATCGATGATTTGCGCTGCAAATGGTAGCAACGGAAAAAAAAACGTGCAGGCGAGGTATCGATTTTCGGCCCTCGGCACCGATCAGTCGGAAGCACGATAGCGTGAAGACGTAGACGAACACGATGTTGATACAGGCTGGCCACCTTGCTCAATCAGTTTTCCCAGACCACTTGCATTGGCATCACCTCGCTGTGCGTCTTTACTTGTCCGCCTTTACTTGGACGTCGTTACTGCCTGCGACGCTGTCGTCCTGCGACCGACCTAACGAGATAGGCTCTCAGTGTCGACTGGTTGGATGTCGGTTGATTTCGCCCTATCAAGGCATACTGTGGCAGCCCGCGTTTAAGCCGTCGTGGAGGCGTTGTGACTTTGGCATCCCGATTAATGCAGGTGTCGTGAGCAAGAAATGGTCAGCAGGAGGCCGTGAGCAGATGAGTACGCAGGTGGGGTGCGCAGGTGAGTGACTGACGCGTGGATAAAATGCGATGACGATTGATCAGCTTCTGCAATCGGCGGATCGATAGTCAATCCGGCGTTGAAGGCATCGGTCCCTCGTTGTCTCTGATTTTTTTCTGATTTTTTCTGATGGTGAGGAAGCATGTATCGACTTGTCTATTTCAGTGCCGCTACGACGCCGTTCACCAAAGCGCAGCTGATGGCGCTGCTAAAGAAAGCGCGGGAGAAGAATGAGCGTTTGGGGATCACCGGGATGCTGCTTTACAAAGAGGGTGACTTTCTTCAGCTGCTGGAAGGTGAGCGTTTCGCGGTCGAGGGGCTGTTCAGGGTCATTGAGACTGACCCACGGCATAAAGAGGTTTTCGTAGCGCTGGAAGAAACGACTGACGCCCGTTTATTTGATCACTGGTCCATGGGCTTCCGCGATTTGCATGATCCCGAATTGCCTGCGATCCCCGGATTTTCCCCGTACATGAATACGCCGTTGGTCGCCAATCGTTTCAAAGATCATCCCAGCGACGCGCTGCAACTATTGGCGATGTTTAAGCCCACATTCTGATCAACCTTTGATCGCGTGCGCATCGGATGTGGACTTGAGCGTTGACGATATCCGATTTCAATCGAAGCGGATATCGTGCGAGACGAAGCCGAGGCCTCGTCTGTCCTGCTGATCAGCCCGCTGGCATATGGCGAGTCGCCTTTACTGACCCTGGGCCGTTTCATACACCGCCAGCAGCCGCGCGAAACTGCGCAAGACCGGCTTCTCGATCAGCTTGCCTTTAAAGACCAGTAGCCCGCCGTCGCATTGCTCGAAGGCTTCGATCACCTGACGTGCATGCTCGACGCTGGCCGCATCGGGGGTGAAGGTCGCATTAATGTCCGGGATCTGCTTCGGGTGAATAGCACCTTTACCCGTGAAGCCTAATTCGGCGGAAAGCGAAGCCTCACGCAGCATGCCTTCACGGTCTTCGAGGTCAAGATAGGGCACGTCGATCGCGTCCAGACCCGAGGTCGCGGCGGCATGCACGACGCGCGAGCGCGCATATTGCAGAGCCATCCAGGTGGATTTGCAACGCAGGTCTGCCGCCATATCGACACCGCCGAAAAACAGCGCTTCGATTCGATGGCTGGAGCGACCGATCTCGACCGCGGCCTCCAGGGCCTCATTGGTCTCAATGATCACATGCAGCCGGGTCGGCAACTGGTATTCGTCGAGCAGATCGCTGAGGTTACGTACCTCCTCCGGCCCTTTCACTTTCGGCAGCATCACGGCCGGAATGGGGCGCGGCGCTTGCAGCAAGGCTTGCACGTCCATCATGCCGTCGGTCGTGCGCAGGCAGTTCATCCGGATGATGCGCTCCACACGTGCCGGACCTTCGGCAATCGGCAGATGCAGAAAGGCCTGCTCGCGGGAGTGTGCCTTGTCCTTAGGCGCAATCGCGTCCTCAAGATCAACGCAAACGATATCGGTGCCGCATGCGAGCGCTTTCGGCAGCATATCGGGACGATTGCCAGGTACAAAGATGAAGCTACGGCGTGAGCGAAGCGAGGATTCGGTGGTTTTCATGGGCGGTGCATTGTATGGATTGATAGATGTATCTAAAAATTATCACATACAAAAAGCTTGAGGCGGCGAATTCCTGGCATCTTCTCGCGACTGCATTCAAGGAATGCACGGCATGGCAAGCGACCGGCTTGGTCAAGGTGTTAATGGCAGGTCGCTTGTTGGCGCACCTGGCTGCACGCTGGTACGCCCTGGTGTCTTCTGCGGCATGTGATCAGAGGCATCGGAAGGACATGCGATCGGAGAAGCAATCACTGGTAAAACACTGGTAAATCACTGGTAAAAGACAATCTCAAAACACGGCGTGATCGCCCAACTCCACCTGAGCTTCTCCGGCGATCAGACGGTCGTAATGTTCAAACAGCGTCTGCGTTCCGTAAGACGGCGTCGCGCTTGCATCGTAGGTCAGCCGTATCGGGTCCCAGACCAGCATGGATTCGGTTGCGTAGTAGCGTCCAATCTTCGCGAGCTCGGCTTTGTCTGCCAGTGCAGGCAGCAACCGCCCGCCCGCACTTAGCGCGTAAATGATGGCATCGATCATTCCAATCGGTACCTGCCGAAAGCGCGGCTTTTTGCCAAGGCGCTTGAACAGATAGTCGCCTTGCTCCATGGGTGTGACGGCCTCGCCCGGGCCGCCGATCGGCAACGTGCAATTCAGCTTTGCCGGATCGGTCAGGCAGCTTGCGATGAACTCCGCCAGATCGTGATCACTGATGGGCTTGCATGCGGTGAGGCGGCCGTCACCAAACACCAGATACGGCTTTCCCTGCTTCAGGCGTTGAACCTGACCCGACAGTGATTTGAAGAATGCTGTAGGCCTGACGATGCTGTAATTCATCCCTGAGTTCATCAGGGCTGCTTCAAACGCCAGCTTGGCCTGCTGAAAACCCAGCAGTGGCTTCTGCACGCAAATCGCGGAAAGCAGGACGAAATGCCGGACCCCCGCTGACTTCGCCCTTGCCAATAGGGCCGAATGCATCTGGTAATCCACCGCCCACGCATCGGTCGGCGTGCCAGTGCGCGAGGCAAGGCATGAAACGATGGCGTCGATTTGCTCATACTCCTGCAGGGAGGCTTGATTGAGCAAAGCCGACGACGCATCACTGACGAGAAGTTTGACGCCGGGGAGTTGCTTGCGGGTTTGCTCGACCGACAAGCTGCCTTGAAAGCCAGAACGAGCCCGAACCGGGCAGATGACGTCATGGCCCTGGTTGAGCAATGCCTTGGCCGTAGCTCGCCCTATCGTGCCAGTGGCACCGAAAAGCATGACGCGCATGGTGTTCATGACTCCTAAAGCGGCGATTCGCCGTCAGAGAACCTGCCCGCGCAGGCTCAGGGTGAGCATTCAAACGTGCTGGTGCACAAAAAGAAGCCGCAATCGGTATCAACATGGGTCAGCTTGTATCCTTTTGAATCACAGTTCTTTCGTGCGTGAGTGTATGCGTCCCCCGAAAAATTGAAAGCGCTGTAGGTATAGGCCGACCTGTGCGGATCCAGTGGGCGATGGCTTGCGCACCCGGAGAGTACAAAAACGATACCTGATCCGAACAAGGCAGCGCGGCACCATTGCCACCATGGCCATTCGATAACTGTGTTCATGCTGGCAAGCTTAGTCGGAAGCGAGATTTTCTGCGCACGTCAGACAATCAACGGCAAAAAGAGACGGCGATGGATACCGGAATAACGTCGGCATTGCTCGATTTATCTTTTCTGAATTTTCATCGCTTTTCCCATGCGGTAATGGGATACTTTTGGCAACTACCTTGGGTAGTACCTGAGAACTCGCCAGAACGTTGACGCAGGCAGTGCATTCTTTGCCCCCCATAGAACGCGCATTACACAAAAATTCCTCGTCAAGATTGTTACTGAGCTTCCCCTGTTACTGGCATCGGAGACTGCCTTGAAACTCACATTTCGCGCCAAACTTTTTTTACCACTCATCATGAGCTGGATCTGCATGTTGACCGTTGAAACGATCAACATCATGCGTGACAAGAACATGCGCATGGAAGAGCGCATGACCCAGCTGCGCTACGCCGGGGATATGGCCCTGTCGGTCGCCAAGGAATATGCCGTCCTGGCCGGCAACGGCACACTGCCCGAAGCCGAAGCGAAAAAGCAGGCACTGGAGCGAATCAAAAATTTGCGCTTCGGAGATAGCGGTTACTTCACCGTTCTGGATTCGCGAGCGGTATTGATGCATCCCTTCAAGCCGCAGCTGGTCGGCACCGATCCTGCAACATTCAAGGATCCGGATGGCACGCTCGTGTATATGGATGCCATTAAGCAGGTCAAGACAGCCGGCGATGGATTCACACGCTATCTGTGGGCGAAGCCCGGCGAGCAACAGCCGCAGCCCAAGCTTGCGTATGTCAATGGCTATCAGCCGTGGGGCTGGGTGCTGATGACGGGCTTGTATATCGACGATGTGAATGCCGCCTTTTACCGCGACCTGGAGATTGCAGCAGGTGTACTTGCAGCGATTGGCATCCTCTTGTCGGGCGTGGTGCTTCTCGTCATTCGCAACATCGAGCGTTCCATCGGCGGCGAACCGGCCCAGGCGACGGCGCTCGCGCATCGTATTGCGGGCGGCGATCTGGAAACTGAAATCCAGATCAAGCCGGGGGACCAGGCAAGCCTGCTGTATGAGATGAAGTCCATGCGCGATGGTCTGGCAGGGATCGTGCGCCAGGTTCGCCTGGGCACGGAGACGATTTCTACTGCATCCAGTCAGATCGCCGCCGGCAATCTCGATTTGTCCGCGCGTACCGAACAGCAGGCGAGCTCGCTGGAGGAAACCGCGTCGTCGATGGAAGAGCTGACGTCGACGGTCAAGCAAAGTGCCGACAACGCCCGGCAAGCCAATCAACTGGCGATCGTGGCCTCGCAGCTTGCTACCAAGGGTGGGGAAGTGGTGGCGGAAGTCGTTGATACGATGTCGACCATTAATGATTCGTCGAAGCGCATCGTCGACATCATCAGCGTCATCGATAGTATTGCATTTCAGACTAATATCCTTGCGCTGAATGCGGCAGTGGAAGCCGCCCGCGCTGGCG
>JACCDS010909548.1_pt1 | contig 10743 bp, 7 predicted proteins | sample 7446441 | NCBI WGS metagenome assembly JACCDS01 (sample SAMN15323445, study PRJNA562643) | freshwater metagenome | isolation source: river surface water | place: USA:Blue River Watershed | collected 2017-08-17 | reverse complement strand
TGACCTGGCTGGGCTTTGCCATCGGCATGGCCGCCGCCGTGGCCATTGCGCTGCAAGCGTGGTGGTGGGGCTTGGCGCTGCTGCTGGCCTCGCGCTTGCTCGACGGCCTGGACGGCAGCGTGGCCCGCCTGACCCAGCCCACCGACGCGGGCGGCTTTTTGGACATCGCACTCGACTTCGTGTTCTACGCCGCCATCCCCCTGGCCTTTGCGGTGGCCAACCCCAGCGCCAACGCCTTGCCCGCCGCCGCCTTGTTGGCCAGCTTCATCGGCACCGGCAGCAGCTTTTTGGCGTTTGCCGCACTGGCCGAAAAACGCGGCCTGACAGACACCGCCTTGCCGGGCAAAAGCTTTTACTTTCTTGGAGGCCTGACCGAAGCCACCGAGACCATCACCGTGTTTGCCGCCATGTGCATCTGGCCTGAACACTTTGGGGTGTTGGCTTATGGGTTTGCGGGGTTGTGTGCGGTGACGACGGGGATGCGGGTTTGGTGGGGGTATCAGAGATTGGGGTGACGTTAAGTCCTTGGACAATTAATTTCGTATTTCTATCGTTTAACCTTTGGGGCCGCTGTGCGCCACAAATGGAATCCACCAACGCAGCTTGTGGACGGTTTTTGTCGCCGGAATTATCAGTGGCCTTTATTTGGGCCTGACAAAGTTTACTGAAGTGATTACAGAGTAAGAAAAATATGCCGCGTAAATACAAAGAACTGCAAATAGCAACCATAGTGCGCCGAGTAACAGTTTACGGATATTAGGATTGCTTAAGAGCCTATTTTGAAGATACGAAGTCGCACCTAAGAACAGCGCAATAACCACCAGTGAACCTGCTAAGGAAAGCAGGCCTGCAATGATCAATCCCAATATGTTCTCGATGCCAAGCTTTGCGTTTAAGGCAAACGCTCCGCCAAGTATGGTGACAATCGAGACACCAAAAATTGAAACAATGTCAGAGACAACAGCAAGTCGTTCTTTGCCTGTTCCCGTTTTTAGTGTGTTGATTATTGATTGCATATTGATAGAACTGTCTGAGGTAAAAGTGAGCTGCCTTTGCGGATTTTTGCGTGGGTCTGTTTGACTGCAGGGTTATGTGTATTCACGGTAAAGATGCTTCTGCTTCACCCAGAAAAACTAATGCAGATGCAGTCATATGCAACATGTATGCAACCAAGTGATCCGGAACCGTTGTGGCGGTGGCGCCCTGTCCGTGGCCTCCAAGCTTGTTACGCCCAGTAGGCACACTGCTTTCAAGTAGGCTCCGCAATGAAGTGAAATTCTGTTGCCAATAAGAAGGAATAAGGCCGTTGTCTAGGCAGGCTTGAATGAGATTTTTAGCTGTAGCGTTTTCAGTGTATCCCCAGCCTCGTTTGTCGCAGATTGACTTCATTAGGCTTTCGAAAGCCTTAAGGCATTCGTTAAGTGCTTCTTTCGAATTACCGTGACGATAATGCTCGTGAGCTTTAAGAAACTCTTGCTGCACACCGGTATATTTTTTTTGATTCAGAAGGCGCAATGCGGGCTTTACGACTTCCGAGTGAATCAGTTCTGAATCGATTCGGATGATTTCACCGTCACTAAATTGATAACCAACACCATGTTCTTTGAATCGCCCGTTCAGCTCCTCAATGGCGGCATCTGCAAACTCGCGTGCGTTGCTTCGATGTAGGTATTCCCAGCTTCTGGTAAGTTGGTTAATTGCACGAAATGAAAGCTCCACAGCATCTAGAGCTTTCTCAATTTCTTTTTCGTGAAGAAAAAAGTTAGCTAACTCTTGAATGTAGTCTCTATCGCCGTATTCATATGCTCCGGGAAGTTTGAATATCCCGTACTCTCGGCAAAGAGTATCCACAATAAGTGTGTACGAGTCTTTGACCTGACCCTCCCACCACTGATTTTTATTACCCAATGTATCAAGCCAAATATGGATAATTTGTGTTCTGAGGGGTTGCGGAATATCGTCATATACATAGACGTCAGGCACGTCCCCTCGAAGCTTTTTCTGTCGTTTCGAAAAAATGTCAAAGATAGCCAAGATGGGGTCCCTTAAGGATTACGTTATGTAGATAGCAAAACCCAGTTTAAGTACCCTGACCGAGTTGATGCATCCTATTTGAAATTGCTCTCGTGGCTTGCAAACCAAGCCAGTCGCCTCTTGCAACTTCCCTCCCGCACCATCCAGCGCAGTAGGCATGAAGCGCACAACTATATCCAAATAAATACGAATAATTAGCTACAAAAAAACTTTGCGCGCTCAATCCTCACCTGCCCCCCAACCCACCCAAAGCACAAACTGGTACGCGCGATTGCGGCGAATGCGCCGCTTATTCACCGCAATATTTGCGGTGAATGATGACGCCTCAGCGCCTTAGCAAACCGATTGCACGACACAATGACTTGCAAGTGCGACATAATAGTTAACAATACTGTCGCTCTTGAACGCGCTTAGCCCCTTGAGCGCGACAAATAACCCCTCAACAGGCTACCCCATGCCCCGCATCACCCCCGCAGACGAATTGCAACGGATCGAATCCATCGTGGCCGCGCACCCCGGAGGGATTGGCATTGCCGAGATTGAACTGGCCATGGCGCAGCGTCAAGGCGGTGCGCTGAACCGCCGCACTTTGCAGCGCCGCTTGCTCAAACTGATCGATGCGCAGCGGATCGCGTCTGAGGGGCAGAGCATTGCGCTGGTTTACAAACCGGTGGCGCAGGCTTGGGCGCAGCTTGCGGGTGGGGGCGGCAGTCCCCCTGTCGGCGTGGCCGAGGCGGAACCCGATCTGCCGGTTTCGCCAGCGGCGGCCAGCATCCGTGATCGGGTCCGTCAGCCGTTGATGCACCGCCGCCCTGTGGGTTATCGGCGTGAGTTTTTGGAGGCGTATCAGCCGGGCGTCACGTTTTATTTACCAGCCGAGCTGCGCAGCCAGCTGCACGAGATGGGCCGCACGCCTGCCCATGAACGGCCCGCAGGCACCTACGCCCGGGACATCTTGAGCCGCTTGCTAGTGGATTTGTCGTGGGCTTCATCGCGGCTGGAGGGCAACACCTACAGCCGCCTGGACACGCAAAACCTGATCGAGCACGGTCAGGTCGCGCAGGGTAAGGACGCCATCGAAACGCAGATGATCCTGAACCACAAAGCCGCCATCGAGATGCTCATTGAGGATACGGACGAGGACACGAGCGAGGTGGGCTTTGATGCCTTCACATTCAAAAACTTGCATGCCGTCTTGTCACAAGACCTGATGCGCGACCCGCAGGCCAGTGGCCGTTTGCGTCGGCGCGTGGTGGAGATTTCGGGCACGGTGTTTCACCCCGTGGCCATGCCCCAGGTGATTGAGGACTGTTTTGAGCTGCTGCTGAGCAAAGTTGCCGCCATTCCCGATCCGTTTGAGCAGGCGTTTTTCCTCATGGTGCAGCTGCCGTATTTGCAGCCGTTTGAAGATGTGAACAAACGCGTGTCGCGCATTGCCGCCAACATGCCGCTGATCCAGCACAAGCTGTGCCCTTTGTCGTTCATCGACGTGCCCGAGCGGGCTTACATCGAAGGCACTTTGGGGGTGTATGAGCTCAACGAAGTCGATTTGTTGCGCGACGTGTTTGTGTGGGCGTACGAACGTTCGTGCCAGCGTTATCTGGCCATCACCCAGACCATGGTGGAGCCGGACCCCCTCAAAATCAAATACCGCGAGGCGCTGATTCAGGCCGTGCAGGCGGTGGTCAAGGGCTTGCAAACGACCAGCCCTGACACACTGGCCCAAGTGGTAGCGCGCATGCAGGTGCCCGCAGCAGACCAAGACGCGTTCACCCGCATGTTGGCCGAGGCACTGCAACAGTTGCACGAAGGCAGCGTGGCCCGCTACCGGTTGCGTCGCTCTGAATACCTGGCCTGGCAGTTGGTTTGCTCGGGTGGTGACGATCACTTGTAACTTTTTGCAAAGCCCCACCGAACTGTCAGTTCATCAGCGTTATCGTTCACGGTCTTGGGCAGCGCACATCTCGCACCATCCGCCAATTCATCGCCCCATCAGGAGTTCCCCCTTTATGCGTCTTCGTCAAATTGTTTTGTTGCTCTTGCTGGCGCTGGCCATCGGTGCATTTGTCGCGCTGGACCTGGGGCGTTATCTGAGCTTTGAGCAGCTCAAGGCCAGCCAAGCCAGTTTTGACCAGCTTTATGCACAGCAGCCTGTGATGGTGGCCGCCGTTTACTTTGGGGTGTACGTTTTGGCCACGGCGCTGTCAATTCCGGGCGCGGTCATCATCACCTTGGGCGGTGGGGCTGTGTTTGGCCTGTGGCAGGGTTTGCTGCTGGTGTCGTTCGCCTCCACCCTCGGCGCCACTTTGGCTTTTCTGGCTTCGCGCTTTGTGCTGCGCGAGTGGGTCGAAGCGCGCTTTGGTCAGCGCTTGGCCGACATCAATGCAGGCGTGGACAAAGAGGGTGCGTTTTACCTGTTCACTTTGCGCCTGATTCCGGTGGTGCCGTTTTTCCTGATCAACCTGCTCATGGGCCTGACGCGCATGAAGACTTGGACGTATTACTGGGTGAGCCAGTTGGGCATGTTGGCGGGCACGGCGGTGTATGTGAATGCGGGCACGCAACTGGCGCAGCTGGACTCGGTGCGGGGCATTCTGAGCCCGGCGCTGTTGGGCAGCTTTGTGCTGCTGGGCATCTTCCCGCTGATCGCGCGCCGCATCGTGGCGGCCGTTCAAAAGCGAAAAGTCTATGCCCGCTGGGCCAGCGTGCGCCCCAAGACTTTTGACCGCAACCTGATCGTGATCGGTGGTGGCGCGGCAGGTTTGGTGTCGGCCTACATTGCCGCCGCCGTCAAAGCCAAAGTCACTTTGATCGAGGCGCACAAGATGGGTGGCGACTGCTTGAACTATGGCTGTGTGCCCAGCAAAGCGCTGATCAAAAGCGCCAAGCTGGCCCACCAAATGCGCCACGCGTCGAACTACGGCCTGAGCGACTCGGCCCCGAGCTTCAGCTTCAAAGCGGTGATGCAGCGCGTGCACGACGTGATCAAAGCCATCGAGCCACACGACAGCATCGAGCGATACACCGGCTTGGGTGTGGAGGTGCTGCAGGGCTACGGCAAGTTGGTGAACCCGTGGACGGTGGAGGTGGCGTTGAACGACGGCAGTACACAGAGGCTGACTGCCCGCAGCATCGTGATCGCTGCCGGTGCCCGCCCCTTTGTGCCGACTCTGCCCGGCTTGGACGATGTGGGTTACGTGACCAGCGATACCCTGTGGGACGAATTTTCCAAGCTCGATGAAGTGCCCAAGCGTTTGGTGGTGCTGGGCGGTGGGCCGATTGGTTGCGAGCTGGCACAAAGCTTTGCGCGACTGGGCTCACACGTCACCCAAGTGGAAATGGGCGCACGCATCATGGTGCGCGAAGACGAGGATGTGAGCGAAATCGCCAAAGCTTCATTGGAGGCCGACGGCGTACAAGTGCTCACCGGCCACAAGGCGTTGCGCTGCGAATTGGTGAACGGCGAAAAGATACTGGTTGTGGAACACGCTGGCGCAGAACATCGCATCGTGTTTGACCAGCTGCTGTGCGCGGTGGGCCGCGTGGCGCGTTTGCAGGGTTATGGCCTAGAAGACTTGGGCATCCCCACCCACCGCACCGTCGAGACCAACGAGTACCTGCAAACCATCTACCCCAACATCTACGCCGCAGGCGACGTGGCGGGCCCGTTCCAGTTCACCCACACCGCCGCGCACCAAGCTTGGTATGCCGCCGTCAACGCGCTGTTTGGCGAGTGGAAGTTGTTCAAGGCCGACTACTCGGTCATCCCATGGGCGACCTTCATCGACCCTGAGGTGGCGCGGGTGGGCCTGAACGAGCAAGAGGCGAAAGAGAAAAACATCCCGTACGAAGTGACTAAGTACGGCATCGACGACCTGGACCGCGCCATTGCAGACAGCGAAGCGCATGGCTTTGTGAAGGTGCTCACCGTGCCGGGCAAAGACAAAATTTTGGGCGTGACCATCGTGGGCGCACATGCGGCAGATTTGCTGGCCGAGTACGTGCTGGCCATGAAGCATGGCCTGGGCCTGAACAAGATTTTGGGCACCATCCACACCTACCCCACCATGTCTGAGGCCAACAAATACGCGGCGGGCGAATGGAAGCGCGCCCATGCGCCGCAAGGCTTGCTGGCTTGGGTGAAGAAGTACCACGCATGGAAGCGGGGCGAGTGAAATGCTTGCTCTCAAACCAACAGCAATGCCCAACAGTCTCAAAGCAGTGGGCCTGGCCGCCGCGTTTTGCGCGGCCCTGAGTGCCCAAGCCACAATCTTTTCGCCGCTCATCCCCGCAGAGGGCACGCAAGCGGCGGCACCTTGGCGCGTGGTGGGTTTTCCCAAGGCCAGTGCCAACATTCCCCTCACCCGGTTTGAAGTGGCCACCGTGCAGGGCGAACGGGCCATCAAGGTCAGCACGCAAGCATCTTATGGCACGCTGGTGCACGACTTGCCTCGCACGCCAGCGGGCCGTTTGCAGTGGCGCTGGCGACTTGACCAAGCGTTGACAGGCGGCCAAGGCGTGGCCGACATTCAGACCAAAGCCGGTGACGACGCGGCCCTCAAAGTGTGTGTGATGTTTGACCACCCTCTGGCGCGTGTGCCCTTTGTGGAGCGCACCAAGCTGCGCATTGCGCGCAGCGTGAGCGGCGAAGACTTGCCAGCGGCGACGCTGTGCTACGTGTGGGACAGCGTGCACCCAGCGGGTTTGCGCGGGGCCAACCCCTACACAGCACGGGTGCGCTACATCACGCTGCAAGGCCAAGGCGCGAGTCTGGCCCAGTGGCAAACCGAATCACGCGACGTGGCCGCCGACTTTGCGCAGCTGTTTGCCGACGAGCTGCCCCAAGGCGCAGCCGTGCCGCCGGTGCGCGCCGTGCTGATCGGGGCCGACAGCGACAACACCGGCAGCCGCAGTGTGGGTTGGGTCAATTCATTGGCGTTGACCCACTGAGGTGAAAGGGGCGCGGCATTGGGGCCGGATGGTTTGAACTGGCGTGATGCGCCTTTGCCTCAGGCCGACTTTCGGCCATACAAATCGTTTAACAGCGACAGGCCATCTGCATATTGGGAGGCGTTGCGCTTTTCTTCCTGACGAATGCGCCATTTGCGCAGGGGTTGGCCATTGCGCAATTGTTGCAGCAGATAGGGCACCCACTGGCGAGCTTGCTGCGCAGATACCAAAGGGTGGCTTGCATCGCTGGAGGCAGAAACATTTTGTGAGTTCACAAACTTTGCCACCACACTCAAGTTGTCCGAAGCATCGGGGTTATGGGCCAAAATTTTGAAGCCAGCAACTTCCAGCAAATGACGCAAGGTCTGGCCAGTGAAGTACAAGGTGTGAGCCCTGAAAAACATGTAATGCGGTGAACACAAGCGCAGGGCGTTGGGCACCTCGATGTAGAGCAAGCCATCGGCTTTCAGTTTTTCGCCAATGGTGCGCAAGGCCGAGACGGGTTCTGGCAAATGCTCGAGCACATGAAACATGGAAATCAGGTCCAAAGACTCTGCAGCTTCACTGGCCAGACCTTGTTGCAAGGTGACATTGTTGACATCAATGCCCAGCATGTTTCGTGCGTAGGTGGCATAACCCGCGTGGGGTTCAATGCCCTTGGCCTGAAAGCCCAGGCTGTGCATCAGATAAACGAACTCGCCACTGCTGGAGCCAATGTCCAGGCTGCGTGGGGTGTGGGTATTTTGGGCGGGGTCCAAACCCACGGTGTTTTGGCGCAGCCATTGCCAGCGCCATTGGGCATTGCGGCCCGCCCGCAAGACATGACGCAGGGCGGGTTGAACCGCAGATTTGTAGGCTTGCCGATATTGCGTTGCATACCATTCGGCCAATTCATGGTCGGTGGGCAGCGGATCAATCCGTCCCAAGCCGCAATCGCTGCAAGAAACGGTGATCAGGGGCTCACCCGTTTTGCCATCTTGATTGGCAACGATTTGAGCCGACCGCCCACCGCAATTGGGACAAGCCGTGAGGGCATTCAGTGGCGAGCCTGTGTCGGTTTTTTGGTGCGCGGTAGTGATCATGCGCGCATTCTAGGTAGTGCTGATAACCTTTTTTTAGACGGTTTTTTGGGTTCTCAAAGCGTCTTGACCCGCATCAGTCGGGGTGTCGCTTAGGCCATGCAATGAGCGAACTCTCGCCTGTTTTGTCGTCTTTGCCCTTTGTGGATCGCGCCAAGCTGCACATTGCGCGCAGCCACCCCCCGCACCTCACGCGTCAGTTTTTGGGCGGCTCTTCTTTTTTGTCTTCTTTGGGCTTGATGCCGCCGAGATCCAACACCGCATCGGTCACGATGTTTTGCGGCCCCTTCAACATCAGGATATCGAAACCAACCCGTTTGTACTGGTGCTCAGGTGCGGGCGGCCCCAGCTTGAGCAAAAGTGGTGTGGGCAAGTCCTCGGGTCTCTCGGAGTTCGGCAGAGGCTGGCGGAGTTTCCAATCGCGTTCCTTGATCCGGGACTCGCACTTGTTGCCCCGTTTGATCATGCCCTTCGGGCATTCTCCATTGCCTCGTTCTTCTTCGTAGTAAGCCAGAAGATCATCCTTTTGGCGTCGACCAAAAACAGCATCTCGCACTTCGGGTTTGTCTGGCGGCGCCCCAGCAGTCGCTTGCACAATGACAGGCTGAGATACGTTGTTCCCATTGGCAGCGGGTGCTTGCAGGCTGACCGGAGGTGCCACCACAGGTGCAGGTGCGGGCGGTGGTTGCGTCACTTCTACAGACGCACGGGCCTCCTTGCCTTTGGAGCTGTACATGGCAGCCATCATGTCGGGGTCTTTGGCAATCTTGGCTTCGATCAAGCCATCCACATTGCCCGCCACTTCAATCGTGTCAGCTGTGCCCAGCCAGGTGGCGCGGTTGGATGCGATGGCCGCCAATTGCGCCTGCGAGCAATTGGGGCCTTTTTGTTTCAGCCATGCGTTTACTTTGCTGATGCGCTCGGACACATCGTGGGTCAGCAAGGCCAGTGACCTGAATTCGGCAACCAGACATCCACCGGCCCGACCTTGTGCATGGGCAGGCACATGAACAGTCAGCACCGTCGTGACGAGGCCGATCAGGGTAAAACGCCAGTTTTTTATGAATATTGCAGGCACGGTGCATCCAAGAAAATAGAAAGCCACATCAGAGTATCGGCATCGCCCGAGCTTTCTTGAATGCTGAAGGCTGAGACAAGCGTTCTGATCGGCATGGAACAACCCAAGCGCAACCCGGTGATGGTGGTCTTACAGCTGGAGGCCCAGTTCTTTCAAAATGGCCTCGGTGTGTTCGCCCACCCGGGGGATCGCGTCCATGCGGTAGTCAAATGCACTTTGACTGCCCGGTGGCAACAAGGCGGGCAAGGGGCCAGCGGGGGAGTCCACATGGGTCCAGCGCTGGCGGGCCTGCAGTTGCGGGTGTGCCCACAAGTCGGCCATGTTGTTCATGCGTGCGTTGGCAATTTGCGCTGTGTCCAGCCGCTCGGTGACCTGCGCCAAGGTCAGCGTGGCAAAGGTGTCGAGGATGATCGTTTGCAGGGCCAAACGGTTGTCGTTGCGGTGGGCGTTGCTGTCAAAGCGCGGATTGTTGGCCAGTGCTGGTTGCAGCAAAACATGCTCGCAAAAAAGCACCCATTCACGTTCGTTTTGCAGGCCCAGCATGACGGTGCCGATGTGCTCGCCACCGGTGCCCAGTTGGCTGCCCACCTGAAACGGACCATAGGGGTAAATCGTGGCGTGGGCTGCAGCGTTGCGCGGTGGCGGCGTTGCGCCGTCCATCGCGTAATACATCGGAAAGCCCATCCATTCGCTCAGCGCTTCGAGCATGGACACATCGATGTGCGAGCCCTCGCCTGTTTTATCGCGTTGTAGCAAGGCCGCCAATATGTTGCTGTAAGCGTACATGCCTGCGGCAATGTCGGCAATGGAGTTGCCGCTTTTGCTGGGTTGCTCGTGGGTGCCGGTCACGCTCAGATAACCGGCTTCGCTCTGGATCAGCAGGTCATAGGCCTTCTTGTCGCGGTAGGGGCCGTCGCCGCCATAGCCCGAGATGTCACACACGATCAGGCGTGGGTGCTCGGCAAGCAGCGTTGCCGCATCCAGCCCCATGCGTGTGGTGGCACCGGGTGCCAGGTTTTGCACCAGCACATCGGCTTTGGCCAGCAGGGCCTTGAGCGCAGCCAGATGCGTGGGCTCTTTGAGGTCCAACGCCAAACTTTCCTTGGAGCGGTTGACCCAAACAAAATGCGAGGACAGGCCGCGTGCGCGTTGGTCATAGGCGCGTGCAAAGTCGCCAGCACCGGGCCGTTCGACCTTGATGACACGCGCACCCAGATCGGCCAGTTGGCGAGTACAAAAAGGAGCGGCAATCGCATGCTCCAAAGACACCACGGTGATGTGGTCGAGTGGGCGGGTTCCGGACTTGGGTGCGGCAACTTTGGACATGGTGTGGTGCGTGTGAGTCCGTCAGGCGGTTACACCAGGTGACCGGTTTTCACCAGAATCAAGCAGCCCTCACGGCTGAAGGGTTGGTGCTGGCTCATGTGTGGGCTGCGCAGCCAGCTGCCTGCGGGGTAGTCGCCGTGCTCGTCAGAGAACACGCCTTCGACCACCAGAATCTCTTCGCCGCCCCAATGCCGGTGCGGGTTGAAAAACGTCTGCGGTGCCCAGCGCACCAGGGCGGTGTTTTGGGTCTCGAAGGTGTTCAGGGGCAAGACCTTG
>JACCDS010552049.1_pt1 | contig 10743 bp, 9 predicted proteins | sample 7446441 | NCBI WGS metagenome assembly JACCDS01 (sample SAMN15323445, study PRJNA562643) | freshwater metagenome | isolation source: river surface water | place: USA:Blue River Watershed | collected 2017-08-17 | reverse complement strand
TTTATGGGCTTTTTTTTCATGCTTTGAGGTCTTCTGTAAATTGATGAAACCATTTGGGGCTCAGTACCTCCACATGGCGGCCGTGCCACAGAATGAGCCGAGAGAGTTCTATTGTCGGGAACAACTCAAAGGTCAGTATGGCCGAACCATCTGCGGCTTTCTTAAGTTCCTGACTTCGGTGCAGCGGATACGCCTCAAAATAATGCGTGGCGAGGCTGCTCACCCCCAACTTGATGCGCTGTTTTTTGGCACCCGGAATCGGGAAAACACCATAAGCGTTGTCGAGCACCTCCAGGGTTTGTGTTTGGTCAGTGTGCTGAAAAGGCTTCTGCAACAGCAACGGACTAAAAATGCGGTCAAAACCAAAATGCCGCACCTCGCCGTGCTTTTCAGAGTAACCAAACAAGTACCATTTGTTGTCGAACTCTTTGATCAGAAACGGATGCAACACCACCGCCGTAAACTTGCGCTTGCGGTAAGCATAGTGCACAAAACTCACCGCGATCTGCTCCCGACACGCCTTTGCAAACAACTCAAAATGCTCAAAACCCCGCGACGGCGGCGCCGACATCGTCTGCAAATACGCAGCGGCCTGCTTCTTTTTGGGCTGCTCATAAACCTCCGCCACCGTAGCCAACACCTTCTGCATCGCATGGCTAAACTTCTCATCTATGCGCCCCGCCCCAATGCTCTGCACCAGCGCCAAAGACTCCCGAATACTCGCAATGTCATCGGCACTCAAATCCAGGTTACCCAACTTGAAATCAGGGTCGGTATAATAATACCCCCGATGATACCGACTATAACTGATCGGCGCCTCAAAACCATCCGGCACCGACATCTTCATCTGCTTGATATCCTTCTCCAAGGTATTGAGCGTCGTCTCGATATGCAAACGCTCCCAACAAGCATCTATGAGCTCCTGCATGGTCGGGTACGGCCGCATCTTGTTGCGCAGCATGCTGTCTATCACGACATAACGCTGGTAAGCATTTTTGTTGGTGGGCATGGGGGAATATTTCCCTTAAAGGTAGAAATATTTTTTATTCCGTATTGGGGTGCGGAGTGGGGAGGAGCTCAGGACAAATTCAATACCTTCCAACCCCACTGCTCTTTCTTTTTATTGAATGACAAAATTGCGGTACCTGATACTTTTTGCTCGTTTTTAAGGTTCATTTTTTGAATTATAGACGGATCAAAAAACACGTCATCTACAAAACCAAAATTCCCCTTTTCATTTACTTTTAAATCACCTTCAAATTTCTTTAATGCTTCGGGTTGATTACTTTCATTCGCCTTGGTTATTGAGAGTAATTTATGAAAACCATCTTTGGAAACTTCACTAAACCTTGCTTTATATACTTCGCCTATCTCCGGTCTTTGAAGATAAGATTTATAAGAAAAGAAACCATGATGATTTCGATTCTTGACAAAGGTGATCATTTGCTTGTCCCTGTTCAAGAATTCGACAACAATTATCTCTTCTGGAATATCTTGAAACAATATTTCCTCTGCCTGTTTCGCATGTCTCAAATACAAGTCTGAATTGTCCTTTTTTGCAGTTTCGGATTTATACCATTCAGTTTCTATCCATTGTGATATTTGGCTAGGGATCTTCCATTGATGTTTTTCCCTAGTTGAAATTACTTTTAAAATTTCCGTTTTTGCCTCGTTATACAATCCTTTATGAATGAGCATTTCGGCAAACGATTGTCTTAATTTAATTAAAAAATCTTCGGGTGTTTTTAGGCTCAAGGCTTTACAATAGCACGCAAACTGAATTTCTTTGTTCTCTAAAAATATTTCTGCCATTAGTTCCCATACCCAGAAGTCATTTCTTTTTTGTTTGGCAAATGGTAAAAATGCAGAAAGGACATTTTCGTCATTCCCTAGAGCTAAAAGGAGCTTAGCTTTGAAATAAGGAGGGTATTGATAGTCAGGATGTTTCTCAATTAAAGAATCCAGTTTTGGTAAGAATGATAGGATCTTATCTTTATCGATTTCTCTTTGTTGTCCAAAAGAATCCAAAGGGATTCCCTCTAAAAGTTTTTTTGAATAAGCAATGTATGCTTGTTCAGCAATGGACATCATCTTTTTTCCATTGAAATCCTCCTTTATATAATCCTGGGAACTTAGGTTCTCAAAATTCCACCAGTCAGCGAAAGTTAGATAGCTTGACCAGTTTTGATATCCTTTATGAAAGGCCTTATAAATAAAGGAATAAGCCTCAGATGGTTTAGTGAAATGAAAGGTCCTTATCAAATCAAACAATTCATTAATCCTACCAAAATCAACGTGCTCTGCTTTCTGTAAAGAAAAAACTAAACTGCCTATTTGCCAAGCACAATTGTCAAAGACCATTTTCTCGTCCTCCGGCAATTGCAAATCACTTATCTTTATTAAAAATCCCTTGAATGCTTCATATTGTTCTGGCTGAGCATATCTTTTGAGATAATCATAATAAACCCATGCTGCCGCACGCTTATTCCAAATATTTTCTGGTTCTGCTTCTAATGCTTGATTTGCCATTTGCAAAGCATCATCAAGCTTTCCGGCTTGTCTTAGTTCTTTGATCTCTTTAAATGACATAATCAGATGCTTTAAAATTGTTTACTATGGTTTTTATTTTGGCGAGAAGTTCTGGACAATTGCATTTTTTTTCTAGAGGTAATACTCTACCAAAAAATCCTGCACCGTCATATTCAAAATCAATCACACAAGACTTGCCATTGTGTTCTATTGTGTATCGTTCTTTGTAATAAAGATGCTCAATATTCCTTATTTCCATTCCAACTGATAACTCCTGCTGGATAAAATCAAAAAGGGTTTTCAAAAAGGGCTTTTCTTTTTCAAATTCTATATCAAATTCAATTTGAGTTAAAATTCCTTCTGCGGTATTTCTACTTACCTCAATAGGTGTGGAGTTTTCAAGTATTTTGACTGTAGTTTCATATAGTTCGTCAGAATTAGTTAGCGGTGGAAACTTCTGAAATTTTGAATTGAATTGATTTTTACCATTTATCCAATGTATGAAGGCTGCAGTTTGGCCTTCTCTTTTGAACAAATAACGAATCTCATAACCCACTTTTTGCCAAGCCTCTATATCAATGTAATGTTTTCTCAAATTGTACCATCTGTGAATGAAATGGTCCTGAATAGTTAATGGGGCGTCAGCCAAACCGAATCTCTCTAGTTCAGGTAAAACGTCATTAATATTAATCTGATTTGTAGGATTTGATTGCCCAGTCAACTCATTGAAGGCTTGTTGAACATTCACATCAATAAAGTTCATGCCTGAAAAGGATGAAAAATACGGTGGATTGATACAAAACAATTTCTTAGATGCTCGTGTAACTGCTGTGTATGCCCAACGGTAAAAATCTGAATTGGTCTTGCCTGTTCGGTTATGTACCGATACATAAAAGTTAAAATTGGCTTGCGTTCCTCTGTCCCAAAAAACAAAGGCATTTGCCCATTCTCCGCCCTGTGCTTTGTGACAGGTTACTGCATATCCATATTTCAAAAGAATACAGTTGAAGTACTTATCATTGATAATAGCGTCCTTAAATTCCTGTGTACCTTTTTTGAGTTTGGGCGGCCTATTTTTGAAATCTACATAAAGTGCTCTTTGTTCTTCTGGTTTTAGATAATTGTCTCCATATAGATAGTTTTCTAAGATAAATCCATCAACTGTTTTTGGCTTATTATTTTCATCAGGTAAAACAAGACTTATGCCTCTCCAAGTTAATCTTACAGTTTTAGTTTTCCCTTTTTCAATGTAAAAACTGACTTCTCTGCTTTCCACTGACGGACTAGCTTCTGAAACAACTGCAAATTCTCCGTTCATTATTCCTAAACGGTAATTATTACCTCCGATAATCACAGTGTCTGATGACTGAATTGGTAAATCATCCCCAAATTTGTCTTTACGTATAGCAATATTTAAATCAAGTGCTGTTTTGTTTTGATAGCAAATGATGATTTTTTGATCATGCTGTGCTTTGTAGGTTTCCAAATAGTCATGATATGCTGGGTTAAAGATGTCTCGCTTGTTTTCTCTTAAGTCAAAATGATTAAAATAACCAGAAGTAAGACATTGCCTAATTTTAGTAGCAGAAAGCAAAATCCCATTGTTCTGATCCTGACGCTTTACTTCTTTCATCTCAGCTTGTAATGCTGAAACTCCATACGTTTCGATTAAATATTGTTGATCGAGTGCTGGTGAGAAGTTCATGCCAATAGGTGGCAACTGTGCAGGGTCTCCAATGAAAATGACTTTACTTGTTGTATTAGCATCCTGAATTCTACCATAGGTAATAAGATCTCGAAGAAGATGACCACTACCGAAGCGGAAAAATTCGCCTTGGCTCAAAATATCACTCACCATAGATGCTTCATCTACAATTAATATTGAATCATGAACCTCAGGTTTGTTGCTGATTTTGTAATGATAAAGAAACGACAGATCATTTTCGTCTTCACTCTGTTTGATTTCCTCTAATTCTTCAAAACTGTATATGCCTTTATGTAATGTTGTGGATTCAAAACCTGTTTTCTGATTAATGACTTTTGCCGCTCTACCTGTTGGCGCCATCAATTGATATCTTTTCTCTAAAGATTCTAGATATTCAATAAAGCCTTTGAGTAAAGTCGTTTTACCACTTCCTGCATATCCTTGTAGGACAAAAACCCTCTCATTACTTTCTAAAAAAGCATTCAACTTTTCCAACGCAGAGCGTTGGTCGTTGGTGAGGTTGATATGTTTGAAATGGTCAAAAATTTTCACAGTATTTAGAGCTTTATTGTTTTTACAGATAAAATTTCAATGTTTTATTTTTTAGACATCTTAGATAATTTAATTTCAAGCATCTTAATTTGATTGTTTTTTATCTCTACAATATTTAAAGCATTATGAGTATCAACTTGATTAAGTAATTTTATATAATCAAACAATTCCTTGAATCTCAGATTCAAAGTGTTATTCATACTTTTTTGATTGAAACGAAGTTCTCTCTCAACTCCAATTCTATCTTTAATCATAGCTTTTAATACGACAGAGTCCTCTCCATTCCTATTCTTTAGCCATAATTCTTTGTCAGACAATTCACAATTAATACCATTATAAGTAAAAGTGTTTGTCTCAATTTTTTTGTGACTGGAATCAAAAATATCATTTGAATAGTAATTGTACCAACCATGCCCGGATGACGTCTTTAGAAAATTGGATGTAATAAACATGAAGGGTATTATTGAGCTTTTCTGACCGATGTCTGATAAAAAGTATACATCAAGGTCGGTCGAAATAATATAATCTAGTTTTTTATTTTCCATAATTTTAGGATTATAATTCAGTAATTTTTATGTAAAGATTCTTATTATCTGTGCGGTGTATTTGCATAGATTATTTTAACTCTTGAATTACTTTATTTTTTAAATATACAAGAGACTCAAAAATTTGATTATAATTCTCTGCTTTAATAAATCGTAAAAGCTTTTCTTCTACTTTACTATTGCTATCACGATGAATTTCCAAATTCCTAACCTTTGCAATATTTCCAAGTGTAAAGTTATACTCCGTTAAGATGTTTAATTTTTTAGATAAAGCCCAAAGCTTCATATAATGCGGAATACTTGAAATGCTATTCGATTTAGATAATTGATCAATTGAAATTTCAGAATATGTAGTTATATCAGTTTTTACTTTTTCGACATCACCATTTGAAGACACGAAAAAATAATAATTAATTAATTCCTCCGATTGAAAATGAGCGTATTTACAAAATTTTTCAAAAGAGATAGAATCTGAAAAATTACTCAATCTACATTTTCCCATTTCAATGGCGTCTCTTTCTAATTGAAGTTTAACTCTCTTATCAGAAATATTACGGTAATCAATAATGGGTATAAGTCCTTCATCAAGATATTTTTCAATTGAACCCAATTCCTTTATCGTAATAGCTGATAACTTTATTCCTGTATCCTTTTCTGATTTAAACTTTTTAGAGAATAAAATGGCAAGCTCATCATGAAACCACTCATTACCTTCCTGTTCAAGGATTTTGGAAATAAATTCTAAGAGAAGTTTTAAGTGTTCCTTGTTTGACGCCATTTTATTTATTTTTATTGTATAATTTCATTGCTTCTTTGAGTCCTTTTTTTACAAAAACCTCTAATATTAAGTCTAAGTCTGTGGATTTAGATTCAATATCTTTTTCTCTCTGTTTGACTAATCGATCAAACCTATTCTTCAATCGCTTATAAGTCCCATCTTCAATTCCTTTTACCATCTTCAAAAACTCCAATTTCCCATCTAACACATTCACCAAGTGAGAATTCAATTTTTTCACGTGACCTTTATCTAAAATGTAATCACGTTTAAAAATTTGAGTTGCTTTCTCATATCCATACTTTTCCCAATAATATAGCCACATTCGGATTTGCTTCACATATCTTTTGTGCACATTTACCTTATCGTTCACAATCAAGCCTGTTGCTTCCTGGCGATATTCTGTTTTTTGCAATCGAGTTTTCTTTGGATTGATAACCAATTTTTGATCTTCTTCAATAATTCGCTTTAACTCCTTATTAAATTCTTCATCTGCGTAGATGTTGTGCTGTGATGAAAATGTAATGTCATCAGCATATCTGGTATATGTTGCACCAAATCGTTTGGCAAGACCAGTCAATCTGCGGTCAAGCTTCTTGCATAGAATGTTGGTTAATGTTGGGGATGATGGACTACCTTGAGGAAGTACCGTTTTTTCTGCTCCATCAATTTCAAAAGGATGGGTACAAAGACTGGCCAATAAAAAGGCTAACTCTTCCTTTTCTTTTGTTCCGTTTAAGTTAAAAGGTTCATATGAAAAACCATATTTAACCCATTTTCTATCAAAAGAATGAAAGAAATCTTTCAAGTCCATATTTAATACATAATGTTTCCCCACGTGCTTTTTTGCATTATCTACGATTGATTTTTCCAATACAAATCCCGTAGCTGCTTCATGTGGTTCATATACACATTGCAAAACAAAATTTAAAGACCGAAGTATGGATTTTAAACCTTTTACGGGCGCGTGTATTGTCCTGTCTGAACCTGACTTTTTCTTAATTGTAAAGGTTTGATAACGCTTTTTGCATAGATTTGGATTTGCATAATAAGTCAATGACTTCAATTGAACTGGCTTACATTCTTCGCTATAAAGCATATTCTTTGCATCACTTAAAAGTTTTACTAAGTCTTCCTTGCTTTGCAATTCTGCAAATTGCTTTCGTATTTGGTCGATATGTTTTTGTTCAATTTTCATGTTAAAGTTTTGAAGAGCTTTGAAAACACTTGCCGGATACTCTTTTTGTATGTATAAATCAATACCTATTCATCACTAATAAATAACTCAATAACAATTTCATAATATTGACATTGAAATCAATAACAACTGTTATAAATACCTAAGTGACATTCATCCCAACATAATGTCGGGAAAAGATGCCGATCATGTCTCAAACCGAAATTTGAGACCAGCACCCACGAATCAATATCTTGAGGCAAGTGTTTCAAAGAACTTCTGCAAAGCTATGCTGCACATATGCAATCTACTTGCACAGAAAAATTAAAGATAAAAAAAGCTTGGAAATATTTGGAAATTATTTTCTGTGCAGTACCTTTGCACTAATATGTCGGTTACTAAAAACGCCTATCTAAGATACAAAACACTTGACCGTTGTTTTCGCAACACTGGTAGAACCTACTATATCGAAGATTTAATCGATGAATGTAGTAAAGTGTTAAATGACATCAATCCAGAGGTCAGTGGTATTTCAAGAAGAACGATTCTATATGACATTGGCTTTATGGAAAGTACGGATGGTTGGGAAATTCCTTTAGAACGAGTTACAGTCGGAAAGCGTGTGTATTATCGTTACTCTGACCCTACTTTTTCTATAAATAATCAACCGCTCAATATGAAAGAGGCTGATCAGTTAAGATCTGCTTTAACAATCATGTCTAGATTCTCTGGTGCTCCGCAATTTGAATGGGTTGACGAATTGCGCACACAACTAAAAGCGCAATTCCATTTAGAGGATAACAATAACCCAATTATTAGTTTTGAGTCAAACCATTATTTAAAAGGTAAGGAACTAATTGGTGAGCTATTTGATGCTATCTTGAATAAAATTGTCTTGGATGTTTCTTACCAAGATTTTAAAAGTCCGGAACCATATCCAGTTTTATTTCATCCTTATTATTTGAAGCAATATAATGGAAGATGGTTTGTATTTGGTTACGATGAGCTTATAGATCAAATTAGAAATCTTGCATTGGATAGAATTCAAGGATTTAATAAGACACAAAAACCATATAAAGAAAGTGAAATCATCTGGGAAAATGAAGATGAGGGATACTTCGATGATATAATTGGAGTTTCAAGACCATATGAAGGTGAAATTCAGACCATAGAATTAATATTCGATATCGACAGAGCTCCATACGTTGAAACAAAACCTATTCATCCGAGTCAAAGTTCGAGCAGAGTAGAAAACGGCCTATTAGTAAAACTGAAAGTCATACCAAATTTTGAATTGGAACAACAAATCCTTTCTTTCGGAGAATCTGTTCAAGTACTCGCCCCTATCGAATTAAAAAATAGAATTGCGTCCAGGCTCCAACAAGCCATTTCTAAGTATAATTCTTAGACCAACATATATCTGTGCAAATACACTGCACAGATCGTTCCTAGCTTTGTCGAGTTCATCACAATGAGGCAAAATTCTATCAAAATATCGCCAATAAAATTTGATGCGGAAAATCATCAAATTATAATTGCTGCTGTAAGAAATCAACAGCGCTTACAAGGATTTTTTGACGGTCGCTTCAGAGAGAAAAAACTGTCATCAAAGAAGAATTACACTAGGAAAATTAAACACAAAATAAAATTTTAAGCCATGGTTATCAATCAATTGTACAAGAAATATTTTCAAAAATCGAAAATCCTTCTTTATCCTTTATTAGGTTTTGCAAGAGGTAGTTATGCTCCATTGGAGGTGTATCTTGGAATTAACGGGATGTTTTCTATTTTAGACAGAAAATTAATTTGTGTTTATGACCCCACTTCAAGTGAAGATTTTCTAGATTTTAAAGAAAAGAAATTAATCAAACATCGTTTACTTGAAAAGACCTTTGTGGATGGTAATGGTCATGAAATTTTTGTATTCGACTTTAGTGCTTATTCAATCGCTTGGGATATGCTTGTAAAAGGTAAATACAGCCAAATTCCTATCAAAGAAAAAAACAATATCCTTAATTTCTTTGAAAAGAATAGTGGAAATTATATTTATCTCCATAGCTACTTATTTCCGAACAAATGGCATCAGCGATATGCTGAAATTTTAGATGTCCCAATAGATTTAATAAAAGAGGTGAATGAGCTTTTGGATGTTCCAGATTTAGAACGAGAAAATTTACATCTTGAAAATGAAGAAGTTCAAAAACCAATTTATAATCAAAAGTATATTACCATTGCGCAACCCTGCACAAGATGTAATGGCGCTGGATATTTCCCAGAATACAAGCATATTTCAAATGGAAAGTGTTTTAAATGTGGGGGAGCAAAAACCTTTAATGAATTAATTGCTGCATAACTTAATAATCAACACCATGAATAAACTCAAAATGAAATTTGGATTGATGTCTGTTAGCATTACCTTTTTTAATTGGCTGCTTATTAATTTTTTAATCATTGAAATTTATTTTTTCAAATATTTGCTGATTGAATCGATTTGGGCATTAAGTTTTTTCATTTTTGAAAAAGAAAGGAAACGGATAAAGGAAAAGCATATAAATTAGTCGTTTCAACTATCATTCCCTACCTTCACCTATCAATTCCTGACACATGAAAACGCTAATTTCCTGGATAGCTCAAAAAAATGACTTTGAAAATGGGCAGTTTAAGCCCAACGGGCCTACGGGAGGTTTTCATAAATATTTCTTTAAGGATCATGAGCGGCATATCTTGCTTTCGGGTGAGGAGAACGCGGAGAATGATATTCGGGTCATTCGGTTTTTGAATTACATGGCGTTGAACTATCCGGAGCGGGTTGTGGAGGTGCGGTATTTGAATATTTCCGACCCGATAGATCATCAGGAGATTCAGGCGAAGGTGGCGCCGATTTTGGCGGAGTGCAAGGATGACAAGATAGATATTTATATTTCGCCGGGGACGCCCGCTATGCAGGTGGTGTGGTATTTGTGCCACATGTCGCTCGGATTGCAAACTGCGCTTTATCAGACGCGTGAGGCGAAGTTTTCGAAACAAAAAGACAAAGACAAGCCGGAGCTCGTGAAGATTGCTTTGGAGAAGTCTTCATTGCCTGTGACGGCGCTGTATCATCAGGAAGAGATCAAGCGGTCTAGCGGAGATCATTATTTTTTGACGCCTTCGATTGAGAAAGTGTATGGGAGTGCGGCGAAGGTGGCGCAGGTTGATGCCGTGAGTGTGTTGATACTTGGGGCGAGCGGTACGGGAAAGGAGAATTTGGCGAAGTATATTCATAAGAATTCGGCCCGACAAGACAAACCGTATATTGCGATCAACTGCTCGGCGTTTTCGGATGGGCTGCTAGAGAGCCGCTTGTTTGGCTACAAGAAAGGTGCGTTTACCGGTGCCGATAAAGATACCAGCGGTTTGTTTGAGCAGGCCCATGAAGGGATTATCTTTTTGGATGAAATTGGCGACATTTCGCCTTACA
>JACCDS011054368.1_pt1 | contig 10745 bp, 8 predicted proteins | sample 7446441 | NCBI WGS metagenome assembly JACCDS01 (sample SAMN15323445, study PRJNA562643) | freshwater metagenome | isolation source: river surface water | place: USA:Blue River Watershed | collected 2017-08-17 | reverse complement strand
TTTGTTTAGGATTCATGCCAGGATTTGCATACATGGGAGAAGTTGACAAAAGCATTCAATCCCCTAGACATCCAAAGCCTAGACCATTCGTAGATGCTGGAAGTGTTGGCATTGCTGGATCACAGACCGGCATCTACCCAAGTGATTCTCCAGGAGGATGGCAGATCATCGGCAGAACTCCATTGAGTGTATTTGATCCAATTCATTTAGCCTTATTGAATCCTGGTGACTTAGTTCGTTTTCGAGCTATCACAAAAGAAGAATTTGATGCCATTAAAAATAATCCATCATGAAGATTCAAATCATCAAAAAAGGGATAGCGGATAGTTTACAAAACGCAGGTAACTATGGTAATCAACATATTGGTGTTCAAGTGGGTGGTTTTATGGATTATTTTTCGGCACAATTAGCCAATAAAATTTTAGGCAATCCATTAGACAAGGAATTATATGAAATACATTTTCCAGCAAGTCACTTTAGATTTGAAGAAGATGGTTATATCGCAATTACGGGGGCAAATTTTGTACCTGTATTGAATGAAAAAAGTATTCCCTTGCATGAAATAATTCATGTAAAAAAAGGAGATCTGCTTCAATTCTTAAAGCCAATGCTTGGAAGAATTTCCTACCTAGCAATGACTCTTGATAAACCTGCCCTTGCCTTGACAAATAGGAAATTGATAGAAAAAATAGATGAGTTACTATTTACACCTGCTCCCATGAGATTTATTCCAGGACCAGCTTGGAATGATCTTGACACCAGTTCTATTCAAGCAATCCTTCATGAACCATTTCAAACCACACTCCAGTCCAACAGAATGGGATTTCAACTGGAAGGGCCTGCCATTAAAACAATTGTATCAAAATCTTATCTATCAGCAGGCGTTACAAGAGGTACTATGCAATTGTTACCCAATGGGCAAATCATTATTTTAATGGCCGATCACCAAACCATTGGAGGCTATCCTAATTTAGGTCAAATAATTTTGGTAGATTTACCTAGGCTAGCACAAATGGTACATCATACACCTATTCATTTTAGCTTATGTAATTTATCTATGGCACATGAACAATATCAATTCATACAAGCACAATTTACAAGTTGACCTGAATTGCGACATGGGCGAAGGCATGAACAATGAAGCTGAAATAATGCCTTTCATTAGCAGTGCTAATATAGCATGTGGCTTTCATGCTGGAAATGAGTATACGATAAAAAAAACAATTGAAATTGCTCTAGAACACGGAGTTGCTATTGGAGCACATCCTGGATATGATGATCCTGAAAATTTTGGAAGAATCTCTCAGCCTATTTCAGTATTGGATTTAGCAGAACTCATCAATGAACAAATCTATGCTTTTGAAAATATAGCCACGCCTATGGGTGCGCATATTCATCATGTAAAATTACATGGTGCATTATATAACGATTGTGCTAAAGACCCTGCATTAAGTAAAATATTTGTACAAACAATTCAAGCAATATATCCTGAAGCTTATATATATGGCTTAAGTGAAAGTAATACCATTCAACAAGCCATTATTTTAGGGCAACCTTATATGCAAGAGGTCTTTGCAGACAGAACTTATCAAAAAGATGGTACGCTTACGCCAAGACATATTCAAGGTGCTTTGATAGAAGATATTGGTGTAGCTTCTCAACAAGCCTTAACATTGGTAATGCATAAAAAAGTACACACATTACAAGATGAAATCATCAAATTACCAGTAGATACAATATGCATTCATGGAGATGGTTTTCATGCAGTAGAAATGGCAAAAGCAATTTATACCAAATTAAAAGAACAAAACATTGAAATCAAATATCCCCAGTAAAAATCATATTGGTATTAGTTTAGGTGCTGCTTTTTTAATGGCCAACTCTTCTATCGGACCAGGATTCTTAACACAAACTTCATTTTATACAGAACAACTATTAACCAGTTTTGGTTTTGTAATTCTTATTTCTATTCTTTTAGATTTTGGCGCACAAATAAATATTTGGAGAGCTATCACCTTAAGCGGAATGAGAGCTCAGGAAATAGCCAATCTAGTTTTACCTGGATTAGGTTCGCTATTAAGTATCTTAGTGGTATTAGGTGGGTTTGCTTTTAATATTGGCAATATTGCTGGTTGCGGCTTGGCCTTGAATATTTTAACAGGTATTTCTTTTGCAAAAGGAGCAATGATTAGTGGCATCCTTGTTATCATTATTTTTTGGCTACAAGAAGTTGGTAAAATGCTGGATCAGTTAACTAAGTTTTTAGGAATTTTTAAAATTGGCTTAACACTGATCATCGTTTATGCTGCTCACCCTCCTATCTTAGAAGCAGTGCATCATAGTTTTGTACCTGAAAAAATTTCTTGGATTGCAATTGTAACCATTGTAGGTGGCACAGTGGGAGGATATATTACTTTTTCTGGAGCGCATCGATTAATTGATGCAGGAATTAGTGGGCCAAATCAAATTGGTTTTGTTACCAAAAGTGCAAGTAGAGGTATTTTGATCTCTTCTACCATGCGATTTATTTTATTTTTAGCAGTTGTGGGCATTGTATCCAAAGGAATCAAATTAGATAGCAATAATCCAGCAGCAACTGTTTTTGAATCAGCCGGAGGCAGATGGGGATTATTTATTTTTGGGATGGTTTTATGGAGTGCTGCCATCAGTTCAGTAGTGGGTGCTTCCTATACTTCTTATACATTTATCAAGCACATTCAACATAAATGGATACAGAAAGAAAAATGGATGATCAGTATTTTTATCATTGCATCCACCGCTATATTTATTACTGTTGGAAAACCCAAAGACCTTTTATTACTTGCAGGACTAGTCAATGGATTTATTTTACCTGTTGCATTAGCAGTCATGTTGATTGCAGGTAGAAAACTGACTGTTTTAAAACAATACAAATATCCTTTATGGATGGAAGCAGCAGGATGGCTAGTAGTTATCTTAATGGGAGGAATGAGTGTATTTGCACTCATTGATCAATTGGCTTAAGAACTAAATTTGCCCATTATTTATCAATTGGATCATTGTCAAGCATATCCAATTTTTTCTCTTTAGGCTTAAATCCAAAATTATATCTCAAATTGATACCATATCTTCTTGTGTCATTTTCTCTATAACCGTTGGAACGAATACTTCCTTGATTTAAAACAAAATTATTGTTGTTAGTGAAGAAAATATCATTAGCACTCAATGTAACCGTTAATTTTTTATTTAAAAATTGTCTATTGATGGTTGCATTTAATTGTCCAAAATTATCTAATTCGTAAAATTGTTGTTGACCATTGGTTCTCCAAAAACCATTGATGGCAATGGTAGATTTAGTATCTAATTTATAGGATTGGAAAGTAAAAAAAGTATAACTCCCTCTGTCAAAATTAAAAGGCTGATTTTCGTAAACCCCATTATAGATATTTCTACTATACTGCACTCCAACTACTGCAAAATATTTTTTACCTGGAGGAATAACTCCAATTGCTCTAAAATAAACCTCTTTATTCTTGCCTAAATTATCGTATGTTCTATAGGATAGTTCTTTATCAATGGGTGATGTGTACACTACACTAGAAAAAATATCTTTGGTTTCATTGACACCATAAGCAAATATAGGCCTGTCATCCACACTTATGTTGGCTTCGTAATTAGTGGTAAACTGTGGCTTTAATAAAGGGTTTCCAATTTCGTAATTATAGGGATCAATATATCTAGCAAATGGATTTAGAAAATCATAACTAGGACGGCTTATGGTTTTTCTATACACTAAATATCCCCTCATTTCATAGCCCATAATGGTAACAAGCTTTCTACTCAAATACACATAAGGAAAAGCATCTGTTCTATTCACTAAAAAGCTTGTATCCTTTGGAATAAACTGTCTTCCTTGCATAATGGTTTGCTCAACCCTAGTACCCAGCTTCAAAATTATTGCACCCCAGTTTTTAGAAGCTTGTAAATAACCAGCATTCACTTGTTCTTTAAAACTATAACTACTTGTTCTAAATTCATCTGGTATAGTGATGCCACCAATGGTTTTAACATATTTTGCATGATTGTCAAATTGCAAAATTGATGTTTTGATACCTGTTTCCCAATTAAGACCTCTCCACTTCTTTTTCAAATCGGTTTGAGCAATAAAAATGGTTCTATCATTACCAAAATCTCCTGCACCACTGGAAGCAACGGTATTTCTAAATTGATTGGAATATTCTTGACGCGTTGATGCTTCTGAATAATTTACTGAGACATCTGTTACCCACTCTCCACCTACAGTGTCCAATTTATATTTTGACCTAAACGATTGGTTAATATTGTAATTACTCCCTTTGTTATTAATAATAGACTCATTCAATGCTGGCAAGGTATTGGCACTAACGATTCCCGCATTGTTTTTTGTAGTATTATTAAATTGATTATTACTTATTCTTCCATCATAATTGAATTCCCATTTTTCTTTGTAGTTTCTCCCAATACCATAACCTACATAAAAAGAATTACTTGGATTTTGTGTTCTTGCTCTTTGAACAATAGTTGATTGATCATTTAAAATTCTATTGGTATTATTAATGCTATAACCATTGTTATTATTATACTGAGTGTTTAAATAAGTATTGTATTTATCGTTGGTATTGTTCAAGTTAACGCCTAAAAACTGATTCCCATACTGCCCTTGATTCAACCCAGTATTCATAGATCCATTTAAACCCAATTTAACCCCTTTCTTTAAAACAATATTAACCAATCCTCCACCACCACTTGCATCATACTTCGCCGAAGGTGTTCTGATCAATTCAATTTTTTGAATCGCATTGGGAGGCAAACTTTTTAATAAGGTAGCTAAATCAGAAGGACTCATTCTTAAATCTCTTCCATTAATTTGAACCCCTGCTGGAGACAATCCATTCAAAAAAATATTTCCATCGCTATCAATAAAAACACCTGGTGTTTTTTCAATAGTTTCCATAGCATTGGTGGAACCTGCAGCCAATAGTTCCGGATCTACCACTGCTTTATCATCTTCTTGTCTCACCAAGGCTTTTGATGAAGTCACCACTACTTGATTCAATTGTGTAGGATCTTCTAATAATTTTATGGTAATGTTGGAGTTGTTTTCTAATGCAATGGTTTTTGAATACTTTTTATATCCAATGGCATTGACCAAAAGTGTATAGTTCTTATTGGGGGAGATATTTGCAGAAGCAATCCCATTAGAATCTGCAATCAATGAAAATTGCTTTAAACTGTCTAAAACAGATGTAACTCTGATAGAAGCAAAGGGAATGCTATTGTTTTTAACATCCATTACTTTAAAAGTATAGTTTTTGGATTGACCAAAAGCCACACTTAAGCATAAACAGCTTATTAGGAAAAGCAATAAATTTTTCAAAGGAATACTAAATTTCTCCCTTGCCATCTAACCAAAGCTTAACCGCTTCTGTTGTTACAGATTTTGGTCGCTCTAATGGGAATCCTAAAGCACGATCCCAAGTTAAACTCGCAAGTACTCCTAATGCACGGCTTACTGCAAACAATACAGTGTAGAATTCATATTCTACAATACCATAATGAACTAATAATGCTCCACTATGTGCATCCACATTTGGCCAAGGATTTTTAACCTTGCCTAATGATTCTAATATTGGAGGAACCGTTTCATAAATTTTCCATACGGTGTTCACTAATTTATCGTCTGCTAAATGTTTTTTACCAAATTCCATTTGTGCAGTAAAACGAGGATCTGTTTTTCTTAATACCGCATGGCCATATCCTGGAACTACTTTACCAGAAGCCAAAGTTTTTTGAACATAATCTATAATTTGTTCTGCAGTTGGATTGTCTGTACCAATTGCTTCTTGCATTTCAAAAATCCACTTGATCACTTCCTGATTTGCCAATCCATGTAAAGGACCTGCTAAACCATTCATACCAGCAGCATAACTTAAGTATGGATCACTTAATGCAGAACCTACTAAGTGTGTAGTATGTGCAGATACGTTTCCACCTTCATGGTCTGCATGAATGGTCATGTATAAACGCATCAATTCTTTAGTGCTCTCATCTTCAAAGCCCATCATATAAGCAAGGTTACCTGCCCAGTCTAATAAACCGTTTGGATGAATATGCTCATTGTTTTTATATTTTCTTCTGTAGATATAAGCAGCAATTCTTGGCAATCTTGAGATCAAATCCATTGAGTCATCATAAGTAAATTGCCAGTAATCTTTTTTATTCATACCCTTAGCATACTCTTGAGAGAATTTGCTTTCGGTTTGTAATGCCATTACTGCAGCCACATACATTGTCATTGGATGCGCATTTAAAGGAAACGCATCAATAACATCAAATACATGTGAAGGCACATGGCTTCTTCTTTGCCAATTGCTGGTAATTTCTTTTACATCTTCTTCTGTTGGAATTTCTCCCACCATCATTAAATAAAATAAACCTTCTGGCAATGGCTCATCACCACCTTTTGCCTTCGGTAATTTTGCTTGTAATTCTGGAATGGAATAACCTCTAAAACGAATTCCTTCTTGCGCATCAAGCAAACTTGTTTCAGTCACTAAACCAGTCATACCACGCATACCCTGATACACTTGAGCAAGTGTGATTTCACCAATTTTTTTCTCTCCGTGTTGCTTGATAAGGTCTTTGATTTCAGCTGCTGCAGCTGTTGCTTTTGCACTAAATAAGTCTTTGATTGCTTCCATAAAAAAAGTATATAAGTTTGGAACCTTTAATTTGGGGGCAAAGTTAGTTAAGATTAGTTTATTTAGGTGCTTTTTTGTACAAATAATATACTACCCAAATAAAAATTAAATTGGGTATCCAGGCCGCTAATAATGGGGGTAAATTCCCCTTTGTAGAGAATATTGTGGAAAACCTATCCACTAAAATGAACACTGCGGCAATGATAAAACCGACAGCTAAATGTGAGCCACTTCCACCCCTCAATTTTCTACCTGCAATGATAGCCCCAATTAAGGTTAAAAGCAATACAGTGACTGGGGTTGCATCCCTTCTATATCTTTCGATTTTTAGTTCATTTAACCCCTCAGATCCCCTTAAATTAGCTAGTTCTATCTGTCTTATTAATTGGGGGGTGGTTAATTTATCTTTGGTATACTTATCCTTCTTTATGTCATTGGGTTTAAAAGGATACTTTTTATTCAAAGTCCCATAATATTTAACAATTTCTTTATCCTCAGACAATGTTCTTTCCATGACACTGGTCAATTCCCAAACTTTTTTTGTCGTGTCCCACATAATGGTTTCTGCTCTTAAATTACTAATGACTTTTTTATTGTCTGTAGTAAAAGCAAAAAAGTTGCCCCCTCTATTATTGACAGTATCATATTCGTATATGCCGGCATAAGTAAATGAGTCTACTCTAAAATAGATATCAGAAGACCCTCTAACCAAGGCATCATAACTTGAATTTTTGTCAATGTAGGCTGCTTCAAAACTGCCTCTAATACTATTGGCTTGAGGAACCGTCCATTGATTGGCAATCCACAAAACCAGTGCTAAAAATGTACCCCCAATCCAATACGGCCTTAACCATCTATTGTAGGTGGTTCCACTTGCGAGGATGGCAACAATTTCCGTTTGGCCTGCCATTTTAGAAGTGAAAAATATCACTGAGATAAAAACAAATAAAGGAAATAACAATGCAATAATATGTGGCACAAATCCAATATAGTAATGCGTAATAATTTCTTCTGCACTTAAACCCGTTCTTACAAAGTCATCCGTTTTTTCGCTTAAATCAATCACCACTGCAATCACAGCAAAGAAAAAGATGGCATAAAAAAATACCGATAGAAACTTTTTAATAATATACCAATCTAATTTTTTCAATGCCTTTATTTTATAATCGCTTACTAATTTGTTGAATCATACTGGTTTTCCAACTACTATAATCACCAGCAATAATGTGTTCTCTAGCCTGCCCTACCAACCAAAGATAAAAAGATAGATTTTGAATACTCGCTAATTGCAAACCTAATATTTCATCTGCCACAAACAAATGTCGCATATATGCTTTGGTATAATAATGACTTAACTCATTGGGAATACCCGGATCTAATGGAGTAAAATCATTCGCCCATTTTTTATTTTTGATATTCATCACCCCCTGACTTGTAAAGATCATTCCATTGCGACCATTACGAGTGGGCATTACACAATCAAACATATCTACCCCTAAATCAATCGCTTCTAAGATATTCCAAGGTGTACCCACTCCCATCAAGTATCTTGGTTTTTCTTTGGGTAAGTTTTCACAACATAATGCAGTAAACTCATACATTTCTTCCTCCGTTTCTCCTACACTCAATCCACCAATAGCATTGCCCACTGCATTTTTTGAACTAATGTATTCACAAGAAGCTTTTCTTAAATCTTTATACAATCCACCTTGTACAATAGGAAATAAATTTTGTGTGTATCCATATTTATCTGGGGTCTCTGCAAATCTGTTCACACATTGATCCAACCAAACATGGGTTAGATCCATACTTTTTCTAACATACTCATAGGTACTCGGAATAGGAGGACATTCATCAAAAGCCATAATAATATCTGCACCAATGGTTCTTTGAATATCCATCACTTTCTCTGGACTAAATAAATGTTTGCTTCCATCTATATGTGATTGAAAAACCACCCCCTCCGGTTTGATCTTTCTATTGTTGGCCAATGAAAAAACCTGGTAACCACCGCTATCTGTTAAAATGGGTCTATCCCAACCCATAAATTGGTGCAAGCCACCCGCAGCTTCCAATACTTCCAATCCTGGTCTTAAATATAAATGATAGGTATTCCCTAAAATGATTTGTGCTTGGATATCTTGCTTTAACTGCTGTTGGGTCACTGCTTTTACAGAACCAATAGTGCCCACTGGCATAAAGATGGGAGTCTCAATGGTACCATGATCTGTTGTAATCTTACCCGCTCTCGAGGACCCTTGATTGCTTTGTTTTACTAATTCAAATTGTAATGCCGCCATATGGCAAAGGTAAGGTCAAAAACTTTACTTTTGCAGCATGATTAGCCTATCCGAACTAAGCCCCTATATCATTATTGCATTTATAGCTATTATTGCTATTCAAGTATTTTATTACTTGTTTTTCTTTCTAAGATTGGCCATCTATAAAAAGCCTTCTAAAGACTTGCATATGGAACACCCTGTATCTGTGGTGATCTGTGCAAGAGACGAAGCAGAAAACTTAGCCAATAATTTACCAGGAGTACTGGTGCAAAATTATAGCACTACCCATGAAATAGTTTTGGTAAATGACAATTCCGAAGACGAATCCAAATATTTAATTGAAGAGTTCAAGAAGTCATTTAAAAATCTGAACCCAGTTACTTTAACCCAGGAGGCTAAAATGATCAGTGGGAAAAAATTCCCTTTATCTATTGGTATAAAATCTGCTAAAAATGAGATCTTACTATTAACCGATGCAGATTGTGTTCCTGCAAGCGAGCACTGGATGAAACTCATGCAGGATGGATACCAAGAAGGTGTTGAAATTGTTTTGGGTTATGGCGCTTATAAAAAGAAGCCAGGAATACTCAATAAATTAATTCGTTTTGAGACCTTTCAAACTGCGCTGCAATATTTTTCCTATGCATTAGCAGGTCTGCCATATATGGGCGTTGGAAGAAATCTCTCTTATAAAAAAGATGTTTTCTTAAGAAACAAAGGTTTCTCTTCTATCAATCAAATCCCAAGTGGTGATGATGATTTGTTTATTAATCAAGTAGCTAATGCAAAAAACACTGCTATCGTAATTGATCATGAAGCACATACATTAAGTGAGCCAAAGACTAGTTTTAATGCATGGATGAATCAAAAATACAGACACTATACTACAAGTAAGTACTACAAAAAATCTCATTCTTTCTTATTAGCACTCTATGCAATTAGTTTGTTTTTGGTTTATCCTATTACTATTGCAGCATTACTTATTTCAAAAGAATATATTTTAGTAGGGTCAATTTTTGGTGTAAGACTACTCTTACAAGCTAGTATCTTAAGAGGTGCTATGAAAAAATTAAACGAGTTGGATTTATGGCCATGGTTTATTTTATTTGATATCTGGTCAATTTTTTATTATTTATTTACTTTGCCAAGCGTATGGAAAGCACCCCAGAAAAATTGGAATTAATTACCCAATACTTTGCCGATTTTACGGAGGAGCAATTGCAACAATTTGCTGCATTAGAAGGCGCTTACAAAGATTGGAATGCTAAGATTAATGTAATTTCTAGAAAAGATATAGACCACATTTATTTGCATCATGTTTTGCATTCTTTAAGCATTGCAGCGATAGTAGAATGGGAAAAAGGTACACAGGTAATTGATATTGGCTGTGGGGGTGGATTCCCTTGCGTTCCAATGGCGATCTTCTTTCCGGATGTGCAATTTTTAGCTGTAGATAGTATAGCGAAGAAATTAAAAGTGGTGGATGCAGTTTGCGAAGTGGCTGGGATTAAAAATATTACTACCAGACATGCAAGAGTCGAAGACATCAAGAACAAGAAATTTGATTACGCGATTAGTAGAGCTGTTGCTCCTTTAAAAGATTTATGGAGATGGGCCGATCCTATCTTACATAAAAAAGCAAACCAACCCGGAGGATTGATTTGCTTAAAAGGTGGTGATTTACACCAAGAAATTTCAGAAAGTGGAGTGCGTCCTAAAATGATGTCTATTTATGATATCTTCC
>JACCDS012496594.1_pt1 | contig 10748 bp, 7 predicted proteins | sample 7446441 | NCBI WGS metagenome assembly JACCDS01 (sample SAMN15323445, study PRJNA562643) | freshwater metagenome | isolation source: river surface water | place: USA:Blue River Watershed | collected 2017-08-17 | reverse complement strand
GACGGCCATGCTGGGCGGACAGATCCAGCTCTCCATGCTGCCGCCGGGCCTGGCGCTGGCGCAGGCCCGCGCTGGCAAGGTCCGCGTACTGGGCGTCACGTCGGCCGGCCGCAGCACGCTGACCCCGGAAATTCCCAGCCTGGCCGAAGCCGGCGTGAAGAACTTCCAGCTCGAGATCTGGAACGCGGTGGCCGGCCCGGCGTCCATGCCCAAGCCCGTCGTCGCCCGGCTCTCGGCACTCTTCAGCGAGATCGCGCGCAGCCCCGAAGTACGGCAGCGCCTGTTCCAGCAGGGCTGGCAGGTGGCGGGCGGCTCCTCGGAAGCGCTGGCCCTGCGCATCAAGTCCGACACGGCCACGCTGGGCAAAATCATTGCCGAGCGCGGCATCAAGGCCGACTAGAAGTCCATCACCACCGACAGCTTGGCGTAGCGGCCTGGCTGGGTGTAGGCATCGATCTGCGTGGTGGCGCTGGCGGTGGTCAGGCCCTGCAGATCGGACCAGAGCCAGTACTTGCGATCGGTCAGGTTGTAGATGCCGGCGTTGAGCCGCAGGTCCTTGCGGATACGCCACTGGCCGGAAAGATCAAAGGTGGCGACCGCAGGCACGTCGGTGACCTGTGTGCCGCCGACCCGCACGCCCGCCGTGGGATCGATGTCGTCGGCCGTCTTGGCGGAGCGGTATTGCATGTCCAGCCGCAGGGTCCAGGGGGCCGTGTGGTAGTGCATGCCCGCGGTGAGCATGGCAGGGTCAATGGAATTCAGCGGGCGTCCGGTGCCGGTGTCCTGCCCGCGTGCATGGGCCAGCGCAAAGGGCGTCGTCAAACGACCCGGCCCCACACCCCCCCAGTCCATGCGCCCCCGGAACTCGAAGCCCCAGATGATGGCGTTGTCGATGTTGACCGTCTGGTATACGTAGGGATCGGATGCGGTGCCGCTGCCTGACAGCAGCTTCTTGTCCACGATAAGCTGGCTGTAGTTTCCGGTGAAGACGGCGAACTCCGTGGTCAGGCGCTCGGAACTGGTCCGCACACCCATCTCGTAATGCTGGCTGGTCTCGGGCCTGAGGTTGGGGTTGGGCAGCAGGCGTGCATTGATGCCCGGTTGCGGATCGAAATAGCCGTTGAGCTGCCAGGCATTGGGCGCCTTGAAGCCGGTGGCGTAGTTGCCGAAGACCGACCATTGGCTGTCGACGCGGTACAGGGCCCCGAGCTTGGGGGAGGTGTGCGTCCCCGAGAGAGAGATGCCCGGCGCACTGGCTGGCGGGGCGTAACCGGCCTGGCTGATCACGTCCAGTGCAAAACTTTCAAAGCGCAGACCGGGCGTGACGCGCCAGCGCTCGCTGGCCAGCTCACTCTGCGCATACACACCGACGCTGGTGTCGCGTGTGTCGGGGAAATATTTCTTCGGCACGTAAGCGGTCAGGGGCGCCGGGTCATAACCGCCGAACCAGCTGGTGACCTCGCTGCTGACGTAATCCACGCCATAGGTGAGCCGCTGCGTCCAGTCACGCGACACGGGCGTGGTCTTGCCGGCCTGCACACCCAGCTGCCAGGTGCGCTCGCTGTAGCGCGTGTCACGCAGGCGCACACCGCCGTCGTTGCGCAAGGTACGCCCCTTGTCCTGTGCGTCGGCATTCTGGAAGCTCAGCACCGTCTGCAGCAGATCAGCCCACGCCTCGCTCAGCTTGTAGCGTGCATCCCAGGTGTAGCGGTCACGGGCGAAATTCTGGCGCGCATTCTCGCCCACGACCGAAGACGCCACCAGGGGCGGCTTGGCCCGGCTGGACAGCAGCTCCACGTCCGACTGCTTGCCCACATGCTCGGCCGTGAGGACGTGCTTTTGAGTCCCGTCAGGCCTGGCCACCAGCTTCATCAACACGGAGTCCCCGCTGGTGTTCTGCGGGTTGGGACGCGTGCGGTCGGTGTTGGCCGCATCATTGCTTCCCATATTGTTCAATCCCTCGCCCGTGTAGCTGGTGCCGGTGAACATCCACTGCAGGGTGTCGCTGGCCCGGCCGGCCAGAGTCGCCGTGGCCTTGTAGGTGTCGTCGTCGCCACTCCAGCCCAGCGCCACGCGCCCCCCCAGACTCCTGGGTTCGCCATTGGCGGCCAGCAGAAAATCCGAGGGCTCGTGGGTGATGAAGTTGACCAGGCCGGCCAGGCCGTCCGATCCATAAAGAACCGAACTCGGCCCCCGCACCAGTTCCACCCGCTTGATCAGGTCCAGCGCAAGCGCGTCGCGACCGAAGGCATTGCTGCCATTGACGTAGCTGCGGGGCAGGCGGATGCCGTCGACCAGCATGAGCACCCGGTTGCCGCCCAAGCCGCGGATGGTGAAGCCCACGTTGCCATCACGCCCGACCGGATTGCCCGCACCGGTCACCGAGAAGCGGGCCGGCGCATGCCGGACCGAGACGTTGGGCATGTCGGCCGCGAGATCCTTGATGTCGTTGATCTGCCTGGCTTCCAGGGCCGACGCGTCGACCACGTCCGTGACCAGCGCCAGTTCCTCACGCGCCTGATCACCACGCGAGCCGCTCACCACGACTTCCTTCAGGGTGGCCGTGCCGCCATCCTGTTGTGCCTGTACGGGCAGCAAGGCCAGCAGCCCCATGGCCGCGAGCACCCCCTTGCAGATGAATCCACCGGGATCAGGATTGAAGACAGCAGGCATGGCGGCTCTTTTCATGGGACATCGGTTTGAGACGGAAGGGATGGCACGACAAGATTTCAGGCAGATCCCTCGGGGCATGCGGGGCAGTCTATGAGGGGCCTTGCGGCCCGGGTTTGACCAACATCAAGACATCAGACTCCATGCATCATGAAGATTACTTTGTTGTGCATCTTTGTCATAAGTCAAAGTCGCCACCCCGGGCTTGGCGCACGATGCCCCTGTCTACCCGTTGCATGAGCAGTTCTGTGGCATGTGGCGGGCGGAGGCCATGAGCAAGGCATCCGGACCATCGAAGCCGCAGAAGACTAGGAGTACATCCATGAAAATCAAGAAGTACACGCAGGTGGCGGCGCTGGCCCTGGCCGCGCTGGCGGTTTCTGCGTCCGCACAAGACAAGAAGGGCGTCACTGCGCCCGAGATGAACTACCAGGCGGGCACCTCGCCACTGGTGAACGAACCCATGGTGCAAAGCACCAATCCCAAGGCGCCGCCGATGACGCAGGCGGAATTCGACGTGGCTCGCAAGGTCTACTTCGAGCGCTGCGCGGGCTGCCACGGCGTGCTGCGCAAGGGCGCCACGGGCAAGCCCCTGACCCCCGACCTGACCGTGGCCAAAGGCACGGACTATCTGAAGATCTTCATCGCCTACGGTTCCCCCGCAGGCATGCCCAACTGGCAGACTTCCGGCGAGATGACTGAAAAAGAAGTGGACATGATGGCCCGCTACATTCAGCACGAGCCGCCGCAGCCCCCGGAATGGGGCATGGAGCAGATGAAGCAGACCTGGAAGGTCATCGTCCCGCCGGCCCAGCGCCCGACGAAGAAGATGAACAAGTACAACATCGACAACATCTTCTCCACCACCTTGCGTGATACCGGCGAAGTGGCACTGATCGACGGTGACACCAAGCAGATCATCAACGTCATCAAGACCGGCTATGCGGTGCACATCTCGCGCCTGTCGGCTTCGGGACGTTATCTGTTCGTGATCGGCCGCGACGCCAAGATCAACATGATCGACCTGTGGATGGAGAAACCCGACAACGTGGCCGAAATCCGCGTCGGCCTGGAAGCGCGCTCGGTGGACACGTCCAAGTACAAGGGCTTCGAGGACAAGCTGGCGATCGCCGGTTCCTACTGGCCGCCCCAGTTCACCATCATGAAGGGGGACACGCTGGAACCCATGAAGATCGTGAGCACCCGCGGCATGACCGTGGACAAGCAGGAGTACCACCCCGAGCCTCGCGTGGCCGCCATCGTGGCCTCGCACTTCAAGCCCGAGTTCGTGGTGAACGTCAAGGAGACCGGCAAGATCCTGCTGGTGGACTACCGCAACATCGAGGCGCTCAAGATCACCGAGATCGGCGCGGCACGCTTCCTGCACGACGGCGGCTTCGATTCCACCAAGCGTTACTTCATGGTGGCCGCCAACCAGAGCAACAAGATTGCCGCGGTGGACATGAAAGAGGGCAAGCTGCAGACACTGATCGATGTGGGCAAGATTCCCCACCCTGGCCGTGGCGCGAACTTCGTGCATCCGAAATTCGGTCCTGTCTGGGCGACGGGTCACCTGGGTGATGAGACCATCTCCCTGATCGGCACCGACCCGGTGAAGCACAAGCAGTACGCCTTCAAGGAAGTGGCCAAGCTGACCGGTCCCGGCGGCGGTGCGCTCTTCATCAAGAGCCACCCGAAGTCGAAGAACCTCTGGTCGGATGCGCCGCTGAACCCGGATCCGAAAGTCTCGCAGGCGATCGTGGTGTATGACATCAACAACCTTGACAAGGGTTACAAGGTGCTGCCGATCGCCGAGTGGGCCGACCTGAAGGATGACGGTGCCAAGCGCGTCGTGCAGCCCGAGTACAACAAGGCCGGCGACGAGGTCTGGTTCGCGGTCTGGTCGGCCAAGAACAAGCAGAGCGCCCTGGTCGTGGTGGACGACAAGACGCTCAAGCTCAAGGCCGTGATCAAGGACCCGCGCCTGATCACGCCCACGGGCCACTTCAACGTGTACAACACCCAGCACGACATCTATTGACGACGATACCGGCAGCTGCCGCCCGCAGCGGGCGACATCTGCCCGCGTCGAAGACCACTGTTTCAGGAGTCACGCACATGAAATTCCTCTTTATTCTGCCGGCGCTCGCGCTTGCTTTCAGCGCGCAGGCGGCCACACCCGAAGAAGCCATGAACAAGGCGGGCTGCATGGCCTGCCATGCCAAGGACAAGAAAATGATCGGCCCGTCCTTCAAGGACATTGCCGCCAAGTACAAGGGCCAGGACGTCACGGCGAAGTTGATGGACAAGGTCCGCAAGGGCGGCTCCGGGAACTTTGGTCCCATCCCCATGGCACCGAACGGCCCCGACAAGATCAACGACGCTGACCTGACGGCAGCGATCGCCTTCATCCTGAAGTCGTGACCGACCCGGCGGACCGCCGCCACTTTCCAGGACGACGATGGGGCGCACTCCGGTGGGCCCCATTTTTGTTTTCCATCCTGCTGTGCTCGCCCTGGGTCGCCAGCGCCCAGGACGCAGGGCGCGACACCGGTCGCCCGCACCCGCGCCTGGAGACACCGGCTTGTGCGGCCAGCGGCAACGGCGCGACAAGCCTGGTTTCGAGCCACCTGGTGCTGGCCGTACGAGACGCCGGACGCGAGTTGCTGCTGCTCGATGGCACAACGCTTGCCGTGCTGGGGCGCTGCCAGTTGCCGCACGCGCTGGAAGGCACACCGGTGCGGTCCCCGCAGGGGCGTTACATCTATGCCGCCGCTGCCGGCGGCTGGGTGCTGCGCCTGGACCTGCAACATTTCGGCCCCGTGCTCGGTACACGCACCGGCCTGGCCTTGAGCGGCCTGGTCCTGTCGGCCGACGGGCACTGGCTGCTGGCCGGCCATGCGCAACCGCACCGCCTGATGCTGCTGGACGCCCAGCTGAACGTCGTGCGCAGCTACCGGACCTCGGCCCTCACGGGCGGCGCCGATTCCGCGGTCTCGGGCCTCTGGCTCTCGCAGGCGCGCAAGAGCTTCGTGGTGGCTTTCGACACGCTGCCCGAACTGTGGGAGCTGTCCTACGACCCGGCGGCCGAGCCAATACACGACGGGCTGGTGCATGACTACCGCATGGGCGAGGCCATCGCCACGGCAGGCTTCCTGGGTGTGCGTCGTACTCCGCTGCCGCATCCTTTGCGCGTGGTACTGGCCGATGCCCCCCTGCGCCATCTGCTGGCCATCGCGCCACCGGATTCGCCAGGACAGGATGCGCGTTCCGGCACGGAGGTGGAGATCATCAATCTGGACATCCGCCGGCGCATCACCACCCGCGCCCTGGCGGGATGTCCGATGGCCTGGGCCGGTGCGGCCTTCACCTCGGGCGCCCACCCCTGGCTGGCCTTGCCCACCGGGACTGAAGGCCGGGTCGTGCTGATCGAGACCAGGGGCTGGACGCTGCACCCCGAAAGCCTGGCATCGCTGCGCGGGGTTGACGCCGTGCGCAGCCACCCGGCCACCCCACAGCTCTGGCTGCACGCCACCGAGGCCGCACCGTCGGACACGCTGGTGCTGGTGAACAAGGACGACTGGCGGGTCATCACAACGCTGCGCGAGCCCGGCCAGCGCTGGCTGCCCGTCAGCTTTGCGGCGGGCGGGCGGCAGGCGGTCCTGGCCACGCACGCGGCGCAAGGCGGGATCCGCCTGCTGGACACCCGAACGCTGCGTGAACTGCGGCGCGTGCCCCTGGCGCAGGTCGAGGCTGTGTTTGCACTGGATGGCCCCACGCCGGAAGCGATGCCGAGGTAGGCGCAACCGGACTCAGCGCGCAGGCAGGAAGGCGTCCGAAAAACAGGCGTCGTCGCTCAGCCCCTGGGCGAGGAAGGCCGGGATCGCCGACGCCACCATCCGGGCCGAGCCGCACACATACACCTCGTGGCCAGCCAGATCGGGGAAGTCCTGCAGGATGGCCTCATGCACCAGGCCGCGCCGGCCACTCCAGCCGTCTCCGGGCGAGGCCTCGGACAGCACCGGCACGAAATGGAAGTCCGGATGCGCGCGCTGCCAGGACTCGGCCAGGCCCTTCATGTACAGGTCCGCCGGCTCACGCACGCCCCAGTACAGCCACATCGGGCGCGCGATGCCGCGCTGGAACGCATCCTCGACGATGCTCTTGATCGGCGCGAAACCCGTGGCCCCCGCCACGAAAATGATGGGTGTGGCACCAGGCCGCAGCACGAAGTGGCCGTGCGGCCCTTCGAAACGCAGGCTGTCGCCGACCTTGAGTTCCTGGAACACATGGGTCGTGAACCGGCCGCCGGGGATCAGCCGTACATGCAGCTCGATCTGACTCGTCATGTGCGGCGGATTGGCGAACGAGAAAGCGCGGCGCTGGCCGTCGTCCAGCACGAAGTTGATGTACTGGCCCGCCGTGAAGGCAATGGACTCGCCCGCGGGCAAGGACAGGCGCAGCAGGATCACCTGCGGACTGAGCCGCGCTATCGCCTCCACCCGGCCCACATGCTCACGCACCGCGCTGGCGGGGCGGGCCGGCGCCTGCTCCACCTCGATCTCCAGGTCGGACAAGGGCGTGGCGCAGCACATCAGGGCCTTGCCCTGCAGGCGCATCTCGTCGCTCAGCGCCGCGCGCTGGTACAGGCCATGGTCGACGCTGCCCTGCACCACCGTGCACAGGCACACGCCACAGCCGCCGTTGCGGCATTCATAGGGCAGTGACAGGCCGTCGCGCAGGCCCGCGTCCAGCAGGGTTTCACCGGCACGCACGGTGACCATCTTGGGCTCGCCGGCAATCGTCAGGTGGAATTCGCCCGCCGTCTTGCGCTCGCGCCGTGAGGGCAGCCAGGGCAGCACGGTGATCAGGCCCGTCAAGCCCAGCACACCGCCCCAGATCCAGCCCAGGTTCTGCTCATTCAGCAGAGGAAACAGCGGCAGGTAGAACCAGTCCAGCTTCACCGTCGTCACGGCCACACCCAGGTCCGTCGCGCCACCCTGGCTGAACACGGGCGCGGCCAGCGACATCAGCAGCAGGGTCAGCAGAATGCCAATGACCATGGGACGCGGTGGCGTCGTCGCGGCCTTGGGCACGCGTTGCACATGGATCCACATCAGCAGCAGCACCAGCAGCGGTATGCCGATGTGCATGAAGGCCAGGAGCGAGAAGAAGCGGTCGTTGACGCTGCTGGGGTAGATGAAGTTGCGCATCAGCGTGCCGCCGAAGCTGGGCAGCCAGTCCAGCCACTCGAAGGTGGTCACGATGACGAACTGGGCCAGCTTGTCCCAGGGCAGCATGTAGCCGTTGATGCCCGAGACATAAACCAGCCAGATCAGGGCCACCCCGGTCACCCAGGAGAACCAGCGAAAGCCGCGGTAGCGGTTGAAGGCGAAGTAGCGCACCATGTGCAGCAGCATGGTCACCACGAAGGCGTCGGAGGCGTAGCGGTGCGCGCTGCGCAGGATGCCGCCGAGGTACCACTGGCCATGCGTGATGGATTCGACCGAAGCATAGGCACCGGCCACGCCGGTCTCGAAGAAGGCGTAGAGATAGAGGCCCGAGGCCGCGATGACCCAGAACAGAAAGAAGCTGATGGCCCCGAGGTGGTAGAGCGGGTTGAGCGCCACGCCGAAGGCCGCATTGAACAGCGCCTCCAGCCGCAGGAACAGCCATTGCAGCGCGGCCTGGAGCAGACGGATCATGGCGTCACGGTCCCGCTACCGGTGACCCCGGCCGGCTGCCGCATGGCCCGGATGACGACGAGCACGAACAGCAGGCCGCCGATGATGGCCACCAGCCCGCCCAGCCCCATCAGCCCCATGCCGAAGATCTCGGCCGTGCTACGCAGCACCTGCTCGCTGCCGGCCACCTTGCGCTGCACGCCATACCCACCGGACCAGACCAGGCCGATGATGTGCAGCAATTGCCCGGCGCCGTAGAGATAGGGCTGCAGCGTCGCCATCCGGCCGCGCACCGCGCCGTAGCCCAGCCGCGGCAGCAGGTGGTAGACCAGGCCCATGAAGGCCAGCGTCACGCCGACGATACAGCCGTGGTAGTGCGCCGGAATCTTGACGTTGCTGCCATTGATCATGGCGCCGATCAGGCCGCCGGCGGCGAACAGCGCGATCGAGCTGACCAGCGCGGCGCGCAAGGGCCGGCTGCTGTCGTCGTTCGGGCGCGCGCGGCGCAGGCCCATGACCACGGCCAGCGCAATCGGCGCAATGGCGATGCCCCCGCCCAGGCGCATGGCCCAGGTGTGCAGGTTGCGGTGCTCGACCGTGGCCACGTCATAGGCCAGATAGGCGTAGGGCGTGACAAAGACACTGACCAGCGCCAGCGCGAACATCGCCACCGTCAGACGCGGTGACAGCGGCATGCGGGCCCCACACACGCTGGCCAGCCACAGCCAGCCCACCAGCATCAGCAAGGTCCAGGTGAACTGCAGAGCGTGGCCGCCGCCCCAGAACAGGATCTCGTAATACGCCTTGCCCACCAGGTCTTGCGGCAGCACCAGATAGGACCAGATGAAGGCCATCAAGGCCACCGCCGTGGCGACCGAAGCGGCATTGATGCCGAAGCGCAGCGCACCGGCGCCGTCGATCTGCAGCCCCACCCTGGGTGCGCCCAGCATGGCGCGCAGCACCAGCAGCATGACCCCCGCCCCCAGGACCAGCGTGCCGGTGATGAACATCGGGCCGTCGAGCATGGGGATGTAGTTCGCCATGATGGCCTCGCCCGGCGCCACAAAGGCGGCCAGGCTCATCAGGGCCGTGCCCAGGCCCGCCAGCACCAGCGCGCTCCAGCCCCAGCGCAGGCCCGCCTGGGTGCCGTTGACACTCCACAGCAGGCCGGCCACCGCCACGAACCAGACCAGCACCGAGAGGTCGACGTGCACGACCAGGGCGATGCGGAAGAAGTCCACACCCGGCAGCAGGCGGTTGACCCCGGGGGTGCGCGCCAGCACCAGCAGGATGGAGAACACGCCGGAGCCGATCAGCGCCAGCAGGCCCAGGCCCAGCCATGCGCGGGCCAGACCCCGGCGCGCGTCTGTCGGCACCGGCAAGGCGTAGTCAAACTTCCGGACGGCCGCACGTTCGCCGGCGGCCAGGTCCCGATGCACGGTGTCTTGTGTCGTCGTGTTCATTTGAAAGTCACTCCTCCGGCTTCAGGATCGAAGTCGATGACCAGAATTTGCGCCGGCCGGAGCACCACGGTGTCGGCGCGCATGTGGGTGAAACCGCTTTGCCGGGCGTCGTCGTTCATGCGCACGGTGATCAGGTGCGGGCCGGCGGCCAGTTCGATGCGCCGGTACACCGCCGAGGCGCCGTCCCTGGACAGGCCCGAGGGCATGGCCGCGTGGCGGTAGGCCGGCTGACCGTCGACATCGACTTCGATCCTGACGGGCGAACGCTCGCGCGGGCACTGCACTGGCGCCCGCATGTTGGGCGGCAGCCTGGCCAGTTCGGCCACGCTGACCTGCCGGCACTCGGACACCGGCTTGCCATGGTGGGTGAAGCTCACCTTGACGACGGCAAGCCCCGGCGCCAGGGCCTGGTAGACGGGCCAGTGGGAGAACACCCCGATCACCAGGCCGAACAGCCCGAAAAAGAGGGCTTGAGCCAGCAGCCGGCCGAGGTTCAATGTTGTCTTGTCGGTGTCCATGTGGATAGTCTCAGCGTTGAGGCGCGGGCTCATGGGGCCGAACGGGTTGCTGTCGCAGTGCGTCCAGGGTCTGGGTGAGCAGGGCTTCTTCGCCCCGGTCGGCCCAGCTGGTGGCGATGCACTCCCGCGGCACAGAGGCGCGCAGATGCGGTTCGCGTAAACCCTGGAGTCGCTCTGCGGTCCATAACTGCCCCAGCCTGAATTCGCAACTGCCGGCGCGGCAGCCCGTCACCAGCACACCCGTGGCGCCATCGCGCAGGGCGTACTCCACGAAGGAAGGTGGCAGCACACCGGTGCAGACCATGCTGAAGGCCAGCACGTCGGGGGCCCGCAGCGCCTGGACGTCGGCCCCGTGGTCGCAGCCGAAGACCACGAGTTTGTGCGGTGTCTGCAGAGCCGCCAGGCCCTTGTGG
>JACCDS010718857.1_pt1 | contig 10748 bp, 10 predicted proteins | sample 7446441 | NCBI WGS metagenome assembly JACCDS01 (sample SAMN15323445, study PRJNA562643) | freshwater metagenome | isolation source: river surface water | place: USA:Blue River Watershed | collected 2017-08-17 | reverse complement strand
TTTAAAAAAAGAACTCATTAATCTATATATTAAAGAAAAATTAATATATACCGAAATATATGTTTTAGAGATGTTAAATGACATTGAAATTAAAAATTATATAAAATTAAATTTTCCAAATATTAAAATAGAAAATATAATAATAGATATTAATAATAATAAAAAATATAAAAAACAAAATATAAATTTATCAAATATATTTTTAAATATTTTTTCTGGAATTATTTTTATTCAATTTAATAATATTCAAAAAATATTAATAGAAAATGTTTCTACAAAAAATACTTCTGAAAATATTGATATCAATAACAAAATTGAAAGTATTTATTCTTCAATGTTAGTTGTTACTGATTTAGCTTCATATTTTTTAACTTTTTTAGGAATTTTTTTTATGTTAAAAGGTATTTACCTTCTATATATATATAGTACAAATATGAATGAAGAAGTAGGTACATATATAAAAATAAAAAGCCAAGATGAATCTAAACCAGAATTTTTAAATTATTTTATTTTCATAGATAATTTATTATCAAATAATAATTTAAATATAGATTCAAATATTTTTTCTTTAATATTTTATGAAGAAGAATATATATCTTATATTTTAAAAAATTATAAGTATAATTTAATAGATGTTATTTATGAAAAAGAATGCGTTTCAAATATTAATTTACAATTAAAATCAAATAAAGAATTTTTAAATAAATTTTGTATTTTTTTAATAGAACATGATTTATTAGAAAGTAAAGATTATGATCAATTTTCAATATATGTTAATAAATATTCAACAAATAAAACTTTACTTAATTTTATAAAAAATGAAAAAGTTTTTACGTCCTCTTTATTTAATAAATCACTAAATAAAATATCTATATAAAATTAAGAGCGAAAGCTCTTTTTTTATTTAAAGTCAATTAATTCTACATTGGAAACATTTAAAAAAATATTTTACTTTTATAAAATAAATGTTAAAAATAAAAACAAAATTTGAAGTTTTTTAAAGTTAAATATAATAACGCAATTTTTTTTAGGAGCAAGTATGAAAAAAATATTTTTAATTGTATTTATAGCATTAAGTTTTCAAACGATAGCACAAACTTCCTCATTAGACATGAGTAAAATTTTAGAACCAAGCATAGAATAACAAAAAAAATACATTGGCAAATACTTAATGAAAATAACAAAATTAAACATGATGAAAATGCACCATTAGTGAATGAAGATAAATGTTTTGTACAAGCTTATGATGAATTAAAAAAATATATGGAAAGAGTTGAAAACGAAACGAATACAAAATTTAAAGGTTATGAAAATCAAATCAAACAATTAACTGAATTTACTAATAAAAAAGATCGTGGAATTGGATGTAAAAGAGCGACACTTTTTTATAAAAGAGAATTATATGATAGGTTAATATATTTTGTTAAAAGAGAAGCAGAAAATCAAAAAAGAATAGAAAATTCTATTGCTCAATCAAAAGCAGCTGATTTGAAAGTCGCAACATAATATCAAAAGATGGAAGAAGAAAAAGAATTTAATTCAAATCCTAAAAATTTTCCATACAAAGAAAATTGGTTTGATTATGAGAAAGGAATTTATGAAATAATATTTCAAGAAGTTTTAGGTGAAGAAAGAAATGAAATTATTAAAAATAATAACATTAAACTTCAAGAATGTAAAATAAATGATAAAGTTTTTTTTGCACCATTTCATATTTTTAAATATAATAAAGAAGAATTAATTGGTTTATTGGTATCTGCGATTGATGGTAAATTAAAAAAAGTAAAAGTTAATTTTGGAGATAGAATAATAGCTAATTCTTTAGAAAAAGAGTCATAAGAAAAATATGGTATTTCGTCATTTAAATCTTTTATTAAAGACAGAAATTTATATTATGATAATTCTTATTCAATTGATTTTGGATTATTTTACAATTTGACTATGAAAGATTTTAAAGATATAAACTTTATTTTTACATTTAAATTAGATTCAAGAATATATATATAAAATAAAAATATTTTAGTTGATTATGAAAAATATCCTATTTCTTTATCATTTGATATGTCAGGAAGTACAGAAGAAAGTCAAAAAAATTATATTTTTTTAAAAAGTAATTCTTGTATTTTTAAATAATCATTTTAACGTAATTGATAGAATTAATTTTTCAAACTATAGCAAAAAATTTTTCTATTAGACAAAATTAAAATTTTAGAACCAAAAATAGAATAAAAAATAAAAATACATTAAAAAAATTTAATTAAGATAACAAAATTAAATATGTTTAAAATGCACTATTAGTCAAAGAATATAAATTTTTTGTAGATTCTTATGATAAATTAAAAAAAATATATTGAAATAATATCAAACGAATTTAAATTAAAAATATTTTCTATTTAGAAAAATTTTGAAGATTATATTTTTATTTATAGTTATGATTGATTAGGGCAAACTAATTAATACAAATGGAATAAACGAAAAATAGTTATTTTATTTATACTAATATTAGTAATGATTAATTTATGTTAAAAAATATTATTAAACATACAAGAATGTTCTGATTATTTTTATTATAATTAGAAATTAAATACTATTGATATTAATTTTAAAATAAATAAAATATCTTAATAATAAAAACGAATGGAAATACGCAGATCGTTTTGTATATACTCAAAATATTTTTTATTCTTCAAAAAAAATTTGGACACGTTTTTTTATTAAAACATGATAAAATACATTAATATAAACTGCTAAAAATCTAGAATCTTTAATTGATTTACGTTGTTAAATTTTTCATTTTAAAAATATTATGCTTATACAAAAAAAGAAAAAAATCACTTTCGGTGACATTATCTATTCAGCATTTAAATATTTTATATTATTGTCGCTAACAATGGTTATTAAAAAACTAAAATTAATAATTTTTTAATTAATGATTCCTTAATATTAATCGATTCTACAAAATTTATTGAAATAAATTTTAAAAAATTATTCTAATGAATTTATTTATATAAAATTGATATAAAAATTTTATTCTTAATACAAGAATTAAATAAATTTATTTCGTTATTTTTATAATTATAATCTATGTAACTAATAATTTCATTTTCAATTTATAAATTTTTAAATTTGTTATCAAATTATATTTTTACATCACTAAACTAATTAAATATTTTTATCTTAAAAAATTGATTACAATAAAAATTAATGTAAGTTATTCATTTAGCATCTTTTTTTTATATATTAGAGAAAACTTAAAAAAAAGTATTATATTTTCATATTTTTTTTACTTTTGGTCTTGACGTTCTCTTTTTTTGATCTATTCTAATTTTATAGACGGTTTTTAGTCAAAAAACATTGAAGTTAAAATAAATTTAAATAGGAGAAATAATATGAATTTATTAAAAGGTAAAAAGTCAGGTATTACATTAATTGAAGCGTTGATCGTTATCGCTTTAGGTATAGGTTTGATAGCTGCTGGTTTAGTGCTTTTCAGTTCTGGTCAAAATACAAACAAAGTAAAGGATGAATCTTCTAACTTAGGACAAATATATAGTAAATTAAATTCTATATATCAAAGTGACGCTGTTCCTTCAACTGTACAAGAAGATGCTGTTAAAGCTGGCGTTTTCGGAAAAACTTTAAGAGTTAATCCAGCTACTTTCGTTGTGAACAATTCTTGGGAAGGTACGGTGGTAGTAGATGATGAATCTTCTGGTTTAGGTTTTAGTGTAACTTACACTAACGTTCCAGAAGGTCAACCTTGTGTTGATTTAGTAAATGCAACAAGAAAAACTGGTTTTAAAAGAGTTGGTATAGCTAACTCTGGTACTAAAGTGACACCTGGTTCTTTAATAAGTGCTATGACTCCAACTTCTATTATTACTGCTTGTGAAGCTGGTAACGCTCAAGATGCAGTTGTAATCACTTGGTATAGTACAAATAGCTAATTATTAGTTAAAAAATAAAAAAAGCAACCTGCGGTATGGTTGCTTTTTTTTTGCACACAATATGTCTATTTGAATAAACTTTCAAGAATATAATTTATTTTTTTATATTTGTCAAGAAATATTTTTATTTTTTTAAATATATTTTTATTTTTCTATTGATTTTAAACTTTAAAGTTATATTTTTATATAAAAAAGGAAAAATATGAGAGAGAAATTAATTAAAATATATTCAAATCCAAAAATAAAATTATTTTTATGGATTTTATTTTACTATTTTTTTATTATTTATATTTCTTTAATTATAAATAATTTAAGAGAAAATAAATTTTTAATGATTGATGGAAAACCAAATAATATAGAAATAATTTACACAGAACCAATGAGTGCTAATTTAAATTTAAATATTAGTTTTTAAATAAAATAACTTTAATTTTATTGATTTATCAAAAAAAAGAGTTATATTTTATTTAATAGTCGTAGGAAGGGAATGAGATGGTAATAAAAAATAACAAACTAATTAAAAACCAGAAAGGGGTTACATTAATTGAAGCATTGCTAGTTATGACATTAGCAATTGGATTTATTGTATCTCTTTTAGTTATGTACAGTGAAGATTTAAAAAGAGATTATATAAAAATACTTGCTAATGATTTAGCAAGTATTCCATATTCAGTACAAAGAAGATTACAAAATGATTCTTTTGGTTTTGAACGTTGGGAAAAAAATGGTGATCAAACTGTTACAGTTGCTACTGTAGGTACTTCTAAAGTTATTGTATGGGATACTCATGAAAAAATAACTGGTATTAGTAATACTGCAAATTCATTATTCAAGCATTTTTTAACAGGTAGAAAAAATACAGAATGTGGTAAAGATCCTGCAGGTTGGAATCCTGCAAATAATGATGGAACATTAGATGGTGGTACAGAAGGCGCTATAGAACAAGAAAGTATGGTTAGTTGTTCTTTATTTAATAAAGTTCCATATAAAATTGAAATGAAAGCCGTTCTCACAAATGATCCAGCAACAAATGCTGTTGCTAGTTTTGTTTTTTATGGAAACTTAAAAGACAGTGATTTATTTGATATTAACGATAAAGATGGTATTACTTGGGTTCTTGCTTTAAAAAGAAGTATTGAAACTTCTTTAAAAAGAGAATTAAATGGCAATACTAAAGTTTATTTTGGTAAGCAAAATACTTTAAATAATGTTTATGATGATACAAATAATTATTCACCTATGCAATGTTTAAATGAATTAAGATCTGGAAATGAATGTTCTATTATTATTGCAGCTAGTTTCACTGGAACTAATAATGATTATTATTTAAGAACAGATGGTTCAAATGCTATGTTAGCAAGTATTGATTTTAAACAAGCCGTTGGTGGTACTTCTCAAAAATGTGTATGGTGGCAAAACCCTAATGTTACAGCAGCTGATCAAACTAAAAGCGTTCTTTCAGGAGGTACAAGTGTTTCAAGTTGGACTTCTAAATTGGTTGATTGTGGTTTAGTCGGTGGTAATGATTCTCCTCTTTACGTTGAATCTATTATGGATAATAATTATTCTGAAAGTTTTATCATTGGAGATAAAACAACATTGAATCATATGTGTAAAGTATTTGCTAAAGGAACAGGCGCAGGAAATCAAAACAATAATCATTTTACTGATTTAGGAAATAATAGAACTCCTTGTGGTATATTAAAAGATGGTAGTGTTATTCAAATGGCTACTGAAAAATCTTATATTGGACAAGCATTTATTAAAGATTTAATTGTAGATGAAGTTTTTGCTTCTGGATTACAAATTAAAGCAAGTGATTTAGTGAATAAAAAAACAGATGAAAAGGTTGATACTTTAAGTAACATAGATGAGACAAACGTAAAAAATCCTACAATGTTAATGCAAGTTTTAGGTGCGGGTGATTCAACAACAGAACCATTTTTATTTACTATTGATAGTAATGGTTTTACTAAAATTTTAAATGACTTTGAAGTAGGTGGATTAGCAAGATTTAAGAAAAATGTAACTATGGAACAAAGTTTAACAGTTGCTGATAGTGCTAACTTTACTTTAGGAAGTGCTACTTCTAATGTTACATTTGGCTCTAATGATTTAATATTGAAAAGAGATACCATATTACCTGAATTTAATATTTTTACGCAAGGTGTTAGCTTGAAAATATTATCAGATAAAGGTATGGTTCTTAAGGCTAATGAAAATTTAAATATTGAATCAAATCAAAATATAAATATATTATCTAATAACAAATTAATATTAAAAGGTGGTACGAATTCAAATCAGGGTGAATATGTTGCTTATGATAGTTTAACAAAAACTAAAGTTGATCCTGTAACTTTATCAGGTTTAACAGGTGAAAATTTACAAAAGTATCAAGTAGCAAACTATGGAATGTTAAAACATTTAGAATCAAAATCGGGTAATTTACAATTTAATTCTACAGTTCCTATTACTTCTGGTGATGGAAATATAATTCCTAAACCGAATTGTTTACAGTTTGTGTTGGATAATCCAGATAGGTATCCAGCAGGAATTAGAGCAAGAGCAACCGCAGGTGATGGATATCAAATGGCAAGATTAGTTATGATTCCTTTATATTTTAAAACATATGCTTCTGCTCTAGGCAATAACCAAATATTCAGTCAACATGCTGTCCACAGCGTTGGTAATTCTTGGGAAGTTTATATGTATTTAAGTGGTGAAGGTATTGTTGGAACTGGTGGTAGGGAAGATGCGGCTGGTTCTGGGATTGCACAAATATTCTGTGATTTTAGTGGTGTGCAATTTGATATTTAATTTATAAAAAATATATTGGTCTTTATTGACTAAATTATAAAACAGGTTATATTTTAAAATAATTATTTAAAAGGAAAGTGAGATATGAAAAAAAATGTAGTTTTATTTTTAATTGGAGCAAGTGTTTTATCTGGTTGTTCTTCAAAACCAGAAGTAGAACAACTACCTCGCTCATATAATAGTGAAGAATACAAAAAAGTACTTGTAGAAGAAGAAAAAAAATTAAATGAAAGATTAGCTAAAGTAGCATTATTAGCTGCTGAATCCCAACAAATATTTGCTCAAACTAATAGCGGTTTAAAAAGACCACAATATACACATGAAAAAATTAAAGAAGCTGTGCAACAAGCAACTTATATTCCAGAAGGAATGGAGAGAGTTTTACCTATAAATTGGTCAGGACCTGTTGAGCCTGTTCTTGATTTGCTTGCAAGTTATGCTGGATACGATATTAGATTTATTGGAACAAGGCCATCAATTAGTAGAGATGTAACATTATTACCAGATGAATTAAATATCAAACAACATATAGATAATATAAAGGTTAATACAGAAGGTTATTTTCAGACTATAGATATATTTGAGCAAGAGAAAAAAATTGTTGTTGTATACAATGATTTCTAAGGAGATTTAATATGAAGTTTACAACATTAGCTTTATCTATATTTATTATATTATCTCCTGTTGCTTTTTCTCAGGAAGCTAAAGATATAAAGACTACTTCTGGAACGCAAGAAGATAAACCAAGAGATCCAGAAGTTTTAATTCCAGATTCACAACCAAAACCTAAAAAGCAAGAATTAGAAACCAGAAACATACAAGACACTCTTGATTCTGATTATTTATTTCAATTTTATAAAGAAAGAAATGCAACTAAAACTCAATTTGATTATGAATATTTAATCGAAGAACCTATGACTTTAGAACAAGCAAGAGATTTAAACCATCCTTATTTTGATAAACATATTACAAATATGCCTGATGTAACGATAGATGATATTGCAAAACAAGAGTTAAAAAATGAATTTAAAGATTTAAGAACTAATGCTATTTTTGATACTGCTGTTAAATACGGTATTCAATCAGGTATGTATAAAGTTTTAACTGATCATCAAAATAAAATAGAAAAAATTGCACCTTATTATGATAACATTTTTAATTTTAACGCTTTAATGATGTATAACGGTAGAGTAAAACCTCCTGTTGTTGTTGAAGCTAGTCAAGAAGTTACCAAAGAAGGCAATTATACATTAAGAGATATTAAAAAAGCATTTACATTTATTTCTCAAGCAGAAGTAGTCACAAGACCACCTTCATTTAGAGATTATATGTTATTTAATCCAATAAAGCCTAATCAACCAAATCCATTAGGTATGCCAATTAAAGGCAATATGAAAGAATATATTACTTGGCAAAATGGCGTACAAGAAGGTTGGATTCAAGGAACAAGACAAGCATATTTAGTTATTACAGAAGGTATTTATAAATTAGCGCGTGATTATTATGGTATGCAAAGATATTTGTTAATGTTAAATGAAAATATTGTAACAAAGCCAATTATTACTGAAAGTGATCTTGCTATAAGTACAAATGGTAAAACAATTAATATAGGTGAAAGTACATTTACAATTTCTGAATTACCTGAATTTAATATTGAAGGAAGGACTTGGAGGGCATTACCAAGGATTGATAGCATATTTCAAGATGATTTCTTGTTAACTGAAAAAGATAAAGAATATTTGAAGAACCTTAAGGTGGATTTAGATAATGATAGACAATAAATTAATTCCAAATGAACCTGATAATTTTGACGATAATTTTTTAGATACCTTGTTAAGTTATATGCATAAAATAGGAGCAGCTGACTTATATCTTTCCGCTGACGATTATGTTATGTGTAACTTGCACGGATTTAAAGTTCAATTAACTTCTAAAGTTTTAAATAAATATCACTTAGAATTATTCGCAAAAATTATTTTTGGTGATGATGCTAAAAATAGATTAAATAGTGCAGAACCACTTGATAAAGATTTTGAAATAAAAACTTTTGATGAAAATGATGAAAGAATTATTTTAAGATATAGGGTTAATTTTACACCTATAAGAGTTAATGGCGAAAGCTCTTTTCAAGCAACAATCAGGGAAATACCATATAATATTCCTGATTTAAATAAAATTGGATTAAGTGAAGATCATTATATTTTTAAAAACTTCTTTCCTTTACAAGGATTGGTTTTAGTTACAGGCCCTACTGGTTCTGGTAAATCAACTTTAATGGCATCTTGTTTAAAAGCATTACTTGAAAAAGATACAAATAAAATTATTCATACATATGAAAGCCCTATAGAGTTTGTGTACGATAGCGTGAAAAAAAAATCTTCAAGAATATTCCAATCTAGTGTTCCATACGATGTTAAAAGTTTTGCTCTTGGAATTAGAGCTTCATTAAGAAGAGCACCTGATATTATTCTTGTAGGTGAATTAAGAGATAAAGAAACTGTAGAAGCGGCTTTAGAAGCTTGTCAAACTGGACATTTAGTTATTGCAACTACACACACCAATGGTGTACCAGCAACAATTAGACGTTTATTAAATTTCTTTGATGGCGATGAAAAACAAAGTAGACAATCAGATTTAATAGAATCTCTTTCTTTGATTGTTTCTCAAAGACTTTTAAAAACTACAGATGGTAAACGTTGTGCTGTTAGAGAATATTTAAAATTTGATTTTTCAGTAAAAGAGCGTTTAATTAAAGAGAACCCTTTGAGAATAAACATTGCAACAAGAACTATTTTGGAAGAAAAAGGAATAGGAATGTTAAAAGAAGCAGAAGAAAAATTTAAAGAAGGTATTATTATTGAAAATGATTATTTGGAATTATATAACACATTAGGTTTAGAAAAAGAATAGTTTTTTTATATTTGTTTTCTTGACAAAATTGTTTTTTATGGTGCTATATATAGTAATATTATTTTTATAAAAGGATGTTTATGGACAATATAAATTATGCAAAGTTTTCAACAATGAAACCTAAGTTTTTCGGGGCTGATTTAACAATGATAATTGCATTCTTATTATTGTTTTTTTTACATATGAGATTATGGACATTCATTTTATTACTTGTAGTATTTACATTTTCACTTGTTCTTGATTTCTTTTTTAAAATTAGCTTTATATCATTATTAAAAAAAATCAGAGTGGGTATTACATTTAGTAAAACAAAAAAAATTAGAATTCATTATTAAAATAAAGAGGCAGTAATATGAGAATAAATAAATTAACAACAGCTATATTAATTACAATCGGAGTTAGCTTTACTGCTACTGCTGATGTAAGAGTTATATCTGAAAATTTAGCGGTAAATAGCACTAATAATGCAAATCAAATGGCAACATTTAGTCAAATAGGTTTTTCGGGCGAAAAATATCCAATTTTTAAAGGCTTTGGACAAGATATGCCTTTAGAAATAGCATTACAAGCAATTGTTCCAAAAACATTTGAAGTAAAAAACAATAATCCAGATTTAAATGTAAGTTTTAAAGGTGGTACTACTTGGCCTTATGTGTTAGAGCAAATTTCTAAAAAATATAAATTAGCTATTTCTATAGATTACAACAAAATGATAGTTGATGTTTATTCTGATAAAATAAATAAAACAAAAGGCGTTATTTTGCCAGAAGTTAAATCTGCATCTGTAATACAAACAAATAATAAAGTTGAAAAAATGTTAGCTCATAAAGAACAACAAATTAATTCAAAAAATTCTATAGAGCAGAAAATATTAGAAAAGCAAAAAGAAGATCAGAGGTTGGCAGGTGTAATTCCAGCACAACATGATGGTTCTATAAATAAGGTGGTTGAAAAGAATAAAAATAAAGAAGTTATTCAACCTTCTAAAAATATTACTATAACTGTAACTAATACTCAAAATACATTAACAGGTGGTTATACACAAGAAGAATTTTCTAAATTATCACCACAAGA
>JACCDS010243831.1_pt1 | contig 10748 bp, 11 predicted proteins | sample 7446441 | NCBI WGS metagenome assembly JACCDS01 (sample SAMN15323445, study PRJNA562643) | freshwater metagenome | isolation source: river surface water | place: USA:Blue River Watershed | collected 2017-08-17 | reverse complement strand
TTGCCGCGATGATCGATTACATCAATTCGACCTGGCCGATGCACATTCTCACGATCGAAGACCCGGTCGAATTCGTGCACCCGCACCGGAACTGCATCGTTACGCAGCGCGAGGTCGGCACCGACACGGTCGACTGGCAAACCGCACTCAAGAACACGTTGCGGCAGGCGCCGGATGTGATCCTGATCGGTGAAATCCGCGACCGCGAGACCATGGATCATGCCATCGCCTTTGCCGAGACCGGCCACCTGTGCCTGGCCACCCTGCACGCGAACAATAGCAACCAGGCGCTCGACCGCATCATCAACTTCTTTCCTGAGGAACGACGGCAGCAACTGCTGATGGACCTGTCGCTGAACCTGCGCGCCATGATTTCACAGCGGCTGATCCCGCTGAAATCCGGCAGCGGCCGCTGCGCAGCAGTCGAGATAATGCTGAACTCGCCGCTGGTGTCTGACCTGATCTTCAAAGGCCAGGTCCATGAAATCAAGGAAGTGATGAAGAAATCACGCGAAATCGGCATGCAGACGTTCGACCAGGCGCTGTTCGACCTGATCGAAGCCGACCGTATCAGCGTGGAAGATGCGCTGCGCAATGCCGATTCGGTGAATGATTTGCGTATCGCCATCAAACTGCATGGCCGCGAAGCGCAAAGCCGCGACCTGTCGGCGGGAACCGCCGGGCTGAACATTATCTGATCGTCCACAAAACCAACCCAGCAAGCGCGCCACGACCCGTTTCAACGGAGAAGTGGCGCGGATTCCACCGCTTGTTCGACTGGGTCTGATGAGTTTCCTGCAGTACACTTCTGCCGAGGAACGCGCACTGCAAGCATCGAAGCGCCGACCCGCTTTGCGCCACTTCAGGAGAACTCCATGCAAACTCGCTTAAAAATGTCGTCACGGCAACAGGGTTTCACCCTGATTGAACTGGTGATCGTTATTGTGATTATCGGCATCCTGGCGGCCATCGCGCTGCCGAAAATGACCGACCTCGCCGGTAACGCCCGTGCGGCCGCCATCAAAGGCGTGACCGGTAGCCTGGCCTCGGCCAACACCGCGATTTATTCCGCAGCACAGATCAACAACCAGGGCGGCGCGACTGGCTCGGTGAGTGCCTGCAACGCAACCATTTCCACGGTATACGGCTATGCGGCCGACAGCACCGAACTGCTGAAGTGCGTCACGCTTTCACCGGCATCGGATTTCAACACGGCCACGTCGAACGTGATCTCGCATGCAGGCGCCACCACAGCGGCATCGTGCGCTGTCACTTATGTGCCGGCCACGGCCACCGCAGCACCGCAATACAACGTCACGTCCACGGGCTGCTAAGTCGACAGCTCATGGAGCCAACGCATGGATCCAAAGTCACGCGTAGCGCCTTCCCGTAAAGGACAGCACGCGCGCGGCTTCGGCCTGTTGGAGTTACTGATCACGGTCGTCGTCATCGGCGTTCTGTCCGCCGGAGCGATGCTTCGCTGGATGCCGCAGTCAGGCAAAAGTACGGCCGGCTACCAGGCATTGCGGCTAGCAAATGACCTGCGCCACACGCGTCTCCTGGCAATGGCCTGGGGAAAAACCCTGAATTTCAACACCGGGTCGACCAGCTGGCGAGTCAGCTGCGCGACAGCGTCGCAGTGCACGCAGGCCTCGGCGAGCGGCTGCCCCGACACTGCGCTGGCGGTGATCGATCCCGGCCATCACGGCCCGTTCTGCGTTGGGCTCGAGAATGGCGTCACCCTCAGCGGCCCGGCGTCGATTGGTTTCGACCTGCTCGGGCGACCACAATATGCAGGCACCATCACTTACCAGCTGGCCGCTAACGGCACGACGATCGCCACGGTGACCGTCGCTGCCGACACCGGCTTCGTGACGACGGTGGTGCAGCAATGAGTCGCCGGGAGTACCGCCGCCGCATGACGGGTATCAGCTTGATTGAGATCCTGGTGCTGATCGTCGTTGTTTCCGGCTCGCTGATCGCGCTGCTATCGGTCTCGCGCGAAGCCGCGATGCGAATAGCCGAGTCCGATGCCAGCTCGCGCGCCATGCAGTACGCACAGGAGCGGCTGGAAACCGTGCTCGCTGATCGCCGTGATCCGGATCGCGGCTATGCGGCGGTGCCCTTGCAAACGGCGTCCTGCGCCACCGTGTCGGCCAACTGTGCCTACCCGCTTGAGAACCCGATCAGTGGCACGCAACTGCAGCGCAGCGTGCAGGTCACCGATATCTCGAGCAACAGCAATTGCCCCAATCCGTCGAACGGCTGCAAGCAAGTGCTCGTCACCGTCAGTTCGGGCGGACGCACGCTCGCGTCGCTGGCCGCACTGCTGGCCAACAATTAATATGCGCACGCCCCGTCTCCGCTCCGCCCGAGGCTTCACGCTGCTCGAGCTGGTCATCGTGATGGTGCTGACGGGCATACTGGCTGTCGCTGCGACCGGGCCGATACGCGCCACGCTGAGGATGCGCGCCGACGTGGCCACCAATTTATCCGCCATCGACGGCCTGCGCTATGCGACCGAACGCATCGTGCGGGAGCTGCGGCAGGCGCGTTACGACGCACAGGGCACTGGCTTTCAGGTCAAGCCGCTGGACGCGATCAGCGGCACGACCAGTGCCAGTGCCGGCATCTGCTTTACCCGCGTCGGCGGTACCACCGGCACCACGCTCGCCAGCCTTGCCGTGCGCAAGAGCGGCACGCTGGCGACGCTGGACTATGTGACCCTGCCCGCCTGCACCGCGTCCTCACCAAAGACACTGGCCGACAAGATTAGCAGCGTGCGTTTCGATTACTGGCGCTTCGGCAGCGGCAACACCCCCCTGCCGCTGGCACTCACCGATCCGCAATTCACCACCCTGCTGGCCTATGTCGACATCACGCTGTCGGCGACACCGGCCACCGGCGTGCCCATCAGCTACCGGACACGCGTGCTGCTGCGCAATGGCGCGTGGGGGACAAAGAAATGACACGGCCATTCACCCGCAAGCCGGCGCGGCAGCGCGGCTCGTTTGCCATTTTTGCGGCGCTGATGCTGGTGATTGTGGTTGCCGTCATCTTGCGCTACATGCTCGCAGTTGCCGAGTCCAGCAACAGCGCGACCGTGGCTCACCTGCAAGGCGTGAAGGCACTGATGGCCGCCGACAGCGGCGCAGAATCGCTGCTGGCGACGCTGCGCAAGGGCGGGCCGCTGAGCTGCAATGCATCGCTGGTGCCGGGCGGCACACTCGACGGCGCGACCTATTCGGTCTTGTCAGCGTCAACCGTCGCGAACATGCCAGTCGCCACTGCCTGCAACGGCCTGCTGCTGGCGTATGGCTGCCGGGCTCAACTACGCGGCACGTCCGGCGCCAGCCTGCGCGACGTTAATATCGACATCGCGTATTGTTCGCCGACCTCGGCCGGCGTCACCCAATGCGGCGGCACCTCGACGCCCATCGTCCAGACGATTGTTCCGTACCAGGCCAATTCAGTCATCTTCAGTAATCTGGCCTTCCGGCGTCAGCAAGACTCCCCTCCTCCCCCAGTTGGATCGCCGCTGCGTTGCGTGGACTCGAGCGGATCGCCCAACGCGCAAGCGAGCACGTGCGTACAGAAACAGGGGGGAACCACCACCGGTAGCTGCTCGCAGGGCTGGGACATTCTGTCAAGCTCCGGCCAGAACAGCGTCGGTGGTGTTGGCGTCGTGACGACCACCAGCTCGGTCAACAACTACACTCTTCAGCAGACACTCACTGCCGACCGTAACTACGTCGCTACCGGCGCCATATTCGAAGGCACGAATGTCACGTACCTCGGTGCCTACGCCGACCAGAACTCCGCCTCCAACAAAGGCACGACCGGCACGTCGAACACATTGATGGGCCAGGTGCAGGACGGCCGTACGCAGGGCACCGCAGCCAACGGCACGGCGGGCTGGTGCAAGGGGGCGGATACGCTGATTTTCGGTTTCTCCGCGCGGTCGGCGATGGCGGACGACACGCTGACGTCAGTGACTTTCGGTGCGTCCAAGACACCATTACGTCTTTTGGAACGTTCTTCTTCCCGAGGTTATGACCTATATTCCGAAGTCTGGTATCTGCACAAGCCGATTGCGTCCGGCGGCGTCGACAGCCTGTTCGCGAACGGCTTGCCAACCGATTTTTATATCACCAAGAGCGGCACCACCACCGACCAGTGGGCTGCGGGCTTTGCCTGCCTGAAGAATGTCGACCCGGTGACACCGCGCGGGCTGGTGAGTTACATGCAACCTTACAACTGGTGGGAAGCGTTCTGATGCGCATTGATTTTTCACAGCTACGCACGCGCTATGCGCCGCTGCTGCGGCAGCTGGGGCGACTGCGGTGGCTGCGGCAGCGCCGGACGGTGCGCCCCTGGGTCGTCGCCAGCCTGGCGCTGGACCGCATGACCGCCGTCGTGGTTGCGCCGGCAGCCGCGGGACAGCGGCCACGCGTACTGGCGACGGCCGAGCTGCCGCTGGCCGACGGGCTGCCGAATGCCGCCGCACTGACCAGCTTTGCGCGCGAACTGCAGGCAAGCAACCTGCGCTGGGCTTTGCTGCTGACACGCGATGAATACCGGCTGTCGGTGATGCCAGAGCCGGACGTGCCTGCGGCCGAGCTCGCGCAAAGCGTGCGCTGGCAGCTGGCTGCCACGATCGACTTCCCTGCCGAAGATGCGGCTGTCGATTTTCTGCCGATACCAACGCGCGAGCATGCGCCGGATCGCGCTGCAGAACTGTACGCGGTGGCCGCGCGCGGTGATATCACCCACGCGCGCGCCAATCTGTTTCGCAGCGCGCGCCTGGACCTGCTTGCAATCGACATCCGTGAGACCGCGCAGCGCAATATCGCCGCCCTGCTCGAGCGCGACGATGAATTGATGGTGATGGTCGCTTTCTGCGAAGACGGCATACAGATCAGTTTCAGCTGGCATCATGAGCTGTACATGGACCGACTGATCGCCGAGCCGGCCTGTTTCGATGATGATGCGCAGCGCCGCGCGGCCGCCTGCGAGCGCATACGCGTCCAGCTGCAGCGCTCGCTCGATGCGGTGCGCACCGACTTCCCCTTCCTGCAGGGCGCACGTATCGTGCTGGCCGGCGCACCGGAAGGCTGCCACGCGATCCTGCAAGAGGGGCTGCCCGATCCGATTGAGGAGCTCATCCCTGAAGATCTGTTCGATCTATCAGGTGTGCCGGACCTGCACGAGCCACGCGCTTTCATGCGCTACTTCCATGCGATCGGCGTTGCGCTGCGCGACACGGAGAATGACGCATGACACGTCAGATCAACTTACTGCCGGCACCGCCGAAGCGGCCGCTGTTTTCAGCCCGCAATGCGACATTCGTACTGCTCGCCTGGTGCGCCGTGCTGGCGATCCAGGTGTGGCTCGGTGCCCGCGCAGTTGACGCGGCAAAAATCGCTGCCGATCTCGGTGCTCGCAACCTGCAGGAACGTCAGCAGCTGCAACTGGCACTGCAGAAAAAACTGGGCGGCGGCGGCCAGACGGGTGACATCGCCTCGCAGATCGCTGCGCTTGAACCGCGTACACGCGTATCGCGCGACCTGCTCGCGCGACTCAAGAGCGGCGAGCTCGGTAGCCTCGAAGGCTACAGCGCGCAGTTGACCGAGTTTGCACGGATACCGGCAGAGGGTGTGTGGGTAACGACCGTCACTGTGGCGGACGCCGGTCGTGCGTTACGCGTCGATGGACGAGCGCTGCACAAGGAACAGGTACTGCCGTATGCCGCGTTACTGAACCGCGCGATGCGCAAATACGGCATCGTGCTAAAAGATGTAGAAATCACGCCCCTGAAACAACCCACCAGCGAAGACAGTGACAGCACCGCTGTGCCTGTCTGGGCCTTCAAGCTGTACTGAGAACGCACGATGAATCGCCCTGATATTTATCGCCTACTGCTGCCCGCGATCGAGCAGTTCGAGAGCAAGACCATTCGCGAGCGTGTGCTGATGCTGTTCGCCGCTGCCGCCCTGCTGTATTTCATCGTCGATTTCAGCCTGCTGACGCCGCAGACCAAAGTCGAACGCCAGCTGAAGGAGCAGATCGATACGCAGCAAACGGAACTCCAGCAGCTCGACCGCCAGATTGCCGAGTTGTCCGCTCGGCTCGCCAAAGTGAATGCGAGCGACCGACGCGCCGAGCTGGATGAGCTGCTGCGCGTCATCGCCGAAGCCGACGCGCTGCTGACCGAAGATGACGGCAGCTCGCTGAAGCTGTCCGCGTTACTCGATTCGATGTTGCGTACCACGCCGGGCCTGCAACTGGTCTCGCTGAAAACCCTGCCGGTCATGCCGTTGCTGCCGCGCGGCTCGCAGGCAGCAGACGGCCGCGAGCTCAGGCCCGCGCCGCCGATGGTGGGCAAAGACAAAGGTAAAGACGCTGAGGCCAGCGACGAGCCGGTGATCACTGTGCATCAGCATGCGGTGGAAATCGTTGTAAAAGGTAATTTCCTGGCGCTGCTGCCCTATATGGAAAAGCTGCGCCGCTATCCGAAGCGCCTGTTCTGGACCTCGGCGTCGCTCGATGTGCAACAGCACCCGGATGCGGTGCTGCACCTGACGATCACCACGCTGTCCTCACAGAAGACGACGCCACTCTGATGAAGATATCGCTGCTGCTAATTGCTCTGTTACTCTGCGGGCCCGCACTCGGCGCCGGCAAGCTGCGCGACCCGACCCGGCCGCTGTTCGTGCCACGCCCGCCCGGCGCGGCGGGCGCGACACCGGCCCCCGTCGTGCTGCCGGTGCTGCAGTTGGTGCTGATGGGCGCGGACCGACGCTATGCGGTCATTGATGGCGAGCTGCTCGCTGAAGGCGACGCCATTCGCGGCCTGACGCTGAAGCAGATCCTGGACGACGGCGTCGTCCTGATTACTCCGAACGGGCCGCGCACACTGCCGCTGTCCGTCGAACCCTGAAAGCAAGCCCATGAAATTCCCCCTGTCGACCTGCTGGCTGCTCGCTCCCGCCGCGATGATTGTCGCCAGCTGCACATCAGTGCCCCCGGCCAGACCGCTGCCGCCCAGCACTGCTATCAGCGAGGCACTGACCGTGCCCGACACGCCGGCGGTGCCGCCCGCCGTCGCCGCGCCTGCACCGCCGGCGCCAGCGCCCGTCGCCGTGCAGGCAGTCGATCCGAATGAGCCGCGCATCAGTATCGCCATGAATAACGTACCGGCGCGGCAGTTCTTCATGGCGCTGGCTGCTGGCACACGCTACACGATGCTCGTGCACACCAATGTCACCGGCAACTTGTCGGCGAAACTGCAGAACGTGACCGTGCCGCAGGCGCTGGACGCCATGCGCGACCTGTACGACTACGACATTGTGCTTCAGGGCGACAAGATCACCGTGCGCCAGCCGGTGATGGAGAGTCGCGTGTTCCAGGTCAATTATCCGGCCGGCACGCGCAAAGGCGGCTCGGAGACGCGGGTCTCCGGCGGCACGCTGTCCGACTTGCCCGCCTCTGGCGGCATCTTCCCCACGCCGGCCACCACCACCAGCCGCACACCTGACAGCAGCCGGGTGTCGACCACTTCCGAGGTCGACTTCTGGCAGGAGCTGAAAACTTCGCTGGCTGCGATTGCCGGCATCGCCGAAGGTAGCGGCCGCAGCATCGTCGTCAGCCCGCAATCCGGCGTGGTCGTGGTGCGCGCCATGCCGAAAGAATTGCGTGACATCGCCGCCTACCTGAAGGCGACGCAGTTGTCAGTCGAACGCCAAGTGATCCTGGAAGCGAAGATCATCGAAGTCCAGCTGTCGGACAGCTACCAGGCCGGCGTGAACTGGGCGGCCTTCCGCAACGGCAACACCAACGCGACAGCCGGTGTCATTCAGCCCGGCGCTTCACTGAGCAATACGCCGTCCGCGCCGCTGACCAATGGCACGCTGACCGGGGTCGCCGGCTCAGCGATTTCAACGGTCGCCAACGCCGGCGGCACCATGTTCGGGCTGGCGATGCAGGGCACCAACTTCGCCGCGCTGGTCTCGTTCCTGGAAACGCAGGGATCGGTTCAGGTGCTGTCGAGCCCGCGCATTTCGACGCTGAACAACCAGCAAGCGGTTCTGAAAGTCGGCACCGATGAGTTCTTCGTCACCGGCGTATCCGGTGGTACGACCACGCCATCGTCCGGCGGCCCGATCACGACGGTACCCAACGTCACGCTGCGGCCGTTCTTCTCCGGCGTCGTGCTGGATGTGCTGCCGCAGATCGACGCCGAAGGCAACATCATGCTGCATATCCGGCCGTCGGTATCGCAAGTCACGACAGTCAATCGCAACATCAACCTGGGCATCGGCGGCCAGCTGCAACTGCCGCTGGCCTCGAGCAGTGCGTCGGAAGCAGACAGCGTGGTGCGCGCCCGTAACGGCCAAGTGGTTGTGATCGGCGGCCTGATGCGTGAAAACGCCGCGAAAGATCGTTCGCAAGTGCCGGGCGTCGGCGGCTTGCCGGGCCTTGGCTATCTGCTCGGCAGCACAGGCCGCTCGTCGCAGAAGCGCGAGCTGGTGATTTTGCTGAAACCGACCGTGATCTCCCAGGACAGCCAGTGGCAGGACGATGTACTTGGCAGCCAGCGCCGTGTGCAACAGTTGCAAGGGAACGTGCCAGGCAAACAATGAATCCGCGCGACGCCACTGTCGGCATGATGAGTCCGACACCTGTCCTCGATTTGCAGCGACATGATGTCGATGCAAACATTGCCCGCCGGCTGCCGGAAGTCTACGCGCGCCGCTTTCTCGCGCTGCTGCTGCGCGACCAGGGCGACAGCTGCCTGCTGGGCCTGGTCGACCCATCGAACCTGCGCGCGCAGGATGCGATCTCGCAAATCCTGCGCCGCCCGGTCGAGGTGGTGCAAGTGGAGCGCGACGCGCTACTGTCGATCCTCGACCGCGTCTATGGCAAGAGCGAACAGCTGGGTGAGTTCGCGCGCGAGGTCGAGCGCAATATCGAGCGCGATGCGAACGTGGTCGACCTCGACCAGATGGGCACCATCATCGATGATGCAGATGCCCCGGTCGTCAAACTGCTGCAGACGATTTTTGATCATGGAGCGCAGGTCCGCGCTTCTGACATTCATATCGAGCCGCAGGAAAAACGGCTGGTGGTGCGCTACCGGATCGACGGCGCGCTGCACAAGCAGGCCGAAGCCGACCTGAAGATCGCTTCACCGCTGGTGGTGCGCCTGAAACTGATGGCCGGTCTCGATATCGCTGAAAAGCGCCTCCCGCAGGACGGCCGCATCGCCGTGCGCTCCGGCCTGCACAAGCTCGACGTACGTATGTCGACCTTGCCCACGCTGTATGGCGAATCGGTGGTGCTGCGTATCCTGATGCAGCAGCAAAAGCTGGTGGCGCTGACCGAGACCGGCATGGATCCGGAAGTGTTCCGGGCGTTCGAGAGTGCGATCAAGGCGCCCCACGGCATCGTGCTGGTGACCGGACCGACCGGCAGCGGTAAAACCACCACGCTGTACGGCGCGCTGCAGATGCTGAACCAGCCGGACGTCAAAATCCTGACCTGCGAAGATCCGGTGGAATACCGGATGGCCGGCGTGGTCCAGGTGCAGACCAACGACAAGATCGGGCTGGATTTTGCGCGTGTGCTGCGCTCGTTCCTGCGACAGGATCCGGACATCATCTTCATCGGCGAAATCCGCGACCATGAGACTGCCCAGATCGCCACCCGCGCAGCCATGACGGGCCACCTGGTGCTGTCGACCCTGCACACCAACGACGCAGTCAGCACGCCGGTACGCCTGGCCGATATGGGCATACCGCCCTACCTGATCGCGTCGACATTGCTGGCCGTGGTGTCGCAGCGGCTGCTGCGACTGTCCTGTACCCATTGCATCGAACCGTACACCCCGAACGAAGACGAGATGCAGTGGCTGCTCGAACTGTTGGAACGCGAGGTACTACCGCCCGACGCGCATCTTGCGCGCGGCCGCGGCTGTACGCGCTGCAACAACATCGGCTATCACGGCCGTACCGGCGTGCATGAAATCCTCAGCATCACGCCGCCGCTGGCTCGCGCGCTACGCGGCGGCGACTTGCAGGAATTCGAGCGCGCCGCGACCGCCACCATGGCCGACAAAACAATTGCGCAGCGCGTACTGCAGCTCGTGCTCGCGGGGCGCACGACCGTGAGCGAGGCCATGAAAACCATCAGCCGGGAGGACGACTGATGCGGCACTTTGCTTACGAGGGACGCAACCGCCGCGGCGAACTGGTGCGTGGGCGGATCGAGTCATCGAGTCCGCAAGCGGTGGCCCAGTGGATGATGGGCGCCAGCCTGGTGCCCGTAAAAATCGTCGCGGAAGAACCGAAAGACCCATCGGCGTCCGTCATGGACAGTCTGCGGCAGCGCGGCGCGCTGACGTCGACGGAGCTGTTGCTGTTCACGCGGCAGCTCGGCACGATGGTCAGCGCCGGCCTGCCGCTGATGCAGGCGCTGTCGGGCATGCAGAAGTCGTCAGGCAATCCAAAACTGGCGGCACTGCTGGGCAAAATGCGCGAAGACCTCGACCAGGGCCTCGAACTGTCGGCGGCGATGGCACACCATCCGCATTTCTTCGATGAGTATTACGTCAGCATGATCCGGGTCGGCGAAGGCGCCGGTCGGCTGGACGAAATCTTCGTGCGGCTGGCAACGCAGCTTGAGTTCGAACGCGACATGCGGCAGAAGATCAAGAGCGCGCTGCGCTATCCGACCTTCGTTGTCGGCGC
>JACCDS012419182.1_pt1 | contig 10749 bp, 7 predicted proteins | sample 7446441 | NCBI WGS metagenome assembly JACCDS01 (sample SAMN15323445, study PRJNA562643) | freshwater metagenome | isolation source: river surface water | place: USA:Blue River Watershed | collected 2017-08-17 | reverse complement strand
TGCCAATCCGAGAAGTGGGGAAGCTCCTACAATGTGGATGCGGGTGAGATAAATAAGATCGAGAGGAATTTTGTAGGGTTGGAGTTTCTGCGTAACGAGAACCCAGCGGTGGGTGGCACGGACCTGGAGTCCATTGACCAGATGAAACTTCGGGCGTTTGAGGTGCTAAGCAGAAGGAACCTGACAACAGGACTGGATTTTGAAAACGAAGTGAGAACTCTGGTGCCAGAAGCCAACCTTGTCAAAGTTCTTACGTACGAGGAGAGAAACTCTCTCTCTCCCACATTCTCTGGGAACGTTGTTATATGCGTAGGGGACTCCGTTGGTAATGAGTTGAGCCAATCAAATCTCTCATATCTTATCAACTCGATTAAGAGCCGGGTGACGATCGGTACTAACATATCCTTCGTTCCTCCTGATGTGGTTCCCGTGGACGTCGTGGTTGAACTTAACTACGATCCTACAGAGATCTCGGGTAGCATAGACTTCTACGCTAATCAGGTGTACTCGACTCTGGCAGCTTACTTTGATCCCACATTTTTAACCATGGGAGAGAAGGTTGAGTATCAGTCCGTAGCCAGACTACTCTACGACTTAGATTTTGTGAAGTCTATAAATAACCTGGATATTAAACTGATGGTAAAAGATCCAGCGTCTATCGAGGGCCCGTGCGCTGGATTCTCAGGAGTCGAGTCAACTGACGGATCCAAATGCCTGTACAATTACTCCGAAGTTGTGGACACTGAGACCCAAACAAACGTTGTAGGTTCGCCAATAACTACTTACAAACTATACAGAACTGAAGTTACCCTCAGATCGGTTAATGACTTCTCCGCTCTTAGATTCTCATTTGACGACTTATACTCAGTATGAACTTCTCCTCCTGGGACGAGGTAGGTAACTCGTCTAATCGCTCCCCCTCAATAACCTCCGCCCACGTAATCACTGAGTTCGATGGCACCAAAAAGCCTAGGATCTTCGCGCACAAGCTTGGTAAGGTAGAATTCGGAAGATACAGAGATATCAATGCCGAGAGGCAGGTGGCAATAGATGAGAAGATCGGCGACATAACCCTCGACGGTTTTACCTACAAAAATGTGGGGCACGTTTACAGCTCCAATGTAACGGTCCAACCACTGGTCCCAGGCTCGCACTCCTACGAGATATACGCCCATGGTCATCCGCTTGGTGGCACGGAGCACGGAGGCATGGAGAGTTGCTCGAGACAGGGACTGGTATGCAAAGAAGGTGAGGGGGAGAATAACTTCTGCAATCCTGGCAGGTGCGTTATAGGAACACTGAGCAGAGTTCGTGGTACTAAGTGGAAGTACGAGTCCGCTAATACGTACGGAGCAGAGGAACTTCCTCTCATCTACTACGTGAGCGGAACGAGCCAAGTGGAGCTCAAGTCGGTGCTTAGAGGACCGGCAGATACCTTCACCCCGACCTCCCCGGCAAAGATTAGCATAAACGCTCCGGCTTCCGTATACAAAACCGTATACCTACCTCCAGAGCTGTACTTTTCCGAAGACTTTCTAGAGACGGCGTACAAGAGGATAGATGTTAGACTAGCCGACGTACCCAACCCTCCCAAATCGATGATTGTGGGAATAGATAATCGGAAAGATCTGTTTATAAATAAGTTCATCGTTTCCGTGTATCCCGGTAAATCCGATGGGTATCTTAACGATGTGCTGAGCAACAAACCCACAGAGGAAGTCCGCCTCGGACTGATTGACGTATTTAGCACGTTGGATCCTATATGGAGAGATACATGCAATACGATAATAAACGCGGAATTTGCTGTAAGATTTAGTCAGAATGTCTCATCGCTCAAGTTTATATCCAGAGTCTACGATAGAGTCAATGAGCTATTCTCGTGCGCTATACAGGTATCAGAGAGCTCGATAAAAATATCCAAGCTGGACTACTCTAAGGATCTTGTTGCCAGACCGGTGTACTCCAGACTACCAGGACTTTCGGAAGCGTACCGCTCAGACCCAGCGTTTTCCGACGTAGAAACACCGGCTCAGTGGATAACATCGGGGGCTGATGAGTTCCTCTCGAATAAGAAGCGCGACATCGCTAACTTCTACAGGGATTTTCTTGACCCAAGAACCTGTTCGGATTTCACCCTTGACTGGCTCGCCCAGCATGTCGGCATGTTCGGGGATCTGTGGGATAGCAGATGGAACCGCAAGATAAAAACAGCTCTCATAGAGAACGCTTTTGGGTGGTGGGATAGGCAATCAGAGGTGGATCTGCCCGGAGCCGGAGTAACAAAGACTCCCAAAGGAGCAGCTCTTGAGAGATTCCCATTCTCAGAATCTTCTATATGGACATCAAACTCCTCGCTCGATAATAGTCTTCTCATAGAGTGGTCGGAGATCGAGACTATAAAAGTCGACCCAATGAACACCTCGGTAGTTACAGGGTACGATAGGTACAGTGTAAGAACATTCAATAGTGTTTCATCCAAAGTATCCAGACAGTACACTAACAATCTTCTCGTTGATAAGAATCGGTGGAACGGATTGATGGAGGCCAAAGGAAGTCTGCTAGGTGTAGCCTTCCTAAGTAGCGTATTTGAGTTGAAAGCTCATACACCACTTGAGTTAGAGATCTTAGATTATAATCGTAAGATTATGAAACCTAAGTCTGGGCTTAGGAACGCGGAGATCACTGCCCCAGTGCTGATGCCTTACAAGTACGACACTATTCAGGTGGGCACGGTAGCGGACGCGGCGATAAATAACTACACGAACCAGCTCGTGGCGGATATTAGCACCTCCTCGTCTGTGAGTGATAGTAAAAACGTATTCTTCAGACTACCGTACTACTACAACAGGGACGGAAAGAGTTGGGACAGAGTGTCCTATATCGCGAAGAATTGGATGCCAAGTAATCTCAACGTTCGCGTGCAGTACGCCTATTTATCCGCCGATCTCTGGGCCGTAGGTGACGGCTTCTTCGAGCCAAATATTGTGCTAGATAACTAACATTGCAGAGCAGGTAATATGGGAATCTTTGACGACCTTCAGCAAATCAGGGAGCTCGCGGGTAGAACATCCGAGAGCATGGGCGGATTGTTCTCCGATCCGTTCAACGAGATCGCCACCGTAGTATCCGTATCAGACCCCAAGAAGCTTGGCAGGGTGAAGGTTGAGTACCAGGACGGACTCACCAGTGACTGGGTGTATGTACTCGGGAGCAATAAGGGCACTCTAAGTGCTCAGTACGTCGGATCAACATGCTTGATAGGGAAGGCCGGAGGCAACTCCGAAGATGCTTTTGTTCTGGGGTTTTTTAACAGATCCGCTGACGGTGGCATATCGGGTTCTCCGGTTCAATTAACGGTTCTCTCTGAGCAGGATCAAGCGAACTCCTCTCCAGCCTCCCCTGGTGATAGGGGAATGCAATGCAATGAGGGAAATGCGGGACGCGTCTACCTACTCAATAACGAGATAAATCAGGACGTTGTAGTCTGCTTGAGACGCAATAATACACAGGAAAGCACGGACAATGTCTGGGCTTGGAAGTCCCTAACCAATTCCAAATGGGTGGAGAAGGGATACGATCCAGGGGTATCGGACTCCCCATCAACAACCGATCTCTCCAAGAAGAAAGGCATTCCGACATGTACTCAGGCACTGGAGGGCGAGATTCACGAGTTCGCTGAGGATAGGAAATTTAGATCGTTTCCGATTATATGCCGTAGGGACGAGAACGGGGACTTTAGTTGGGCACCGGCGTCTGCTCCTCCAGTCGTATTCAGAACAACGCTCCCCGACTGCACAGAGAAACTCCACGGCATGGAGGCCATACTCGATGCCGGCAGGGACTCGGAGTTAGTGATCTGCCTCCGGTACCAGGGGCAGATGAAGTGGGTCCAGCCGGGCAAACGAGAGCCGATGCAATTCTACAGGCAGGATCCACCACCTACCAGGGATCAGTTTCTGAGTTCCAAGAAACCAGTGGAGGAGTTGAAGCAGAACGCTTCACCCGCCTCGAATAATTTTATAGGAGCCGCCGCTAAAGCAGCGCTTGCGGTTGCGGGTAAATCGGCTACGCCTTTTCTCCCGTCGACGCCTCTAGGAGTAGCAGCAGCGGCTGCTAATGTTCTACCAGGAGCGTTTGATAAGTCAGGGGTTCTAAAGGGCATTGCCGACACAGTCATAGCAAACAACTCCACTCTACCGATAGGCTCTATAGTTTCCCAGCTCACGGACGTACTCGGTAGAGGAGGCTCTATTGACGACGAGATGGGAGCTGTGCTTAAAACGCTCGGAGGCGCAGCCGATGTTCTGGTCAGAGGAGTTAAGAACGATACGCTTGACTCGGCTCTGGAGGAGATAGGACAGAAGGCGCTGGGACAGGCTCTAGGATCATTGTCTCCGCAGGTGGGAAGTATATTTAATGCTTACATGGCCGGAGGGGCCCTAGGAGCCATAGATATAGCAACAATGCTGAACTTCTCCCAACTTCCTCCAGAGGTCAACGAGTTAATCTCTCCTGCTCTAGCAGCTGTATCTAACATCCTCAAGGAGCAGCCAGTTGCCGTCAATGATGTTGTTAATGCTGCAACCGGAAAGAGTAACGATTCCATTCCAGATGTTGTAGGTAAATTAACGTCCTTAGCTTCACAATCGTCCCAACTTATAGATCTAACAGGCCAAGCTTTAGGCTCTGGAGAACTAGGGGATATGGCTCAACTTGTTGGCTCATTTAGCACTCTGTCTTCCATACCAAAGATAGATGGGTTTGGAGACATACCCCAACTAGCCTCTACGGCTATGGAGCTTATAGGTGCGGGCAAACAGTTCTCCTCGCTGCTTCAAGGTGGCATAGGACTCGATAATCTGGCCTCGCTCACGGGACTCAACCCGGTGGCAAACATACTCGGCGGGCTCGGTGGGCTTAGTGGGCTCTTAGGAGGAGCGGCAGGAGGATGCCCGTGTGATCCCAAGTGCCGTAAGACGGAACACAGCAAGGACTCCGATGGTAATACTCTACTCGAGAAGTGCGGCAATGTAGTGGCAACTAGCCATAGCTCATTCGATCCAAATGGCGACCCAACAAAGAACAATAGCAATCCGCTTGCCCAGGTACTAGATCTCATCCCAACCAGTATTGGCGAGGACCTTTGTATCGGAAATCCGTTCGATCTTACGCAGCTCATTAAGACCGTAAAAAGACTTATGGAAATGGCGGACAGATTCGAAGGAGCCAAAGAGGCCGACTTCCCCGAGTTCTTTACAGAGATGACCTACACCTTCGAGGCGATCGAGAAGGCTTTAAAGCAGACCGACAATAACATCACGGGGGTGGAGTCTATAGAGAGAAAGCTTCTGGACTCTCAGTACAGAACAATGAGAAAGTTTATGTCAAGTAATAACTCTTACTTCCCCAGAGCTCTTAGGGATGTAAGAGAGAACTCTAAAGCGATCAAGGATCTATATAGGTATATAAAAAGACTGGATAATGTAAAAGATGGTGGCAGAGCTAACGTGGCGATAACAGAGAACATTGCGGCTGCATTTGTTAATATAAAGCAGATCCCTAAGCTAAGTGCGCTAAGCCGCAAAGAGGCTAATCTTGTTATAGCCAAGTCTCTAAAACCTGCTCATAAGGAGTGGAAAGACCTCATTCCAGGGGCGGAACTTCTAAACCTTGCGGATATAATACTTGGTGCGTTTAACCCGGCTGTGCCACTTAACTTCGATAAGTGTAAGACCAAGAGGGATAAAAATAAAGTGCTTAAAGATTCACTAGAATCAAAACTTAATTCCCCTCTGCCTCCAACTCCAGGGTCTCTACTCGAGGCTTCAATACCGGAAAGCGTAAAAGAACGGGGCGGTGAGATCGCGTCGATCCTAGATCAGATTAATTATGAACAAGGCAGAGCTGAGAGAGGAGAAACTAACTGTTAAAGAGATGGAGAAGGACATAAAGTCCCTATCCGTCTCTGATAAACAGGAGCTTCTCAGACTTAAGTGCAGAACCGATTTCCTCACTTTCGCTAGGTACATCACATCTGAAGTCCCTATTGCTGGGAAATTTCAACCATTCAAAGTCCACGAGGTGATCGGGGATTTTCTGCAGAAGATCGGTGACGGCGAACCAAACTACAAGCAGAGCGCTATCTCCCTACCACCACGTACTGGAAAGTCCCTGCTGATCTCCAAGGTATTCCCGGCTTGGCAGATGGGCCGGAGCCCTACAGCTCAATTCATTATGAGTTCGTACGCTCTGCAGCTTACTAACGAGAACTCACGGGCGGTGATTGAGTACATCTCCCACGAGCAGTTCAAATGGATCTTTCCAGAGTGCGAGATAGACCGGGAGAAGTGCAATCTAAGCGCGATTAGGAACAACAACGGTGGGCTTATTAAGATTGCTTCGGCTGGTGGTAGTGTTACTGGTTTCGGCTTCGGTGTTATTAGCGACGACGATCTACCTGGTGTTGGCATTCTCGATGACCTTCTAGCCGATGGCAATTCCGCTGCTGTCATGGAGAGCACTTTTGCCTGGACCCAAGCGCAGTTCCTCACTCGCGGCCTACCCAACCACTCCATAATCTCCATGGGCACGAGGTTTCACGTAGATGATGTGATCGGTAGGTTGCTTAAGGCCGACCCTGATGGCTGGAGGGAGCTTAATGTTCCGGCTCTGTGCGTTGATGAGGAGACGGACGTTCTCGGCAGAGCGTTGGGAGAGTCACATTGGCCAGAGTTCTTCCCTGTACAGAACCTCAACTCAATTAAGAAGTCCATCGGAGACAAGGATTTTAACTCGCTCTATCAGGGCAGGCCCGCGGGTGAGCAGGGAGCTATCTTCAAAGAGCCGTGGTTCGAGTACCATCCGAAGAACCTTGGGCGATACTCGTTTATCTACGCGACTATTGACACGGCGTACAAGGCTGACAGGATGAACGATTTTACGGCTATATGTATCTGGGGGTATGATAGGCGTGAAAGCAAACTGCACCTCATCCACTACCTTCTCGAGAGGCTGGAGTTTCCAGACCTGGAGAAGATCTTCCCCAATCTCATAAAGCAGTGGAAGATCAGATGCATATATATTGAAGGCCGGGCACAGGGTGTACCTCTGATCCAAACACTCAAGCGTACAGTCAACATCTCCATCAAAGAGCTGGTACCCAATAAGGACAAGGTACTGCGGGCAAATGCTATCGCTCCTATAGTAGAGAGCGGAGTCGTCTCCTTGTATGAGAATCTGCCGTCTCTCGCGGAGAGGATGTCAGAACTTACCTCGTTTCCGTTCATCAGAAACGACGACTTTGTCGACGCCTTCGTCTATGGCGTCACCGTTTATAGAGATGAGATAATGGGTGGCAAAACAGTTCACGGAGGTGAGCGTAATAGGCTTCCCAGGTTGGTCCATGATCCTAACTACTCCGCTGGGAGCAGAAGGATATCGAGTGACATAGGGCTCATAGGATCAAAGATGTACACTAGTCCGGGCTCTTCCACCAGGTACCTATAGGTACTTATACATGGTATAATACGTAACGTATTACTTGCAAGGATACAAATCTATGTCAAATCAAGAATTTAAATATCGCGTTGTCTTCTTTCACCAACCGGGTTGCGTTGCTTGCAACGCCATGAAACCTGTCTGGTCTGAAGCAGCGAACGAGATTGCCAATGAGTACCCGCATTACGCAATAGGGTTTGGGGAGTGGGATGTCAGCTCCGATGATTGGGAGTTCTGCGATCAGATTGAGTGCGATGGAACACCGAATTTTGCCGTGTTTGGTGAGGATTCAGAATTGCTGGGATTGAATACCGACGGAATTCTTGCCAAGTCCCAACTCAAGGATTTTATCATCGGCGCAGTAGAAAAAACCGATTCATGAATACTAATTTCACAGTTACACCACGCCGCGGTTCAAAGAGGGAGACTGAGCGAGATCGCCAGATCATCTCGCAGATGTGGAAGGCTAACCAAGTGGCTAGAAAGATCTCCAGTTTTACCGGGTTGCCTTACGAGGAGCTTAGAGACGCAGCTCTTGAGTACATCGTACGCATCTACGACTCCTGGGACCAGAGCAAAGGAGCAAATTTCTCCACGTGGGTGAATAGATGTCTGCAGTTTCATATGCTTAACTACCTACGCGATAATAGTCGCCTTGTCAAGATACCGCGTTCCTACTCCGATCTGTACCTGAAGATCAGAAAGTACACCACCGAGGACCCTGATATCACCGACGATCAGATCGCGGAGAAGATCCAAGTTCCGGTAAAGAAAGTCAGAGCCGTCAGGCAAGCTTTTTCGATGAGTTTCTCCCCGGTGACGGAGTACTCGAACGTCATAGAACCCGAATACGAGTCGGAAATGACTATGGGGGATTTTATGATGAGCCACAAAGACCTTCTCCATAAGATCACGGATCTGGAGGAGCCCGATGAGACTTTCCTTACCGACTACCTCGTCAAGAAGAGAAGTGTCTCGACTCTTCTGCGTAAGAATCCCCACTTGCGCAATGCGGAGGATATCAAACGCTACTCCGAGCAACTAATAGAGTTTATACTATGCGATGCAAACTATCCATCGAAGGAACAGAGTACGGCAAGGGCCAGCTCGAAAAAAAGTGGAGCGAAGTAACCTCGGCGACAGAGTGTAATTACTTTGTACGCGGGGACGACGAGGCGTTTCTGAATGCCGTAGTCGACATGATCCCTAAATGGAAAGCGATTAAGGATCGCGGGGAAGTCCGATATAAGATAAGGAATAAAAAATTCCAGGGCAAAGCTGTAAGGGGAATAGTAATGGTCACCTCTAAATCGAAGAGGGAGATCTGGCTAGGGAAGGGGGCCGTGGTGGAGGCTCTCTTTCCTAAAAAAGTGGAAACCCCGGTGTACGTTCAGAATAAAAAGGAGGCTCTTATCGCCATGAGGCAGATCATAGAGCCTCAGATTAAAACCTTCAGGCTGAGTGTTCTTCGCCAGATCAAGAAGAAGCCATTGCGATGTCCCGTATCCAACGATTTCCTGGAAGCTACGGAATTTCACATCGACCACCGCTACCCATTTAAGAACCTAGTGGAGGAGTGGTGCAGGGATATGAAAGTGGACCTGGAGAGAGTCGATGTGTACTGCCGAGGAACCAAGTGCTATATGCGAGACACCGATCTCGCTGAATCGTGGTTTGACTACCACATGATGAACGCTCAGCTCCAGGCCCTAAGCGCTAAGGCTAATCTGCAGAAGGGCGCTAAGTACTACGGTTAGCGGTTTCTTCTCTTTCTTCCAGAGCCGGATCCGCGCTTTTGCGCGGTCACTGGGGCAAAGCCGGCTCCTGGGGATTTATCCACTTCCTCCGAGACTCCGGTAAATTTGAGAGCTGCAGCGCTGTCTGATAGATTTGTCTCGTCGAAGACTAACTCAAAGATCTCTATAGCCGCGTCAGCGAATAGGGCTTCCAAGCCCTCGGTCGTAGTCCGCCCTGTTAGCCATGGTTTGCGCTTATCTACATCCGCGGCATACCCCATCTTATTGAGAACGTCGTAGACTCCCTGACCAACCCTATTAACGTAGTGCCCACCGTAGAGCCTCCCGGTGATAATACGTATGCCCTCTTCCTTATAACGGCGCTTCAGGAACTGTATTACGGCGCCGTCTGGGTTCTGTTTCTCTATGTACCCTTCCAGCTCAGAGATAGCATGCTCAGCTTTGGAGATGAAAGCCTCACCGGGCTTTCCTTCAAACTCCACTTCGATGCTGGATTCGCCGAGGGCTCTGATGTACTGGGAGATGTTGTACTCCACCTCCTCGGTGTACTTCTCCGCCACGTGAGAAAGCATTGCTTTTCTCACCCCTTCCATCTGCGCTCTTACGATCTGAGCCTTAGCCGTCTCCACAACGTCCTTCTTGGCCGATCTGAGCACCGATGACATGATTGCCGAGGCGAGAGCGCGGTATATCATCTATCGCATTTCAGCTGTTGGAAAATAGCGTTGGCGTTACGGACTCTACGCGAGTCAAACGAGATATCTGATACTTCGTAGTCCCTGGCCCATATCACGGCTGCTTCGCCGGGAGTTTTTGCAGCGTTGAGTTTTTGGACCATACCTCCGCCTCTGGCCGCTATCTCCTGCACCATGAACTCCAGTTGGCACTGAAGAGTGCTAGTCTGACCACATTTAGCTCGAGCGGCAACCTTTCTCGATCCTCCCCACTGCGCTAGTCCGTAGCATTTCTCCCTCACCCCAGCAGTGCTCAGGCACGTAAATCCCTGGCGAGATGTGTTGTGAACGTTGGGATCGAATCCGCTCTCCTCCTGAAGGTTTCCAAGCACACCAGCGTAGGCATTCTGAGTGTTAATCCCAGCAGATCTAAGTGCTCCCATGATGGCGTTTTGTGCCTGGGAGCCAGGGTTTTGGCAATTTGCTGTGGGAAAAGATCCCGTGACATCAGGCGAACCTCCTGACTCCGAGCCTTCGGAGAGAAACCTAGCAAACTCCTGGGCCTCCTTACAATGCACCTCTGTGGAGTCTTTGCCATCATCGGTCTTCCACGCAAGTGTCCCTAGCGACCTTATATAGTCGTAGTACGAGGACGAGATCTTAATCTCCCCCGCCGCTTTCATGCTCTCCATGTACTTGGAGAATAGCGGCACCTGGGTCATTCCAGTTCCCCACTGGCTCACGCCCTCGAGCTGCACGCGGAGATCTCCGTCGCGCCATTTGTACTCGCACTCGTTAATAAACCAGTTCTTAAATCGTCT
>JACCDS010277559.1_pt1 | contig 10749 bp, 13 predicted proteins | sample 7446441 | NCBI WGS metagenome assembly JACCDS01 (sample SAMN15323445, study PRJNA562643) | freshwater metagenome | isolation source: river surface water | place: USA:Blue River Watershed | collected 2017-08-17 | reverse complement strand
TTCAGCGCGCCCCAGGGATAAAGCGAGGCCGGTGCGGCCAGGCCGCAGGCCTGTGCCAGCGGCGAACCGGAACCACTGGCCACCACCGCCGCGTCGAACAGACCCGAGTCGGTCGCGCCGTGGACCCGAGCACGGCCGTTCTCGATGTCGACTGCTGTCACCGCGGTGCCCAGTCGGAGTTCCACGCCGAGCGCCTGGCTGCGGGTGACGAGGACCCGCATCAGGTTCGGTCGAGAGATGCCGCGCGCCGGTGCGCCGCGGTACTGGACATCCACCAGACGCCATCCGCGATGACTGTGCCCGTGAAGTTCGGTCACCGGAACGCTCACCGCTTCGATGTCGGCCGCCATGCCCAGGGCGCCCAGGCCCGAAATACCTGCGGGCTGCACCAGGATGCCGGCACCCACCGGTGCGAGCGACGCATGCTTTTCGAAGACGGTCACCTGGTGACCGCGCTGAGCCAGCGCGATGGCCGTCGCGAGTCCCGCGGTGCCTGCGCCCAGCACGGCGATATGGCGTCGAAGGGGGACGGCGACAAGACCGGGCGCCGCCGGATGAGAGGCTTTGGGGAGCTGCCTCGTAGACAGACGGGGCGAGGTGGTCATTGGCCCACCACGCGACACCACGTCTCAGGCTGAATCTGCCAGCCGGGCAACTGACGCTTGAGCGCCGAGATGTCCCCCTCGTAGGAGACGAGCACGGTCGTGCCGAACGCGTCGACGACCGACAGGCCTTGGACTGCGCGTACAGCCGCCCGCGCCCTCTCGGGCAGTTGCTCAAGCGGGTTGCCGCGGGTAGGAAGCATCAGAACGAAGTGCATGCGAGGTGTAGCGGCCAGGTTTTCTACACATGGCACAGACCCTTTGAACCGACCCACAAGGACACTTCACCGATGACCACCGACCTGCAAACCGCAGTCGCCGAACTCGTCCAGTACGAACAGCAGTTCGCCAACCGCGAGCTGTCCTCCGTCGGCTACCGCGACCAGCGCGAACCCGCCCTGGCCCGTGCACTTCGTGCGATGGCCGCCGAGCTCGGCGTGACGTTGCAGGACCCCCTGCAGATTGACGCCAACGGCGAGTACAGCATCGTGGCCCTCAAGCCCGACGGCAGCGACCCGCGCTACGGCTGCGGTGCGTTCGGCGCCCCGTTCGCCGAGGCCCTGACCCGTCACCGCGCCCGCACCGGCATCACGCCGAGCACGATGGACGCGGCCAACGGCTGGTGCCGGCTCTTCCACATGGAAGCCGAAAAGATGGTCCGCGCCTACATGCAGACCCAGGCGCAGACCCAACAAGCCGGCTGACCTCCTTCAACGCGACCTTCGGGTCGCGTTTTTCATGCGCAGGTGTCTTCTCGGCCCTGCGCCAAAGGAGTCAGCCCCCGAAGACGGGTGGCGGCTGCTGGAGCCTCAGTGTCTTCAGTTTGCCGGAGGCGTGAAGCCACTAACGTACCGACCGACGCCCTTGGTGACTCGGACGTCATCGATGTATCCCTTGAAGTAGCCGCCTGACCAGCTGCGAGAGTCGCCCACTCCGCCGAGAACGAGGTCGGCGCTGGAGCCGTAGTTGTTCGTGTCAGAGTAGTTGCCTCCCACTTGGACACCATTGAGGAAGAACCGACCTACGCCCGAGGCACGCGAGTAAGCGACGTGATGCCAAGTGTTGATGGCAGCACTCGAAACCATGCTAGCCGGCTGTCCCCCTGCGGTGAAGTAGCGCATTTGACCGTTATCCGAGAAGAAGATGGTCGGACGTGCCTGGGATGAACCACCTCCGCTGGCGCGGAAGTCGAGGACTGCAGCATTACTGGACTGCAAGCCGTCGGCGTAGACCCACGCTTCGATGGTGAAGTCGCCGGTTCCAAAGCCGAAGCCTGTGCTGGCGGCGACGACTGCATAGTCGCCGGAGCCATCAACCACCAGCGACCCTGAGCCCACTCGAGCCTGCGCCGACGAGACCGCGGCGTTACCGTAGGCGGTGACCCCCAGGCGATACCCGCTTTCGTCAGCCAGTACGCTGTCAGCGCGCAGCAGCAGCTGGAGATTTGCCAGGGCACTGCCGGTGAGCGCAAGGCTGGTCGGCGAATTCGAAGCACTTGACGTCACCGTGACGCTAGCGCTGGCGAGTACGGCTTCTGCCGTAGGGGCGTATTGAACGACAACCTGGCAGGAGGCGCCTGCGGGAACAGTGACTTTGTTTGAGAAGGAGCCACAAGTGGTTCCCGCGGTCTTCGTAATGCCGCTGCCCGCGATAGAGCTCCAGACGTTGATGACCGGAACGGTCGACGTGTTTGTGAAGGTAAAGGTGCGCGTCGCGACGTCGCCCACCGCAAGGGTGCCGAAGTCGGTGTTAGTGACTGCCGTGAGCGAGGCGGTGGATTCGCCGGCACTGCCGGACAGCTCCAGTGTCAGGGGGCCAGCCGTCGCGTTGGAGCGGAAGACCACCGAGCCGTTCGCAGTCCCCGGAGCCGTAGGTGCGAATGTGATGTCTGTCTGGCAAGAAGCACCAACAGCAAGCGTTTGGCCACAACCACTGGACGCGCTGAAGGCTGAACCGCTGATGACAGGCGCGCTGAGCGCCAGAGCCTCTGCGCCCGTGTTGGACAGCATGACGGACTTGGTCTGAGTCTGCCCGACGGCCATCAGGTCGAAGACCAGCGATGTCGAAGACAACTGAGCGACCAGCGTCGTAGCCGGAGCTGGGGATGGCGCAGGAGTTGCTGCGCCAGAGACTGTCAGCCCCTTGAGAGACCGCTTGAAGTGAAACTCTGTAGTGGTCTGTGCCTGACCTATAGAGGCAAAGAGGGCACAAGTCAGCACCGACAGTTGAGACAGCCGTTTCAGGGATGCATGAGTGGTCATGAGATTGGCTCCAAAGCACAGACTGCACCAGCGCGTCCGTTCGCCTGTGTAGCGAGCTGGTGAAATCAACCTCTGTGTTGACCATCAACAAGAAAGCCCTGCAACTGTGAAAGTTGCAGGGCTCGAATGATGCGAGAGCGGTGTGCTCTCAGCGCGTCACTTCAGCTGGGGAGTCGGCTCGACCACCATGAAGAAGTCACGCACAGACTGGACCGTTGCCGGGAAGTGCAGGGTGCGCGTCATCGACGCCGGGAAGTCCTTCTCACGGTCATTGAGAAACATGACCATCATCGACTTGGCCTTGCCAGACTCGGCGTCCAGCTCGAACCCGGCGGAAGCCACACGGGTCCAGGACAGCCGATTGGCGTACTTGCTGCAGCGCACGATGCGCAGGCAATCCTCCAACACCTGGCGCAGGTCCTCGCTCGGACGCAACTCCAGCGCTTGCAGCATGTCCTCGGGCTGGTCGTAGACCCGGCCCATGTCGCCTTCGACGCCGGGGACACCGGTGGTGCCGAACTTGCCGAAGCTCATCTTGACGCCCAAGCCGGCGAGCTGACGCTCGCACTCTTCCTTCAGCGCCTTGTACACCGGCGCGTTACCCTTAGGCTTGGCGTCATTGCCGGCTCCTTCGCCTTCGTCGGCATCCTCGTCTTCTTCGTCGAGGTGGCCGCTGACCAGCGAGTACAGGTTGTGCTCGGCGAACTCGGGCGGAACGAACCGGCCCTCGTCACCATAGTCACCGGTGATGGTCAGGCGCGAGCCCGCCCACGGACCTTCCTGCTGGACGTCCAGCAGCAGCAAGCCGGCCAGGGCCGACAGCGTGCCATGGGCACTGCCACCGAATTCCATCAGCTTGATGCCGTCGCCGAAGTCGTGCGGGTTGAGGTACTCCTGCTTGTCCAGGTTGACGACCTTGTGATATTGACCCATGTTCTTCAGGCTCCCAGGTTCGGAATCATCGACAGCAGCTTGGCGACTTCGGGCGATTTCACGCCCAGCACCGGCGCTTCAGGCGCGCGGGTGAACGTGGTCACACCGAGAAGCTCCTTGTAGAGCTGCTGCGCCGTCGACGGCTGCTTGCCGCTGAAGTGCAAGGTCACCAGGCGCGGCGCCACCAGGGCATCGCTGCCCGGCTGCGCGGCCAGGTCGTCGGCCAGTTCCACGGTCATGCTGAGGATGCCGTAGATGGCCTGCGTCTGGTCGCGGTAGCCGGTGGGCACGCGCTTCTCGCCGGTTTCCAGCTGCACGCGACGCACCGTCGGACGGTTCGTCACGCCAAACGTGGCGGCCATCTTGTCGATGCCTTCTTGCAGACGGCGCTGAGCCATGTACGGCGTCAGCCCGGCGTCGACCCCCAGCACCTCGAACGCTTGCTCGTACTTGGTGAAGGGGAGGAGCCAGCCGTCGTTGCGGATGAACAGCTTGCGCGCGTCGTTGGACATGTTGCGCTGCTCGGTCATCGGCACGATGTGCCGCTCGTTGAGCTGGCTGAGCGTCGAGTAGTCGCCTTCACCTTCGATGATGGCAGCAATGACGTCCTTGGAGACATCCTTGCCGAGCGCCAGCACCTGCTGCTGCAGTGGCACGTGTTCCATGCCGGGCTCGCAGTAGGCCGCGTGCGTCACCACGTCGTCGACGATGGCGATGCGGTTGCCCGACCAGGTGCCGATGATTTCGGCATCGCTGCGCAGGTCGCCGCCGCCGCGGTTGTTGCTGTCGGCCAGCAGAATCGTCAGACCCAGCATCACGCCGTCGTACGACTCGATGACCGACTTCATGTCGGCCGATTCGCCGAAGGCCTCCGGACGGATGTACTCCTTCCGGTCGAAATTCACTACCAGGTACTTGTTCATGTTTCCTTTTGGAGGGGATGAGTTCCTCGAACAAGGTGTAGCGAAAGGCGCGGGAGCCGCTGATGGCGTCGTACGAGGTCCGGCCAGGCCGTCCCCTATACGCGTCAGGACAGTTCACTCAAGACCCCATGCCCCAATCTCTGCAATCTCTCGTCGAATCCCTGGGCGAGCTCGGCCAAGTCTGGCCGGACTCCGCCAGTGTGCGGGCCACGCTGGGCTGCGGATGGAGCCCGACGCAACGCAGCACCTGGAAACAACTTCTTCGGCAGGCCTACAGCCGCCAGGCGCTCACCGCCGGCTACGCGATTTTCGGGCGAGACCTGCAAATCGTCGAGCTGGCGCGACTGAGCGTTCATGCGCAAGCCTACCTCGAACGTGTGCGCGAAGCGCCTGCCCTGGCGCCGATGCTCAACTCGTTCGTCAAAGTCGGCGTCGCGCCGCCTGCGGACTACGCCGGCTTGCGCCAAGGCGCGCTGGACCGCGGCCTGCTGCCCACCGCCTGGAAATGGCTCTACCGCCAGCCGGTCGCCGTCGTGCGCAAGCTCTTCGCCTTTGGCTGGACCCCGGAAGCCATCTTCTGGACCAACCTGTTGGCCAAGGCCCGCGCCGACCAACCCTGGTCCGAGCTATGGCTCGAGCCTGGGCGCCCCTACCAGATGGGGCTGCTGTACGAACAGGTCAGCGCCAGCGCTTGTCCCCAGTACGTGGCGGACAAGTCGCTGCAGCTGGAGCGCCTGCTGCGCCTCATGCCGGCTGCGCCGACCGTGCAGACCCTGCAGGAGTTCGAAACGCTGACGGCCGAGCTGCACCTGGGGTTTCGCAACCCCCAGTGGACGCTTGCAGTTCAGCGCAACAGCTCCTGGAAAGGCCTGCTGGAGCGCCAGCGTCGTCATCACGACGAACGGCTGGCGCGAGCGGCGGTGTTCGCATCGGTCAAGGCCGGTGGCGATTGCCACTGGGAAGCCCAGTTCGGTTCGTTCGAATCGAATGGCGTCAAGGTGACGGAGCTCACCAGCAATGCTGAGTTGGTCAACGAAGGGGCGCTGCTCTCGCACTGTGTCGGCGACGGTGCGTACGTCGAAGGCTGCCTCTCCGGTACCCACCTGATAGCCAGCCTGCAGGCACCGAGCGCTCAGCGGGCGACGCTGCAGATGCGACGGAACGACGCGACCGGGCGCTTCAACATCGGTCAGCTCGCAGGTCAAGGCAACAGTCGAGTTCCCCAGGTTTTCTGGCACGCCGCCCGCGCGCTGCAACAGCAGCTCAACGGCTGACCCTCGCTTTTTCAACGGCCACCCTTCACCGGGTGGCCGCTTTCTTTCACAACGACAAGGGGTAACGTGCTTGTCTCTCATGCCGCATCGACAGCAAAGAGACCTCTGTTGCCGAGTGTGCGTAGAGCAGGATGTGGTGGTTCAGCACCAGTTCGCGCAAGTCGGGCTGTCCGAGTTTCAGCGCCATCTCTCGAGCTTCAGCGGCCTGCAGCCGTCCCCAGCCAGAGGTCGCGTCCAAGAAGCGGGCAGGCTTGCCACTCGCCGGGTTGAACGACAGAAGGCGCCGAGCTTTCGCCGCCTCTTGTTGAAGGCGCGCGTACCTCGCGGCTGCGCTAGCCGCGTCCTGAAGCTCCATGAAACTGCGAGCAGTGTGCAGGCATCGGAGGAAGTTTGCGACCGCGCGAACACGCGCGTTCACTGGCAGGCTCACGACGCAGCGCTTGACTGGGTTCCAAGCGCCTCGTCGAGCTCGGCATCAGAGACGTATCGGCCGGCCAGCGCGTCCTGAAGTCCCTCCATCGCGTCAGCCGCGAGCACCAAGTTCAAGTGCTCCGCTTCCAGTGCGTGGTAGTAGTCCAGGCGACGAGCATCAATCAGTGCAACGTAGCTGGCACCGTTTTTGGTCAGCACTTTCTCCGCACCGCCAACGACGTCTTCGGCAAGCTCCGTCAGGCGCGCTCGCGCTTCGCTGATGGGGATGATGTCGGAGGCTCGGAGGGACATGCAAGGAAACCTTAATGAAGCCGTTAACGCCAGTGTAGCCCCTCGAAGCCCCCGTCCGCAACAAGGGTGCCTTCGGGCAGGTCGCGGAAGACGAGACTCGCGCAGCCTGCCCGCCAACGGCTGGCTATACCTCCCAGGACAACTCATCCCTGACAACATGCACCAACTCAGCCGAGTGACGAGCTACCTCACCCTGCAACTGGGCGCCGTCGGCTACTACTGCCTGGAGCCCAGCCACCTCGACGCCACCGCACTCATCGCCGGCAAGGACGACAACGGGTTCATCCTGTTGTTCGACTGGGTCGAAGAGCCGGGCCAGACCGCCGCTTCGCAGGAACTTCCCGCCGAACTGCGCTTCCTGAACCTCCCGGTTCGCCGCGTGCAGGTTTTGCCGGCGGATGAAAGCCAAGGTCGCGTCAAGCTCATCGTGACGATGGACGCCGACCTCCTGGCGCAGATGCCGCCGTCCAAGCCGGGCGAATTCGGCATCCTGATGCAGCAGGCCACCTGACGAGCGCCTCGCTCCTGCCTCTCTCCTTCCAGAACGACTCGCCACCGCGGGTCGTTTTTCATTGGGGGAACAAAAAGCTTCGCTACAGAAGGCATGACGTGTCTCCCTGCGGAGACCGCGCACCCGACCTGGCCGACCTTCAGGGGAACGGCGGGAGGGAACCACGTCAGCGGGGTGGACGCGCCAAGGACCCTGTCACTCCGAAAGGCTGGCCGGAGCGTCTCAGCACACAGCAAGAAGGGCCCTCGTGATGAGGGCCCTTCGTCCTTTCCAGGCAGTGCCGGTTCAGCGCTTGCGCAAAGCGCTCGTCACCGCCAACACCGGCAGAGCCGCCAGCAGGTGCTTGATGGTATGGCCCGACACGAGGTGCGCCGTGAGCGTGAAGACCTGGGCGTCGAAGGTCTCGAAGACCTTGGCCAGCGCGTACGTGAGGAGCAGACCCGTCCATCGAGGACCGAGCCCGCGCGCCGGCGAGAGCATCATGGCCAGCGCCAGCGCAATGCCGCCGAACTGCACGATGGCGTAGGGCATGAGGTTGCCAGCAGCGGCCCACCAGAGCACCGAGCCCACCCCCGCGGCCAGGCCGAGGTTGAGCGTGGCAAACCCTGCGCGCTCCGAAATCCGGTGCGCGGCCGCCATGCCCAGCACGCCAGCGAAGACAACCACCATGCCCAGTCGGTCGACCACCAGGCCGGCATCGTCCGGCGCTGCGTGGTAGTAGGAGCTGCCGAGCGCGGTGAGCACGAAGCCGCTGAAGAAGACGAGCGTGCTCAGGCGCAGCGCGGCCCCAAAGAACTGCAGACGACCCGAGCACTGCAGCACCAGGCCGTAAAGCCCGAGAACCAGAAAACCGATGTTCGACAGCACGTCGAGGGCACGAGACAGACCCCCGAACACGCGCGTGTCAGCAAATTGGTGGTAGGCGGGGTCCTGCTGGATGGCCGGCAATCCCAGTGCGAGACCCAGCAAAAGCAAGGCGCCGACAGCGAGAAGACTTTCAGAACGGGAGAGATTGTTCATCTCCCCTGTAGCCAAAAGACTCTAAACGCGCAGCTTACCCGCCTCTAAAGCGCCGTTAGAGCGCGATACAATGAGAACTTCCCCTTCTCCTTGCACCTGGAACTGCTTTGGCCACGACCACCCCCGAGACCGTCATCTCCGAGAATGGCCTGCGCTATGGCCGCAAGCCCGCCGGCTCCATCTTCGGCGCGACCGGTCAGTTTGCTGCACCGACGTTCTCGTGCTTCAAGTGCGGTACGCATCGCGTGCGGGCGGAATTGCAGACGAAGAAGCTCTTGGGCCGCAACACGCTGGTGTGCGCGGACACCGGCCAGTGCAAGAAGCGCTAAGGTCGTCGGGCAGGTCCTCAGCCCGGCGATAGACTGGCGGGAAACTCACGCCTCCTGCCATGCCGAACGTTCAGTTCCTCCTTCACGACGACACCCTGGCCACGCGACACGTGCTGCTGGGGCCGAACGACGACATCGTCCACTTCCATCCGGGCTACACCCGAGAGGACTGGGAAGCCGGTTGGCGCTCGGTCAAAGGCGAGTGGGTGGACGACGAGGCAACCTTGCCGCAGATGGTGGCGGAGGTCGCCGCCTCGAGCCGGCAGTACTGGGAAGACCTGGTGCAGCGGGACCCACTGACCCGCATCGTGCTCGACGGTTGCCACCACACCCTGCACGAGCTCGGCACGACGGCGGGCTACGGTGGCAAGGTGTTCGAGGTGCGTTGGCTCGACCCCTCGCGTGCACCCGCCATCGGCCATCTCTGGCAACAAGGTCGTATTCCGGCCTGGGTGCGACCGCAGCTTCCCGACAACGCTGCGGAGCTGGTCGAGCGGCCGGACATTCCGAGCCCCTTCGACACCCCGGAAGCGCTCGACGAAGAACCCGCACAGCGCTAGGCGCCGCCTACGTCGCACGGAACTGCACCGGTGCACTGAGCGGAGCATACCCAGGGGCCTCAGCCGTATTCGCGATTCACGAATTGCGAAAATGCAGCCAAATCAACAACTTGGCGGAAGTAGTCCGGTCTGTCCTCATACTCCTGGTATACCCGGCTGAAAAGAAGAAACCCGGCCTGAGCCGGGTTCATGAAAATCACAGCGCCAGGTTACGGGGTGCGCGCCTGCGTGTTGTGCTCGGTCCAGAGCTCGATGCGAGCCTGGTTGATGACCGACACGCAATTGCAGTCGTAGCGGCCCTGGCAGCCACAGATGCGCATGACGCGCTGAGCAATCTGCTCGCCAGTGAAGGGGCCTTCGGCCGGCGGTGCTTTCATGCGTCGCACGACCACTTCGGCAGGCTTCGGCGCCGGAGCAGCCGCGCTTTCGCACGTGCCGCCACATCCGCCACCACAGCCCCCGGCCGTGCCGCAGCTGCCGGAACAGCCTGACTGGGGTTTCTCGGCCGCATCGAGCAGGCGCTCCAGCTGAGCTGCGAAAGCCAGCAGGTGCATGCCGGGGTTGCGGTCACGCGCTTCGGCGAGCGCCTCACGCAGGGCCTGGATGTCCGCGCCCAGTTGCGGGTCGGCAGAACGATTCGATGAACACATGGAGGGTGCCTCTTTGGATTGAACGGTGTCTCCTGCGTGTAGTGCCGGCCCTCTTAAATCTGCGCGGTCTTAAGGCTGCCCCCCGCTTCCTATACCCAGGCAGGACAACGCCTCTAAGAAAGGAAGCATTCCATGAAGGCAATTCTTCGTACGGTGCTGCTGCTCGCGAGCTTTGTGCTCGGCCTGCAGATGGCACACGCCCAACCGACGCCGGTTCCGCTTGCGGGCTACCGGGTGACTGACCTGACCGACACGCTGTCGGTGACCGAAGTCGAGACCCTCTCCCACAAGGTGGCGGGGCTCGAACAACTGACTGGCACGCAATTGCGCATCCTGCTGGTCTCCACCCTCGGCGACGAGACCATCGAGAGCTACGCCAAGCGCGTCTACGCCGACTGGCGGCCGGGCAACGCGGGCTCCAGCGATGGGCTCGTGTTCGTGATGGCCAAGCACGAGCGAAAGATGCGACTGCAGGTCGGTACCGGCCTGGAGTCCGCACTGCCGCCGGGCGCTAGCCAAGAAATCATCGCCGCGGGGACGCCGCTGTTCAAGAAGGGCCAGTTCGCACAAGGACTGTCCGCGGTCGTCGATGCGACGACTGCTCGCCTGGCCCAGTCGCGCGCCCCCGTTGCGCCGGCTGTGAGCGTTGACGCCACCCCGCAGACCCTGACCACGGTGCCTGCTCTGGCAGAACCGGCCCAAGACAACAGCGCCCTGGTGCTGGTGGCGGGGCTGGTCGGTGCAGCTCTGGTCGCTTTTGTGTTCATCCGTATGCACATGGCTCGCACGAAGGCTCGCGAAGACCGGCGGCAACAAGAGCTGCGCCGGTATTCGGCCATGCGGGATGCTGAAGAGCGTGCCCAGCAGGCGCGCCGGAGTGCAGAAAAGGAGCTCGCTGCTCGTGCAGAACCGCCCCGTGCAGCACCCGCTGCCTCGACGGGCTCCACCTCGGCACGTCGTCGG
>JACCDS010170549.1_pt1 | contig 10752 bp, 8 predicted proteins | sample 7446441 | NCBI WGS metagenome assembly JACCDS01 (sample SAMN15323445, study PRJNA562643) | freshwater metagenome | isolation source: river surface water | place: USA:Blue River Watershed | collected 2017-08-17 | reverse complement strand
GTAGCCCAGCACCACGTCGCGCACGTGCGAGATGCGCTCGGCCAGCGCCTTGGGCGAATCCGCCCGCCGCCCGAAGATCACCGACAGCGTGTGCCGGTTCGACAGATAGAAGTAGGTCAGCCCGGCGATCGAGATGTAGAGCTGCTGCGGATCCACACCGCCCCGGAACACACCTTCCTCGCGCCCGCGCTCCAGCACCTGGCCCAGCGTGGCGATCAGCGGCGAGTTCATCTCCCGGATGCGTTCGGACTGCTCCAGGTGCCGCGCCTTGTGCAGGTTCTCGCTGTTGATGAGCGCGATGAACTCGGGGTGGTCCAGGTAGTACTGCCAGGTGAACTCGATCAGCCGGGTGATGGCCTCCAGCGGCGGCAGCGCGGTCAGGTTCAGCTGGGACTCGGCCGAGCGGATGCCGGCGTAGACGTCTTCCAGTGCGGCCAGGAAGAGCCGGTCCTTGTTCTTGAAGTAGTAGTAGATGAGCTTCTTGTCGACCCCGGCGCGGGCGGCGACGTCGTCGATCCGGGTGCCGCCCAGTCCCAGCTCCGAGAAGGCCGCTCGGGCCGCGTCGAGGATGGCCTGGCGCGAACGTTCGGCGTCCCGGGTGCGGGTTTCGGCCGCCGGCAGAGGGGGCGATGGCGGTGCGGACGAGGACGGGGGGGATGAAGTCATGGGGGTGCCGACGGCGGCTGGGCGGGGTGCCAGCAAGTCTCCTTCTGGTGAATTATGCCGGGGCGAGTGATTCACTCATTCGGGAAATCACGGAGTAAATTGGCGTCTTGATGCGGTGTGTCAATCTTGTTATTCACTAATTGGTGAACTAAGATGCCCCCACGTTCCCGACAGAGCGAACGTCCACTTCCATCCAGACAGGAGACATCCATGTTCCATCGACTCAAGTCCACCGTGGCGGCCGCTTTGACGGTCGGGCTGCTGGCGGCCGGCGCCTCGGGCGCTTGGGCGGCCGACCTCAAGGAGCGCACGATCAAGTTCGCCATGCAGAACACGGCGGGCAGCGCGCAGTACGACGCAGCGGTGAAGTTCGCCGAGATCGTGAAGGCCAAGAGCGGCGGCAAGCTGACCGTCAAGGTGTTTGGCGGCGGCGCGCTGGGCAAGGACGTGGCGGTGGTGTCGGCCATGCAGGGCGGCACGATGGAGATGTGCGTGATGAACTCCAGCCTGCTGACCGGCGTGGCCAAGGAGATGAGCGTGCTCGACTTCCCGTTCATCTTTGCCAACGAGAAGGAGGCCTACAAGGTGGTGGATGGCCCCTTCGGCCACAAGCTGCACGCGCTGCTGGAGCCCAAGGGGCTGGTGGGGTTGTCGTACTGGGAGCTGGGTTTCCGCCACTTCCACAACAGCAAGCGCCCGATCGCGAAGCTCGAAGACCTGCAGGGGCTGAAGATCCGGGTGATCGAGACGCCGATCTATGTGGATTTCATGAACGCCATGGGCGCCAACGCCACGCCGCTGCCGTATCCCGAGCTGTACGGTGCGCTGGAGCAGAAGGCGCTGGACGGCGGCACGCAGCCGGTGATCAACATGACCAGTGCCAAGCTGTACGAGGTGCAGAAGTACTTCTCGCTGACGGGGCACATGTACAACCCGCAGTCGGTGATCTTCAGCAAGAAGGTGTGGGACACCTACTCGGCCGACGAAAAGAAGATCCTGCAGGACGCCGCCGACGAGGCGCGTGAATACCAGCGCCAGATCTCGCGCGAGCGCAACGCCAAGGGCGTGGAAGAGCTCAGGGCCAAGGGCATGCAGGTCAACAGCCTGCCGCCGGCCGATCTGGCCAAGATGAAGGAGAAGGCGCGTCCGGTGGTCGAGAAGTACACCCGCATCATCGGCGAGCCGCTGGTCAAGGAGCTGTTCGCCGAGATCGACAAGGCCCGCGCGGCCAAGAACTGATCGCGCTCGTCGTCATCCAGAAAGAGCAGGGAGTCTCATGCGGCTGGACCTCAACGCGGTGTCCGACGACGGTACCGACGCCTATGACGTGCTGGTGATCGGGGCCGGGGTGTCCGGGTTGGCGGCGGCCTTGGGGGCTGCCCTCGAAGGTGCCCGCGTGCTGCTGGTGGAACGCACCGGCTTCGTCGGCGGCACCTCCGCCTGGTCGGGCGGCACCACCTGGGTGCCGGGCACTCACCACGCGGCGGCGGTCAACCCCGACGACACGCTGGACGCGGCCCGGCTCTACCTCGACCACGCCGTGGGCGAGCAGGCGCCGCGGGTGTTGCGCGAGACCTTCCTGCAGCAAGGGGCGGCGGTCGTCGCGCACCTGGAGGCGCACAGCGAGCTGAAGCTGCGGCCCTACGCCCGCCACCCCGACTACCTCTCCGACCTGCCGGGCTCCACCGTCAATGGCCGGGCGCTGGAGCCGGTGCCGTTCGACGGCAGGCGCCTGGGGCCGCTGTTCTCGGTGCTGCGCCCGCCGATCCCGGAGTTCACGGTGCTGGGCGGCATGATGGTCGACCGCACCGATATCAACCACCTGCTGGGCATGAAGCGCTCGTGGGGGTCGCTGCGCCATGCGATGCGCCTGTTGGGGCGCCACGCCATGGATCGCCTGAGCCACCCGCGCGGCACGCGCCTGGTGATGGGCAATGCGCTGGTGGCGCGGCTGCTGGCCTCGCTGGCGGGGCATCCGCAGACCCGGTTGCTGTTGAACACGGAGGCGGTGGCGGTTCGGGCCCTGGGGGGCGATGCGCAGGTCTCCGAAGGAGGCGCTGACGGGTCGCGGGGCGATTCCGCGCGGCGAGCGGAGGCAGGATCCGGCGGGTTCGAGGTGACGCTGCAGAGCGGTGCGGTGAAACGTCGTGTGCAGGTCAAAGGTGGGGTGATCTGGGCCAGCGGCGGCTTCAACCGCCACCCGAAGCGCCGGGCGGAGTGGTTGCCGGGCGTGGACGCCGAGTGGTGTCCCGCCGCGCCCGGCCACACGGGGGCGGCGCAGGAAGTGGCCCTGCAACAGGGGGCGCAGTTTGATGCGTCCGGCATGTCGCCGGCCTTCTGGGCGCCGGTGTCGCGCCGCACGCGGGCCGACGGCAGCCAGGCCGTGTTCCCTCATTTCCTGATGGACCGGGCCAAGCCGGGTTTCATCTCCGTGAATCAGGCCGGGCGGCGCTTCGTCAACGAAAGCACGTCGTATCACCTGTTCGGGCTGGCGATGCAGTCGGGCGCAGGCCCGCACGCGGGCGATGTCGGCCGAGCGGTTTCTGCCATTCCGGCGTACCTGATCTGTGATGCCGATGCCCTGCACCGTTATGGCATCGGCATGGTGCGTCCGGGTGGCCAGGGCCTGGAGCCGTTTCTGGCCGACGGTTACCTGGTGCAGGGCACCACGCTGGATGAACTGGCGCAGCGCCTGGGCCTCGACGCGGCCGCCCTGAGCAAGACCGTGACCCGATTCAATGGCCATGTGGCGTCCGGCGTGGATCCCGATTTCCACCGGGGCGAAACCGCCTACCAGCGCAACCTGGGCGACGCCAGCCGAGGCCTCGCCAATCCCAACCTGGGGCCGCTGGCGCAGGCGCCGTTCTACGCCGTGCGCCTGTATCCCGGGGACATCGGCGCGTCGGCCGGCCTGCGCACCGACGAACACGCCCGCCTGCTCGACGCCCAGGGCCAGCCGCTGCCCGGCCTGTACGCCGTGGGCAACGATGCCCGTTCCGTGATGGGTGGCGTCTACACCGGTCCCGGCATCACCCTCGGCCCCGGCCTGGTGTTCGGGTGCTTGGCCGGACGTGCCGCCGCCCGCCGCGCCGGTCACGGCGCCGGGCCCGCCACGTTCTGAGCACCGCCGGCTGGATTCCAGACACCCCACACCCGACACCGCTCACCCGCCAGCGGACCGACCCTTCTCGAAGAAAGCCCCGACATGAACATCTCCGACACCCTCAGCGGCGCCACGCGCGTCATCGGCATCATCGGCGACCCGATCGCCCAGGTGAAATCGCCCTCCGGCGTCACGCAGCGGCTGATCGATCGCGGCTGCAACGCCGTCGTCGTGCCCCTGCACGTGGCCAGTGCCGATCTGGCCGACGTGGTGGCCGGCCTGAGCCGCATGCGCAACTTTGACGGCCTCATCGTCACCGTGCCGCACAAGCTCGACAGCTACCGCCTGTGCGCCACCGCCACCGAGCGCGCGCATTTCCTGGGGGGCGTCAACGTGCTGCGCCGCAACCCGGACGGTTCCTGGCACGGCGACCACGCCGACGGCCTGGGGTTTGTCGAGGCCCAGCGCCAGGCCGGCTGCGAGTTGAAGGATCGTCGCGTGCTGCTGGCCGGCGCGGGCGGCGCCGGATCGGCCATCGCCCAGGCGGTGCTGGAAGAAGGCGCGGCCCTGCTGGCGATCCACGACGGCGACGTGCCCAAGCGCGATGCCCTGATCGCCCGCCTGGCGCAGCGATATGGCGACCGCGTGCCGGCCGGCACCGCCGATCCCAGCGGATTCGACGTGGTCTTCAACGCCACGCCCGCCGGCATGCGCGAGGGCGATGCGCTGCCGGTCGAGGCCCAGCACCTCACGGGCGAGATGTTCGTCGGTGACGTCATCACGCTGCCGGCCGTGACGCCGCTGCTGGAGATCGCCCGCAGCAAGGGCTGCAAGACCCAGGTGGGGGCCGGCATGTTCGCCGCCGTGTGCGAGCGCATGGTCGATTTCCTGCTGGAGACCGGGCCGCTGACCCAGGCACCTCTGCCTCCCACGACGGCTTGCTGAGCCGGTTTTCGCGAACACACCCCCACCATGAAGCCGTTTGCCGCCCCCACTGAGCCCGCCGCTGCCGCGCCCCATGCCGAGGCCGTGGAGGTCGACACCGTGGACCTGCTGGTCATCGGTTCCGGCGCCGGGGGCCTCTCGGCGGCGGTGACGGCGGCGGCGCTGGGCCTGTCGGTTCGGGTGGTGGAAAAGGAAGCCGTGCTCGGTGGCACCACGGCCTGGTCGGGTGGCTGGATGTGGCTGCCGGGCCACCCGCTGGCCCGGGAGGCCGGTCTTGTCGAAGACCCCGACGCCCCGCGCCGCTACCTGCGCCACGAGCTGGGCGCGCAGTACGACGAGGCCCGCGTGGACGCTTTCCTGGACCATGCACCCCGGATGGTCGAGTTTTTCCGCCGGCACACGGCCATGGCGTTCATCGACGGAAACGGCATTCCGGACTTCCACGGGCGCTCTCCAGGTGCGGTCGAAGGCGGCCGCCAGCTCGGCACGGCGCCGTTCGACGGCCGGCAACTGGGGCCGGACCTGCACCGCCTGCGCCCGCCGCTGGACTTGATTTCCTTCTGGGGCATGGGCATCGCCAGCGGGCCGGACCTGCGCCACTTCATGAACGCGACCCGCTCGCTGGCGTCGTTCACGCACGTGGTGCGCCGTGTGGTGCGCCACCTGTGGGACACCGTGCGCCACGGCCGGGGTCGGCACCTGGTCAACGGCAACGCCATGGTGGCGCGCCTGCTGCGCTCGGCGCTGGACCGGGGCGTTGACCTGCGCACCTCCTCGCCGGTGATCCGGCTGCTCCGAGAGGGTGACCGGGTGTATGGGGCGGTGATCGGGCCGGCGGGAGGGACGGGCGGTGCCGATGGCGCGGCGGGCCATTCCAGCGGGGGGGGCCGCGAAACCGTGGTGCGAGCCCGTTGCGGCGTGGTCCTGGCCTGCGGCGGGTTTCCGCACGACCCGTCGCGCATGGCCGAACTGGACCCCCGGGGGCTGGTGGCGTCGTCATCCCCTCCTGGTGTCGCCTCCCCGGATGCCGGGCGGCGGCATCCCTCTGCAGCGCCCCTGTCCAACACCGGGGATGGCCTGCGCCTGGGCGAATCCGTCGGGGCCACGGTGTCCGGCGATCTGTCTGCGGCGGTGGCCTGGGCGCCCGTGTCGCTGGTGCCTCAGGCGGACGGCCGCTTTGGCCGGTATCCCCACCTGATCGAGCGCGCCAAACCGGGCCTGATCGCCGTGACCCGCCAGGGCGGGCGCTTCGTCAACGAGGCCGACTCCTACTACGACTTCATGCGCGGCCTGTTCGCCGCCGTGCCGCCGGGCGAGCCGGTTCAGGCCTGGCTGATCTGCGACCACCGCTTCATCCGCCGCTACGGGCTGGGTGCGGCCAAGCCGGCACCGGTGCCGCTGGGGCCTTCGCTGGCCAGCGGTTACCTCCAGCGCGGGCGTGACCTGCCGGATCTGGCGCGTCGCTGCGGCATCAACGCCGCCGCGCTGCAGGAAACGGTGCGCGCGTTCAACCACCACGCCCGAGAGGGCCGAGATCCCGCCTTCGGGCGCGGCGACACCGCCTACAACCGCGTGCAGGGCGATGCCGGGCACCGACCCAACCCCTGCGTGGCACCCATCGAGCACGGCCCGTTCTATGCCGTGCGCGTGCTGCCCGGCAGCCTGGGCACCTTCGCTGGCCTGCGCACCGATGCCCGAGCGCGGGTGCTCGACGCCCATGGCCAGCCCATCGCCGGCCTCTGGGCCAGCGGCAACGACACGGCCAGCGTGATGGGCGGGCGCTACCCGAGCGGCGGCATCACGCTGGGCCCGGCCCTGACTTTCGGCTACCTCGCCGCGCACGACGCGGCGGGGCAGGGGCCGGGCGCCGCGTCGGTCGCGTCTGACCCAGCGGCTCCGTCCACCACGCCTTGAGTCGGTCGCCCGATTTCTTGTCCTGGGTTCATCCGCGCTTGTTTCTCTCCCCGATTCACTTTCCCATCCGGACCTCCTCATGCTCTACGACATTTCCACCCTGACCCTCAAGCTCGGCACCACCGCCGCAGCCGCCACCGCCATCGAGGCCTACTGCCGGGAGCCCGAGGCCCAGGGCCAGTTGCTGGGCTGCTGGTTCGCCGACATCGGCACGCTCAACGAGGTGCTGGTGCTGCGCGGCTACGCCGACGAGGCGGCGCTGCTGGCCGAGCGCCGCCGCACGCTCCTGTCGTCCAACCCCTTCGGCTGTGCCGATCACCTGACGCACCTGGAGATGCACAGCTACGCCCCGTTCCCGTGGATGCCCGACGTGCAGCCCGGCACCTTCGGCCCGGTCTACGAGATCCGCAGCTATGAGCTCAAGACCGGCGGACTGCAGCCCACGCTCGACGCCTGGGAAAAGGCGCTGCCCGCGCGCACGCAGATCTCGCCGTGCACCATCGCCTTGTACGCGCTGGACGGCCTGCCGCGCATCACCCACATCTGGCCGACGGCCACGCTCAACGATCGCTCGAAAGCCCGAGCCGACGCGGTCCAGCAGGGGGTGTGGCGCCCGGTGGGCGGCCCTGCCTGGCTGATGCCGAACATGAAGTCGGGCATCTACCTGCCCACGGCGGTCTCGCCGCTGAAGTGAGGCGCGCCATGTCGAATTCCCGCCTGCTGTCGATGGCTCAGCTCGTGTCCGTCACGAGCGATCCGCCGCATCTGCTGCAACTGGCGGCGCGCACCGGCTGTGCCGGCGCGGGGCTGCGCCTGCTGCCGTCCGCGCCGGGCGGTGTCCACCACCCGCTGATGGATCGCCCCGAGCTGCTGCGCGAAACCCGGGCGGTCATGCGCGACACCGGCATGCGCGTGTTCGACCTGGAGGTGGTGCGCATCGGCGAAGACTTCGTGCCCGACGATCTCCTGCCTTTCCTGGACGTGGGTGCCCAGCTCCAGGCGCGCCACCTGCTGGTGGCGGGCGACGATCCCGACGCGTCCCGACTGGTCGACCGCTTCGGTGCCCTGTGTGACCTGGCCGCCCGCTTCCAGCTGACCGCCGACCTCGAGTTCATGCCGTGGACGGTCGTCTCCAACCTGCGCACCGCTGCCCGGGTCGTGGACGCCGTGGGCCGCCCCAACGCCGGGCTGCTCATCGATGCGCTGCACTTTTTCCGCTCGGACAGCACGCTCGACGAGGTCTCGGCCTTGCCCCGCGCCTGGCTGAACTACGCGCAGATCTGCGACGGCCACGTACCGGCGCCAGCCACCGTGGAAGGACTGATCTTCGACGCCCGCTGCGAGCGCCTGCTGCCGGGGGAGGGCGGCTTTGCCCTGGCCGATCTGGTGGCCCGCCTGCCTTCCGACCTGCCCCTGAGCATCGAGATCCCGAGCCAGTCCCGGCACGAGCGGCTGGGTGCCGAAGGCTGGGCGGACCTCGCCGTTGGCGAGACGCGGCGCTGGCTGGCCGCCTGGCCCGAAGGCCAGCGTGCCTGACTTCACGGCGGCGTCCACGCCATTGCCTACGCGGGACGCCGGGCGCGGAGAAATCCGGGATGGCGCGGGCGATCGGGCTTCGATATGCTCGGTTCACCATGAACGAACTTGTCCGTCCGCGCAAGTCGCGCACCGCCGCCGCTGCCGAAAACCCCTCGTCCGAAGCGTCCTCCGGGCGCACCGCCGATTCGGGCCGCACCAACGACCCCGAGGCCACGATGGCCAACATCCTCGAGGTGGCCACGGCCGAGTTCGCCGACAAGGGGCTGGCCGGTGCGCGCATCGACGAGATCGCCGCGCTGACGCGCACCAGCAAGCGGATGATCTACTACTACTTCGGCAGCAAGGAAGGCCTGTACATCGCCGTGCTGGAGGAGGCCTATCGCCGCATCCGCACGATCGAGGCCACCTTGCATCTGGAGGACCTGGAGCCCGAGCCGGCGCTGCGCAAGCTGGTGGGCTTCACTTTCGACTACGAGACGGCCAACCCCGACTTCATCCGCCTGGTCATGAACGAGAACATGCACCGCGCGGCCTTTCTGGCGCAGTCCAAGACCATCCAGCAGCTCAACGTGCCGGTGATCCACTCGGTGCAGTCGGTGTACCAGCGCGGCGTGGCCGCCGGGGTGTTCCGCCCCGATGTGGATCCGGTCGACCTGCACCGCTCGATCTCGGCGCTGTGCTTCTTCACGGTGTCCAACCAGCACACCTTTTCCTTCGTCTTCCAGAAGGACCTGACCTCGGCGGATGCGATGGCCGCCCGGCGTGCGTCGATCATCGAGATGATCGTGCGTTTCGTGCGCCAGCCCTGAGGCCCGTGGGCTGCCGGGATTCCCCTCTAGGGGAAATTCCCGACGAATAAAACTAACCAGTTCGTACATCATTCGATCACTGTGAAATGAGGAGACCGACATGGGTGCTCTGATGCGGCGTTTCTGCCGCTTGTCGGAAGGATTGATGGCGCTGATGCTGGCGACGATGGTCGCGCTGGTGTTCGGCAACGTGGTGCTGCGCTACGGGTTCAACTCGGGCATCACCGTCAGCGAAGAGGTCTCGCGCTGGCTGTTCGTGTGGATGACGTTCCTGGGCGCCACGGTGGCCCTGCACGAGGCCGGGCACCTGGGCACCGACATGCTGGTGTCGCGCCTGCCCGCCTGGGGCAAGCGCCTGTGCCTGATCGTCTCGCAGATCGCGATGCTCTACATCACCTGGCTGATGTTCAAGGGCAGCTGGGACCAGACGCAGATCAACCTGGAGGTGCAGGCGCCGGTCACCGGGCTGTCGGTGGCGTGGTTCTATGCGGCCGGCGTGGTGTTTGCGGTCTCTTCGGGGCTGATCCTGGTGGGCGACCTGTGGCGCACCGTCACCGGGCAGATCAAGGACAGCGAGCTGGTCATGGTCAAGGAGTCCGAGGATCTGGCGCAGATCGACGAGCTGCACCTGACCCAGAGCCAGACCTTCAAGCGCTGAAGCCGCACGGCCCGCGCGTTCACCGAATACCAAGCGAGTCTTTGCCATGACCGTTTTCATCTTCCTGGGCTCCCTGCTGGGGGCCATGGCGCTGGGCATTCCCATCGCCTACTCCCTGCTGCTGTCGGGCGTGGCCCTGATGTGGCAGCAGGACCTGTTCGATGCGCAGATCCTGGCGCAGAACGTCGTCAACGGCGCGGACAGCTTCCCGCTGCTGGCCGTTCCTTTCTTCATGCTGGCCGGCGAGATCATGAACGTGGGCGGCCTGAGCCGCCGCATCGTGGGTCTGGCCATCACGCTGGTGGGTCACAAGAAGGGTGGCCTGGGTTTTGTGGCCATCGTGGCCGCGTGCATGCTGGCCGCGCTGTCGGGCTCGGCCGTGGCGGACACTGCGGCGCTCGCCGCCCTGCTGCTGCCGATGATGGTGGCCGCCGGCCACGACAAGGCCAAGTCGGGCGGTCTGATCGCTTCGGCGGGCATCATCGCGCCGATCATCCCGCCGTCCATCGGCTTCGTGATCTTCGGGGTGTCGGCCAACGTGTCGATCTCCAAGCTGTTCCTGGCGGGCATCGTGCCGGGCCTGATGATGGGCCTGTCCATCGCCATCGCCTGGTGGTGGGTGTCCAAGCGCGAGAACATCACGCCCCCGCCCAAGGCCACGTGGGCCGAGCGCGGCAAGGCGCTGCGTGAATCGGTGTGGGCGCTGGTGCTGCCGGTGATCGTGATTGTCGGCCTGAAGATGGGGGTGTTCACGCCCACCGAAGCCGCCGTGGTGGCCGCGGTCTACGCGCTGCTGGTGTCGATGCTGGTGTACCGCGAGATGAGCTGGCACCAGCTGTACGAGGTCTTCGTCAACGCGGCCAAGACCACCGCCGTGATCATGTTCCTGGTGGCGGCGGCCATGGTCAGCGCCTGGCTGATCACGGTGGCCGACATCCCGAGCCAGATGATCAGCCTGCTCGAACCGTTCATGGACAACAAGACCCTGCTGCTGATCGCCATCATGCTGCTGGTGATGGCCGTGGGCACGGCCATGGACATGACGCCCACCATCCTGATCATGACGCCGGTGCTGATGCCGGTGATCAAGGCCGCCGGCATCGATCCGGTCTACTTCG
>JACCDS011334958.1_pt1 | contig 10753 bp, 10 predicted proteins | sample 7446441 | NCBI WGS metagenome assembly JACCDS01 (sample SAMN15323445, study PRJNA562643) | freshwater metagenome | isolation source: river surface water | place: USA:Blue River Watershed | collected 2017-08-17 | reverse complement strand
TCATGTTGTTTTTCTTGACGTAGGCGTATTCCACGTAACCCACAGCGCCTTTGACGCGGTTCACGTTGGCGGCCACACCTTCGTTGCCCTTGCCGCCCACAGAAGAGTCCGCTGGCCACTTGACCGCAGCGCCCTTGCCCACTTTGTCGGCCCAGTCTTTGCTGATGGACGTCAGGTAGTCGGTGAAGTTGAACGTGGTGCCGGAGCCGTCTGCGCGGTGCACAACAGTGATGGCCTGCTCAGGCAACTTCTTGCCGGGGTTCAGAGCTGCCAGCTTGGCATCGTTCCATTTGGTGATCGCACCCAAGTAAATCTCAGCCAACACGGGGCCGCTGATGCGCAGCTCGCCTGGCTTGAAACCTTCCAGATTGACCACAGGCACCGTGCCGCCAATGATGGCGGGGAACTGCACCATGCCGTCTTTGTCCAGATCGGCACCTGACACAGGGGCGTCAGAAGCACCAAATGTCACCGTTTTGGCGCGGATTTGCTTCAAACCGCCCGAGGAACCAATCGATTGGTAGTTCAAGCCTGTGCCCGTGGCGGCCTTGTAAGCCTCCGCCCATTTGGCGTACATCGGGTAGGGGAAGGTGGCGCCAGCGCCTGTGATGTCGGCAGCCCAGCTGGTGGCGGCCAAAACGCTCAAGCCCACAGCGGCAATCACGGATTTCATTTTCAACATATCAACTCCTGGTTCAGGGTCATCAAAAGTCAGGGGGTCAGGAATTTGACCGCCCTTTCGTTCACGGAATCGAATTTAACGGTCGATTGTGACAAGAATGTGTCAAACAAAAAACGGCTGTGTTTCAGCGCACGGAAGCCAAGGGCGGTCATCGCCATGATGGCCTTATCTGCCGAGCACCCCGGTCCACGGCCCAAGCCATTGCGTATTTTTGGATTCAAAACATGTCATGCTGACGCTCGCCGACCCTGCAGCACTCATCCCGCTTTCTGTGGCATTGGGCATCGGTCTGCTGGTCGGCACGGAAAGAGAGCGCCACAAAGGCAGCGGTCCCCACCGCCGTTCCGCAGGCATCCGGACCTTCACGGGGGCGGCGATGCTGGGCTTTGCAGCGCAAAGTCTGGACGCGCCGTGGTTGGTGAGCGCGGCTTTGCTGGCCTTGGGCGCCCTGACCATGAGCGCTTACCAGCAATCGAGGCAACACGATCCGGGCCTGACCTCGGAAGTCGCCATTTTGCTGACCTGTCTGCTGGGCGCACTGTCGGGCGCATCCCCTGAATTGGCTGCCATCATGGGCATCGCCCTGGCGGCCATCTTGGCCGCGCGTGAAGAAATGCACCGCTTTGTGCACCAGGTCATCACCGAACAAGAGCTCAAAGACGTGATCATTTTCTTGGCAGCTGCCATGATCTTGCTGCCGCTGAGCCCAGACCATGACACGGGCCCTTTTCAAGCCATCAACCCGCATGACCTGGCGCGCTTTGTGGTCGCGGTCATGAGCATCAGCGCCTTGGGCTACATGGCCAAACGCATATTGGGCATGCGGGCTGGCATGGCCCTGACCGGTTTTGCCGGTGGTTTCATCTCCAGCACGGCCACCATCTTGACCATGGGCCAGGCCGCCCAACGCGAGCCACACGTGCTGCATGCCGCCGCCATGGGCGCGGTGCTGTCCACGGTCTCGACCATGGTGCAGCTGGGCTTGTTGCTGGCCCTCTTTTTGCCCAGCCTGTTGCCACACATGCTTTTGCCCATCGGCCTGGGCTGCTGCACGGCGGGTCTTTATGCGCTGTGGCTGTACAAAGCCCATGAACCGGAATGCATGCCACCGAATCTGGACCTGAGGGGGCATGCCTTTGAGCACAAGACCACCTTGATCCTCAGCCTGGCGGTGCTCAGCATCACCGTCATGACCGCCGCCTTGAACCACTGGCTGGGCGAACCCGGTGTGCTCATCGCCAGCATGCTCGCAGGCCTGGTGGACGCGCACTCCAGCGTGGCCTCCATGAGCAGCTTGGTCCACCAAGGTCACGCCTCACTGCCCCAAGCACAGCTGGCCATTTTGTTGGCCGTCAGCACCAACAGCCTGAGCAAGTCCGCCGTCGCCATCGGTGCTGGTGGCAAAGCCTTTGCAGTCTTGATCCTGCCCGGTCTGCTGCTGGTGATCGCAGCAGTGTGGCTGGGCGCATGGGCCAGGCTGTGGCTCGCCAGCACCATCGGACCACTTTGACAAGGAGAAAACGCATGAGCCAAATCGACTGGTCCGACTGGCGCGTGTCCGCCGGACACCCTGTGAATTTGTCCGACAGACCCACTTTGCCCGCCGCGCACACGGAGGCCGAAAAGCCACTGTGGCCCGTACGCATGGCCGAACTGGCAGACCAGCTCAACCGGCTGCAAGCCACGCTTCATGCCAGCAAAACACGGGCATTGCTCTTGGTGCTGCAAGGCATGGACACCGCAGGCAAAGACGGCTGTATCCGCAGTGTCTTTGCACACATCAGCCCCTTGGGCGTGCGGGCCGAGGCTTTTGGCGTGCCCCAGGCGCTGGAACAACAGCACGATTTCCTTTGGCGCATCCATGCCAAAACCCCGGCACTGGGGGAGATGGTGATTTTCAACCGCAGCCATTACGAAGATGTGCTAGTGCCCGTTGTGCAGGGCACCCTGCAGCGGTCCCTGTGCGAAAAAAGACACCACCACATCCGGAACTTTGAAGCTTTGCTACACGACAGTGGCGTTGCGGTCGTCAAATGCTATTTGCACATCTCCAAACACGAACAGAAAAAGCGCCTGCAAGCCCGGCTGGACGATCCTTTGAAACACTGGAAAGTCCAAGCTTCTGACTTTGAAGACCGCCGGCACTGGCGTGCCTACATGCACGCGTACGAAAACGCCATGCAAGCGACCTGCAGCGACGAAGCGCCTTGGTATGTGGTGCCCGCCGATTCGAAGCCTTACCGCGATCTGTTGGTGGCCGAACTGCTGGTGCACACCCTGCAGGGCATGTCCTTGGTGATGCCCAGACCGAAGCTGGACCTGGCCGATTTCAAAATGAGGTGACCCATGCCGCGCACCACAAGGGCCAGAAGCCGGGCCGTTCAAAACCTGCTGCCCAACCCCGAGCAACAAGCCTGGTGGTTTGTGAAGCACCTGCTGCGGACCTCGCTGCAAGACACCCGGTCTTTGCTCCTGACCTGGACGCAGACCCGGCAAACAGAAACCTTGCACCAGGCACGGGTGGCGTGGCGGCGTCAAAAATCCCTTTTGAAGTTTTACAGGCCCCTGCTGCCTGAACCGCCTCACCGCCACAACGATGCGCTTCAAACTTTGTGGCACCTGACGGGGCAGCTGCGCAATCTGGATGTGGCACTGGAATGCACCCTGCCCGCCTGGCGCCAAGCCCACCCGGATGCGGGCACCCACGAGTGGGCAGGCCTGGTGCAGCAACTGCACCAGGATCGTCAACTGGCGCGGCATGATTTGGCCAAGGAAATAGCAAGACCGCGCACCACGGCCAGGTTCCAGCAACTGCGCACCTGGATGAAACGCCTGGACAGTGTCACCTTGAAGGTTCGGCGCAAATCCTTCGAAAAATGGGCCCAACACAGGCTGCGGCGTTTGCATCGCAAGATCAAGTCCCAACGGCATCCCTTCACGCCTGAGCGACAGCACCGATGCCGCATTCTGCTCAAACAAGAGCGGCATGCGCTGGAGAGTCTACTGGCGAGCCAACCCAACAAAAAATGGCAAGCACAGCTCAAGCGCGTCAGAAAAAAACAAGTCGCCTGGGGCCGTGCGCAGGACATGCAAATGGTGTTGAACCTGATCGAAGGAACTGGGCACTGTCCCGACTTGACTCACGCTTGGCGCGCATCGATGGGCCTCTTGGAATCTTCACGGTGAAAACTGCTTGTCATCAAAAATTCAAATATCCGTCACATAATCCGTGCCACTGCTGTCACCGATTCGCACCATGCACACCAAGTCCCTTTTCGCCGCCATTGACCTTGGCTCCAACAGTTTCCGTCTGGAAATCGGTCAACTGGAGGCGGGACACCTCAGGCGCGTGGAATACATCAAGGAAACCGTGCGCCAAGGCAATGGCCTGGATGCCGAGCGCAACTTGAGCGAAGCCGCCATGCAGCGCGGTTGGGACTGCCTGGCCCGCTTTGCCGAACGCATCGCAGGCTTTCAAGCCAGCCAAGTGCGTGCGGTGGCCACCCAGACCATGCGTGAGGCGCGCAACCGTGAGGTCTTCCTGGCAAAAGCCAAAGACATTCTGGGTTTCCCGATCGAAGTCATCGCTGGACGCGAAGAAGCGCGCCTGATTTACCTGGGCGTGTCACACCTCTTGCCCCAGTCGGCTGAACGCCGCCTGGTGGTGGACATAGGTGGGCGCTCGACCGAATTGATCCTGGGCCAAAACGCCCAAGCGAAAACGCTAGAGTCCTACCGGGTGGGCAGCGTGGCTTGGTCGATGAAGTACTTCCCGGATGGGCAATGGACCCATTCAGCCTTCAGGGCTGCCGAGATCGCGGCCAAAGCCATTCTGGACGAGGCGCAGATCCACTACTCCCGCTCAAGTTGGGACACCTGTTACGGCTCCTCCGGCACCGTGGGCGCGGTGGCCGACGTGCTGGCCCTGGCGGGCTGGCCTGAAGGCTTGATCACGCGCGATGGGCTCGACTGGCTCAAAGACAAACTGCTCAAGGCGCAAAAACCTGAGTACCTCAAAATTGAAGGCATCAAAGAAGACCGTCGACCGGTCATCGGTGGTGGCCTGGCCGTGCTGCGTGCCGTTTTTGATCTGCTGCAGATTGACGAGATGGTCGCCGCTCAAGGCGCCCTGCGCCACGGCGCCTTGTACGACCTGCTTGACCGCGAAAGCCCACATGACGATGTGCGCTCGCACATGGTGGACTGGCTCACACAACGTTTTGGTTCTGACCTCATGCAGGCCGAACGCGTCTCGCGCACGGCACAAACCCTGTTGACCAACATGCTGGGCCAAGACGGCGATGACACGGAAACAGCGCGCCATTTGCGCAAAGTGCATTGGGCAGCGCAGTTGCACGAAGTGGGCATGCGCATCGCTCACAGCGATTACCACAAGCACGGCGCCTACATTCTGGACAACACCGACATGCCGGGCTTCACGATCGACGAATTGCACCGCCTGAGTCAGCTGGTGCTCGGCCACCGCGGCAAGCTTCGCAAGCTCGATGCGCCCTTGCAAGACCCCCTGTTTGTCCAGCAGCTCATGGCCTTGCGCATGAGCGTGATCCTGTGCCATGCCCGCCGCGAGCCAGACACCTCGTCGATCGAGCTGAGTGTGGACGCGACAAGGCGAACCGCCAGGCTCAAGCTCGGCGCGCCATGGGCAGAACAATGGCCACAATCGGCTCATTTGCTGAGCGAAGAAAGCGTCGCCTGGTTCAAAACTGGCTGGGAACTCAAGGTACAAGTCCTCTAAGAAGCGCGACCGAACAGACTTAGACTGCGCAGTCATTGATTTTCTTTCACCAACGGTATAAACTGTATGCACCGTTTTTTTAAAGGAAACCACATGACTACTTCGCCCGCAACAAACCAGCCAGCTGCACCCAGCAAGGCCGCAAACCCAGTCGCCAAACCTGTGGCCAAAGCACCCGCCAAAAAAGCGCAGCGTACAGCACCTAAAGCCAAGCTGGCAACGACGCCACGCGCGCCCCAAGCGGCATCCAAGGCAGCACCTGCCAAAGCACCACGCAAAGCTGCAGTCAAACCAAGCCCAGCCAAGCCCGCTGTGACCAAGCCTCAAGCAGCCAAAACCAAACCGGTCAAAGAGAAAAAAGTGAAAGTCGTGCGCGACAGCTTCACCATCCCTAAAACCGAATTCACGCAAATCGCCGACATGAAAAAACGCGCAATGACCTTGGGCGTCGAGATCAAGAAAAGCGAATTGATCCGCGCCGGGCTGCAAATCATTTCGGGCTTGCCAGACGCCAGCTTCAAGAAAGCGCTGGCGGCCATCCCTACGGTGAAAACAGGCCGCCCCAGCAAAGCTTGAAGGTTCAGAGCCGATCGGGCACGGTGACCGACATGATCACCGTCTGGTCGACGCCGTCGCGCTGGCGGCTGCGCAACCACCAGACGGCCCCCTTGCGAACAGGGCATGGTGTGTCCACCATCTGCAGCAGTCGGGAAGCCACCGCACCCAGCGATGGCTGGTGCCCCACCAACACCACCGGGTATTTGGCGTGGGGCCAGCCTGCGGTTTCCAACAAATCCTCCACCGATGCCCCTGGCGACAGGGCATCGCGCACTTTGTACCGACGCCCCAAAGCACGCACCGTTTGTTCGGTCCGCACAGCAGGGCTGCTGAAAATCCTCACACCATCGGGCAGCTGACGATCGAGCCATACCGCCATCCGAGCAGCATGCTTTTCGCCCCGTGTGGTCAAAGCCCTTTGCATATCGTCTTGCCCCGGCTCGGCATCGTGGGCTTCCGCATGTCGCCACAAGATCAAGTCCATGCTCACTCCTGCGAGGGGGCGGCGCTGTAACGCGCCATCAAGGCGTTTTGTGCGCCATGCCCCGTGGCATTCAGACCCACACGGTGGTAACGACCATCGGGTGCCAGGTCCCAAGCGTCTTTGCTGTCGTGCAAATAAGCCAGCAGACACTCATCAATGATGCGCTGGCGCAAAACCGGGTCATCCACAGGCCAGGCCAACTCGACGCGGCGCATCATGTTGCGGCTCATCCAGTCGGCACTCGACAGGTACAAAGACTCCGTCTCGCCCGCGCGGAAATAAAACACGCGCGAATGTTCGAGGAAGCGGCCAATGACCGATCGCACCCGGATGTTTTCGCTCACACCGGGCACACCGGCGGGCAACATGCAGGCCCCGCGAATGATCAAGTCGATCTGGGCGCCTTGCTGGCCTGCAGCCATCAGGGCCTCAACCAAAGGCACATCGGTCAGTGAATTCATCTTCAAAACAATGCGACCACCCCGACCTGCAGCCGCTGCCGTGCCTGCGGCGCGGATGCGCGAGAGCATGTCGGCATGCAGCGTGAACGGTGCCACCAGCAAGCGCTTCATCTTGGGCAAGCTGCTCTGGCTGGCCAGATGACCGAACAGCTGGTCCATGTCCAGGGTGATGGCAGGGTCGGCCGTCAGGTAGCTGATGTCGGTGTACAGCCTGGCCGTGCGCGGGTTGTAGTTGCCTGTGGACAAATGCCCGTAGCGCCGCAGTGTGCGGCCTTCCCGGCGGGTGATCAGCAGCATCTTGGCGTGGGTCTTGAGGCCCACCACACCATAGACCACCTGCGCACCAATCGATTCGAGTTGTTCGGCCCAGTTGATGTTGGCCTCTTCGTCAAAGCGGGCCTTGAGCTCCACCACCGCCGTGACTTCCTTGCCCTGACGCACAGCCTCACGCAGCAGATCGATCATGGCCGGATCGCTGCCCGTTCGGTAAATGGTTTGCTTGATGGCCAGCACGTTCGGGTCTGACACCGCTTCGCGCAAAAAAGCCAGTACACCGTCAAAGCTCTCAAAGGGTTGGTGAATGAGCACATCGCCCTCGCGCAAGCGCGACAAGATCGAGCCGTGCGCAGGCAGTTGCTGCGGAAAGCTCGCTTTGTAAGGCGGAAACAGCAATTGGGGCGCCTGCGCCAGATCGATCAGTTGCATCAAACGCACCAAGTTCACAGGCCCGTTGACACGGAATACCGACAACTCGGGCAACTGGAATTCTTTGCGCAAAAACTCGGCCAAGCGCAAGGAGCAATCCGACGACACCTCCAGGCGAACGGCTTGGCCGTAGTTGCGGTGTTGCAGGCCCTGACGCAAAGCGGTGCGCAGATTGCCGACATCGTCTTCGTCCACCGCCAGATCGGAATGGCGCGTCACACGGAATTGCGAGAACTGCCCCACCCCACGGCCCGGAAACAACTCGGCCAAATGCGCACGGATCACGCTGGACAAGAGCACAAACGACGTCGCACCGCCACACAATTTGGCCGGCAGCGGTATCAAGCGCGGCAAAACGCGCGGTACTTTGACAATGGCAATTTCATTGGAACGGCCAAAGGCATCTTTGCCCGAGAGCTGAACGATGAAGTTCAAAGACTTGTTGGCCACCTGCGGGAAGGGGTGTGCGGGATCGAGCCCCACCGGGACCAGCAAGGGCTGGACTTCGCGCTGGAAATAACTGCGCACCCAGCGGCGCTGCTCGGCGTTTCGATCACCATGAGACAGGATGCGAAAACCCTGCCGTTCCAAAGCGGGCAGCAAATCGTTGTTGTACAGGGCGTACTGGCGCGCCACCATGGCATTGGCATGCTCGGTGATGGCCGACAAACTGTTTTGTGTGTAAGGCCCGGTGCGCAGGCCTTGCAAGGCGCCCATCACATGGGGTTCAGCCCGGACCTCGAAAAATTCGTCCAAGTTGGACGAGACGATGCACAAATAGCGCAAACGCTCCAACAAGGGCACATCGGGGCGGTGCGCCCAATCGAGAACCCGCTCGTTGAAAGCCAGAATGCTCAGGTCACGGTCCAGCAAGGACGATGGCGCTTTGTTGCTTTGACTTTTGAAGGATTCAGAACTCATGATTTTTTTGTCATCTCAATGCAGTCTGATCCTAAGAACCATTCAAGTCATTTTGATGACAATTATGTGAACGCCTCGCGTCCGACCTCGGTGCGTTGACGCACATTGACCAAGTGAGCAGCAAAGCTTTTGGCCGTCTGAGGCCAGTCAAAGTGCGTGGACCGGCCACGGGCCTCGGCACGCGGGATGCGCAGGGCTTGGGCCACGGCCTGGTTCAGGTCTTCGTGCAAGACACCGCCCATCACGCCGCCTGCGTCTGCCCCCAAGACCTGCAAGGGGCCATCCACCGGGTAAGCGGCCACGGGCGTGCCGCAAGCCATGGCTTCAAGCATGACCAAACCGAAGGTCTCGTTTTTGGACGGGAACACGAACACATCGCTGGCGGCATATATCTGGGCCAACTCGGTGCGGGGCAAAACGCCCATCCACACCACATCGGGAAAGCGTTGTCGCAAACTGTCCTCCAAAGGGCCAACCCCGCACACGATGCGGGTGCCAGGCAGCTTCATAGACAAGAAGGCCTCGATGTTTTTTTCATAGGACACGCGGCCCACAAACAAAGACAGGGGCCTGGGCAAATGCGCCAATGCAGGCAAGTCCAGCGGCTTGTCGTGGTATTGAAACAACCCCAAGTCCACGCCATGCGTCCAGGGTTTGAGATGTTCAAAGCCTCGTGCTTTGAGCATGTCCAGCACGCCTTGGGTAGGCACCATCACGCCCGAAGAGGGACGGTGAAAGTGACGGAACAAGGCATAGCCCCAAGACAAGGGCACACGCAAGGCGGCATTCAGGATTTCAGGGAACTTGGTGTGAAACGCCGTGGTGAATGCCAAGCGGCGTTTGAGGCAATAACGACGTCCGGCCCAGCCCAGCGGCCCTTCGGTGGCGAGGTGGATCGCTTCGGGTTGCATCTGGTCAAGCATTTCGGCCAAGCGCTTGGCAGGGCGCACGGCCAAATCGATGCCTTTGTAGCCCGGACAGGGTTTGTTTTCAAACAGCCCCGGGTGGATCACCTCAACTTGCACACCCAGTGGGGCCAAGGCAGCCACCAGCTCGTGCAGCGTGGTGACCACGCCATTGACTTGCGGATGCCATGCATCGGTGATCAACGCCAACTTCATGCCAAAGCCTCCACAGCGTTCATCTCGCGCACCGTCACCGCAGCACCTGCGCCCCAATGCACGATCTCAAGGCGACCGTCCATGTGCTCGACCAGCGCTGTGCGGCTTTCGACCCAATCGCCATCGTTGCAATACAAGATCCCATTGACGTCACGGATTTCGGCGTGGTGAATGTGACCGCACACGGCACCGTCATAGCCACGGCGCTTGGCTTCTTGTGCCACAGCGACTTCAAAGTCGCTGATGAAGTTGACGGCTTTCTTGACTTTGAGTTTCAAATAGGCCGACAAAGACCAATAGCCCAATCCCATGCGGGCACGCCAACTGTTGAGGTAGCGATTGAGTTTTAGGGTCAATTCATACAGCCAGTCCCCGACGTAAGCCAGCCACTTGGCGCACTGGATCACACCATCGAAATGGTCACCGTGAATGACCCACAATTTGAGGCCTGTCGCCGTGATGTGCACCGTGTCATGAACCACCTCGACGCCACCAAAGGCATGCCCCACAAAGTGCCGCGCAAACTCGTCGTGGTTGCCTGGCACATAAATGACACGGCAGCCCTTGCGGGCACGGCGGAGTAACTTCTGCACCACATCGTTGTGACTTTGAGGCCAAAACCAACGGCGACGCAATTGCCAACCATCAACGATGTCACCCACCAAGTACAGCGTTTCACACCGGTGGTGCTTCAAAAAATCCAACAAAGCATCGGCCTGAAATCCAGGGGTTCCGATGTGCAGGTCAGAAATAAAAATCGCCCGCAACCGGGGGCGGTCTGCGGGCGATTCGTCATCTTCTGGTAAGGCCACAAGGTGGGCAGGTACACCGGCCACAGCGCCAGTCAGCGGACTGGTGGCCATCGGCGGCGCCTCAAACAACAAGGCTGTTTGCAGGTCTGCGACGGGCATGCGCATCAAACCCTCCCGGAAAAATGGCGGCGATAGCGTGCAGGGATATCGGCGGTTTGCATCATCATGGGCAAATCGGCCGTGTTGAAATCCGGGTCCCATGCGGGTGCACCCAAAATCTTGGCACCCAGGCGCAAATAGCCTTTGATCAGTG
>JACCDS010209419.1_pt1 | contig 10757 bp, 8 predicted proteins | sample 7446441 | NCBI WGS metagenome assembly JACCDS01 (sample SAMN15323445, study PRJNA562643) | freshwater metagenome | isolation source: river surface water | place: USA:Blue River Watershed | collected 2017-08-17 | reverse complement strand
GGGCACCCTGTCGATGGCCGACAACATGAACTCCGACTCCGGTTTTGGCGCAAATGAGTGGCTTGTAGCCGAAATGTATTCGCAGTGGGTGCAGAACCCAGACTCAGTAGATAAGTCCTGGTGGCCCATCCTTGAGCGCTATCAGCAAACCCAGAGCAGTACACCGGCTGCCGCTCCAGCTGCTCCAGCGGTGGTTTCAACCCCAGCCCCAGCGGTCACTACCGAAACGATTTCTATCCCGGTTGCAAAGGCAACGGAGGGAGCTCCAAAAACGGCTCCGGTGCCGGCAAACCTTCCTGCGCAGACCGGTGCCATCACCACCACGGAGGAGTCAAATGCCGAGGCTGAGGTCACCATCCTCAAGGGCATGGCAAAGACCCTTGCCTCGAACATGGACGCCTCGATCTCGATTCCTACCGCTACCTCGGTTCGCCAGGTACCTGCCAAGCTTTTGATTGACAACCGAATTGTCATCAACTCTCACCTCAAGCGCACCAGAGGCGGCAAGGTCTCCTTCACTCACCTGATCGGCTATGCCGTGGTTCAGGCTCTCAAGGAATTCCCATCTCAAAATGTCTACTACGACGAGGTGGACGGCAAGCCAGCAATGGTGACCCCTCCTCACATCAACTTTGGTTTGGCAATCGACATCCCAAAGCCAGATGGCACCAGAGCGCTTTTGGTTCCAAACATCAAGCGCGCTGAGTCGCTGAACTTTGCCGAGTTCGTGGCTGCCTATGAGTCACTCGTCAAGAGAGCTCGTGACAACAAGCTCACGGCCGAGGATTTCCAGGGCACGACCATTTCCCTAACCAACCCAGGTGGCATTGGAACCGTGCACTCGGTTCCAAGACTCACCAAGGGCCAGGGCTGCATCGTCGGCGTTGGAGCTCTTGATTACCCAGCGCAATTCCAGGGCATGGCCGAGGAGCTATTGGCCGAGCAGGGCATTGGCAAGATTTTGACCCTCACCTCAACCTATGACCACCGAGTGATTCAGGGTGCAGGTAGCGGCGAGTTCCTAAAGATCATCAACGAACTTCTGCTTGGTGAGCGCAGCTTCTACGACCAGATCTTCGCTGACATGCGTATCCCCTACACCCCTGTGGTTTGGGTGCAGGACTTCCACTGGGATCTTGCGGATGAGAATGGCAAGAACACGAGAATTCAGGAGTACATCAACGCATTCCGTGTGCGTGGCCACCTGATCGCTGACATTGACCCACTGGAGTACCAGCAGCGCTGGCACCCAGATCTAGATATTCGCTCCTACGGTCTTTCGCTGTGGGATTTGGATCGCACCTTCAAGACCGGTGGCTTTGGCGGTCGCACTAAGGCCAAGTTCCGCAACATGCTCGGCATCTTGCGCGACAGCTACTGCCGCACAGTTGGTGTCGAATACATGCAGATTCAGAACCCTGAGGAGCGTCGCTGGTTCCAGGAGAAGCTTGAACGCCCATACGTCAAGCCTTCCAAGGAAGAGCAATTCCGCATCCTGCAGAAGCTAAACGAGGCAGAGGCCTTCGAGACCTTCCTGCAGACCAAGTTCGTGGGCCAGAAGCGCTTCTCGCTAGAGGGTGGCGAGTCATTGATCCCAGCTCTAGACCAGATTCTTCAGGATGCCGCAGATGCTGATCTTCACGAGGTTGCCATTGGAATGGCGCACCGCGGTCGCCTCAACGTTCTGACCAACGTTGCAGGTAAGACCTACGGACAGGTCTTCAAGGAGTTTGAGGGCTCAATGGACACCAAGGGTGTTCAGGGCTCTGGTGACGTGAAGTACCACCTTGGAACCGAGGGCGTATTCACCAACCACTGTGGCAAGCAGGTCAACGTTTCCCTGGCTGCCAACCCGTCACACCTTGAGGCTGTAAACCCAGTGCTCGAGGGCATTGTGCGAGCTAAGCAGGATCGTCTCGGCAACCCAGAGAACTTCCCGGTAGTTCCAGTTCTGATTCACGGCGATGCTGCATTTGCAGGTCAGGGCGTCGTACCTGAAACCCTGCAGATGAGCCAGCTCGAGGGCTACAAGGTTGGTGGCACGATTCACATCATCGTGAACAACCAGGTTGGATTCACAACCCTGCCAAAGGACTCTCGCTCGACCACCTATGCAACCGACATTGCAAAGGCGATCCAAGCCCCGATCTTCCACGTAAATGGCGATGACCCTGAGGCGGTAGTTCGCGTCTCCCGAATTGCTTTCGAATACCGTCAGCTCTTCAACAAAGACGTTGTTATTGACATCGTCTGCTACCGCAGACGCGGTCACAACGAGGGTGACGATCCTTCGATGACCCAGCCGCTGATGTACAACCTGATTGAGCACAAGCGCAGCGTCAGAACCCTATACATGGAGAACCTGATTGGTCGCGGTGACATAACTCAGGAAGAGTTTGATCAGGCCAACCAGAGCTTCCAGGAGACCCTGGAGAAGGCTTTTGTTGATGTTCACGAGGCGATGACTGCCCCGGCAGCCTTGCCAACCAGACCAGAGGGCATCGGCACTACCGCCAGCGAAAGGCAGGAGATCTCCAAGCCAACCGCTGTCAGCCAAGAGGTTGTCCACGCCATCGGCAATGCGCACGCCAACCAGCCTGAGGGCTTTGTGGTTCACCCGAAGCTTGCTCAGCTATTGGAGAAGCGAGTTGAGATGAGCCGCCAGGGCGGAATCGACTGGGGCTTCGGCGAGCTATTGGCCTTCGGATCGCTCTTGCTTGAGGGTGTCAATGTTCGACTAGCTGGCCAGGATGCTCGACGCGGTACCTTCGTTCAGCGCCATGCCTCCTTCCATGACCGCAACACCGGTCAAGAGTGGATGCCACTGCAGTACATCTCGGAGACTCAGGCAAAGTTCCAGGTCTTCAACTCTCTGCTAAGTGAATACGCAGCAATGGGCTTCGAGTATGGCTACTCGGTGGAGGAACCCAACTCGCTGACCCTATGGGAAGCCCAGTTCGGTGACTTTGTAAATGGTGCTCAGACGGTGGTTGATGAGTTCATCTCCTCTGCCGAGCAGAAGTGGGGCCAGCACGCTTCGCTAGTGCTGCTACTCCCTCACGGCTACGAGGGTCAGGGACCTGACCACTCATCGGCTCGAATTGAGAGATTCCTGCAGCTTTGTGCTGAGAACAACATGACTGTGGCCCAGCCATCGACTCCGGCCTCACACTTCCACCTGCTGCGTCGCCAGGCATTCTCAAACCCTAAGCGCCCTCTAATTGTCTTCACCCCGAAGTCGATGCTTCGCCTCAAGGCGGCATCCTCAGCGGTCGAGGACTTCACCCAGGGCAGCTTCCGCCCCGTGATCCAGGACGAACAGGGCCTTAACCCAAGCAGTGTCAAGCGTGTCATTTTCTGCTCCGGCAAGATCTACTGGGACCTGCTGGCTGAGGCCCAGAAGCGCGGCACGGGTGACACCGCAATTGTTCGTATTGAGCAGCTCTACCCAACCCCGGTTGAGGAGATGAAGCAGGCGATTGCAATGTATCCAGGTGCCGAATTGGTTTGGGTTCAGGATGAGCCTGCCAACCAGGGTCCTTGGACCTACATGGGCCTATTCATGCCGAAGTATGGAATCAACTTCCGAAACATCTCTCGTCCAGCTTCGGCATCTCCGGCATCCGGTTCTGCCAAGCGTCACGCGACCGAGCAGGCTGACCTAGTCCAGCGAGCATTCGAGGCTTAGTTTGCGAAGAATTAGGGTCGTTATTCTCGGTGACGAGTTACTCTCGGGCGCCGGGGACCCTAAGGGCCTAGGTTGGCTGGGGCGAGTTCAAGCTCGTCTTCCGCAAGGCGATGATGTTGCCATGTTTCCGCTTGCAATGGTGAGTGAAAACAGCTCTCAGCTGCTCGAACGCTGGAGAACCGAGGCACTGCCCAGGTTTAGTCCAGAGTCCGAAAACTACCTCGTTTTGGCACTTTCTGCGCAAGACATACTCGAGGGGCTCACGATTTCACGTTCAAGGCTGAACCTTGCCTCTCTCTTGGATGATGCAGCTCGCGAAGGGGTCAAAATCTTTGTGATTGGCCCAACCCCTTCGACAATCGCAGAAATCGATGCTGAGATCGATCACCTCAATGCCGGTTTTGAAGATGTTGTGAAGCGCAGGCAGATTAACTATGTGGACTGCTTCAGACCTCTTCGTGAACACGAGGGCTGGCTTGCCGAGGTTTCCACCCACCCAAGAAGATTGCCGGGTCAGGTTGGCTACGGCCTAATTGCCTGGCTGGTGTTAAATAAGGGTTGGTTTGAGTGGCTGGGGCTAACCGAGAGCGATTAGTCGTGCTCTTGGATTTCACGCAACCGCTGCATCACACGCTCGGCTAGCTCCGAGGTTGGGGCTTCGTCGCAAGAGCGCTGAATAACCTGGTTGAAGACAATTTCGATGTCGTAGTGCTGCTCACAAGAGTCGCAGTTTGCAAGGTGTGCGGTGACCGCATCCAGCTCCTGCTCGTGCATGGCGGAGTGAAGATACTCATGAACGCTGCGCTTAACTTCGTCGCAGTCGAGCTGTTTCATCATCACTCCTTCTCTCCGATTACGCGGTACCCCTCTTGGGTTGCATAATCTGATAACAGATTTTTTAGCAGTTTCTTCCCGCGATGCAAGCGTGACATGACGGTTCCCACCGGAGTTCCCATCACATCGGCGATTTCTGCGTAGGGCAAACCCTCCACAACCGCGTAATAAACCACCATTCGGAATTCCTCTGGAATCTCATCGAGGGCATCCCTGATCACCTTGGATGGCAGGTTATCGAGAGCTTCTGCCTCGGCCGATCTGGTTGAAATTGATGTTATTGACTCGCCACCACCAACCTGCCAGTCCTCTAGATCATCAAGGGCTGTCTTGGCCTGATCCTTGGCGCGCTTGTTGTAGAGGTTGATGTGGGTGTTGGTCATGATTCGAAAAAGCCAAGCCTTGAGGTTTGTGCCCTGTTCGAATTTTCCCCACGCACTAAATGCCTTTGCGAAGGTCTCCTGCACCAAATCCTCGGCGTCCGAGGGGTTTCTAGTCCATCTGAGAGCTGCACCGTAAAGCTGGGGCATGAGCGGTAAAGCCTGCTGTTCGAAGCTACGTAGCTTCTCTGATTTCTTTTCACTCATTACTAGTGAGTGTATTGAGCTTTGGGTAACTATTGGTGTGAATTCCGAAGTTGCCCGTGAATTCAATCCAAACTGGCTTGTATCCTTTTGTGCAATGAGCAATCACCCATTCTGGCCAGCGCCCAAAGGCAGGCAGTTTCGCGCCACGGTGATGCTTCCGGGATCCAAATCCCTCACCAATAGAGAGTTGCTCCTCTCTGCGATTGCTGACTCCCCGACAAAACTGATAGCTCCACTGGTTTCCAGGGATTCCAAGTTGATGATTCAAGCTCTGGAGCAGCTGGGCACCAAGTTTGAGTGGCAGGGCGGTGACCTGGTGGTCTATCCGGGGGAGCTAAAGGGTGGTGCCACTATTGACTGCGGGCTAGCCGGCACGGTTATGCGCTTTGTCCCACCACTATCGCTTCTGGCTGAGGGCACTACGAAGTTTGATGGCGATGAGGGTGCTAGGCGCAGACCAATGCACACCACCATCGAGTCCCTCAGAGCCCTTGGGGCCAAGGTTGAATCAGAAAACCTTAGCCTCCCATTTGAGGTTTCAAGCTCTGGCAAGGTTCTGGGTGGTGAGCTATCGATAGACGCCTCTGCCTCATCGCAGTTTGTATCTGGGCTACTACTGGTGGCAGCCAAGTTTGAGCAAGGCCTGACCCTGAATCACTCCGGTGAAGAACTACCCTCGCTTCCCCACATCGAAATGACCTTGGAGACCCTGCGTGAGCGAGGAGTCAATGCCTACTCGGTATCGGAGCGAAGCTGGCGGGTAGAACCAGGTCCAGTTTCGGGCGGTGAACGAGTGATCGAGCCTGATCTTTCGAATGCGGGCCCTTTCCTAGCGGCCACCATGGTTACCGGCTCTGAGATCACCATTCCGCACTGGCCAGAGAGAACCACCCAGGTTGGGGCTGAGTTTGAACGAATCCTGCCTCTGATGGGTGCTGAGGTTTCTAGATCAGAGGCGGGACTGACGCTTCGCGGTGGTCAGATTCACGGCATAGAAATCGATCTGTCGATAGGTGGCGAGCTCGCTCCGGTGATTGCCGGTCTAGCCGTGCTAGCCGATTCCCCCTCCAGAATCACCGGCATTGCTCACCTCAGAGGTCACGAAACTGACAGGCTCAAGGCGCTAACCGATGAGATCAACCGAGTTGGTGGTGACTGCAAGGAACTGCCAGATGGCCTTGAGATCACACCTAAGCCACTTAAGGGCGGCAAATGGCAAAGCTATGAAGATCACCGCATGGCGACAACCGGTGCGCTGATCGGATTGAAATACGACATCGAGGTCGAAAACATCGCCACCACGTCAAAGACCATGCCGGAGTTTGTGAGTCTTTGGCAGAACATGCTGGAGTCGAATTGACCCGCTCATACGCCGATGACGATTACCTCGACGAGGACGATGTCCGTATTCGCCCAAACCCCAAGGGCTCTAGGCCAAGAACCAAGCGTCGCCCCAACTTTGATGATGCTCCACTTGGGATGGTTTTAGAGGTCCACCTTGCTCGCTATCGAGTTTTAGTAAACGGCAAAGAAGTTTTGGCCACCCTTGCCAAAGAGTTGCGCAACAAAGGTTGTGTTACCTGCGATCAGGTGAGGCTGGATGGCGACCTCTCTGGTGAAAAGGGCTCGCTGGCAAGGATTGTCAAGGTTGAGCCGAGAAAGACAGCGCTTTCGCGTCTGAACGAAGAATCTGAAGCTGGTGAGCAGACGATTGTTGCCAATGCCGATCAGTTGATGATCGTGCTGGCGAGTGCAAACCCAGAACCCAAGGCTCGACTGGTCGACAGATATTTGGTTGCTGCCTACAACGCCGGGATCAAGCCATTTTTGGTAATGACTAAGTGTGACCTAAAGGATCCAAAAGAGTTTTTGGAGAGCTTTTTGGGATTTGATCTGACTGTTATTCAAACTCGCTCGGATCAACCAAACCTGGATGAACTAATCCCCCACATCAAAGATCACACCACGGTATTCGCCGGCCACTCGGGTGTTGGCAAAACGACTCTGATTAACGCTCTAGCCCCCGATTACCAAAGAGCAACCGGTGATGTGAACGAGGTGACCGGTAAGGGCAAGCACACCTCATCCTCTGCCAGAGCCATCTGGGCACAGGGCGGTTGGATTGTTGACACCCCAGGAGTCCGAACCTTCGGACTAGCGGGCATAAGTGCGGCTGGGCTCCTCAAGGGATTCTCGGACCTTGCAAAAGCTAGTGAGAACTGCCCGCGAGACTGCTCCCACCTCGCTCTTGCCCCAGATTGCGAATTGGATGTTCTGGCGAGCGCCGGAGAGATATCGCCACTGAGACTTGATTCCTTCAGGCGTCTGGTCGCCGAGGTTAGCTCGGTAGATTGGTCCTGATGAACGATCTTGAATTTGCCCTGCTGCTTGCGGATGCTGCGGATGAGATTTCGTTTGCCCGGTTTCGGGCACTCGATCTAAACATTGAGACCAAACCCGACCGAACCCCGGTCACCGATGCCGATAGAGCGGTTGAGGCAAAACTAAGGGATCTGATCGCTTCACACCGACCAAATGAAAGCGTGATCGGTGAGGAGTTTGCCAACAGCGGGGTAAACGAACGGGTCTGGATCATCGATCCAATCGATGGAACAGCCAACTACTTGCGTGGAGTCCCGATCTGGGCATCACTTATTGCCCTTCGGGTGAACGGCGAAATTGTTACCAGCGTGGTCTCAGCGCCTGCCATGGGAAGGCGCTGGTGGGCATCCAAGGGCCAGGGAGCCTTCACCAGGGACATTGATGGCAGCACCAGGGGAATCAAAGTTTCGAAAGTTGCCGAGCTCGAGCACGCCTCAATTAGCTTCAACTCCATCAGGCAGTGGGACAACGCAGGTTTACTTGAGCCGCTGATTGAACTAAGCCGCAAGGTCTGGCGCGATCGCGCCTATGGTGATTTTTTAAGCTACATGTATCTGGCCGAAGGGTTGTTGGAGGTCGCCTCGGAGCACGGCCTGGCGCTGTATGACATTGCGGCTTTGGTACCAATCGTTGAGGAGGCTGGTGGCCGATTTACGGCCCTGGATGGACCGCTCACCGAATCTAGCTCCAGCGTTTTGGCAACCAACGGCCTGATCCATGAGGTTATTCAGCGCGAGCTTGGGGTTTTGTAATTGCGCAAATTCCTCGCGATTGCGGCCATCGCTCTTTTGGCATTCAACCTCAGAACCGCGGTTTCCTCGGTTTCACCGGTGATTAGCTTCATTCAAAAAGAAATCCCGCTACCAATCATCACCATCGGTTTGCTTGGGATTGCCGCTCCACTCTCCTTTGCCCTAGCAACCCAGCTCTCATACCGACCCGCAAGGCGAATCGGTGTTGAGAAGACACTGATGCTCACCATCGCGATGATCATCCTCGGTCACGCTCTCAGGGCTTTCGCCTGGGACTCGACATCACTGTTTGCCGGTAGCCTGCTCGCGCTTTTGGGCATGGGAATTGGAAACGTGCTGCTGCCGGTGCTGGTCAGAAAGTATTTCCCTAACCGCGTTGGTGCGGTCACCAGCTTCTACATCACCCTGACCGCCATCTCAGCAACCCTCGGTTCTTTGGTGGCGGTTCCCGTTGCTGAGGCAGCTGGCTGGCGTTTCTCACTTGGACAGTGGGCTCTGTTCTCAGTCCTCGCCGCCATCCCGCTGATTACGCTGCTAGGCAATTCAACCCCTGAGCCAAAGCCAGAGTTGGACTCAGGTGGTAAGTCGATCTGGAAAGCACCAACCGCGTGGGCAATCGCAGGCATGCAGGCAATGACCTCGGTGTTTGGTTATGTGAGCTTTGCCTGGTTGCCGCTGCTTCTTGTGGAGCACAACTCGGTGAGCGTTGCCGAGGGTGGTCTCTACCTCTCACTCTTTGCCCTAATGGGCTTACCCACCTCGATCTTCGTTCCGATTCTCGCGAACCGTTATCCCGGGTCACAGGTCTGGATCGTGGTGTTCTCGGGGGTAATGGGAGCCGGCGGCATCCTTGGGATGCTCTTTGCTGGGAACTCCTGGCTTTGGTTCTTTGTAATCATGGCGGGCTTCGGGCCCACCATGTTCCCGCTTGCGCTGACACTTTTCAACCTAAGAAGCGAGAAGCGCTCCACAGTCTTGGCCGTGAGTGCCTTTGGCCAAGGACTTAGCTATGGCACTGCCTCGGTCGCAGTCATTGTGGTTGGCGTTCTGAGAGAGCTAACTGGAGGCTGGGAAGCAGCGCTCTGGCTAATGTTCGGGTTTGCCATGTTGGCAATTCCAGTTTCAATTCAGATTGCCAAACGCAAGACGATTGACTCAGAGCTTAGGCACTAACTACTCGCCTATTGAGACTCCAACTGCCGAGCAACGCTCATTGATCGAGGCGGTTAGGGTTGCAACTTTTTCCTGAGCACTGGCAGCGGTTGAAGTTTCACCCAAAGCTGCTCCAAGGTCCGCAATGTCCTGAGCCAGCGTGCTGGATAGCAAACTACGGGCCTGGTCGCCCACCAACTCATCCAAAGTGGCGATCACACCGGAGTCAACCAATCCGGCGTTATAGGCCTCGGTGAGGCCATCAAGGGTGGATGCCATCGCGGTGCAGGCCGCTGCATCCGCGGCGGTCTTGGCAACGTCTTCAACGCTGCAGCCGGTCAGTGAGATGGCAAGAACTGGGGCAATCACGATTGGTAGTAGGCGCATAGTTAGGAAGACTAAATCTGGACTATGAAAATTCCCTGAGTCGTAATGATTCGTAACTACGGGAAGTAAAGGGGGGCTTTATGGTTACACTTCCATGGTTCCCAAAGTTTGAAACTGGAGATTTGATGCGGGTTTATAACGACATCACCGAGGCATTCGGAAACACCCCACTGGTGAGGCTAAACCGCGTCACAGACGGTGGTGCAGCAAACGTTTACGCCAAGCTCGAGTTCTATAACCCTTCTTCTTCGGTCAAAGACCGTCTCGGCATCGCCATGATCAATGAGGCCGAGGCCTCAGGAGAACTAAAGCCAGGTGGCACAATCATCGAGGCCACCAGCGGTAACACTGGCATCGCACTCGCCATGGTTGGTGCCGCACGCGGATACCGAACCATCATCGTGATGCCGGAGTCCATGAGCCTCGAGCGCAAGATTCTGATTCGTGCCTACGGAGCTGAGTTGGTGCTGACCCCAGCCGCAGAGGGTATGAAGGGTTCTGTTGCCAAGGCCGAGGAGCTGGGCAAGGAGATCCCTGGTTCAATCCTGGTTCGTCAGTTTGAGAACCCAGCGGGACCAAAGATTCACCGCGAGACCACCGCCGAGGAGATCTGGCGCGATCTAGATGGCAACATCGATGCCTTTATCGCCGGCTCAGGTACCGGCGGCACCATCACCGGCACGGGTCAGCGCCTGCGAGAACTAAACCCAAACATCAAGATTTTCGCTGTTCAGCCAGCGGCATCTCCGCTACTAACCGGAGGCGAGGCCGCCGGTCACCCACTAGCGGGTATTGGACCGAACTTCATCCCAAACATCCTTGACACCTCCGTTTACGACGAGGTGCTGAGCGCTCCGAACCAGGTTGCGTTTGACTTTGCCCGCAGGGCCGCAGCCGAGGAGGGCATCTTGGCTGGCATTAGCTCTGGTGCAGCACTCTGGGCAGCCAAGGAGATTGCGCACAGGCCAGAGTTCG
>JACCDS010009718.1_pt1 | contig 10757 bp, 10 predicted proteins | sample 7446441 | NCBI WGS metagenome assembly JACCDS01 (sample SAMN15323445, study PRJNA562643) | freshwater metagenome | isolation source: river surface water | place: USA:Blue River Watershed | collected 2017-08-17 | reverse complement strand
TGCAAAATACATGCAAAATGCTTTTGATGAAGGCGTTTTGAGTATCAATCATCGGAGTGCAGAATGTATGGAAATCACGAAAAGTGCGATTCAACTTTTGCATGAAAAACTGAATATTCCCAAAGACTATTCTATTTACTTTGTTTCGTCAGCAACAGAGGCTTGGGAAATTATTGCTCAGTCGCTTACTTCTCAAAAAACAACCCATTTTTATAATGGAGCTTTTGGCGAAAAATGGGCAAATTATAGTAGTAAAATTGTTAAGCATACGGATAGGTTTTCATTTTCATTAACAGAAAATCCGTCCGTAAATTTAGCCTTGAACGCCGAAGTAGAAGTACTTTGCCTGACACAAAATGAAACTTCAAATGGCACACAAATCAAAGATTTTGCTTCGTTCAGAAAAACTTTTTCAGAAAGTATCATTGCAGTTGATGTTACTTCGTCTTTGGGTGGAATAGCGTTAGATTGGGAAAATGGCGATGTTTGGTTTGCGTCTGTTCAGAAGTGTTTGGGTTTGCCTGCTGGCATGGGCATCATGATTTGTTCGCCAAAAGCTTTGGCAAAAGCCGAACAAATTAATGATAGAAAATACTATAATAGCCTTCTGTTCATGCAAGAAAATTTCGCCAAATTTCAAACACATTACACGCCAAATGTACTAAGTATCTATTTGTTGAATAAAGTTTTAAGTGATATTTCTAATATTTCTGTGATTTCAGAAAAAATTAAAAGACAAGCGAAAGATTGGTATGATTTCTTTAATAGTTCTGATAAATTTGGTTTAAATTGTTTAGTGCAAAATATTGAAATACAGTCAGATACTGTGATTGCTGTACAAGGTGACGAACAAGAAATTAAAGCCATTAAAGAGCGAACTAAACGAGCAGGGATTACGTTGGGAAATGGCTACGGTACTTGGAAAAATACAACTTTTAGGATTGCTAATTTCCCAGCTATAGAACCGTTTGAAATAAGTAAACTCAAAGAAATTTTACAATCATCGCAATGGAATTAAATTTCAAAGAAATCATTTCGGTTTCACTCATTCTTTTTTCAGTCATTGATATTTTAGGCTCAATTCCTGTCATTATTGATATTCGTAGAAAAACAGGCGACATTCACGCCGAGCAAGCAACCTTGGTTTCAGGTGGAATCATGATTGGGTTTTTATATGTTGGAAAATCCATTCTTAACCTTTTTGGCGTTGATATTAACTCATTTGCGATTGCTGGGGCTTTAATTATTTTCTTGATTGGACTAGAAATGACGCTCGGTAGAAATATCTTTAAATCAGAAGAAACTGCGGGTGGAGCCAAAGCCGCTTCAATTGTACCATTGGCTTTTCCTGTAATTGCTGGTGCAGGAACGATGACTACAATACTTTCTTTGAAATCTCAGTTTGATGAAATCAATATTTTAGTTGGAATTTTACTGAATCTAGTATTTATCTATACCGTTTTGCGAGCTTCGCAATGGATAGAAAACCGTTTGGGACAAGTAGGTGCAAACGTTCTGAGAAAAGTTTTTGGCGTAATTTTACTAGCAATTGCTATTAAAATTATTAAATCAAGAATTGGATAATTGTTTTAGTGAGAATTTAAAGAATATATTGACATTGGCAAAGAAACCAAAATTTTATGTAGTCTGGAAAGGACGAAAAACAGGCGTTTTTGAAACTTGGGCAGAAGCTGAGGAACAAGTAAAAGGTTTTGAGACGGCTCAATATAAATCTTTTGAAAGTAGAAAAGAAGCTGACGATGCTTTCAAAGGTAATTACTGGCAATCGGTTCAGAAAACACAAAACGGTGCTACAGGCAAATCAAGTAAATCTGCTGCTTTAGTTGGAAAACCTTTACAAGAAAGTATTTCAGTTGATGCTGCTTGTGCTGGAAATCCAGGGAAATTAGAGTATCAAGGTGTGGAAACAAGTACTAAAAGAGTACTTTTTGCAATGGGCCCATTTCCTGAAGGAACAGTAAATATTGGTGAATTTTTGGCGATTGTTCATGGTTTAGCTTTTTTGCAGAAACATAATTCAAATTTGCCGATTTATTCAGATTCAAAAACGGCAATTAGCTGGATAAAAAATAAGGCTGTGAAAACGAAGCTTGAACGAAATGCTAAAAATGAAGAGCTTTTTCAATTAGTAGATAGAGGAATACTTTGGTTGCAGAATAATAAATACTCCAATAAAATCCTGAAATGGGAAACCGAATTTTGGGGTGAAAATCCTGCTGATTATGGTAGAAAATAGATTCTAAGGTTTTTTCAATAGGATTGGACTTAAACCCAATCCTATTGAAAAATTATATTTAGGCTAAATCTGATGCACGATAGGCTTCAATCAATTTCATTTCACCTTCTTTGCCTCCGATAGAATTTCCATGTTCCATTCCCAAAATAAATTCGCCTCTATTGGTCGCTTTGGCTTTTTCATGAATATGTTTGAATAAGAATTTATAATTTATCTCACCCGTTGTTGGTTCTTTTCTGCCCGGTTCATCGCCAATTTGGAAGTACGCAATTTCATCCCAAACCCAATCCATGTGTTGTGTCATACGTCCTTCGTTACGTTGCATGTGCCACATATCGAATAAGATTTTGCACGACGGGCTATTCACCGCTTTACAAATCAAATAAGATTGATCTGAATGGCGTAAAAACAAGTCAGCATTATCCGAAAGCGGTTCCATGACCATTACTAAGCCATGTGGTTCAAAAATTTCAGCACCTCTTCTAAAAGCATCAATCACATTGGCAGTTTGTACACCAATCGGAAGATTTCTTTCGAAGTAACCCGGTACAATCGTCATATATTTGGCATTGCAACGTTTGGCCACTTCTACTGCTTTTTTACAAGTATTTACGAATAAATCTTTAAATTCTTGTTTACCCGTTGCCAAAGAAACTTTCCAATTATCGCCACCATCTATCACAAAAACTCCCATTTGCATATCAAGTTTTGCCATAGTTTCGCCAATTTTTGTCTGTAATTCTGGACTTCTGCCCATCATACCATTATCTTCCAAAGCACGAAAACCCATTTCGTGCATGAATTTCAATTGGTCGATTTCATCTTTCCCCGCTGAGTTTTGGAACATACCAAAATGCGGAGCATATTTTAATTTGAAGGCAGGTTGAGCGACGTTAGACTTAATGTTTTCTGCCGAAGATACAAATGAGGGTAAAGTAGCCAAGCCAGTACCAGCAATAATGTTTTTGGTGAAATCTCTTCTTTTCATAATTTGGAATAATAAATTGGATTTTTGAAGTACTGTGGGCAAATATAAACGAAGCAATCAGAAAGTATGTATGGCTTTATGATAAATAACTTATTCAAAATTCCACCAAACCTTTTGAGGATAAATGCTATCTAAAACTACGGGTTCACCAATTATGGGTGTAGTCAGTTTGATGTCTGATTTTGCTAAACTTTTTGCTAGGCGATTAATCGGTTCATTCCAAGGATGATAGCCCAGTACAAACTTTGCCCAGTGTACAGGCATTAATACTTTAGTATTTAGTTCTTCGGCTACTTTGGCTGTTTCTTCGGGCGTTGTATGAATAAGTGGCCAGTCTTTTCCGTACTGTCCGTTTTCTAATAAAGCAATATCAAACGGGCCAAATTTTTCACCAATGGTTTTAAAGTGATGATCATAGCCTGAATCTCCACCAATAAAAATGTGATAACCATCGATATTCAAAACAAATGATGACCAGAGTGTTTTACCCCGTTTCAAACCTCTACCTGAAAAATGTCTTGCAGGCGTTGCTATAATTGATAAACTTGCAGTGACTTGCTTACTTTCCCACCAATCAAATTCTACAATATTTTCTGGTTTTACCCCCCAATGTTCAAGATGTGCGCCAACGCCCAAAGGAGTATAAAACTTCTTGACCTTAGGAATAAGTTTACAGATTGTTGGATAGTCGAGGTGGTCGTAATGATCATGCGACAGTATCAACATATCAATTACTGGAAAATCTTCAGTGTTGTAAACATCGGTTCCATCAAATGATTTTCCAAAAAAAGAAACTGGCGAGGCAGCGCCACTAAAAACTGGATCAACTAAAATGTTTATACTTTTTGATTTAATCAGGTAGGAAGAATGACCAAACCAAACGATTGTGGGCGTTTCAGCAATTAATTTTTTTAAATCTGTTTTGATAGAAGGTAAAGCTTGCTGCGGTTCTACTGTTCTTGGTTTGTTCAAAAAATCTTTAAACAAACCCCAGTAAGAGGCATCTTCTGGCATCACTTCAGTAATTGAAAGATTTTGAAATGAGCCATTTTGGTAATGAGGAGATTTTTCTACTCGGAGAAGGCGCTCGCCAGAAGGGTCTTGCCCGAATACTTTCTGTTGCATGAAAGCATAGATGCCAATCGTAAGGAAGGCAATAATAAGAATAACAGTTAGCATGATTTTGCGTAAGGATTTAATGCTCAATTTCTTGTGAGTTTTGTAATTAAACAGTCATTCTGCTAACACCTATTCTTGCTGATTTTGTTCATTTTTTGAGGCAATCATCAGCCCGAACATCATAATTAAAGCGGTAAGTACAATTATCTGAATAATTAAAGATTTGTTTACAAGCGGGATACGTTGGTCTGGTTCGATAGCCAAAAATAGTAAAATCGTAATTAAACCTCTTGGCGATACAAAAAGTAGAGGATTTAGTGTTACTTTAGATAGTTTCAATTGAACAGCACGAACTAAGTAAATTACGAACACAATTCCGACTGCCCAGCTAAGTGTATCAGTGTTAAGGATTTCACTCGATTCAATCAAGTAGCCAAACAGTAAGAAAAATAAGGCACGAATCAAGAAAGTAGCTTCTGCTACGAGCTCGTTGAATTTATGGATTTCTATTTCTAGTTGCTCAGGTTTTAATACTTGAATCCATTCGAATTGTTTTAGTTTATCAAGATTGCCTAAAAAAAGCCCCAACAACAAAATAAAAATCAAACTAGGTAAATGATATACTTTTGCAATGGCATAAATCAAAATTACTAAAAGGATGATTGGTCCGAACTTGATAGGGTGTTCTATCTTACTTAGTAAATACGATAATGTAGCGGTGGATATAAACGAAATAATGGTAACGATGATGATTTCTAAACCAAACGAAGTAAATGATTGAAAGCTAATCGTTGAGTTCAGAGCAACAAAATTGAAAAAAAGAACGCCGATAATATCTGATAAGCTACTTTCATAAATGATAAATTCCTTGTCTTGTGATGGTAAATTTTTTACACTCGGAATAGCAATTGCGCTACTCACTACACAAAGTGGAATTACATTCAAAAGGTTGTTTTTAAATGAAGAGACACCCAAATACTGGAAAATTCCTGCTAAGAAAAAAGCAAGAATCAAAATGGGAAAAAAACCAACAAAGAAAGATTTTTTGATAATTGGGATTTTCGAACGATCAAGCTCTAGCTCTAATGCACCTTCTAATACAATCAATATCAAGCCGATAGTTCCTAAGACGGGTAATATTGGACTAAGGTTTGGTACAGGTATTTTTGCAAAAGTAGTGGCTTGTTTTACAAGCCAGCCCACAACCAAAAGTAAAATTACGGTCGGAACTTTTGTACGTGATGCCGTTAAATCAAATGCGTAAGCTATCAGTAGTAACGAACAAATAACAATGATGATAGAAGTTGTCATCTATAAATATAATTGGCTAAAATTTTACAAAACCAGATCTTTCCTATTAGCAGTGGTTTTATGTTGGTTTTTGAAAGAGTAAGGTATTACTTTTAAATTAAATTTGTTACACTAAGTCAATTTTTTATGGATACTTCAAACTTATCACCGCCAAATCCACAGGTAATTTTATTTGATGGCGTTTGTAATTTTTGTAATACTTCAATCAATTTTGTGATTGATCACGACCCGAAGAAACAATTCAAGTTTGCTTCCTTGCAGTCGGAGTTCGGTCAAGAAATTTTACATAAATATGATAGAAGTACTTCAGATTTTGATTCGGTTATCTTGTTGAAAAATAATCAATTATATACCAAGTCAGCAGCAGCTTTAGAAATTGCCAAAGAGTTATCAGGTTTTTGGAAATATTTGTCATTCTTTGGGATTTTACCCAAATCTATCCTTGATTTTTCTTATGATTTAGTGGCTAAAAATCGATATAAAATTTTCGGTAAAACAGAGGTTTGTAGAATGCCAAGCCCTGAATTAAAAGAAAGATTTCTCTGAACGAATAGTAAATAGTTGATTTGAATAGTTAATTTTGCGGAATTTAACGCCATAGAAATTCTATGAGCTGTTCACATATCATACTCACATTCATTTAATTATTCAAATGAAAGCATACGTTTTCCCGGGTCAGGGCTCTCAATTTAAGGGCATGGGTAAAGACCTTTACGATAATTCAGCCTCAGCAAAGGCATTATTTGAGCAAGCAAACGAAATTTTAGGTTTTCGTATCACAGATATTATGTTTGAAGGAACAGATGAAGAACTCAAACAAACCAAAGTAACCCAGCCTGCTATTTTCTTGCATTCTGTTATTTTGGCAAAAGAAGCTACAGATTTCAATCCTGAAATGGTGGCCGGACATTCACTCGGAGAGTTCTCAGCTTTGGTAGCAGTAGGTGCTTTGAGTTTTGAAGATGGATTGAGATTGGTTTCTGCAAGAGCTTTGGCAATGCAAAAAGCTTGCGAAAACAACCCTTCAACAATGGCAGCAGTATTAAACTTATCAGATGAAGTAATTGAAGAAATTTGTGCCTCTATTTCGGATGAAGTAGTAGTAGCCGCAAATTATAACTGCCCTGGGCAGGTAGTAATTTCTGGTTCAAACGAAGGTGTAGCAAAAGCTGGAGAAAAATTAAAAGAAGCAGGAGCAAAAAGAGTATTACCATTACCTGTAGGCGGAGCTTTTCACTCACCTCTAATGGAGTCGGCTCGTGAGGAGTTGGCTGCAGCGATTGAATCTACTCATTTTGAACAACCTTCTTGTCCGATTTATCAAAACGTAAATGCACAGCCTTCAACAGATGTTGAAACAATCAAAGCAAACTTGATTTCACAATTGACAGGGGCAGTTCGCTGGACACAGTCTGTTCGTAATATGGTAGAAGATGGTGCTAGTATTTTTGTAGAATGTGGCCCAGGAAAAGTATTACAAGGCTTAGTGAAAAAGATAGCACCAAGTGTTGAAACAAGTAGTGTAGTATAATTAAAGATTAATAATGACTAAAATTTGGATACTTTTTTTAAGTTAATAAACAAGCATTCAATTACTTAGTGTGTTGGATAATTAATTTTTGAAAAAAGAGCTTGACAAAACCAAATTATACCACTAATTTTGCACCACAATTCAATTGCGATTGACCGATGGTGTAATGGTAACACTACAGTTTTTGGTTCTGTCATTCATGGTTCGAATCCATGTCGGTTAACAAAATGATAGTTGAAACATTTGTTTCAACTATCATTTAATTAACAAGTCAACTCACAAAAGAATTATATTGACCGATGGTGTAATGGTAACACTACAGTTTTTGGTTCTGTCATTCATGGTTCGAATCCATGTCGGTTAACAGAAAGCCTTCAGACTTTATAGTTTGAAGGCTTTTATGTTAATATCATGTTAGGTAATTAAAAATGTATGATTTTGATAAATTTGAGATAGAAAAAGCAGACATTAAATCAAAAAAGTACCGTTTGATAAATTTATGTACAATTAAACGTACAGAATTGGGGTTTATCAAAAGAAACAGTCATTTTTATATTAATTTTAGTTTTTGATTATTTAACTATATCCTTAAAATTTATTAAGCAATTGACACTAATCAAATCAATATCGGGCATCAGAGGAACTATAGGTGGAAAAGCAGGAGAAGCCTTGACACCTTTAGACGTTGTTAAATTTACAGCAGCTTTTGGAACATGGTTGAAACGAAAAAAACCTGAAGCACTAAAAATTGTAGTTGGGCGTGACGCTCGGCTCTCTGGCGACATGGTTTCTAAGTTGGTAACTGGTACTTTACAAAGTTTAGGGTTGACTGTACTTGATTTAGGACTTTCTACAACACCAACCGTTGAAATGGCTGTACCTGCCGAAAATGCAGCTGGTGGAATTATTCTTACGGCAAGTCATAATCCAATTCAATGGAATGCACTCAAATTATTGAATGCTTCAGGGGAGTTTATTTCTGGAAACGATGGGGAAGAAATGCTTCAAATCGCTGAAAATGAAGATTTTGATTTTGTAGATGTCAAGAAATTGGGTACTTATGCCCAAGACAATACTTGGCTTCAAAAGCATATTGATTTGATTTTAGCTTTACCATTAGTTGATGTTGAAGCAATTAGAAATAAAGATTTTAAAGTAATTGTTGATGCAGTAAACTCTTCTGGAGGTATCGCTGTACCAATGTTATTAGAAGCACTAGGTGTTACACAAATAACAAAATTACATTGTGAGCCAACAGGATATTTTGCTCATAATCCTGAGCCATTGCCAGAAAATTTAACAGATATAACCAACGCAATGGAAAAAGGTAAATTCGACTTAGGAATCGTTGTTGACCCTGATGTTGATAGACTTTGTTTTATGTGTGAAGATGGTTCACCATTTGGTGAAGAATATACTTTAGTAGCTGTTGCCGATTATATTTTACAAAATAATAAAGGTAATTCAGTCTCTAATCTTTCTTCTACTCGTGCTTTGCGTGATGTTACTGAGAAAGCTGGAGGTAAATATTATGCTTCTGCAGTAGGTGAAGTAAATGTTGTTACCTTGATGAAATCGTCAAAAGCGGTAATTGGTGGCGAAGGCAACGGGGGAATTATTTATCCAGAATTGCATTACGGTCGTGACGCTTTGGTTGGAATAGCGTTGTTTTTAACACATTTAGCAAAAGCAGGAAAACGAATTTCCGTACTCAGAAAAGGTTATCCAGAATATTATATTTCTAAAAATAAGATTGAATTAACGCCAGAAATTGATGTTGATGGAGTATTAGAAGCGATTAAAAAGAAATACTCTAAGAACCCAATTAACGATATTGATGGAGTGAAAATTGAGTTTGATAAAGAATGGGTTCACCTCAGAAAATCAAATACAGAGCCAATTATTAGAATTTACTCAGAATCAGATTCAATCACTAAAGCAGCCAATTTAGCTAAGAAATTGATAAGTGATATTAAAGAAGTAGTGGCTTCAAGATAAAACTCTAGAGAATAATTCCATGTTTTGAAAATGTCAGGCTTTGGTCTGACATTTTTAGTTTTTAAAAATACCCATTAGTTATAGAGAAATGATAGACTTTTAAATTACTGTTTATCATTTAAACACTTCGTTAACCTCCAAGATGATACAAATGAATAGAATCTATTTAGATAATGCAGCAACAACTCCGATGGATAGAGCTGTTATCGATGCAATGTTACCCATGATGGAATCCAGTTTTGGAAATCCATCATCTATCCATACTCATGGTCGTGAAGTGCGTAACACGATTGAACGTGCTAGAAAATCAATCGCTGGCTTATTAAATACTTCGCCTGCTGAAATTTTCTTTACTTCTGGTGGAACAGAAGCTGATAATACAGCCATCGTTCGTTCTATCGAAGACTTTGGTATTACTCATGCCATTACCTCTCGTTTAGAACATCATGCTGTTTTGCATACATTGGAGTATTTGGCTAAAAAAGGAAAAATCAAATTAAGTTATGTTGAACTTGATGATAAAGGTCACATTGATTTAACACATTTAGATGAATTACTGCGTGATAATCCAAGAACGTTGGTGTCGTTAATGCACGGAAATAACGAAATTGGTAATTTATTAGATTTGAACATCGTCGGACAATTGTGTGAAGATTATGGTGCAATTTTTCATTCGGATACTGTGCAAACGATGGCACATTATCGCCATGATTTGCAACAATTGAAGATAGATTTCTTAGTGGGTGCAGCACATAAATTTCATGGGCCAAAAGGTATTGGATTTTTGTATATCAATGCAAAAAGTAAAATTACGCCTTTTATTCATGGAGGTTCACAAGAGAGAAATATGCGTGGCGGTACTGAAAATGTGTATGGAATCGTAGGTTTAGCCAAAGCCTTAGAAATTGCCTATTCAGGAATGGACGAGCATAGAAAGCACGTTGAAGCATTGAAATCAAGAATGATTCATAGACTAAGTACTGAATTAGATGGCATCGAATTCAATGGAGATTCTGCTAATTTAGAAAGAAGCCTTTATACAGTGCTAAATGTAAGTTTTCCTCCTTCGGAAGAAGCAGATATGTTTTTATTTAATTTAGACATTAACAAAATTTCAGCATCGGGTGGAAGTGCTTGTACAAGTGGTTCTGATATTGGCTCACACGTGTTAACAGCCTTGAATGTTTCACCTGAAAGACCTTCTGTGAGATTTTCGTTTTCGAAATATAATACCGTAGAAGAGATTGATTATGTAGTGGACAAACTGGTAAGTATTCTGAAAGTAACAGCTTAGTAAGCTGAATTATCTATTTAGAATTTAATACAAAAGGCTCAGAGATTCTCTGAGCCTTTTGTATATTTGTTTAATTGCCAATTGTAAAATGGCTTTAAGTCGTCAGCTTTCGGTCGTCATTCTTCAGTGATAGTTTTTGGGATTTAACTTTTAGAAACAGGTATCAGAGAGTATTTAGTGGTTTTTTCCATAATTTAAAAGGTTTATTCTATCAAGTTTAATAATATATAGCATTATCAATTCATCAATATTTTAATCC
>JACCDS010760146.1_pt1 | contig 10758 bp, 10 predicted proteins | sample 7446441 | NCBI WGS metagenome assembly JACCDS01 (sample SAMN15323445, study PRJNA562643) | freshwater metagenome | isolation source: river surface water | place: USA:Blue River Watershed | collected 2017-08-17 | reverse complement strand
TATTTGTTCAATAAACCAAAAACAATGTCTAAAAAAGGACTTAAAAGACAACAATTAAAAGAAAATTTATTCAACAAAAGGCGTTTAATTATTTTAAACGAAGATACTTTTGAGGAAACATTTTCTTTAAAATTGACGTTGATGAATGTTTTTGTGGTAGTGAGTTTGAGCGCCATATTCATCATTTTTGTGACTACCTTTATTATCGCTTTTACTCCATTACGCGAATTTATTCCGGGGTATTCGTCTTCCAAATTAAAACGCGATGCCACGGAATTAGCTTTAAAATCAGATTCGTTGACTCAGGCTTTAGAATACAATGAAGCCTATATCCAGTCTTTAAAAAAAGTATTGACAGGCGAATTGGAATTTGCCAAATTCAACAAAGATTCTATTCTTTCTTCGATTGAGAAAGAACCAGTAGAAGGTAATTTATCGGCTTCAAAAGAAGAATTAGAATTAAGAAAACAAGTAGCCAAAGAAGAGCAACAATCACACCCAAAGAACAAATAAAACCAACACAATGTCCATAAAATCTATTGCGGCTCGATTATTTGCACTTCAAGTGGTTAAAAAAACACAAGCTTGGGCGACTCGTCCTGTGGCAACTCAGAATAAAGTTTTCCAAGAATTAATTCGTCAGGCGAAAAACACCCAATTTGGATTGGATCACCATTTTGACAAAATACAAACTCCAGTTGATTTTGCTCAACATGTTCCTGTTCGTGATTACGAAGGGTTGAAACACTATGTGGATAGAGTAGTAAAAGGAGAGGAGAACGTACTTTGGAAAGGCAAGCCGCTTTATTTTGCCAAAACTTCAGGAACGACTTCGGGGGCTAAATACATTCCTTTGACCGCAGCATCGATGCCGTATCATATCGAAGCGGCTCGAAATGCCATTTTGCATTATATTCACGAAACAGGCAACGCTGATTTTGTAGATGGTAAAATGATTTTCCTTCAAGGAAGCCCAATTTTAGAAGAAAAAAACGGTATAAAATTAGGGCGATTGTCCGGAATTGTGGCGCATTTTGTTCCGAAATATTTACAAAAAAACCGTATGCCTTCTTGGGAAACCAATTGCATTGAAGATTGGGAAACCAAAGTCAACGCCATTGTTGAGGAAACCTTCAACGAAAACATGTCGGTCATTTCAGGAATTCCGTCTTGGGTTCAAATGTATTTTGAAAAACTACAGCAAAAAGGAGGGAGGTCTGTGGGCGAAATTTTTAAAAACTTCAATTTGTTTATTTACGGCGGTGTGAACTATGAACCCTATCGTGCTAAATTTGAAAATTTAATTGGGAGAAAAGTAGACAGTATTGAGCTTTTTCCGGCTTCGGAAGGCTTTTTTGCTTACCAAGATTCACAAAATGAAAAAGGAATGTTGCTGTTGTTGAATTCAGGAATTTTCTACGAATTCATTAAAAGTGATGAATTTTTAAATGATTCCAAAGGTTCGGGACCACGTCGTTACACCATAGGTGAAGTGGAGCTAGGGGTGAATTATGTCTTAATTATTTCCACCAATGCAGGACTTTGGGGTTACAATATTGGCGATACCGTTCAATTTACGAGTTTAAAACCCTACCGAGTGATTGTTTCGGGACGAATCAAGCATTATATTTCAGCTTTTGGTGAACACGTGATTGGCAAAGAAGTAGAAAGCGCTTTGCAAGAAGCCGTGGAAGGAACTACAATTCGCGTCAATGAATTTACAGTAGCGCCACAAATCAACCCAGCGGAAGGATTGCCGTACCACGAATGGTTGATTGAATTTGATTCTGAAGCCTCGGGAGAACCGGATAATTTTGAAGCATTTGCATTAAAAATAGACGATGCGATGCGCAAGCAAAATGTATATTATGACGACCTGATTGTGGGTAACGTATTGCGTCCATTGGTAATTACCAAAGTCCCTAAAAACGGCTTTCAAGACTATATGAAATCCATAGGAAAATTGGGTGGTCAAAACAAAATCCCACGCCTCTCTAACGACAGAAAAATAGCGGATGTGTTAAACACAAAATAAATCCACTATCTTTGCAGGTTAAATAAAATAGAAAAAGTATGGATACTAAAAACATTTCGCGCTCACGAGCGCAAGAGTCGTCAGCAGCTATTGAACGACTGTACATTACCATGAGGCACTTATTTAACCGCGGTTTTTACAAGCCGATGGGAGTTTCTGGAGACACTTTACGCGAAGCTTTATTAGCTTTACGACCAGAAATTTATGGAAACATTGCCAATGAAAAAGTAGAATTAAACGGACTTTTGTACGTTATTGAACGACTTCCTATCGGAATTGAAGAATGCCGATTTATCAATTTAACTTCAGACGAAGGCTATTCAAAATCTCATTTTAAAGCAATTGTTCCTCCCAAAAGACGCCGCAATTGCTACCGAATTGACGAGGAGCAAATGAACGTTGTGATCACTAGAGGGCGTTCGGATATTTACGATATCTTGACCCACTTGACTTTCATTTTCATTGAATCACATAAGATTAAAAACCGAGTGTTATTAGACGAAGGTGGCGAAGTGTCACACGATTGGAAAAAATTAGAAATTGCCGTTAAGCAAAACAAAAAATTAACTCAGATAGAGAAAGAGAAAGCAATTTCTCATACCGCCAATATTTTAGGTAGAACCTTTGAGGAAATATTAGATATTTATGATGCTTTTGGTTCAGCGACAACGCCAGATCGATTTTTACACGTAATCTATTGGTTAGGAAAATTAGCCATCGAAGAAATTGTAGAAAATAACAAACGAACAATTACTTTCAGCCCAGTTTTGAGAGAACGTTTGGGTCACCACATTCACGGTGAGATTTGGGCGACCAACATCAAAGAAGTTTTAAAAGAAAATAATTTATTAGACCGACCAATCCATGTGATTAGTGCTAATATGCACTCGGTGATGAACTCTATTTTTGCAGTTCCGGCTTTGAAAACCAAATTTAAAAATCAATCCGATTTCTTTATTTACGAAGAGTTGAGTAAGTCAGGAGCGAATGAGGTGCGCAATGTAGTAGAGGCGGTAGCTTTGAAACAAGGAATGATTTCTTTGCCAGATACTTCAGGAACGAATATTGACGTTCAGATTTTTGACACAGCCAAAATTGATTGGAGCAAAACGTCATTTCCTAAAGCGAATTTAGGAGCTGAAAAACCGGTAATTATTGTAATGGATTATGCTTTTGGAGAGCAAGCCTATGAAACCATTGATGAGTTGTTTAAACCCTACAAAAAAGAAACTTTCTTAAATGCTCAGTCGATTTCCATTATGGGAAAAGCGGGAATTTTAGAAGGAGGCAAAGGAGACATTATGATTCCGAATGCGCATATTAACGAAGGAACGGCTGATAATTACTTTTTCGAAAATGAATTAACTGCCGAAATGTTTAAAGGCAATGATATTGCTGTATTTGATGGACCAATGGTAACTGTTTTAGGAACCTCATTACAAAACAGAGATTTATTGCAATTTTTCCACGAATCAACTTGGAGAGCTATCGGATTAGAAATGGAGGGTGCTTATTATCAAAAAGCCATTCAATCGGCTTCTAGAATTAGAAAAAGTGTACCAAAAGATATCAAAGTGCGCTATGCGTATTACGCTTCTGATAACCCTTTGGAAACAGGAAGCACATTAGCCTCTGGAGGATTGGGAACAACAGGAGTAAAACCAACCTATTTGATTACCATCAAAATTTTGGAACAAATTTTTAATGTAAAATAAGTCAATATCAATTTACTATGAAACGAATACTTATAACAGGAGCAGCAGGATTTCTAGGGTCGCATCTTTGTGACCGATTCATCAAAGAAGGCTATTTTGTTATAGGGATGGACAATTTGATTACGGGCGATTTGAAAAATATCGAGCATTTATTCAAGCTCGAAAACTTCGAATTTTACCACCATGACATTACCAAATTTGTTCATGTTCCAGGAAAGTTAGATTATATTTTACATTTTGCATCACCAGCAAGCCCTATTGATTATTTAAAAATTCCAATTCAAACCTTGAAAGTAGGTTCGTTAGGGACTCACAATTTATTGGGATTGGCACGAGTGAAAAAAGCGCGAATTTTAATTGCTTCGACTTCTGAAGTCTATGGCGATCCATTAGTACATCCACAAACCGAAGAATACTATGGCAACGTAAATACAATAGGTCCAAGAGGCGTGTATGACGAAGCCAAACGTTTCCAAGAATCGATTACGATGGCGTACCATACGTTTCATGGTGTAGAAACTCGAATTGTTCGAATTTTCAACACCTACGGACCAAGAATGCGCCTCAATGACGGACGCGTAATCCCAGCTTTTATTGGGCAAGCCATTCGCGGTGAGGATTTAACTATTTTTGGCGACGGGATGCAAACGCGTTCGTTTTGTTATGTAGACGATCAGGTGGAAGGAATTTTCAGGTTGCTACATTCGGATTATGTGTATCCAGTGAATATTGGAAATCCAGACGAAATTACCATCAAGGATTTTGCCGAAGAAATCATCAAATTAACCGGAACAAATCAAAAAGTGGTGTACCATCCGTTACCCATAAATGACCCTTTACAACGCCAACCGGATATTACTAAAGCCAAAAAATTATTGGGTTGGGAAGCCAAAGTAGGCCGTGCCGAAGGAATGAAAATCACTTACGAGTATTTTAAATCCCTCTCTCCAGAAGAACTTTCGAAAGAGGAACACAAAGATTTTTCGAATTATATTAAATAACTATTGTATTGGCTTTTGAACGAAAATAATTTTTAATAATTAATTATAATTTCCATTCAAAAGCCATTATTTTTGCACCACAACTAATACAACAACAACATGACTATTTTACTATTGGGTTCTGGCGGAAGAGAGCATGCTTTTGCATGGAAAATGATTCAAAGTCCGCTTTGCGATACCCTTTTTGTGGCTCCAGGAAACGCGGGAACCGCAGCAATAGCGAATAATATAAACATCAACCCAACCGACTTCCCTGCTATTAAAGACTTTGTCTTGAAAGAAAAAGTAGAAATGGTGGTGGTAGGACCCGAAGACCCATTGGTAAAAGGAATTTACGATTTCTTTTTAAACGACACCGACATAAAACACATTCCAGTAATTGGACCCTCTACGGTTGGTGCGCAATTAGAAGGAAGTAAAGAATTTGCCAAAGAATTCTTATTCAGACATAACATTCCAACCGCTGCTTATGACAGTTTTACTGCTGAAACTGTAGAACAAGGATGTCAATTTTTAGAAACACTACAACCGCCGTATGTATTGAAAGCAGACGGATTGGCTGCCGGAAAAGGCGTATTGATTATTCAAGACTTGGCCGAAGCCAAAGAAGAATTACGCAACATGTTGGTACACCAAAAATTTGGAACCGCAAGTGCTAAAGTGGTGATTGAAGAATTTTTGGACGGAATCGAATTGAGTTGTTTCGTTTTAACTGACGGAAAGAGCTATAAAATTTTACCTACAGCCAAAGATTACAAACGCATTGGCGAAGGCGATACTGGCCTAAATACAGGCGGTATGGGAGCCGTTTCCCCAGTTCCTTATGTTGACGCTGTTTTGATGGAAAAAATCGAAACACGCATCGTAAAACCAACGATTGAAGGTTTTCAAAAAGACGGAATTCCGTACAAAGGATTTGTGTTTATCGGATTAATCAATGTGAAAGGCGAACCTATCGTGATTGAATACAATGTGCGAATGGGTGATCCAGAAACTGAAGTGGTAATACCAAGATTAAAAACGGATTTAGTGGAGTTGTTTTTGGCAGTAGCCAATGAAAAACTAGATCAAATCGCTTTGGAAATAGACGAAAGAAGTGCCACAACCATTATGGTAGTTTCGGGCGGTTATCCAGAAGAATTTGAAAAAGGAAAAGTAATTTCAGGATTAGAAAACATAACTGATTCAATTGTTTTTCACGCTGGAACCAAATTAGAAAACAATCAAGTGTTGTCTAACGGAGGACGTGTATTGACAGTTACTTCGTATGGTGATAACTTTGAAGAGGCCATAAAAAAATCTTACCAAAACATCGCTAAGCTTAATTTTGATAAGATGTATTTTAGAAGAGATATTGGAAACGACTTAAAGTAGTTTCCAATATTTTTTGATTTCTTTATTATTTCAAGAAAGAGTGTGCAGTAGTATCTTGATTCTCTGTACCTGCTGCATCAAAAATTTGCAATTGTTTGATCCAATATACAATAGCAGACGCACAAACAATCATGAAGATCCAGTTGATTGTGTTAGCTCCAAACCAAGTAGATAGTTCTAAAGATCTTAAAAAATCTAAAGGTTTAAATAATACATCTACAAATAAAAATTGAATTCCTTCGAAAAATGATTTCATAATGATATAAAATTATATTGTTATTTAGCGTTTGAGTAAGTATTTAAAAAAGAAACCGGTTGATATAAAACGAATCTTTTTTGAACTTGTTTTAAACAAGTAGTATATTTACAGACACAAAAGTATAAAATATCCTTATGATTGCAAGTGTTTTTAAAAAATCTACACCATTAAATTACGCTTTAGTCGTATTTTTAGTGTTGTTTTTCTTTTTTATCTACCAATTTCAAGATTTATCTTGGATTTCTTCGGTTGTTGGATTGTTAAAAAAGGGACTTACATTCATTGTTGTGTTGGCGTCAATTTTTTTGACTAGTTTTATTGGAAAACGCAACGGATTGACTAAAGACAGCGGTTATACGGCTGTTTTTTATTTATTATTCTCCCTGTTTTTCCCAAGTATTTTCAATAACTTAAATATTCTTCTAGCTAATTTTTTTATTCTATTGGCCTTACGCCGTTTGATTTCGTTACAGTCGATGAAAGCGTCCAAAGAAAAAATATTTGATGCTTCGTTGTGGATTTTTGTAGCTTCATTATTTCATTTTTGGTGTATTTTGTTCCTGATTTTAGTATTTATCTCCATCATTTTTCATGTTTCAAGAGATTACACCAATTGGGTTTTACCCTTTATTGCCTTTATTGCAGTAGCGATTTTTTTTACGTTTTTCACATCCTTTTTCGGAATTAATACGATAGAGTATTTGCAAAAAAGTACCCAAATCAATTTAGCAATAGATTATTTTACCAATCCTACTCAAAACCTTGCCTTTTCAATTTATGTTTCGGTGGCGTTGTTTTTCGTTTTTTCGATGTTCATCACCTTGTCACATCGTTTATCGATGACGCAAACGTCATACAAAAAAATTGTGGCCTCCTTTTTTATTGGAGTTTTGGTTTTTGTGCTTTCAGCAAATAAAAGCAGCGATTTTTTATTGTTAACTACGGCACCGTTGGCTATTTTGGCTAGCGCACATATCGAGTATTCGCAAACTAAATTCAAACAAGAAATCGTGTTTTTAGCAGTGATGTTGTCTAGTTTGTTTTTGTTTGTGAGCCAATTATAATTTTTGTCCGTAAGCCAAATCTCCCGCATCACCTAATCCTGGAACGATATAACTGTGTTCGTTGAGATGTTCATCGATTGAGGCTATCCAAAGATGGCAAGTGTCCGGTAATTCAGCTTCCAAATGTGCAATTCCTTCAGGAGCAGCAATGACCCCCGCGATATGAATTTCAGCAGGAGTACCTCTTTCCATAAGACGATTGTAAACCGCTACAATAGATTGACCTGTGGCTAACATGGGGTCTACTATCACTACGGTTTTGTTGTTAATATCAGCAACAGCTTGGTACTGTACTATAATTTCGAAAAAATCATCGTTGTTGGGGTGGTGTCGATAGGCTGAAATAAATCCGTTTTCTGCGGTATCAAAATAGTTGAGAAATCCATTATGTAGCGTTAAACCCGCCCGAAGAATAGAACAAATTACCAATGGATTTTTAATGTAATGTGTCGGTTTAGTTCCCAGTGGTGTTGTAATAGCTACGTTTTGGTACTCTAAATTTTTACTCAATTCATACGCCATAATTTCGCCAATGCGTTCCATGTTTTTTCTAAAACGTAGGCTATCGTTGTGAATGTTAACATTGCGAATTTGACCTAAAAAATGATTCAGAATACTATTGTTTTCAGAGAGATGATGAATTTGCATGATTTGAATATTGTGTATATTGGTAAAACTTTAGTTGTTTTTCCACACTATAAATGTATAAAAAAGTATCTTTGTCTTTTAATTTATTAAGATATGTTTTCAAAATTAGCCTATTCAGTATTCGAAAAAAGCATCCAAGATTATCATCAATTTGATAACGTGGACCAACCTATTAACAATCCTTTTCCAAAAGATCAATTCGAACATTTATTGTATCTAAAAAATTGGATTGACACAGTACAATGGCATTTTGAAGACATTATTCGCGACCCGAATATTGACCCAGTTGCAGCTTTGACTTTGAAAAGAAGAATTGATGCTTCCAATCAAGAACGCACGGATATGGTAGAATACATTGACAGCTATTTTTTACAAAAATACAGCCACGTACAAGCGAAAGCAGACGCAAAAATCAATTCTGAAAGTCCAGCTTGGGCTTTTGATAGATTGTCTATTTTGGCTTTGAAAATTTACCACATGCAAGAAGAGGCAAGTCGTGCCGATGCTTCACAAGAACATAAAGACAAGTGCCAAGAAAAATTAAACGTTTTATTGGAACAAAGAACCGATTTATCGACTGCAATTGACGATTTGTTAACCGACATTGAAAGCGGAAATAAATTCATGAAAGTGTACAAACAAATGAAAATGTACAACGACGACGATTTGAATCCGGTTTTGTACCAAAACAAAAAGTAAGAAACTATATTTAACCATTAAGGGATTAAGAAAATGAAGTAAAACTTAATGAGCCTTAATCTCTTAATGGTTTTTTACAAATAGCAATTGTCCAAAAAAACACAACATATAGCCGTCATGAGACTTTCCGCAATGGGAGATGTCGCCATGACGGTTCCTGTTTTACGGGCTTTGGCAAACCAATATCCCGAGCTGAAAATCACCGTAATTTCACGTCCGTTTTTCCAACCCTTTTTCAAGGAAATTCCGAATCTACATTTTTTTGCTTTTGACGAAAAAGAAAGACACAAAGGAATCAAAGGTTTGTGGCGATTGTACCAAGATTTGAAAGCGTTACAAATTGATGCTTTTGCCGATTTACACAATGTGTTGCGTTCCAAAGTAGTTCGTACTTTATTCGCGTTGAGCGGAAAAAAAGTCGCTTTTGTAGACAAAGGTCGCGCGGAGAAAAAAGCGTTAACGCGCGCTGAAAATAAAATTTTAGAACCCTTGCCGTCGATGTTTCAAAGACACCAATTGGTATTTGAAACATTGGGTTTTCCTGTCGATTTGGCTCAGCCTCAATTTTCCGAAAAAGCATCGATTGGCCCACCTGAAGTAGCAGCAATTGTTGCTCAATCTGAAAAAATAATTGGGATTGCGCCTTTTGCTCAATACGATTCTAAAGTCTATCCTTTGGATTTGATGCAGGAAGTGATTGATGCTTTGGCAACCAATAAAAACCACACTATTTTTCTATTTGGCGGAGGCCAAAAAGAGAAAGAACAATTGCAAACGCTTGTTGGCAATAAAACCAATGTTTTGAATATGGCAGGTAAAATTCCATTCCAAGAAGAGTTAAATTTGATAAGTAATTTAGACATGATGTTGTCTATGGATTCGGGGAATGCGCACATTGCGGCGATGTTGGGCGTGCCTGTAGTAACTCTTTGGGGCGCGACGCATCCGTTTGCGGGTTTTTTACCTTTTAATCAAACGCTGGATAACGCCTTAGTTTCTGATAGAAATCAATACCCACAGCTACCTACTTCGGTTTACGGCAATAAAAAAGTAGCGGGATATGAAAATGCCATGCGCACCATTCTTCCTGAGCAGGTTGTGGCAAGAATAGAGTCGATTTTAAAAGGCTAAACACAGATACATTTCACTATTTGTCATTCCGACGGAGGAGGAATCTCAACTTATTTGATTCCTCGTGCCTCGGAATGACAAACTTGAAATAGAAAACAATTAGGGTTTTTGTGGCTTCGCGAAAATCTTAAACATCATCAAAATCCACACGAATAGTAGCTGAGGTAGGATGCGCTTGACAAGTCAAGATCAATCCGCTAGCTACTTCTTTTTCGGTTAGGATAGAGTTCTTAGTCATTTCAGCAGAGCCTTCAGTAACGCGAGCTAAACAACTGCTGCAAATTCCACCTTGGCAAGAATACGGAGCGTCAATCCCTTGTTTTAGGGCAGCGTCCAAAATGGTTTGTTTGGCCGACATTTCAAAAGTCGTTTCTTCGTCGTCCACCATCACCGTAATTTGAGCGTGTCCTTCTAACGATTGTTCGATGGTATTTTCTTTGGTAGAAGCCGAAAACAATTCAAACTTGATAGCTGATTCTTTGATGTTTTTTTCTTTCAAGGCGTCGGAAACGGTGTTAATCATTTCTTCAGGACCACACAAATAGAATTTGTCAAAATCCAAACTCGCGTGTTTTTCTTTCAAGATATAATTCACCGTCGATTTGTCAATTCGTCCCGACAAAGCCCCATCTGCTTTGGATTGACTATACACATACTGAACAAATAAGCGTCCTACATATTGCGATTGTAAATCGTGTAATTCTTGGTGGAAAATCGTTCCTTCAGGCGATTTATTTCCGTACACCAAAACAAAAGTACTTTTAGGCTCACTTTGCAAGACGGATTTTAAAATAGAAAGAGCAGGAGTGATTCCGCTTCCTGCCACAAAAGC
>JACCDS010665706.1_pt1 | contig 10758 bp, 10 predicted proteins | sample 7446441 | NCBI WGS metagenome assembly JACCDS01 (sample SAMN15323445, study PRJNA562643) | freshwater metagenome | isolation source: river surface water | place: USA:Blue River Watershed | collected 2017-08-17 | reverse complement strand
TTGGCGCCGAGCTTCTTCTTGGTCGGGGTGCCGTCGAGCTCGAGCATCACCTTGTCGATGGTCACCTGGTCGAGGGCGTTGTAGCCGACGAGCTCGGGTGCGATGTGATTGATCACGTTGGCCACGGCCTTGGAGACACCCTTGCCGAGATAGCGGCCCTTCACCCCGTCACGGAGTTCCACGGCCTCGTGCTCACCCGTGGAGGCGCCGCTGGGAACCGCTGCGCGGCCCACGGCACCGCCGGCCAGGTGGACGTCGGCCTCGAGGGTGGGATTGCCGCGGGAATCAAGGATCTCGCGGGCGTGAATGGCTGTGATGGTGGTGTCGTTCATGGTTGTTTGGAGTTAGGAGATTGGAGTTGGAAGCAAGGGACTGAAAAGCAACTTTCGTGCTAGGCCCCGGCATTGCCGAGGGCGGCGACATCGGTGAAGGGGGCGATGGAAGTGATCTTCACGGAGCGGCTACCCCTGTCTCCGGGGAGTTCGATCTCTTCGCCGGCTTTCTTGCCGAGGAGCGCACGGCCGATCTGGGCCTGATAGGAGACCCATCCCTTTTCAGGGACGCCGTCCCAGGCACCGAGGATGCTGTAGGTTTCGGCCTTTCCGCCGTCGGAGGGTTCCACGGTGACCACGGTGCCGATCGACACGAGGGAGGTATCGACGTTCTCGAAATTGGTTCCGCGTGCGTTGTTAAGCATGAGTTCCAGTTCGCCTTTCTGGCGGTTGAGCACGGCCTGTTGCTCCTTGGCCGATTTGAACTCGAAGTTTTCCCGGAGATCGCCGTAGGAACGGGCCGTGGCGATGTCGCGGATGTTCTGCGGGATGAGGACCTTCTCGATGTGCTCCAACTCCTCCTTGCGGCGATGGAGGCTCGCCCAGGAGACGATGAGACTCTCGCCGCGGGGCGTCGCGGGCGTGCCCTCCTGGTCACCCGTGACCAGCGATTCGAGATCGGGATGGATCTTGAGGATTCGGGCGAGTAGCGAGCGGCGGTTCAGATCGGCGAAGACGGGACTGAGCATCACTTTGCGGATCGCCTGCCTGGCGGAATCCTTTTCCGCCCCTGAGAGGACATCCGAGACCAGTTCCTTGTCCTCGAAGAGAAATTCCTCAAGTCGCTTGCTCTTGATGTCGGCGTGGAGGTCGGCCTCCATCGCGGAGATGATCGCGGCGAAGAGTTCCTCGTCGACCAGCTCGGGAAGAGTCTTGGCGCGCTCCTTGCTGAGCCAGAGAAGGAAGTCGCTGCCGGCCGAGCGCTCGCGGATAAGCTTGCGGGCGTGGGAGGCGAAGGCCTCGCGTTTGTTCTGGGCAATGAAGAGTTTGAAGATTTCGCCGCTGAGTCGGGGTTCGCTGGTGCGCAGCATGCGGAGGGCCTTTTCCTCCCAGTTTTCGGGGAATGCTGCGGGGAATGCCTCGAGAACGCGGGCGTACTTGGCTGCGGGAATCTCCCCGAAAATCTCGCTCAGCTTGCCTCCCGAATCGGCAAGGAATCCGGCGACGCTCGCTGCCTCCGGTCCTGGTTTCAGCGCCTCGTGCCGCGAGCAGATTTCGTCACGCGCAAGCAGGAGTTCGATCGCCTTGGCGGCATGGATCCTGCCGCCACGCTTGGCGGCCTCCTCGACTTCGGCGGCAAGGGAGCGGAGTTCCTCCACTTCCTTGGCGAAGTCGCCCAGGGACTTGAGCGCCGCGTCGAGCGCCGTGACCTGCTCCTTGGGATGGCGAGCCTCGCGGAACTGCCCGAGCAAGCGCTCATGCGGCTTCAGTGAGGTATCCTGAAGAAGGATGGGATCTCCCTTCTTGGATGGAATCTGGAAATGACCGTCGGCCTTGAGTTTCTTCTTGGCGGCATCAAACCATTTCTTGAAGCCGGCGGCGTCGAAGACCGAGGGAACAAGGACCGCCGCGATCTCGTCGGCGGTGGCTTTGCCGCCGTGATCGGTAAGGATGGAACGGACAAGGCCGACCGGATCGGAGGAGGCCTGGTCGCGTACGGCGGCCGCGTCCGAGGCTGCGCGGGCAAGGATGTGCTCGGAAGGGATGAAGGTCAGCGTCTCGGCCGCATACTGCAGCTGCATCGGATGTCCCTTCTTCGATCCGAAGTCGATGGTGACCTGGCCGGTGATCAGTTCCCAAGCGGCGATCTTTCCGAAGCCCCAGCTGCGGTGCGTCACGAAGGCTCCGGGTGTCAGTTTGGCAAGGGCTTCGGCGTGCGCGGCGGTGATCTTGCCGGCTTCGATGTAGGGAGTCAGGTCTTCGCTCATGAGTGCGCGGAGTCTAGGGCGCCCCGTTCTTCAAGAGAAGAAGATTAGACAGATTGGAATCGAAAGGGCTAGGGGCCCCCGGAATTTATTCCGCGAGACGTCCCGTCAGATACGAGCAAAGGGCCTTTGGATCCGGAAGGTGCAACAGTTTCCCGTCGGCAGACAGGATACAGAAGCCTTCACCATAGGAGGGACCGTTGACCACGCAGGAGTCGGTGGAACAGGCCGCGATCTGGGTGCTTCCGGCTGCAAGGGCGGTATTCCTGTCTCCCGAGGCCTCGAATTTCCATCCGGTGATCCGGGCTCGGGGAAACCACTCCTTCATTCTTGGCAGCAGTTTTGGGGTGGGTTCCAAAGTCAGGGTCAATGATCCGCCGGAGGAGGGGATTTTTCCGGCTCCCGCGGCCGGCAGGAAAAAGTCACTGACCGCCGCGGCATGAAAGACCTCCCCGATTGCTTCCTCGGCGGAGAGTTTTTCAAGTTCACGGCGGAGATCCTCGGTCGTGGTGAAGGGGATGACCCGGATCCGTCCGTGAGCTAGCGGCTCCGGGGAGGCAGTGGCTCCCGTGCCGCGCAGGGCAATGACCCGGTGCCCGGCTTCGGCAAGCGTCAGGGCCAGCCGCGTGCCGAGTTCACCGGTGGATCTGTTGCTGATCAACCGCATGGCATCGAGCGGTTCCTGGGTCGGGCCGATGGTGACGAGGATGGTCATGAATTAGGAAGACGGGTTACAGGTACCGATCACATTCGGCAAGGGCACACCTCATCGCCCGGTAGCCGAAGTGCCCCTGCTCCACTTCAAGATAGCGGGCACCACCCCACCTTTCGCAGAGGGAGCGCAGCGAGTCGGGAGGGGAGAGTCGGTCGTGGGAACCGCCGATCACGATGATTCGATCCGCAGAAACAAGTGGAACGATCATCTCCGGGCTGCTCAGGTGGGCATGGCGCGCAAGATCTCCGGAGGTAATTCCATTCTTTTTCAGTAATCCGGCCATCATGGTGCTTGCCGGGCTGCCAAAGGTGGCGTGATTGACATCGGCGACAGGTTGGAGCAGAACCGAGAAGTCGACCGCTTCCAGGCCCAAGGCTAGCGAGGCAACCCAACCGCCATAGCTGGTGCCCATGAGGGCGGTGCGGGGAGAGCCATTGGCACGGGCCCAGGAGAGAAGTTGGCGAACTTCGATGACCGATTGCCTCAGAGTCTCCGCATTCCGGATAAGATCCGAGGTGATGGTGAGGGACCCGTTGGCATAGCCTCGGGGTGTCCGGCTATAATGATATGGGAGGTGAGGGAAGAGGACATTCCATCCCTTAGCCGTAAAGCGCGCCGCAATGCTCCGATAGCCGATGTCGCTGGCCGACATCAGGGCATGTAGAAGAACAAGGGTGGGGCAGTCGCCTTTGATGTCCGATTTAAAATAGAGTGCCCTTGCCTTGTGGTTCTCGGGATACTCGTCCCGGAGGGGGGAGTTCCAGCTCAGGCAGGATCCTTCCAGATGCCATTGCGGCGAGGGTAATGTCCGGTTCTCATCTGGAGTTGCATAGTATCCCGCTGGCTGGAGTGTCGCGCAGTCGGTCAGATAGCGTTCCAGTCTTTCTCGGGTCACGGCATGGCTTCTCAGGTGCCATTGGGAGAAGTTCATCAGGGCGCACATGGCGCCGTCCATTCCGGCATGGATCGTCCGGTGAAATGTCCGGATCATAGATGAATACCCTTCCTTGCCTGAGGTGTCTGGGGGAGATCCTCGGGGGCAAGTCCGAATCGTGCCACGGCCTCCTCCCTGAGGGTGACGAAGGAATGTGAGAGGTCGGCGGCAAAGCGTTCGCGGGCACCGGCCTGTCGGGCATCCTCCTTGGGCGGTTCGATCGCCCCGCCGATCACAAGATGGAGGGTTGTGCGGCGGAGCCAGGCTGCTTTTTTGTAAAGACGGTCGCTGCCGAGGAGCACACAGGGGATGACCGGAGCGCCGCTCATGACACTCAAGGCGGCAAGGCCCGGCTTCATCGGGGCGCCGTTGAGGATCGAGTATTCCCCGGCCCGGATACCACCCTCCGGAAAGATCCCGATCACCCGTCCCTCCTCAAGGCGGTGGATCGCGGTGCGGAGCGATGTCCTGTCGCCGCCACCGCGGTCGACGGGGATGCAGTTGAGTCGGGTGAAAACCCCGCGCCAGAACGGGGTGCCGAAGAGTTCCCCCATGGCCATCCAGTCGAGTCTGCGGGGGAAGAACCCGCTGATGATCGGCGGGTCGAAATGGCTGATGTGGTTGGAGGCCATGATGAGCCTGCCGCTGCGGGGAACGGGGGCCAGTTGCACGACGCGGACGCGGCAGGTCACCGTGAAGAGAAGGCGGCAACCCTTAATCACGAGCCAGTGAAAGACCGTCCGCAGGGTGCGTTCAGGCAGGGGGCCGCACGAGTGGGGTCGCGGTTTGGAGGAGACCGCCTCCTTTCTATCGGAGTTCACCGTCGGAAGCGTGCCGCGACTTATTTTCCCTTCTCGAGGAAGTAGCCGCGCTGTTTGGCGCTGATGGGACGGCCGAGCTTCTCGAGCACCAGCAGCATGTCCTCCCAGACCTTCCTTTTTTCGGTGATGGTCTGGTTCCTGAGGATGTAGGCCGGGTGGTAGGTCGGCATGAGCGGCACGCCGTGATAGTCGAGCCATTTGCCGCGTACATCCCTCATCGTGACGGGCTGCCCGAGCAGGCCCTCGATGGCGGTGGCGCCGAGGGCGACGAGTACCTTGGGCTTGATGAGATCGATTTGCTGGCGCAGCCAGGGAAGGCAGGTTGCCATCTCGGCGGGCTTGGGCTTGCGGTTGCCCGATTCCCCCGCGGGCATGTCGGGGCGGCACTTGAGGACGTTGGCGATGAAGATGTCGTCGCGGGTGTATTCCATGGCGGCGATCATCTTGTTGAGGACCTCTCGCCCTGAACGTCCCACGAAGGGCTCGCCCTTGAGGTCCTCTTCCTCACCCGGGGCCTCGCCGACGAAGAGCAGCTCCGCGAAGGGGTTGCCGACCCCGTAGACGACCTGTGTACGGCTGCCGACGAGATTCGGGCAGCGGGTGCAGGAGAGAATTTCCTTCCGTAAGGCCTCGAGCTTGGCGAGGCGCCCGTCATCAGGGGTGGAGGGAGTGACCGCACGTGGAGCGGAGGCGAGGGCGGCGGTGACGGGCGGAGGAACGGGAGAGGGCTCGCGCATACGGTTGGTGGTGACCGGGGTGGGGGAGGTCGCTCTCTTGGAGGCTTTGGCAACGGCGAGTTTTTCCAAAGCGGAACGGGTTGCCTTCGGGGAGGGCCGGAATGATTTTTTCATGTCATGCAGGATCGGCAGAACCGCGTCCAGCGCTTCCTGAAAAACGGGCTGTTCCGAACTCATGTCCCTCATGCTGCCTTCTGTGCAGGGAAGGGGACTAGCCCAAAATCCTCCGGTAACGGCGCGGTGCATCGGATCACCTCCCCGGAGGAGGGGTGGGTGAATTCCAGTCTCCAGGCGTGCAGCAGGTGGCGGGCGAAGCGATCGCGCTTGCCGTAAAGGGGGTCCCCCGCAATGGGATGACCCAGGTGCTGGAGATGGACGCGGATCTGATGGGTGCGGCCCGTGCGGGGCAGGCATGCCACGAGGGACCATCCGTCGCGCGTGGAGACGACCTCGTAGTCGGTCACGGCTTCACGGCCCGACGGGGGACGGCGCGCCGTCATCTTCTGGCGCTGGACGGGATGCCGTCCGATGGAGAGCTCCACGGTTCCCTTGTTGTGGCGGAGGGTTCCGCGGACGATGGCGAGGTAGGTTTTCTTCACCCGGCGGTCGGCAAACTGGGCGGAGAGGGCGGCATGGGTGCGGTCGTTCTTGGCGACGACGATGCAGCCGCTGGTCTCCTTGTCGAGGCGGTGGACGATGCCGGGACGGTGCTCCTCCGAGCCTGTGGAGAGGGATCCGGCATGATGGAGGAGGGCGTTGACGAGGGTTCCCTCGTCGTGGCCCGCGCCGATGTGGACGACCATGCCGGCGGGTTTGTTGACGACAAGGAGGTCGTCGTCCTCGTGCAGGATGCTCAGCGGGATGTCTTCCGGGCGGGCGCCGGCGGGAGGCTTCGGCGTCTCCTCCTCCACTCGGAAGAGGTCACCCGAGTGGACCTCGTCGCTGCTGCGGACGGTCTCGCCCCTCAGGGTGACGCGGCCCGCCTTCACGAGGGCTTGGATTTTGGAGCGGGAGAGTGTCGGGAGATATTTCACCAAGACCATGTCGACACGCTGGCGTGCATCCTCTGCGGAGGCGGTGATTTCGTGGATGGCAGGGTCGGGCATCGGTGGGTCGGTCGGTTGGCGGGACTGAGGACGGCTTGAAGAATGCTGCTTTCGCCCGCTAGGGTCAAATGATGTCGCTTCCTTCCCATCATTCCATCCACGAGGAATGCGCCGGATGCGGGCTTGTGCTGGACGTGGCGCAGGAGGGTGTCTTTTCGCTGGTAAGGTGTCCGCAGTGCCGTTCCGAGGTGAGGGTGAAGTCCCTCCTGTGCGGATATGTCCTGCTCGATCTCCTCGGCGAGGGGGGGAGCGGACGTGTCTTTCTGGCCGAGGATCCGGCCTCCGGAGAGCGCATCGCGATCAAGTTCCTGGATCGGCGGACACCCGACTACGAAGGGCATCTCGCCCTGATGCGCAACGAGGCGGAGTGCGCGCGCCTGATCAATCATCCCAGGGTGGTCCGAGTGCTCGATTTCCAGGAGACGACGGAGGGGGCCGTTCTCCCGATGGAGCTGATGGACGGCGGTTCCCTGCACGACCTGATCACGGAGGAGGCGCCGGTTGCCGAGGAGAGGGTTCTCGCCATCGGCCTCCAGATCGTCAAGGCGCTCTCCGCCTCGCATGAAAAGGGCTTCATTCACCGTGACATCAAGCCCGCGAACATCCTCATCGGCGGTACCGGCGGCGCGAAGCTCGGCGATTTCGGGCTGGCGCGCGGGAAAAACGCCAAACCGGTTCCGGAGCGTCACCTCTTGGCAACTCCCGATTATGTCGCTCCCGAGGTGCTCGGCCGTTCCAGGGGGGATCTTCGCAGCGACATCTACAGCCTGGGCTCAACGCTTTTCCATGCGCTGGCGGCGAATCCCCCCTATGCCACCGACGGGCTTTCCATTCCCGAGCTTTCCAAGCTCAAGAAGCGTCCGGTGAAGATCGAGCAGCGGCGGGGGGATCTCTCCCGCCCCACGCGGAGCCTCATCAACAGGATGATTGCACCGGAACCCGTCGCCCGCTTCGCTTCCTATCCCGAGTTGGAACAGGCTTTTCTTGCCGCGCTTCACGCCCTGGAGAGTCCCTCGCCTCCCGGTGTCCCGGGGTTCCTGGGAAAAGCCTCCGTTTTCTTCAAAAACCTGAAAGGGTGATCGTTCCGGGGCCTGGATGCCTCTGTTCGCTTGATTCCTGCGGGCCTTGCTGAAACCCTTTCCCTTTGAACCGATTTACCAGTTTTCCGATGCACAACCCTTCCCTATGAGGCAGATCAAATCCTTCCTGCTCCTCGGCATCGTCTCCTCCCTGCTTCTTGCCGGTCTGTTCCTTCTCGTCGATGCCGACGTTCTTGCCGCGGGATGGCGCACGCTGGTTAGGGCCTCCTCGGCGGTGCCGGTGGCCCCCGTCGGGATCTATGCCCTGGCGTTCCTCCTTGATTTGGCCGTCGTCTTCGTGGTGCTCCGCACCGTCCGCCGCATCGATCTTTGGCTTCTCCCCCTGCTGGCCATCCTCCTCCTGCTCGGGGGATCGCTGGCGGGTTCCCTGCACGGTTCCTACATCAATCCCCTTCCCGGCATCGCCGCCATCATCCTTGCCCTGGGGTGCGTGCTCCTCTTCCGCCAGACCGCTGCCGGTTCCCGCGAACCGGTGCTGAGGCGCCTCTTCGGCCAGCGTCTGCGCTCGGAGAGATTCCGCAGGCTCGTCGACGGGGAGTGTTCCGTTGATTTTGCCGGAGAAATGCACGAAGCCACCGTCCTTGTCTGCACGGTGAACAACCACCTCGAGCTCATGGAGACCATGAGTCCGCAGGATTACGTGGCGTTGATGAATCTCCATCTCCGCACCGCCTCCGACTTCCTTGTCGATGTCGGCGGGTATCTCGACGAGTGCTCCGGCGAAAGCATCCGGGTCGTCTTCGGCGTGCCACTGCCGGTGGAGGGTGCCTTCAACCATGCCGCTAAGGCCGCCCGCGCCGCCATCGACCTGGTGGTCCGCCTCGAGGACCTGAACCGTGAGTGTGATTCCCGCTGGCAGAAGCGCCTTGATTTCCGCATCGGGCTGAATTCCGGAACGATGATCGCCGCCGCCTTCGGGGGGTCCCGTGCCGGCCGTTACAGCGTCTCCGGTCCGGTGGTGGAGTTTGCCAGGCATCTTGCCGCCGCCTGCAACCAGTACGGTTGCCGCATTCTCGGCGGTCCCCTTTCCTACGAAATGGCCTCGGAGACCATCGAGGGACGCCCGATCGACCTTCTCCAGAGAGCGGGAAGCCGCCGCCGTGTGGAACTCTACGAGTTCCTGGCTCCCAAGAACGCCCTTTCCCCGGAGAGGGAGCGCAGCCGTGATCTTTTCTGGAAGGGTGTCATCCTCTTCCGCGAGCGGAAGTGGGAGGAGTCGATCCGTGCGTTCACTTCGGCGCGGATCGCTGGCATTCCCGACAGGGCCATCGATCATTACCTTGAGAGGGTCGAGCGTGCCCGTCGCGGCGAGGACGAGCCAACCCCCGAGCAGGCGATCCTGGCGGAGGCGGTCTGATGGGGAGGGCTGAAGCCTGAGACCTGAGATCTGAGACCTGAAAATGGAAATCTAGCTTTGTCATAACAAAATCTCTTTCCTGATCAATTTTCTGACTCAGGTTTCAAGTTTCAGATTTCATCCTTCCCTATGGCTTCCCTCGACTATCCCGAGACTTTCCGAGAACTGGTGAGGCAGTTCCGTAGGTTGCCCGGAATCGGTCCGCGGAGCGCGGAGAGGATTGCGCTCTGGATGGTGCGCTCCCCCGATGCCAAGTCAGAGCAGCTGGTTTCCGCGGTCGTGAGGGCGAGGGAACTGCTCAAGACTTGCCGTCTCTGCGGCTTTTTCGCCGAGGATGAGACCTGCTTCCTGTGCCGTGACGAGTCCCGTGCCGGCCGCGAGCTGTGCGTCGTGGAGTCGGCGACCGACATCCTTCCGCTGGAACGGACGGGGGTCTTCCGGGGGCGCTACCATGCCCTGGGAGGCAAGCTTGCCCCCCTTGACGGCATCGGTCCCGAGCAGCTTCGGATCGGGGAACTCGTGGAACGGGTCGGCACGGAGCGTCCCTCCGAGGTCATCCTGGCTCTTGGCGCCGATGTCGAGGGGGAGGCTACCTCCCATTACCTTGCCGAGATGCTAGCCCCCACGGGAGTGCATGTCACCCGCATCGCCCAAGGCCTCCCTGCCGGAGGCGGTGTCGAGCAAGCGGACCAGATCACCCTGCACCGTGCCCTCGCCAATCGCGGCGCCTACGGACGGCCCTGATGATCACACACACCCTTTTTAAACGGTTCCTCCTTTCCCTGGTGCTGGTTGCGCTGCAGGGATTCGGTCTCATCCAGCTTCATGCCGAGGATCGTCCGGAGGATCTTTTGCTCCGTCTTATCATCGCCCGACTGGATCTCTCCCGGGAGGTGGCTTGGAGCAAGTTTTCACGCCATGCCAAGGTTAGTGATCCGGAACGCGAGGCCCGGGTGCTGGCCGGGATGAGGAGCGAGGGGGAGAAGATGGGGATCCCCGGAGATCAGGTCTTTCTCCTTTTCAAGCCTCAGATCATCGCTTCCTGCCGTCTTCAGGAGGAGCTGATCGCGGGGTGGGGCAGCGGCGCCATTCCTCGCCCCCCGACTCCTCCCAAAGACCTGCAACGCGAGGTCCGTCCCGATTTGGACAAGGTCGACGGGGCGCTGCTGAAGGTCTGGAGAGTGCTGGCCGGAAAGAAATGGGATCGGGCCGATTTCCATGCCGCGCAAGGGGTGATTGAGCAAAGCGGATTTTCCGCCGATGTGGCGAAAATCGCGGCCCGACCTCTTGGGTCTGGGGCCACGCAGTGATGACGGATTTTTCTCCGTTTTGACTTTTTAACCCCTCCAACTCCTTTAGACTTTTCCATCATGGCCACTCCGAAGATTGATCCCGCCCTTCACCAGGAGCGCAAGCCCGACTGGATCAAGGTCCGACTCCCCTCCAATCCGGTCTTCTTTTCGACCAAGGCGCTGATTTCCGACTTGCGGCTCCACACCGTGTGCGAGAGTGCCCAGTGCCCCAATCGCTGGGAGTGCTGGAGCGGGGGCACCGCCACCATGATGATTGCCGGAGACCGCTGCACGCGCGCCTGCGGATTCTGCGCGGTCGATACCGCCAAGCCTTTTCCCCTTGAGGAGGATGAGCCTCAGCGCGTCGCGGAGGCGGTCCGTCGCATGAAACTCAAGCATGTGGTCATTACCGCCGTGGCGCGTGACGACATTCCCGACG
>JACCDS010622322.1_pt1 | contig 10758 bp, 10 predicted proteins | sample 7446441 | NCBI WGS metagenome assembly JACCDS01 (sample SAMN15323445, study PRJNA562643) | freshwater metagenome | isolation source: river surface water | place: USA:Blue River Watershed | collected 2017-08-17 | reverse complement strand
TTGCAATTTTGGAAAAATGGTACCCGCTTCTTTAATGTCAAAGGTCCATCAGGTGAAATCATCGAATTTAATCAGATTTTATAATGCGCGCCGCTTATTTAAACGCCCCCCAAATCATCGCGTTTCGTGACGAACCTATGCCTGAACCAGGCCCAGGTCAGGTGCGTATTCGCTTGCATGAAGTGGGTATTTGCGGTTCAGATGTGCATTATTATGGTGGACACCGCCCGCTCCCGGAACCCACAATCATTGGTCATGAAGGTTGGGGATATATCGATGCTGTCGGACCAGACGTGTTGCGTCAAATCGGTGAACGCGTCGTTATCGACCCGAATGCTCCGTGTGGAATGTGTATGTATTGTCAACGTGGGCAAGCAACGGTTTGCCCCCATAAACGTACGATTGGACTCAATGCGCCGGGTTGTTTTGCAGAATATGTCTGTCTGCCTGCCGACTTCGCTCATGCATTGCCTGATGCGGTTTCCGATGCGGATGCGGTGACGATTGAGCCAACGGCCGTGGCCTTTAATGCCTTGAAACACGCGAATCTGGATAAGGGAGATACGATCTTTATACTCGGTCTCGGGGCGATCGGGATGTTGATTACCCATCTGGCCGTTCAGCGCGGATTGATTGTTTTTGCTGCGGATTTGAATCAGGTGTTGGTCGAGAAAGCAATTTCTTTTGGGGCGCAAACGGGCGACTGGCAACAGGCCGATGTCCGTGTTTTATTTGAGTGTACTGGTTCTGCAGCCGCGACTACGCAATTATGTGCGGATGCACCGCGAGGCTCCCAAATTGTACTCCTAGGACTTTCGGAAAAACCGGCCAGCTTTACACCGCTGGATTTGGTTCGTCGGGGCATTTCGATCAAAGGCTCGTTAATTTATGATCATCCCGATGATTTTCAAGCGGTGATCCAGTTAATCGTTGCGGGCGAAATTCATCCCGGTCAAATCATTTCAAAATACATTCCTTTATCGGACGTTCAAGCTGGTTTAGAAGCCGCAACGCAGGGACATCCAGGAAAAATAGTCGTTCAAATCGTATGAAAAATTCCATGTCTTGGCTCCAAATTGGAGTTGTAGCGCTTTGCTTTTTATTGAATTTCAATGATGGAATTGATGTGCTTTTGGTGTCATTTACGGGCTCGGAAATCATGAAGGAATTCGGGTTGACCAATACCGAGCTTGGCTATATTTTTAGCTCGGGATTAGGAGGGATGACCGCTGGATGCTTTATTTTGGCACCTTTGGGGGATCGAATAGGCCGACGGAAGATCTTTTTGATTTCCTTATTGCTGATCAGTTTGGGCATGTTATTGGTTAATTTTTCGACCCATTATGGATTATTATTGGCTTGTCGGGCGATCACCGGTTTAGGAATCGGTGGTATTCTACCCAACCTAGCTACCGTGGCCGCGGAATTTTCAACGGATAAAACACGCGATTTCAACGTAGGTATCGTTCAGGGCGGTTGGCCTTTAGGTGCCATCCTTACCGGATTCGTTAGTGCTTGGATTGTCCCTCTATATGGCTGGCGCTTCGCCTATTTAATCGCTGGACTCTTTTCTTTGGGGATGTTGGTGGCGGTGTATGTTGTCTTACCAGAATCCCCGGACTTTCTGAATCGGACGAATCGTCTCACCCAAAAATCTTCCTGGCGCGATTTATTTGTACCGGAATTTCGGCAGTCGACCATTCAATTATGGTTGGCAACGTTCTTCGGATTCATCACCTTGTACACCGTGTTAAGTTGGGTTCCGATCCTCGCCAAACAATCCGGCATGCCATTTGAACTAGCCACTTACATTGGCACTGCGATGAATTTAGGGGCCTTTTCGGGCGTATTTGTGATGGGCTTGTTGATTGGTCGGCTTGGAATTAAACGCGTGATTTTGGTGTATGTGATGCTGGCGTTTGTTCTCTTGAATTTGTATGGCAATTTGGATCAGGACTTTGTGCTGAAGTTTGCGCTGACCTTTGGAATCGGATTCTTTGTTCAGGGTGGGTTTAATACGATGTATCCGGCATCGACGCGGATTTATCCTTCGGAGATTCGGTCAACAGGCGTCGGTTTGGCAATGGGAATGGGTCGTTTTGGTGCCATTCTTGGTCCGAGCCTATTTGGTTTATTGGCTGATTCGGGTGCAAGTATTTCGACCCGATTTATCGTATTCTCCTTACCGATTGTCGTGGCGGGGGTATTGATCAATCAAATTAAGACGCTAGACATTAGACACTAGACGTCGGACGTTAGAACTTATTGAAATTTTGATCTTTAGATTCATATCCAAAGTCTGATGTCTGACGTCCAGCGTCCAACTAATCCATCAACGCTCTTCCCTTTGTCTCCGGCAAATAAATAACGCCGACAATCACGGTAAGTGCCGCCAATCCGATTGGGTAAAAGATTCCTGCAAAGTTGGAATGGGTGATTGCGCCTAACCAGGTTGCGACAAATGGGGCACATCCACCGAAGACTCCATTCGCAAAGTGATAGGGAATGGATAGGGAGGTATACCGAATTTTGGTGGGAAATAATTCAACGAGGAACGCGGCAATCGGACCATAGGCCATCGCCGCAAATGTAACCAAGCAAGTACAAATAAAGGCTAGTTGGACTTTGCCTGTCATGGTTAGAAAATAAGCTTCACCCACTAGTGTACCCTCCTGGTCGACGATGTCCGACATCCACGCGAAGAGCGGATAATAGAAAATAGCGGCGAGAGCCATGCCACCTAACATGACCTTTTTCCGACCGATGCGATCCGATAAACTACCGAAATAAACAAATAATGGCGTTCCTACCACGAGCGAAGCGGCGATGATGAGGTTGGTTGTCGTGAAGTCAACCTTCAAAATTTTATTGATAAAGATCTGCGCATAGAATTGACCCGTGTGCCAAACCACACCTTGGCCTACAATCGCACCAAACATGGCCACCAACATCAGTCGGCGATTCGCCTTACTCGCAAATGCTTCTTTCAATGGGTTTTCCGATAAACGACCCTCTGCTTTCAACTTCGAAAAGAGGGGAGATTCGTGCATATTTCGACGAATAAAATACGAGACGATTACTAAAATCCCGGATAGCGCAAAAGGTACGCGCCAGCCCCAATCACGGAATACCGCATCTCCCATGATGTTTTGCGAAACCAAGATCACGATGATCGATACGAAAAACCCAAGGGTTGCAGTTGTCTGAATGTAAGCTGTATATTTTCCACGCTCAGCATCTGGGGCGTATTCAGCCACGTAGGTTGCCGCCCCACCATACTCGCCGCCCAGTGCTAAACCTTGAATAATACGCAGCAAGAGTAAAATAGCTGGTGCCACCAGACCGATTTCGGAATAGGAAGGGATGAACGCAATCGCAAAGGTTGATCCGCCCATGAGGAGTAATGTCAACAAAAATGTGTATTTCCGACCGATGCGATCGCCTAATCTACCAAAAATCACACCACCGAATGGACGTGCCACAAAGCCCGCACCAAAGGCTGCCAACGTTGAAATAAAGGCGGCTGTTGGGTCTTCTTTGGGAAAAAAGGATAGCGAAATGATGGCTGATAAACTGCCGAAAATGTAGAAATCATACCATTCGATCACCGTGCCTACCGAAGAGGCGATAATCACTTGCCAAAGCTTTTTAACTGGTATTTTATTATTATCAAAAATTGGCGCACTTTCTTGCATAAACGAAAATTTAGAGGGGACGTCGGCAGGGTGTCTCGCCGCTCGTCGCGACACAAAAAACAAAAAAATCTCGTGAAAATCCTATTCCCAAACTGATAAACCTATTCAGAAATTTGATAATTTGCTCAATCTAAACCGTTTCTACCTATGAAATTAATTACTATTTGCCTGTGTGCTTTACTAAGTTTGCCGGTTTTGGCACAATACACGCCTTCTGAGGCGAATCTTCAAGAACGCCAAGCTTTCCAAGATCGGAAATACGGCATGTTCATCCACTGGGGACTTTCCAGTATGCTCGGCGATGGCGAGTGGGTCATGAACAATAAAGGAATTTCAAAAAATGATTACGGACGTTTGATGCCCGCTTTCGATCCAAGCAAATTCAACGCGGACGCCTGGGTAAGTATCGCTAAAAATGCCGGGATGAAATACATCATTTTCATTACCCGCCACCACGACAGCTTCTCCAACTGGGATACAAAACAGTCCGAATGGAAAATCACCAATACCCCATTCAAGCGCGACGCCCTTAAAGAACTCGCTGAAGCTTGTAAAAAACAAGACATGAAATTAGGCTTGTACTATTCGACTCTTGACTGGTACCGTGACGACTATCCATTTGAAACGGGTCGCACTGGCCAAAAAAGTGGACGTAAAGGCAAAGGTGATTATGAATCATACCTCAAATTCATGAAAGCGCAATTGACAGAGTTATTGACCAACTACGGTGAAATCCATAACATTTGGTTTGATGGACACTGGGATCAAACCAATCCCGAAGGCGCTTCGGATCGAAAAGCGCGCATCGACTGGAAATATGATGAGATCTATAGTTTGATTCACAAATTACAACCTGCCTGTATGATTGGAAATAATCACCATTTGGATCCGATTCCAGGCGAAGATTTTCAAATGTTTGAGCGCGATCTACCGGGCGAAAATCATTCCGGTTTGAGCTTCCAAGAAGCCTCTAAACTTCCATTGGAAACGTGCGAAACAATTAACGGCGCGTGGGGTTATAACATCACCGACCGGAAATTTAAGTCTCCCAAACAAATCATTCATCTACTAGTAGGCGCCGCAGGACGAAATGCAAACCTATTATTGAATGTGGGACCGATGCCTACGGGCGAAATCCAACCGGAGTTTACAGACTCGTTGGCCGTTGCCGGTCGCTGGTTAAAAGGGCATGGGGAGTCCATTTATGGAACACGTGGCGGTCCTTTGGGACCACAAGTTTGGGGCGTAACGACGCAGACAGACAAGTATGTTTATGTGCACTTATTAAAGCGTCCGAACGAGGAAACCATCTACATTCCAGGCGTTTACAAAAAAGCGCCGGTTGCAATGCTGGGAGAAACGCAAACGTTGAACGGGACTGTGGAGAAACAAGGCATCCACATTGACGTTAAACAATTGCCTCCATATCGCATAGATTTGGTTTTAAAGCTAGAAAAAGCGAATTAATTTCCTTGTAAAACGAAGATTCTGATTAATTTTGTTGCTTGTCAAAATTCACATGAATCTTGGCATTTGACCTGAACATTTTAACAAAAAAACTATGCTTAACAGAAGAGATGCTGTCTCTCGCATTGCGATGTTAGTAGGGGGTGTTTTTAGCGCTCCTACGCTTTTCGCGATGGAGGCAAAAAAAGCCGGTGTAATCGCTGAAGCAGGCACGTTTTCGTTGACCGACTTACAACGAAACATCGTCGCTGCCGTTGCCGAACACATTATTCCAAAAACCACTACAGCTGGCGCGATCGACGCGGGCGTTCCTGCATTCATTGAAATGATGCTGAACGATTGCTATAAAAAACCAGAACACGTAAGTTTCAAAAAAGGAGTAGATAATTTGGCAAAAGCTAAATTTCTAAACCAGTCACATGATGCCCAGGTGGCGATGTTGACACTTTTAGAAGCTGATACGAAAGAATTAATGAAGAGTTATGCTGCTAGTAAAGTGAAGGTGGGAGATAACGTAGACAAAGACATTTTAGAAGGTGCGGGTGGTGTTCCATTCTGGCGTGTGATGAAGGAGTTGACACTTTTGGGCTATTATACGTCTGAAAAAGGGGTACAAGCTTCTTTTGTTTACGAACCAGTTCCAGGTCGTTTCGAAGTCATTTCGGACATGAAACCTGATCAAAAATCATTCGCATATTAATCCCAAACGACACAAGAAAATGAATCTAAATATAGATGCAATCAAGACCCAAACGTTTGACGCAATCGTCATTGGATCCGGAATTTCGGGTGGTTGGGCCGCGAAAGAATTAACAGAAAAAGGACTTAAAGTGGCCGTGATGGAGCGTGGTCGTGAGATCAAACACATCGAAGGTTACGAAACTGCCATGAAAAATCCATGGGAATTCGATCATCGCGGTCGGCCTACCAATATGGCTGCTGAGGAATATTGGGCAGGAATGCGCACAGGCTATACGCCCGCAGAAGAGCACCGCTACTTATTCGAAAACGATAAGCAAAATCCTTACATCGAGAAAAAAGGTGGATTCGATTGGATCCGCGCTTACCACACTGGTGGTAAATCGTTGTTATGGGGTCGCCAAACGTACCGTTGGAACCGCGAGGATTTCTTGGCCAACGAGAAAGAGGGGATTGGAACGCCATGGCCGATCGGCTATGATGATTTGGCTCCTTGGTATTCATACGTAGAGAAATTTGCAGGTATTTCAGGCCAAGCGGAAGGTTTGGACGTATTGCCAGATTCGGATTTCTTGCCAGCGATGCAAATGACTGCGCCTGAGGTGCATTTCAAAAATGAAGTCAATAAAAAATTAGGCCGTCCCGTAACGGTGGGCCGCGTAGCTCACTTAACAAAACCAGGCAAGCAGCACACAGATTTAGGTCGTTCATCATGTAACTACCGGAATAAATGTATGCGCGGTTGTCCATATGGAGCGTATTTCAGTTCCTTATCGGCAACCTTACCAGCAGCCCAACGGACAGGTCGTTTGACGATGGTACACAATGCGATTGTGGCTGAAATCATCTACGATGAGAAATCGCAAAAAGCCAAAGGTGTTCGCGTGATTGATCAAAATACATTAGAGTCAAAAGAGTATTTTGCAAAAATCATTTTCGTGAATGCAGGAGCGATTGGTTCTACTTCGATCTTAATGAATTCAAAATCAAATCGTTACCAAAATGGTTTAGGAAATGATTCGGACCAATTAGGTCGTAACATCATGGACCACCACTTGGGTGTAGGCGCTAGCGCAACGGTTGACGGTTTCAACAAAGATTACATGTTTGGCTCACGTCCAAATGGTTTATATATTCCACGTTACCGCAACTGGGGCAAGGATAAGCGTGGTTATTCACGCGGTTTCGGTTACCAAGGTGGTGCGAGTCGTGAAGGCTGGGGACGTGGTGTAGGTCAAGATGGTTTTGGTGCCGACTTCAAAGAGAGTTTAACTCATCCGGGTCAATGGACAGTTGGATTTGGTGGTTTTGGTGAGATTTTACCAGATCCAAACAACCGATTCACGTTAAGTGACCAAAAAGATAAGTGGGGCTTACCGATTCTTTCGTTTGAAGCTAATTTTGGTGAAAACGAATTGAAAATGCGTCAAGATATGATGAACGATGCGGCTGAAATGTTAGAGGCGGCAGGTTTCAAAAACATCAATGCATACAATGGCCAAAACACGCACATCGGTTTAGGTATCCACGAAATGGGTACAGCTCGCATGGGTACTTCCGTGAAGAACTCGATTGTGAATAAGCACAACCAAGTTCACGAAGTGAAAAACGTATTTATGACTGACGGTGCCGCGATGGCATCTGCTTCATGCGTTAACCCGTCGTTAACTTACATGGCAATGACTGCTCGCGCAGCGGACTTTGCTGTCAGTGAATTGAAGAAACGCAATTTGTAAGCAACTAATTATCCTAAGAAGGGTCGGTGCGATTTTCGTGCCGACCCTTTTTTTTGCTTTCCATTTTTGACTATCGCTGTCAAATCGGTTTATTGGCACGTAAAACAGTGACAGGTACAATCAGTTAGCTTATATTATTGCATTTTATTCCATCAATCAATTGCTTTTTTCAAATCAAGCAGTCATCTTCCTACAATTTATTACCTAACCCTAATCATATATGAAAACCAAACACCTTTTCTCAGTGCTGCTGATCAAATCGCGGCAATCGAAAAAATTAACCCAGAATCAAGTCGCCCGGGCCGTAGGCGTTAGCCAAAGTGCCTACAATTATTGGGAATCTGGGAAGCATTATCCGAACGCAAAAAAGCTTTTTAACCTGACGAAAGTCCTAAGCATTCCCATCGATGAAATGCTAACCGCCTAAGTGAACGATCCTTGGAGTCAGCCGACTTCAAGGATTTTTCTTTACCTTTATGCCTGTTATGCAAATTCAATCCCGTTTACTTCTTCGTGTGAGTCTCCTCAGTTTGCTGTGGATGACATTTGCTTGTACGGAGGAAACGGTACCCACCGAAAAGCAGCTCTATTTTCCGCTGGCCTCCTATTTACAACAGGAAATTAGCCAAATGCAGAAGCATCCAACACGCGTTCACAAAACCATGATTTTAGATGGGAAAAAGGAAGTGAAAGTGATTTCCGATATGGATTGGGAAAAGGAATGGGCGCTATTTATCGAGTCTGATTTAAATAAGCCCGCTTTTGACAAAAGTTACGACAACCTTTCAGAGGATGGTTTTCGTTGGTATTCCTTGAAGATTGGAGAAAACCTACCCGTGAAGAAATTGAAGATTCAATTGGACGCCCTCGAGCGCCCTGCTTCCATTGAAATTGAAATGTCGCAGACCAACTTCCTTTTTGATACACAGAAGAAAATGCACATGAATTTTGCGGAGGGTAAAGTGCAAACCTATTCGATTGAGGGAACGCAGCAGATGCGATGGGGTTCCCCTACGCATTACCAATTATTGGGAGTTTTACTCACCAAATAGTCCGCTTGACAAATAGCGATCACCTCGGTCGCATAAAATGCACACAATTAAGCCTTCCTCGAGCTCAGCCGCTAATCGAACACTAGCTGCCACTCCCCCGCCACTGCTCATTCCGGCAAATACACCTTCCACTTTGGCCAAGCGTCTCGTCATTTCTGTCGCTTCTTCCTCTGAAATATCCATGATACGATCCACACGTTCTGGTTGGTAAATTTTCGGACGGTATTCAATTGGCCACCGACGAATCCCCGGAATTTTTGAACCTTCCGTAGGCTGGCAACCTATGATTTGAATGGCTGGATTTTGTTCTTTTAGGTACATGGATGTCCCCATGATGGTTCCGGTTGTCCCCATTGAACTAACAAAATGGGTGATTTGGCCGGCTGTATCGCGAAAGATTTCTGGGCCTGTCGTTTTGTAATGGGCCAAATAATTATCGGGATTCTCAAATTGATTCAATAAAATATATTCGCCCGATGCCGCCTTATCCACAGCGTAATCACGAGCCGATTCGATGCTTTCGGTTAACGTTACTTTCGCGCCAAAGGCCTCCATGGTTAGCACGCGCTCTCGGGTAGAATTGGCAGGCATCGCCAGTTCAATTTCCAATCCATATAGCCGCGCAATCATAGCTAAGGCAATACCCGTATTTCCAGATGTGGCTTCGATTAATTTAGTGCCTGCCTTGATTTCACCTCGCGCAATCGCGGATTCAATCATGTTTTTGGCCGCACGGTCTTTAACCGAGCCACCTGGATTATTTCCTTCCAGTTTGCCCAGGATCCGAACCCGTGGGTTTGGGTTTAATTTCGTTAAGTCTACGAGTGGCGTATTGCCTACTAAATCTAATAATGCCGACATCCTATTCTTCGATTACTTTTAAATTTTCTTGGTGGTAAATTTTGGTGTTTGGGGCAACTGAACGAGTCAACCACACGTTTCCGCCGATGATCGAGTCCTTTCCTACGATGGTATCACCTCCTAGAATAGTCGCTCCCGAATAGATCACCACACCATCTTCAATTGTAGGGTGACGTTTGGTGGAGGCCATGGTTTTTGCAACAGAAAGCGCCCCTAACGTAACTCCTTGATATAATTTCACGCGTTCACCGATCACACAAGTTTCACCGATGACGATACCTGTACCGTGGTCCATGAAGAAATAAGGACCAATTTCAGCGCCAGGATGTATGTCAATTCCCGTTTTAGAGTGTGCATATTCCGTTAATATACGTGGCATTAAAGGAACTTTTTCTTGTTGTAAGCCATGTGCCAACCGGTAAAAAGCCATGGCATAAAATCCCGGATAGGTCCGAATTACCTCATAATCTGTCGTTGCCGCAGGATCGCCATCTACCATCGCTTGGACATCGGTGAGTAGTAATTCATATATCCCAGGAATGCGCTCCATGTAGCTTTTTGTAATTTCTTGAGGGCTCGCTGGTAAGTCTTGACTCATCGTATGCAAGATACTTTCCAATCCGTGCTCGATGCTTTCCCAGATTAATTGCAGATCAGTCAGGTTGACGATTTGCTTGCGTGTTTGTTCTGGAAATAGGGTCAGAACTATTTTGGTGAATAGTTTCTTGATATCAGACGTGGCTGGAAACGGCTTCGTTTGGGTATGGCGCCCTAAAATCTGGTTTAAAAATGCGTCGTTCATTTGTTAGGCGAAAATAGCGGATGCGACATGACGGCATCTGCTTGTAAGGTAGGTTCTAATGTTTCAACCACCAAGCGGTGGATTTTTTCTTCAGCTCGATTTTCCAATCCGTGCACATAGGCTTTGTCATAATAGTGCAGGGTTATCGCAGCTACAAGCGAGAAATCACCTGTTTCTAATGCTTCTTGTGCATTTTTATAATGATCTCCACCCAGGCGTTTTTTGATTTTGTCGATGGCACGGCCTAAATCTTCTTTGGGATAATGGGCATAAACCTCGACCAAATGGGGTAATCGATATTGCGCATCAATATCTAAAAACAAGACAGGGGCTTCTCGCAATTGATTATAAAAAGAAGCACCCATAAATACTTTTCCAATGTGCCTACTTTCATCCTCCACCCAAATCGGTTTTGAATAATCCATTTGCATCAATTGACTGACTAA
>JACCDS011200272.1_pt1 | contig 10760 bp, 8 predicted proteins | sample 7446441 | NCBI WGS metagenome assembly JACCDS01 (sample SAMN15323445, study PRJNA562643) | freshwater metagenome | isolation source: river surface water | place: USA:Blue River Watershed | collected 2017-08-17 | reverse complement strand
TGGACAAAGGTCTGGCCCCACTGGAGCGGGGTGCCGGTGGCGGGCGTGGGGACGGCGTTGGTGCCGATGTTGAAGTTCAGGTTCCGGTTGGCGAAGAAGGCCTTGTAGTAATTGTCCTGGACGCTGAGCGAGAGCATGTGGCGCGGGGCGAATTTCCAGTCGGCCTTGATGCTGATGGAATCGCGGAACGTGTTCTTCGGGCCGTCCTGGAGCTGCCACTGCTGAAGGTAGGGATTCGCGACGGTGGCGCCGGCCTGGGCGTAGTTCCAGGTGGTCTGCCAGCGGTGCTGCTCGTTGTACTGGTTGGAGCTGAGGCCGGTGATGACGAGGCCGAAGGTGTCGGAGACGGGCAGGGTGTAGTCGAAATCGAAACCGGGGAGGACCTTGTAGCTGCTGTGTCGGCCGGGGCCGGGGGTCTTGGGCCAGATGCGGGCTTCCTCGCTGTTGAAGTTGAAATAGGCGCGGTAGTTGAACTGGGCGCCGCGGCGCTCGAAGGCGCTCTTGCTGATCATGTTCACGGCGCCGCCGAGGGAGTCGGCGGGCGTGGAGGGCGTGGGGACCTTGGTGACCTCGACGCGGGAGGCGTTGTTGATGGAGACCTGCTCGAATTCGAAGACGCGGCCGGAGTTGCCGGAGGCGGAGCTCGTGGTGCGCATCCCATCCATGGATACGCTGGTGAACGTGTCGGCGAAGCCGCGGACGGAGACGGTGCGGACATCGGCGGCGACGTAGTCGACGGTGACGCCGGGGAGGTATTTGAGGAATTCGCCGACGTTGCCCTCGGTGACGTCGCCGAAGGCGTCGGCCGCCATGACGACCTTCACGTTGGGGGCGTAGCGCTGTTCGTTCGTGGCGAGGGCGTTGCCTTCGAACTCGCGCTGGGCGGCGACGGTGAAGGTATCGAGCTTGATGGTTTCGCCGTAGCGTTCGGCGCTGGTGAGATCGAAGTCGGCCTTGGCGGAACGGCCGGCGGCGACGGCGACGGCAGCGACCTTGGCGTCGAGACCGCTGTAGGCGGCCTTGACGCTGGCCTGGCCGGCGGGAACGCCGGAGATGCGGTAGGCGCCGAATTCGTCGGTGATGGCCTCGAGGGCGGTGCCTTCGACGGTGACGCGGGCGTTGCCGAGGTATTTGCCGGTGGCGACGTTGAGGACGCGGCCCTCGACGGAGCCGGTGGCGGCGGACTGCGCGGCGGCGGGGGCGGCCAGCGCGAGCAGCGCGAGGCAGAAGCCCAAAAAGCGGGCGGGTTGGAGGAGTTGGCGGAGGTTCATGGGTTAGGTGAAATCCTGATCGGAGCCGGCCCGGCGCAGCCGAGGGGACGGCGGGGCAGGGACGGGGGCGAGGGGGTTGAGGAGACGCGGCCGGAGGACGCGCAGGAGGGCAAAAAGGACGGCGGACAGGTGTCCGCGTCAAGGCGATTGTCCGCGTGGCGCGGGGCGGCGGAATCGGACCGACCGAAACGGGCGGGCGCGGGCGGGAGCGGCCGTTGACAGGCGGCGGAGCCGCGCGCCATGGTCGGAAATCTTCCCGTGCCCAAGCCCCGCAAAGCCAAGATTCCGGCCGCGATCCGTTCGACGGCGGAGTTTGCGCGGCACATCGGGTTGGCGCGGACGACGGTGTCGCGGGTGCTGAACGGGCAGCCGGGCCTGAAGGCGAAGACGATCGAGCGGGTGGAGCGGGCGTTGGCGGAAACGGGATTCACGCCGAACGCGCACGCGTTGCACCTGAAGGGCAAGCGGACCTCGATGATCGGGATCTGCATGGAGGATTTCGCGACGCCGCCGGCGGTGCGGAAGCTGGCGACGTTGCAGCGGGTGCTGCGGAGCCGGGGTTTTTCCTCGCTGATCGAGGTGCTGGCGCCGGGCACGGGGCGGGAGGTGGTGCGGCATTTCCAGTCGCTGCGGGTGGAGGCGGTGGTGTTCATCGGCCATTTTTTGCCGGAGGAGATCGAGGCTCGGATCGCGGAGCTGGCGGCGCACGGGACGCCGCACGTGGTGATCGACCACTTCGGGCTGAAGGGAGCGAACACGGTGACGCTCGACCGGGCGGCGGGGATGGAGGCGGTGATGAACCACTTGCTCGACCTCGGGCACCGGAGCTTCGGTTCGCTCGGGATCACGAAGGGGTTGCCGAGCCGGTTCGAGCGGATGGCGGGGATTCTGGCGGCGTTGCGCGCGCGCGGCTTGGACCCGGAGCGCTGCCTGCGGTCGGTCGACCACCTGCACGAGCGGAAGGTGGATTTCGACTACGGCCGGAATCTGGCGGCGGCGTTTCTGGCGCAACGCGACGTGCCGACGGCGTTTGTCGGGTACAACGACGAGATCGCGGTCGGGGCGCTGCACGGGTTCCAGGCGGCGGGGCTGACGGTGGCGCGCGACGTGTCGCTGACGGGTTTCAACCACCAGGACATCTGCCGGATGGTGTCGCCGACGCTGACGACGGTGGACCAGAACATCGAGGAAACGGTCGCGGTGGCGGCGGACGTGCTGCTGGCGCAGCTGGACCAGCCGCCGCGGGCGCGGCCGGTGGTGCGGACGATCCGCCGATCGGTTTTGAGTTTTGGGCGCGGAGTTCCGCGCTGCTCCACTCCGGGTTTGGAGTTCGGAGTTTGGAGTTCGGAGTTTGGGGTTCGGAGTTGCCGGCGGATCGGCCCGGCTGGATGCGGCGATCGCGACTGTTTCCGGTATCCGGTTTCCGGATTCCGGTTTTCGCATTCCGGATTCCGGTTTTCTTCCTCAGCGGGGGCCGAGGGCGAGGGCGCGGGGGTGGAGGTCGCGCCAGGCGGCGTCGGGGATGATCGGGCCCATGTGGCTGACGGTCTCGGCGCCGATGAGGGACGCGAGGGCGCCGGCCTGGGGGAGGGACCAGCCGCGGAGGTGGCCGTAGAGGAAACCGGCGGCCCAGGAATCGCCGGCGCCGTTGGTGTCGACGACCTCGGCGACGCGGACGGGCTCGATGCGGTGCAGTTCGGCGTCGCGGGCGAGCCAGGCGCCGTCTTTGCCGACTTTGACGGCGGCGAGCACGCCGTAGCCGGCGAGTTTGCGCGCGAGGTCGGCGTACGGGGTGGTTTGATCCTCGAAAAGGGCGCGGATTTCGTCCTCGTTGGCGAAGACGATGTCGAGGCCGCGGCGGAACTGGCCGAAGAGCCAATCGCGGGAGGCGCCGACGACTTCGAAGGACGAGAGATCGAGACTGGTGGTGCAGCCGGCGGCGCGGGCGGCGGCGAGGACGGCGTCGGCGAGGGCGCGGTTGAAGACGAGGTAGCCCTCGATGTGGGCGTGGCGGCAGCCGGCGAAATCGGCGGCGGTGATTTCGGCGGGCGAGAGCGTCATGGCGGCGGCGAGCGACGTGCGCATGGTGCGCTGGGCGTCGGGCGTGACCATAATGAGGCTGCGGGCGTTGTTGGTCGGAGCGGTTTTGAAACGGCTGCCGTGGACGCCGGCGGACTCGAAGGCGCGGCGGTAGCGGGCGGCGAGATCGTCGTGGCCGAGTTTGCCGAGGAAGGTGGCGCGGAGACCGAGGCGGGCGGCGTTGTAGGTGGCGTTGGCCGCGGAGCCGCCGGTGGAGTAGGCGGGTTCGCTTTCGAGGAGGGAGATGATGCGGCCCATCTCGGCATCGTCGACGAGGACCATGCCGCCTTTTTCGCCGGCGACATGGGAGCGGAGGAAGTCGTCGGGCACGCGCGCGACGACGTCCATGATGGGGGAACCGACACCGATGAGATCGAAAGCGGACATGGGCGGAACGGGATCAGCCGGAGACGGTGATGCTGGTGGAGAGCAGGAGTTCGTCGTCGATCTCGATCAGGAGGGAATATTCGCCGGCGACGGGAAAGGAGAGGCCGCGGACCTCGTTGATGAGGTTGATGCGGTGGAGGGGGCTTTGGGATTCGAAGGGGCGCTCGAGGAGCGGCTGGGGCTGGGCGTCGCCGAGGGCCATCGAGATCTTCATCTTGTGGCTGCCGGGCGACACGTCGGTGATCGTCAGGAACCAGATCATGAACGGGTGCGTGACCGGGAACTGGCGGGCCTGGATGTTGGAGAAAATGCCGAGAATGGTGTGTTTGCCGGAGCCGGGGTCGATGTGGACGCCGTCACAGGTAAGCCAGGCAAGAAGCTGCGGTTTGGACTGCATAAAGGAACAGGAGGGAGGCCGGCCCGGTGCGGGGCAAATGATTTTTCTTGGAGTCGGCGGGGGCGGGGCGCTTGGTGGCGGAGTGCCGTTTGCCGCCGACCTTGTGAAAACGTATGCGTTCGACCTGAGCGCGTGGCCGCCGTGGGCCGTGGTGGCGGCGGGGACGCTGCTGCTGGTGCTGGCGATCTGGATCACGATGAAGGTGCTGAAGTGGACGCTGTGGCTGCTGCTGTTTTTCGTGCTGATCGGCGGGTTGCTGTGGTCGATGTGGCTGCTGCTGGGGTGAAGGGCGGAGTTGGCCGGTGAAAGTCGCCGGCCGAACGGCGGCGCCGGAACTTTTCCTTGCGCGGCTTAACGGCGGGGCCTCACTTTCGTATCCCGTGAAATACATTTTCGTCACGGGCGGTGTGGTTTCGTCGTTGGGCAAGGGCCTTACGGCGGCGGCGTTGGGGGCGTTGCTGGAGATGCGCGGACTGGTGGTGCGCATCCAGAAATTCGACCCGTACCTCAACGTGGATCCGGGCACGATGAGCCCGTTCCAGCACGGCGAAGTGTATGTGTTGGAGGACGGGGCGGAGACCGATCTCGACCTCGGGCACTACGAGCGTTTCACGAGCGGCAAGCTGTCGCGGCTGAACAGCCTTTCCTCGGGCCAAGTGTACGAGGCGGTGATCCAGAAGGAGCGCAAGGGCGAGTACCTCGGGAAAACGGTGCAGGTGATCCCGCACGTGACGAACGAGATCAAGGACCGCATCTATGCCGGCGGCAAAGACGCGGACGTGCTGATCACGGAGATCGGTGGGACGACGGGCGACATCGAGGGGCTGCCGTTCCTCGAGGCGATGCGGCAATTCGCCCTCGAGGTGGGGCCGCACGACTGCATTTTCATCCACGTGACGCTGGTGCCGTTCCTGAAGGCGGCGGGCGAGCTGAAGACGAAACCGACGCAGCAGTCGGTGGCGAAGTTGCGCGAGATCGGCATCCAGCCGCACGTGCTGGTGTGCCGGACGGACCATCCGCTGGACCATGATTTGCGGGACAAGCTGTCGATGTTCTGCAACGTGCCGGTGAAGGCGGTGATCGAGTGCCGGGACGTCGACCACTCGATTTACGAATTGCCGTTGGCGTTGCAGAAGGAGGGCCTCGACCAACTCGTGCTCGATTTGCTCGGGATCAAGAATCCGCCCCCGGCGCACAACATCTGGGAAGAGATGGTCGGCCGCATTCTCAATCCGAAGTTCGAGGTGACGATCGGGGTCGTCGGCAAGTACATCGAGCTGCAGGACGCCTACAAATCGGTCTACGAGTCGATCACGCACGCGGGCATCGCGCACAACTGCAAGGTGAACGTGCGCCGCATCGACGCGGAGGATGTGGAGAAGAAGGGCGGCCTCGCGCTGCTCAAGGGGCTCGACGGCATTTTGGTGCCGGGCGGATTCGGGGACCGCGGCACGGAGGGCAAGATCGCCGCGGCGAAGTTCGCGCGGGAAAACAAGGTCCCGTACTACGGCCTGTGCCTCGGCCTGCAGATCGCGGTGATCGAGTTCGCGCGCAACGTGCTGAAGTTGGCCGGCGCGAACAGCACGGAATTCGATGCGAAGGCGGCGCATCCCGTGATCAACATCATGGAGGAGCAGAAGCAGATCATCGACAAGGGCGCCACGATGCGGCTGGGCAGCTACGAATGCGCGCTGACGCCGGGCACGCTGGCGCACAAGGCCTACGGCGCGGACAGCGTGCGGGAGCGGCATCGCCACCGCTACGAAGTGAACAACGCGTACGTCGGCCAGCTCCAGCGCGGCGGCATGATCGTGAGCGGGATCAACCCGCGGCGGAATCTGGTCGAGGTGATCGAGCTGAAGGACCACCCGTGGTTCCTCGGCACGCAGGCGCACCCGGAATTCAAATCGAAGCCGAACCGGGCGCATCCGTTGTTCGCGGCTTTCATCGGCGCGGCGCTGAAGCAGGCGCGCCTGGCCAAGGCGAAACCGGCGAAGGCGAAGGGCGCCGCCAAGCCCGCCGCGAAGGCGCGGCGGGCTGGCAGTTGAAAGTTGAAGGTTGAAAGGTGAAAGCCCCCGGAGCGGTGCAGCGCTTCGGGGGGCAGGAGATTTCGGGCGGATTGAGTCACAGAGAGCACAGAGGTGGGCACGGAAGACACGGAGGGTGAAGGGAGCCTGTTTTGCTCCGTGACCTCGGTGTTTCCCTCCGTGACCTCTTTGGCCCAAGCAAACGCCTTCCGGATCACGGGAGTGCTTTTCCGATTTCCCCTGGCCGCGTTTTCCGGTTTTCCTCCGCTGTGCTCTTCGATCCGAAAAAACTCCTGCTCATCGCCGGTCCCTGTTCCCTTGAAAACGAAGGCGTTTGCCGGGCCGTCGCCGGTGTGCTCGACGGGCTGCGCCGCACGCGGCCGGAGCTGAATCTCGTTTTCAAAGGTTCGTTCGACAAAGCCAACCGCACCTCGCTGGCGGGCGCGCGCGGCACGGGGCTCGAGGCGGGCTTGGCGCTGCTGGCCTTGGTGAAACGGGACTACGGTTTCCCGGTGCTGACGGACGTGCACGAGTCGGCGCAGATTCCCGCGGTGGCGGCGGTGTGCGACGTGATCCAGATCCCGGCGTTTCTGTGCCGTCAGACCGATTTGTTGCTGGCCGCGGCGGCGACGGGGCGCGTCGTGAACGTGAAGAAGGGGCAGTTTCTTTCGCCGCAGGAGATGGTGCACGTGACCGGCAAGTTGCGCGACGGCCACGCGACCGAGGTGTGGCAGACGGAGCGCGGGACGACCTTCGGTTACCAGAACCTCGTGGTCGACATGCGTTCGTTCGCGATCATGCGGCAGAACGGATTGCCCACGGTGTTCGATGCGACGCATGCGGTGCAGTTGCCGGGAGCCGGCGGAGGCAAGAGCAGCGGGCAGCGCGAGTTTGTGGCGCCGTTGGCGAAGGCGGCGTTGGCGGCGGGCGCGGAGGGACTCTTCATCGAGACGCATCCGGATCCGGCGAACGCGATCAGCGACGGGCCGAACATGATCGCGCTGGCGGATCTGCCGGCGCTGGTGGAGGGGTGCTTGCGGGTGTGGCGAGCGGTGCGGGAGTGAAAGCGGCAGGCGGCGGATCGGGAGATGGGACTTAGGGGACGGATGGGACGGATAGGACCCATAGGTGGGCGGGGAGGCGCGCTCCCTTGACCAACGGGGGGCGGGTCCCACACTCGCCGGCAACAAAACCCTCCGGATGGAAACTTTTCTCATCGAAGTGCCGATGCCGTCGATGGGCGCGACCGCCAACGAATTGACGGTCGTGTCCCTGAAAACGCAGCCCGGCGACCGCATCACCAAGGGGCAGCGCCTCGCCGAACTCGAAAGCGACAAGTCGATTTTCGAATTCGAAGCGCCGTGCGACGGCACCGTGCAGGCCGTGCTCGTGGCGGCGGGCGACGTGAAGCCGGCGGGCGCGCCGTTTCTGCGGATCGAGACGGCCGAGGCCGCTTTGCGGCACCTGGAAGTGAAGGCCGGGGCGGCGGCGCCCGCGGCGGCGGCGGCCAAACCGGCGGCGGCGCTCATCTGGACGCCCCGGGCGACGAAGTTGTTGCAGGAGGCGGGAGTCGATCCGGCGACCGTGACGGGCATCGAAGCGACGGGGCCGGGCGGCCGCGTGTCCGGCGACGACGTGGCGCGATATCTCGCGGCGCGGAAATCCTGAGTCGACGCCGCCGACCGGCGGCCCAACCTTCTTCCTTCCGAGCATGCCTCTTGAAACCGTTTGCATCGCCGGCGTCGGCCATGCCGCCCCGGCCACGATCCGCGCCAACAGTGAAATCCTGAAAGCCTTCCCGCACCGTACGGAGGAGGAGATGATCCGCCTGACCGGCATCCGGGAACGCCGTTTTGCGGCGGAGCACGAGACGGCGACGGATCTGGCGGTGGTGGCGGTGCAGCATGCGTTGGCGCAGGCGGGCATGACGGCGGCGCAGATCGACGGCGTGATCATGGCGACGATCATCCCGGACCAGCCGGTGCCGTCGGCCGCGAGCGCGTTGGCGCGGCGGCTCGGGATTCCGCGGGCGCTGGCGTTCGATCTGAACGCGGCGTGTTCGGGTTGGCTTTACGCGCTCGAAGTCGGCCGCGCCTTCATCAAGGCGGGGACGGCGAAGAACGTGATCGTGGTGACGGCGGAGCTGCTTTCCCGGATCACGAATCCGGAAGATCACGAGACGGCGTTTTTGTTCGGCGACGGTGCGGGTGCGGCGATTTTGACGAACGGCACGGGCGGGCACCGGCTGCACCAGATGGGGCTGAGCGGGGACGCGGACCAGTTCGACGCGATCCAGCGGCCCGGCGGCGGGGCGTTGATGCCGTGGCCGAACGGGGAGGCGGGCGGGATGGAGAATTTCTACCTGCAGATGAACGGGACGTCGGTGTTCAAGCACGCGGTCGTCGGATTTGCGGAGCAGATCGAGCAGACCTTGGCGCGGGAGAATCTGAAGCCGGACGACATCGCGTGGATCGTGCCGCATCAGGCGAATGCGCGCATCCTCACGGCGGTGAGCAAACGCGTCGGAATTCCCTACGACAAATTCGTCGTCACGATTTCCAAATACGGCAACACGAGCGCGGCGAGCGTCTCGATGGCATTGGGGTGGGCGGCCGAGGAAGGCATCTTCACCGAGGGCGACCGCATCATTTTCTGCAGCGTGGGCGCGGGGCTCACGTTTGCGGGCGGGTTGCTGGTGTGGTGAGGCGCGCGCGGAGCGCGCGCAGGTGAAAGTTGAAAGGTGAAGGTTGAAAGAATGGCAGCGGCGCCGGGAGCCGGGGCGGCTTTCAACTTGGGACTTTCACCTTTCAACCGGCTACGTCCCGCAGCTCGTGCATCAGCACGCTGAGCGCGTAGGTCGCGGCGGTGTCGGCGCGGAGGACGAGGGGGCCGAGCGTGACGGGGGCGTAGCCGGCGGCGACGGCGGCCTCGATTTCGGCGGGGCTGAAATCGCCCTCGGGGCCGATGAGCCAGGCGGCGGTGCGCGGGGGCGCGGGGAGCGAAGCGAGGACGGTCTGCAAGGAACGCGCGCCGGGGTGCAGGCTGGCGACGAGTTTCAGGTCGTGGCCGGCGGTGGCGGCGAGAAAGGCGGCGAGCGGTTGCGTGGGCAGAATCTCGGGGAGGAAGGGATTGCCGCATTGCTTGGCGGCTTCGAGGGCGGCGGTCTGCCATTTCTCGGTTTTGCGGTCGGCGCGGTCGGCGTCGAGGTGGACCTGCGTGCGCGAAGTCGCGAGCGGGGCGACGGCGGCGGCGCCGAGTTCGGTGGCCTGGCGGACGATGGCGTCCATGGCCGGACCCTTCGGAATCGCCTGGCCGAGGGTCACGGCGCAGGGCAGCGGGGCGGCGGTACGGGTGGAGCGGACGGCGAGGACGGCAGCCTGTTTGCGGTCGGCGGAAAGTTCGCAGAGCCATTCGCGGCCGCGGCCGTCGAAGGCGACGACGGGGTCGCCGGGGCGGGCGCGGTTGACGACGACGAGGTGGTGGGATTCGCCGGGGGAGAGCGTGAGCTGCGCGGACGCGGGGTCGGTCGGGCGGCAGAAGACACGGAAGTCCGGCATGGTGGGGCGAGCGAAGCGGCGGGGGCGGCGCGGGGTCGAGGGCAAAAACAGAAAGGGCGCCGGGAGATGAATCCCGGCGCCCTTGCCGACTTAGAACTGCAAACTATGAACTTCCCAAAAAGAACGGGTAACTGACTACGCGGGGAAAGACGCGGGGAGGCGCGGGATGTTCAAAATCGGAAAAGAAGAAACGGGAGAAAGCAGAAGGAAGAAACGGGGAGGGCGGAAAATCGGAAAATTGGGAAACGGGAAACGGGGAAAGAAGAAAGGTGGGAAAGAAGAAGGAAGAACAGGGGAGAGCGGAAAATCGGGAAATTGGAAAATTGGGAAACGGGGCGGGGCGAGTTTGGCATGGACAGGGACGGCGGCGTTTTTCAGTTTCCGGATTCCCTTCCCTGCCCGGGTGGCGGAATTGGCAGACGCAGTAGACTCAAAATCTTCCGGAGCAATCCTTGTGGGTTCGATTCCCACCCCGGGCACCAGCCTTCGCGACGCGGCGGAGCCGCGTCGCTTCGGCTCGGCAAGCCACGCGCTTCGGCTCGGCGAGCCAGACACTCGGCTTGGCGAGCCAGACACGGTTCGGCGAGCCAGCTTTGGACTGAGCTTATCCGACCCGGCAATCGGTGAAGGTGCGGCGGGGGAAAGGGAGTCGCCGGTTCTTTCAGGCGAGTCGGCCAATTCGGTGGTCGAGTCCTAGCCGCCAGCATTCGTCACCTACGACCTCCGCGAGGGAGCGGGACTACTGGGGAGTGGCGGCAGAGGCGTGTATCGGAATAGTACGCCCTTTGTTTTCCTGAAAGAACCGGCGGACATACAGTACTACGTCACCGGATACGCGGGCTTGACGGGAAAACGGCGCGGGGCGCGGGATTTTTTCGCGGCGCGGAGACGGGATCAGCGGCCTCGGGGGTCGCGGGCACGGACGTAGGGGCGCGGCTTGTCCGCGCCCTTGCGGTGCGGGCGCGCACAAAGATGGACGGGCGGTGCGAGGCGGTGCGGGCGCGCACGAGGCGCGCCCCTACAAATTCGGGGCGGGCGGGTC
>JACCDS011289341.1_pt1 | contig 10762 bp, 7 predicted proteins | sample 7446441 | NCBI WGS metagenome assembly JACCDS01 (sample SAMN15323445, study PRJNA562643) | freshwater metagenome | isolation source: river surface water | place: USA:Blue River Watershed | collected 2017-08-17 | reverse complement strand
GGATCAGAATCCCACAATTGAATAGGAAGGTGGCCACATGCACCAGCAAAATGTCCCAGCCAAAGTACACGTAGGGTACGGAAGCCAAGAAACAAACCCCAGAAACTCCGAGAAAGAGGAGGTACTTGGCACGCACCAGGGCTTCCAAGCCTCCTTTTTGCATTAGGAAAAAATCAAAATTTGAGGAGTTCCAACTCAAGAAGAGCTGCCCATACTGGATCATAAAAATCCCCGTAATAAACACCCCCACAAAAATGTAAATGGGTGAAATTCCCGTTTCACTTTGGTAGGCCGGATTGGTGTAGAAGATCAGACCATACAGCAAGAAGAAGGCGGATAGCATTAGGTAGGTGCGGCTTTTCTTATGCCGCAGGATCAACTTCCACTCCAGATTGGCCAGCTCCCCGGCCACTCCAAAGCGTGAAAAAAGGCCAAAACCTTGACCTGAAACCCGGAAGGATTCCTCCTCTCCTAGCTCTTCCAAGTAGGCATGAGACACGTAGTATCGATAGGTAAGCATATACACCCCAACGAGCAGCCCAAGGACTCCTACAAAGGGAAATACATTCTGGGCAGCTGCTGTAAAGAAGGGAGACACGAGGGAACCAACATTGAACCCGCCCAAATAGCTCGATCCTCCGGAAAGTAGGACCACCACAAAAACCAGTCCGAGGCCCAGCAAGCTGTCCTCAAAGCGCTGCTTGAACCAGAGCATAAACCAGTGCAGGGACCAGCTTATTGCCAACAGGGTGCCCAACCAGCACACCAAGCCGATTATCCCGTACTCCGCCTGTACCACCTCCACGCCAAAGGGCAGAAATAGCAACAGGGCAATGACATTGAGCGGAGACAAAAAGGAGCGCAGCAATAAGACAGATACAATTTTCTTTTTCCCAATCGGGAGGTGAAGCAAACTTTCTAGATCCACCACCGGCAACTTCTGAACGAAGTAGCGGTACATAAACTCCCCTAGAAAAAAGTAGATCAAAAACGAGTTGAGAAAGGCAATGGGTTCCTTGCCCTCGGCAAACATATCGATAATTCGCCCTAGAAATAGGCCAGCCAAAAACACATAGCTCAGAAGCAGCAGCGCAATAAATACCAAAAATCCCGTAGCGAGCGCACTTTTCGCAAAACTGGTGGAGCGAACACTCTTTAGGTATTGCAATCGAATGAGCGTAAAAAACATAGGCAAAATCAGGTTTAAATTCTGAAACGTAAACTTCAAAAATATGGCCATCTTTACCAATCAAAAAAAGTTAAAAGTAGCAAATGAAACAGGACCTGAATTTTTTCGAGGCAGTAAGCCAGCGTCGATCTGTACGCGTTTTTGATCAAATGGGAACTTTCGATGGCACCATCGTCCAAAAATGCTTGGAAGCGGCCATCCTTTCTCCCAATAGCTCTAACCTGCAGCTCTACCAGTTTGTGCGCGTGCCGGAATATTCTCCCCTCAAGGATCGTCTGGCACAGCTCTGCATGGGACAGAAAGCAGCCACCACTGCGCGGGAGTTGGTCGTGGTCCTCACCCGACGAGATCGTTGGAAAGCCCATGCCAAAGCCAATTTTGAGTTTATTACGGCATCCTCATCTGGAGAAGGTGACAAAAAAGTGAAGCTGGCCCTCCGGTATTACCGAAAATTGGTACCCATGCTCTATAATAAATTTCCGGGCTGGTCTTTTGTTAAAAAATTAATTGCCATCACACAAGGCCTAAGCAAACCAATGGTTCGGGAAGTAAGTGAAACCGCTGTCCGCATCTCTGTTCACAAAAGCGCCTCCCTAGCCTGCATGACTTTTATGCTGGGTATGAAGGCGGCAGGCTACGACACCTGCCCTATGGAAGGCTTTGACTCCAAGCGCGTCAAAAAACACCTCAAACTCCCTGCTGGATGCGAAATCGCGATGATCATCGGTTGCGGCAAAGGAATGCCTGAAGGAATTTATGGGGAACGCTTTCGGGTACCTACCTCCGAATTGATCTTGGTGAAGTAGATCCTTTGAGGTCCTTTTCCATCCTTTGAGGTTTTTTTCAAACCTCGAAGGATTTAATTCCACAAAACATCAAAAAAAACCTTCGAGATCTTGGAGACCTCAAAGGTTTCTCGTCCATCCTTTAATTGCGTGAAACATTTTTTTTCACGCTCATTTAAGAAGAAAAAATACGCTGATTCAAATCAATAGATCTGCGGAATTCCGTGCTCCGCCGCGGCGGATCGGGAAACTATTGTAGCATTCAATCCAAAACCTTCGAGATCTTAGAGACCGCAAAGGTTTCTCGTCCATCCTTTGAGGTTTTTTTCAAACCTCGAAGGATTTAAATACAATCCAAAACCAATAGCGCACCTCCGGAGCGCACCTTACCTTGTGATTGTATTTTTATTAATATACTACTCCTCCGGAGCAGGTTTCCGAACTAATCGCCAAATCGGAAGATGTATAACAACGGATATTTGCCCCAGGTGGGGCAATATATTAATAGACGAATCAAATTAATTTTTAGACAAGCTCCAGAGGAGCGACATAGAAGATTTAAAAATTATCGCTCTGCGGTAACTTTTTTTTCACGCTGATCTAAACAGAAAAAATCCGCTGATTCAAATCAATAGATCTGCGTTATTTTTCCGTGCTAATCTGCGTGAAACTATTTTAGCATTTAGTCCCAAAACCTTCGAGGTCTTAGGGACCTCAAAGGTTTATCTTATCCGCCTCGCCAAATAGCTTGATGGCCTGCTGGTAGACCTCATTGATGTCGTTGATGACCTTATAGAACGCGCTGTCGTCGTAAAGCTGTCGTCCCAAGTGCGCCTTGATCAAGATGCGGAGGTACTCCTTGGACTTCGCAAAATCCTTCGCATCAAATTCCACCTTATTTTTCTTTCCAAAGTCCGCCAAGTCCATCAACATCGCGTCGCTGACCTTGAAAGTCTTGTAGTAATCTTCTACGGAGATCTTTGAAAATTTGCTCTTGTTTTTGCTTACATAGTCGAGCAAGTACTCCCGTGATGCATCCGTTGAAAAAAGCTTGTTGACATAGGCACTATTCATCGTGGTATCGAGGGGCACAAAGTAGTCTGGCATGATGCCTCCACCGCCATAGACGGTACGTCCCTTTTTGGTTTTGTATTTGAGGCTATCGTTAAACTGTATGCTGTCCGCAGAGAAAAATTCGCCCTTCTCGTAGCGATTGTTGAGGTCTGTTTCATAGGCCTCGTAATCACTGTCATACGGCTTTTGAATGGATCGGCCTGAAGGCGTAAAATAGCGCGCAATCGTCAAGCGCAGCTCTGCACCATCGGATAGGTCTATGGGCATTTGCACCAAGCCCTTGCCGAACGATCTTCTGCCTACAATCAGTCCACGGTCATTGTCTTGGATCGCTCCGGCCATAATCTCAGAAGCAGAAGCAGAGCCCTCGTTGATTAAAATAATCACCGAACCCTCCTCAAACATACCCGGCTTGGACGCATAGGCCTTGCTGTTGTATTGACTCACTTTGCCTACCTGTGACACAATTAGATCTCGACCACCAAGAAGCTCATCGACCATGTATATCGCTGCACCCATGTAGCCGCCAGGATTGCCTTGCAGGTCAACAATCAACTTTTTCATACCCAAGGCCTGAAGATCGCTCACCGATTTTCGAAACTCATCGTAGGTAGTCGCCGCAAATCGGGTCACCTTGATGTAGCCTATTTCCTTGTCCACCATGTAGGTAGCATTGATGCTGTATTGTGGGATTTTGGCCCGTGTGATGGAATACTTGATCAAGCTAGGCGCATTCTTTCGCTTGATCTCCACTGCCACCTTGGAGCCACTTGGACCTCTGAGGTAGTCAAATACATCCCGGTTGGTAATGCCAATGCCTGCCACTGTCTTGCCATCTACGGAAATAATCTGATCCCCCGATTGGATACCCAAAGCCTCGGAAGGACCTCCGGTAAGCGGAGCTACCACGTAGATGGTGTCCCGGATGATGCCAAACTCCACCCCAATTCCATCAAATTCACCCTCCAACTGAGACTGAACCAGCGAGGCGTCTTTGGCGGGAATGTAGCTGGAATGAGGATCAAGTTTCTCCAACATCTTGGTGATGCCAAACTCCACGAGCTCGTTGGTATCCACGCTATCTACATAGTCGCGGTTGATGTAGGTCATGATCTCTTGCAACTTGTAGAGTGCTGCTCTAAGGTCGTTTTGACTGCCCTTGGGCTCCGCAAAGGTGGCGCCAATCCAAATACCGCCTGCAATAGAAAGTGCAAGAAGCAAAGGAAGACGGATTTGTCTCATGGTGTTTTTTTGTTGGCTCACAGCAAAAGGGGTTTACTTTTCTACTTAAACTATCTAGGTCAAAAAATGTGTTTTGTTTGGTGCAATTTTAGGTAAAATTAACGTCCTTGACCGCTAACCAAGCTCATAAAGATGCTATTTTTTTATAATTTTTCGATTTGTGCCCGGTAATGAAAAGAAACACCAGTTGAAGTTCAAGAGGGCTGTGAACCGTCGACTGTGAACCGTCGACGATTATCCGCAGTGATAAACGCTCTTTTTGAACAACTTGAAAGAATGCGGATAATCCTGTATTTATTTCCCTTTTTTAGTTCAAAAAAAATTATTTTTGTGTTATGCAGGCAAAGAAGTCATTCGAAAAAACATCGGTTGGGGAATTGGTCTCCGAAAACTATGTTTTCGCTGCTGTCCTGCACTACTTTGGCATCAGCTTTTACCAGTACCCCAGTGATTCGCTAGAAAAAGTTTGCAACAAGCACAAAGTCAATCCTCGGCAGCTGATTGCACAACTCGAAAGTTGGGCCCTGCAAAAAGATCCTTCACTCGAGGAACTGTACCTCAATCCCATCGAGCTCCTAGTTGCTTACCTGAAGAAAAAGCACTACTACTTTGTACGACAGGAGCTTCCTTTTTTATCCAACTTGATTTCAGGCATCTCCCCAGAGCCAGGCTACGAACTGCTCCTTGAAGACCTTCGCATCCTATTCCCACTATTTGTGGAAGATTTTATCCACCACATCCACGAGGAGGAAAGTCGGTTGTTCAATCGGATTGACCTGCTCCAAAGCATTGAGGCAGGGGAGTTTAGTACGCGAGATGCGCTGACCATCCTGGAACAAGATCCCATCCACTACCTCGCTGAGCATCACGAGATTCACGACGATGAGATGGAAGGTATTCGTAAACTGACCCATAACTACGCCTTGGCTGCAGACGCACCCTTAACCATGAAGGTGCTCTACCACGAGCTACAAAATTTTGAAAAAGAGCTTTCCATCCATGCAAGAATCGAAGATGAACTCCTTTTTCCCAAGGCAGTAGAACTGGAGAAGGAGGCCTTACGGAAAATTCGTAAACAAATTCAAACCAACTGATGCCCAGAGTACTAGCAATAGACCTGGGTACCAAACGCACCGGCTTGGCAGTTACTGATCCCTTAAAGATCACCTGCAATCCCCTGGAAACTATTGAGACGTCAAAGTTGATGGCCTACCTCCAAGCCTATTGCGCCAAAGAAGAAGTAGAAGTATTGGTTCTCGGACACCCTACCCGCCTCAATGGCCAAGCCAATGAAATGACCCCCTTGGTGCTTGCCTTGAAAGAGAAGCTTGAACTGGCCTTTCCTGCACAGAAAGTAGTCCTCATCGACGAACGCTACACCTCCAAAATGGCCCTGCAAACCCTAATCGCTATGGGCAGCAAGAAAAAAGACCGAAGAGAAAAGGCGGGGAACTTGGACAAGGTATCCGCCGCCATTATCTTACAATCCTATTTAGAAAGACAATGATTTACCCTATCGTCGCTTACGGCAACCCGGTATTGAAAAAAGAAGCAGAAGAACTGCCTGAAGGAAGTGACTTGACGCAACTCATCCAAGACATGTATGCCACCATGGATCATGCGCATGGAGTAGGTCTTGCAGCTCCACAGATCAATCAGGGTGTGCGCCTATTTGTCATCGATAGCTCCCTGATGCTGGATGAGGATGACGAAGAAAAAGGAATCCGCCGCGTATTCATCAATCCCATCCTCCTGGACGAGTATGGGGACAATTTTGGCTTTGAGGAAGGCTGCCTCAGCATCCCGGATGTGCGGGCAGAAATTATTCGCCCCGAAAAATTGACGCTGGAATACTACGACGAAAATTGGAACCTGAAAGAGGAAGAATTTAGTGGTATGACCGCCCGCGTGATCCAGCACGAGTACGACCACTTGGAAGGAATCTTATTTGTCGACTACCTCAAAGGCCTCAAAAAGCGAATGATCCAATCCAAACTGATCGATGTGAGCAAAGGCAAGGTATCCACCGACTACCGGATGATCTATCCCCTCAAATGATGGAGCAACGACAAGACCTTCGCGTTGCGCTCGTGCAAACCGACCTGCATTGGCAGGACAAGACGGCCAATTTGGCCCTTTTGGAGGAGAAAATCTGGTCGCTAAAAAACAGCTGTGACCTGATTGTCCTGCCTGAAATGTTTCCTACAGGCTTTTCCATGGAGTCAGCCCTCCTTGCCGAGCCGATGAACCTGCAGGTGCACAAGTGGATGAAGCAACTGGCTTCACAAACCGGTGCAGTCATCACCGGCACTGCAATCATTTCCGAAGGCGGGAATTACTACAACAGACTACTTTGGGTGCTACCAGACGGCTCGACCCAAACCTACGATAAGCGGCACCTCTTCCGCATGGCCAATGAGGACGCCAGCTTTGCTCCAGGAACAGAGCTCCCCGTTTTCTCGCTAAAAGGCTGGAAGATCTGCCCGCAAATCTGCTACGACCTCCGCTTCCCGGTTTGGGCGCGCAATCAATGGAAGGAGGACGAGGCTGCTTACGACCTACTTTTTTACGTGGCCTCCTGGCCTGCAGCACGAGTTTCTGCCTGGGACGCCCTGCTACCTGCTCGTGCCATCGAAAACCTTTCCTACTCCATCGGGGTAAACCGAGTGGGCATAGATGGAAACCAGATCCCCTACAACGGGCATTCTGCAGTCTACGATTTCAAGGGAGAAAAATTGCTCGACCTTGGTGAAAAAGACCAGATTCAGGTAATCACCCTATCCCGTAGTGCGCTCGAAGAATACCGAAGCAAGTTTCCAGCTTGGAAAGATGCCGATCCGTTTACGCTACACTCCTAGCCCTCGAAGTAGGATTTCCATAAGTGGAACAAAATCCTACTTGATTTTCGTATTTTTGTCCATCTAATGCTCTTTTGGGGAATGATGCTGAAAAGCGCGCATTCAAACAAAAGAGTCTATAAACCTATTGAACTCATTTTTAGCTAAAAACTAAGCCCATGTCCAAGACGCCAAAAATTCTCTACACCCTCACCGATGAGGCCCCTGCACTTGCCACCTATTCCTTATTGCCAATCGTGCAAGCATTTACCAAGACGGCAGGCATTCAAGTAGAAACACGAGATATCTCACTTTCTGGACGCATTCTTGCTAATTTTCCAGAATACCTTAGCGAATCACAACGCATCAATGACGACCTAGCAGAGTTGGGCCACCTGGCTACCACGCCGGAGGCCAACATTGTGAAGCTGCCCAATATTTCAGCATCTGTTCCTCAGCTCAAAGCTGCTATCAAGGAATTGCAAAGCCAAGGATATGCCTTACCTGACTATCCGGAGGAACCAAAAACAGAAGAGGAAAAGACTGCAAAGTCAAAATACGATAAGATCAAAGGTTCGGCAGTGAACCCAGTCCTTCGGGAGGGTAACTCAGACCGTCGTGCCCCATTGGCTGTTAAAAACTATGCACGCAAGCATCCCCACTCTATGGGTGCTTGGACTGCGGACTCCGGTTCCCATGTCGACAGCATGGCAGCTGGAGATTTTTACGGCTCTGAGCAATCACACACGATGAACCGAGCTAGCCAGTTGACCATCACACTTCATGGTTCATCGGGTACCAAGGAGGTCCTAAAGAGCGGATTGAAAGTACTAGAAGGAGAGGTCATTGATGCGGCTACCTTGAGCATCGCTCAGTACCGTGACTTTTTGAAAAAAGCAAAGGAAGATGCCAAAGCAAAGGGCGTTTTGTTTTCCCTACACCTCAAGGCAACCATGATGAAGGTTTCCGATCCTATCCTGTTTGGGCATGCTGTCAAAGTTTTTTTTGAGCCCGTATTTACGAAGCATGGAGCCACATTCGTAGCTATAGGCTTGGATGTGAACAATGGATTTGGCGACCTTTTGGCCAACCTTGACAAACTTCCTGCTGATAAAAAAGCGGAGATTCTCCAAGACATCGATGCCTGCTATGCAGCAAGCCCAGCAGTAGCCATGGTGAATTCGGACAAAGGAATCACCAACCTGCACGTGCCTAGTGATGTGATCATCGATGCGTCCATGCCAGCCATGATCCGTACCTCGGGCAAGATGTGGAACAAGGAAGGGAAACTTCAAGACACCAAAGCGATCATTCCAGACCGTTGCTATGCAGGGGTATACCAGGCAGTGTTTGATTTTTGTAAGAAAAATGGGGCCTTCAATCCAGCAACCATGGGTTCTGTACCCAATGTGGGTCTGATGGCTCAGAAAGCAGAAGAATACGGTTCCCACGACAAAACCTACGAAATCCCTTTTGACGGCACGGTAGAGGTAACCGATACCGAAGGAACTGTCCTCTTCTCGCACCCTGTAGAGAAAGGTGATCTCTGGAGAATGTGTCAAACCAAGGATGCACCGATTCAGGACTGGGTGAAGTTGGCCGTAAGTCGAGCAAGATTGTCGCAGACCCCTGCAGTCTTCTGGCTAGACAAGGCCCGTGCACACGACGCACAACTGATTCAAAAAGTCAACAAATACCTTCCAGAGTACGACACCAAAGGTTTGGAGATTCATATTCTATCGCCTGTTGAAGCAACCCTATTCTCTTGTGAGCGCATTGTAGCGGGCAAGGATACCATCTCTGTAACAGGCAACGTGCTTCGCGACTACTTGACCGACCTCTTTCCTATTTTGGAAGTGGGTACTTCAGCCAAGATGCTTTCCATCGTTCCCTTGATGAATGGAGGAGGCTTATTTGAAACTGGAGCCGGTGGATCTGCTCCCAAGCACGTAGAGCAATTTACCGAGGAAGGACACTTGCGTTGGGATTCCTTAGGCGAGTTTTTGGCCTTGGCCGTCTCTTTGGAGCACCTCGGGCAAACCTTTGATAATCCTACCGCCATTCTCTTGGGAGAGACGCTTGACCAAGCCACAGGACGATGGTTGGAAGAAGACAAGTCACCTGCCAGAGTAGTTGGCAAATTGGACAACCGTGGAGGACACTTCTACTTGGCCTTGTACTGGGCTCAGGCGCTGGCTTCGCAAACCAAGGATACCGCTTTAGCAGCCAAGTTTACTGCCCTAGCAAAGGCCCTTTTGGATCAAGAATCCAAGATCGTAGACGAATACAACAGTTCCCAAGGCAAAGTCATTGACTTGGGAGGCTATTACCGACCGGATGTAGCCAAATGTGCACTGGCCATGCAGCCAAGTGCTACCTTCAAGCAGCTTCTGGCTTCCTTGTCCTAAAATTTAAACCGGGTGAACATCCCGGTTTTTTTTATTTCCGATTTAGGAATCACCGAACCCAGGCTCCTGCTATTCTTGGGTTTAGAGAAAAGGAAAGATTCCCTCCTTTCTTTTTTTGATTTCGAAATCGATTGAAATGCGCTATTCCGCGTTTTGATGGGAAAAGCCAAGATTTTAGTTTGGGCAGACCCGATTTTTGTAATAAATTCGCTTGCGTTTCAGCTTGTTTTAGCGATAAACGATTGGAACCACCCGAAGTAGAAAAAAATTAGTAGTACTATAAAATCACTTACAGATGAGCAAGATTAAAATTGGAATCAATGGATTCGGCAGAATCGGTCGCCTCGCTTTCCGAGTGGCACAAGAAAGAGCTGATGTACAAGTAGTAGCGATCAACGATTTGATCGATGTAGACTACATGGCCTACATGTTGAAGTACGACTCTACGCACGGTACATTCAAAGGAACTGTGGAAGTAAAAGACGGAAACCTGGTTGTGAATGGCAATTCCATTCGCGTAACTGCAGAGAAAAACCCAGCGAGCTTAAATTGGGGTGCAGTAGGTGCAGATTACGTCATCGAATCTACCGGCATTTTCTTGACCAAAGAATCTGCTCAAGGCCACATTGATGCTGGTGCCAAGAAAGTAATCATGTCCGCTCCTTCCAAGGACGACACGCCAATGTTTGTAATGGGTGTCAACGAGCATACCTACACGTCAGACATGACCTTCGTTTCCAATGCATCTTGTACCACCAACTGCCTTGCTCCTATTGCCAAGGTATTGAATGACAACTGGGGCATTGAGGAAGGCTTGATGACTACCGTACACGCCACTACTGCTACACAGAAGACCGTAGATAGCCCTTCTGCCAAAGACTGGAGAGGTGGCCGTGGTGCTGGTCAAAACATCATCCCATCTTCTACAGGTGCTGCAAAGGCCGTAGGAAAGGTAATCCCTGAATTGAATGGCAAACTTACCGGTATGGCCTTCCGCGTACCTACTCCAGACGTATCTGTGGTGGACTTGACCGTCCGCTTGAAAAACCCTGCTACCTATGCAGAGATCTGCGCGAAGATGAAGGAAGCTTCCGAGACTACCATGAAGGGTGTATTGGGCTACACCGAAGATGCGGTGGTGTCCAATGACTTTATTGGAGATCCACGTACCTCCATTTTTGACGCAGAAGCAGGCATTCAGCTTTCCAACACCTTTGTAAAGGTGGT
>JACCDS011417523.1_pt1 | contig 10763 bp, 12 predicted proteins | sample 7446441 | NCBI WGS metagenome assembly JACCDS01 (sample SAMN15323445, study PRJNA562643) | freshwater metagenome | isolation source: river surface water | place: USA:Blue River Watershed | collected 2017-08-17 | reverse complement strand
GTCGATCGCCAGACCCATCGCCTGCATCTGCTTCTTCATGTACTCGATGTTCGCGTAGGTCCACTGTGCCGGCGGTACGCCGTTGGCCATCGCCGCGTTCTCGGCCGGCATGCCGAATGCGTCCCAGCCCATCGGCATGAGCACGTTGTAGCCCTTCATGCGCAGCTGGCGCGCCATCACGTCATTGATCGTGTAGTTGCGCACATGCCCCATGTGCAGCTTGCCGGAAGGGTAGGGCAGCATTGAGCACGCATAGAACTTTTTCTTGTCGCGGCCTTGCGCGTCGCGTGCGTTCTCGACGACCTTGTAAGCGTCGCTCGCGCGCCAGTATTCCTGCGCCGCGCGCTCGACGTCGGCGGGGGTGTATTTGTCTTGCATGACGGATGGGTGGTGATTGGTAGCCTAGCCGGTGATTATACCGGCTGGCGGAGGGGGGATTGCGGTCCGGAACGGGTGTCCGGCGGCGGGCGTCCCCGGCTGTGGCCGGGGACGGATCAGCACAGGCTTATTTCGTGTCCTTTGGGCTGGTGACAAAGCCCATCTTCGTCATTCCGTTGCCCTGTGCCGCAGCCATCACTTGCGCGATGATCTCGTAGCGGGTGGCCTTGTCGGCCCGCAGCTGCAGCTCCGGCAGCGGATTTTTCTGCGACGCAGTCGCGAAGCGGCCGCCCAGTTCGTCCAGCGCGACCGGCGCATTGTTCCAGAACAGCTTGCCCTCGCCATTGATTGCAAGCGTGATCGTCTCGGGCTTTTCCGGCGCCGGCGCCGACGCAGCGTTCGGCAGTTCGAGCTTGATCGCGTGCGTGAACAGCGGCGCGGTGATGATGAAGATCACCAGCAGCACCAGCATCACGTCCACCATGGGCGTGACGTTGATGTCAGCCATCGGTGCCTGCTGGCCGTTATCGTTGAATCCACCGAATGCCATCATCGCCTCCGTGTCAGCCGCGGCCGGTAATGCGCGAACCGGTGGTCAGCAAGGCATGCAGGTCATGCGCGAACGCGTCCAGCTCGCCCAGCGTGAGCCGGTTCACGCGGGTGAATGCGTTGTAGCCGAGCACCGCCGGGATCGCGACCACCAGACCGATCGCGGTCATGATCAGCGCTTCGCCGACCGGGCCGGCCACTTTGTCGATTTGTATCGTGCCGGACGACGACACCGCCGCCAGCGCGTGATAAATGCCCCAGACAGTACCGAACAGCCCGATGAAAGGCGCGGTCGAGCCGACCGAGGCCAGCAGGGTCAGGCCGCTTTCCAGTCGCTGCGACACGCGATTGATCTGCTGGCGCAGCGTGCGCGTGACCAGCTCGCCCTGGTCGACGTTTGCGTTCAGCGAGCTGCCGGTCGCCTTAACCTGCACGGCTTCCACCGCATGCATGGCCAGCGGCGCGTATACGCGTTCCGTGTCGGCGTGGTTCAGCAGCGTGATCGCATCATCCATCGAGGGCGCGTCCCAGAAGCGCTCAACTGCTTCGGCGCTCTTGCGGATGCGCCATGAGGTCCAGGCCTTCGACAAGATGTAGTACCAGCTTGCGATCGACATGAGCAGCAGCAGGTAGGCGACCGTGTGGGTGATGGCGTCGCCCTGTGCCCAATAGTGGGCAAAGCCCAGGTTCTGTGTGAGGGTGTCGTTCATATTCGCTCAGTTTTGCGGTTTGAAAGTGATCGGAACGTCATAGGTTCTGTCGACTGGCTTGCCATCGACCGTCGCCGGATTAAAGTGCCAGCTTTTCACTGCATCGGCCGCGGCGCGATCGAGGCGCGGGAAACCACTGGACGATTTTACTTCCACGTCGCCCGCGCTGCCGTCGCCTTTCACCAGCACCGTCAGCACCACCGTGCCCTGTTCGCCAAAACGCTGCGACATTCTCGGGTACTCCGGCTTGCGGTTCGATGCGGCGTAGGTGGCGGTAATGCTGACCTCGGTGCGCGACACCGGTTTCGGCGCTGCCTGCGGCGCGGGAGGGGCCGGTGGCGCCGGTGGCGCCGGTGGCGCGACCGGAGCCGGAGCTCGTGTGGGCGCAGGCACAGGCGGAGGCACAGGCACAGGCACAGGCGCAGGGGCAGGGGCAGGCTTGGGCACTGGCGCGGGCGCAGGCACTGGCTTGGGCGCAGGTGCTGGCACAGGTGCGGGTACTGGAACTGGAACTGGGGCAGGCGCAGGTGCGGGCACAGGCGCAGGTACGGGCACAGGCGCAGGCAAGGGCACAGGCGCAGGCAAGGGCACAGGCGCAGGCAAGGGCACAGGCGCAGGCAAGGGGATTGGCGTGGGTGCCGGTAATGGCACGGGCACGGGTGCCGGCGTTGGTGCCGGAGCGGGCGTTGGCGCAGGCGGTACCGGTGCCGGTTTTGGCGGCTCCGGGTTCGGCGGGGGCGGTTTGGTCGGCTCCGGCTTTGGCGGAGGCGCCTTCGTCGCCACAGGCGACGGTGGCGTTGGTGTCAGCAGCTGCACGATCACTTTCGGCGGCTCGACGAGCTCCTTCGGCTTTTCAAGCGCACCGGTCACCACGATGGCGATCAGTACGCCATGGAGCGCAATTGCGATGGCAGCGGCTAGCGCGGATGGCCTTTGCATTATCGGAAACGAGCTGTGATCAGCGCAGGCTGAGCACGTCCTGCATGTCATACAGACCGGTGTCTTTATGTTGCAGGAAACGGGCCGCGCGGAGGCTGCCGTGCGCGTACGTGACGCGGCTCGATGATTTGTGCGTGATCTCGATGCGTTCGCCTATGCCGGCAAACAGCACCGTATGGTCGCCGACGATGTCGCCGCCTCGGATGGTCGCGAAGCCGATCGACGAAGGATCGCGCTCGCCGGTCACGCCTTCGCGCGAGAATACGCCGACTTCCTTCAGGTCACGACCGAGCGCGTCGGCGATGACCTCGCCCATCTTCAGTGCGGTGCCGGACGGCGCGTCGACCTTGTGCCGGTGGTGTGCCTCGATAATTTCGATGTCGTAGCCATGCGAGAAACTCTTCGCAGCCAGCTCCAGCAACTTCATCGTGACATTCACGCCCACGCTCATGTTCGGCGCGAACACGATCGCGGTCTTTTTCGCCGCCGCCTCGATCGCGGCCTTGCCGGCGTCATCGAAGCCGGTGGTGCCGATGATCATCTTGATGCCGTGCTGCGCGCAGTAATCGAGATGCTTCAGTGTGCCCTCGGGGCGGGTGAAGTCGATCAGGTAGCGCGCGTTGGCGAGTCCCTTCGACAGTTCGGACTCGATGGCCACGCCAGCCGGCTTGCCGAGGAAGGCGCCAGCATCCGAGCCGATGGCCGGCGAGCCATCGATATCCAGCGCGCCGGCGAGCTGGGCGTCGGGGTCGGCAGCAATCGCTTCGATCAGCATGCGGCCCATGCGGCCGGAGGCGCCGGCCACGGCGATCTTCATTACATTCATGGATCAGGTGTCGGTTTGCTTACTTCTTTGGAACGGCGATCAGCCGCAGATATTCTTTTTCGTCCGGCAGTTCGGCACCTTCGAAGCGGTCCACGCGGCCTTCCTTGAAATGCACGACCACATGGCTGGCGGTCACCGTGCCGTCGCCGCGCTTGAGCAGGAACGGGTAGTCCCAGCGCCCGGCGTGGAAGGCGTCATTCAACAGCGGCGTACCCAGCAGGAAGCGAACCTGTTCCGGCGTCATGCCGACTTTCAGCTGCGCCACCTGCTCTTTCGAGATGAAGTTACCCTGCTGCGTATCCGGACGGTAGATGGGCAGCACGCCGAACAGCCGTGCTTTCTGCACCGTCTGCGTCACGCCGGCCGGTGCGGCTTCGAGCGGCGCATCGGTGTTAGCGAACATCTTGCTGACGCCGCAGCCGGACAGCAGCGTACACGCGGCGAGCGCCAGCGCGAAGGTGCGCTGTTGAGTCTGGCATTTAAACTGCAGGAACATGGTGGGGGCGGTAAAATATCGGCTTGCGCGAAACCCCATATGATAAAGCAGTTCCCGTTTTTCCAACTGAAATCATGCCGCCCAATACTCCCGACCTGAAATCAAGCGGACTGAAAGCCACTCTGCCGCGACTGAAGATACTCGAGATCTTCCAGAACAGCACCGTGCGCCATCTGTCGGCGGAAGACGTCTACAAGCAACTGCTGGCGGAAAATCTTGATGTCGGTCTGGCAACCGTGTACCGCGTGCTGACGCAGTTCGAGCAGGCGGGATTGTTGTCGCGCAATCACTTCGAGTCAGGCAAGGCAGTGTTCGAGCTGGACCAGGGCGCGCACCACGATCATCTGGTCTGCCTCGATTGCGGCCGGGTCGAGGAATTTTTCGACGAAGAGATCGAGAAACGTCAGCAGCGCATTGCCGCCGAGCGCGGATTCAAATTGTCCGAGCACGCGTTGTCTTTGTATGGCAACTGCACGAAACAGGATTGCCCGCACCGGGGCAGATGACAGGCGAAACCACCCACCATTCAAGCCTGCGACAGCGCATTCGACAACAGCCGGGCCGTGATATCCACAATCGGAATCACTCGCTCGTAATCCATCCGCGTCGGGCCAATCACGCCCAGCGTGCCGACGATTCTGCCGTTTGACTCGTAGGGCGCGGTCACCACGCTCATCTCTTCCAGCGGCACCAGCTTCGACTCGCCGCCGATGAAAATCTGCACGCCATTGGCCTTGCTCGAGGTATCCAGCAGCGCCGCCAGGCTGGTCTTCTGCTCGAACAGGTCGAACATCTTGCGCAGCGAACCCATATTCGACGCCAGTTCCGATACCGACAGCAGGTTGCGTTCGCCGGAGATCACGACTTCGTCCTCCTCGTCGTGCATCGCGTCGCTGCCGGCCTCGACCGCCGCCTGCATCAGATGCGTGATGTCGTCGCGCAGCCGGCGCAATTCCTCTTTCAGCTTGGTCCTTACTTCATCGAACGGCAGGCCGGCGTAATGCTGGTTGATGTAGTTGGCGGCCTGCACCAGCTCGGACGGCGTGTAATCGGCCGGGGTCAGCAACAGCCGGTTCTGTACGTCGCCGTTCGGCGCGACAATCACCAGCAGGATGCGTTTCTCGGACAGCCGCAGGAACTCGATCTGCTGGAAAGTGCCTTCGCGCCGTGGTGCCAGCACCACGCCGGCAAACTGCGATAGCTGCGACAGCACTTGCGCGGCACTGGCAATCGTCTTCTGCGAAGAAATGCCGGCATGCAGCCGCGACTCCACCGTGCTTTCATCTATGGTCTGCACGGTCAGCAGGCTGTCCACGAACATCCGATAGCCGAGCGGTGTCGGGATTCGTCCGGCCGAGGTATGCGGGCTGGCGACCAGCCCCAGTGCTTCGAGGTCGGACATTATGTTGCGTATCGTTGCCGGCGACAGGTCGAGTCCGGAAATGCGCGCAAGGGCTCGCGAGCCGACCGGCTGACCGTCGGCAATGTAACGCTCCACCAGGGCTTTGAGCAGTGTCTGTGCGCGGTTATCGAGTTGCATGCGCTTATTCTAGCGGTGGCCGGGTTTCGATTCCAGCCGGCAGGGTAATTATGGTCTAATCGGAACCATGTCAAATCCCTCCGCCTATCCCACAATTGCCATCATCGGCAAGCATGGCGACACCCCGGCCACCGCAGAACTGAATCAGCTTGCCGCCTTTCTCGAAGGACGCGGGCACAGCCTGGTGTTCGAGTCGTCGACAGCGCGCGACCTTGGCCGTCCGGCGGCGCAGGCGATGACGGCGGAGCAGATCGGTGGCATCGCGCAGCTGGCGATCGTGGTTGGCGGCGACGGCACCATGCTCGGCATTGCGCGCCAGCTCGCGCCGTTCCGCGTTCCGCTGATCGGCGTGAACCGGGGCCGGCTGGGTTTCATGACCGACATACCCTCGGACCGCATGCTGCCGGTGCTGGGCGACATGCTGGACGGCACGCTGGAGTCGGAGCAGCGCACGCTGCTCGAGGGCACGGTGGTGCGCGACGGGCGCGCGATTTCGCACGGCGTCGCGTTCAATGATGTGGTGGTTGCGCGCGGCAGCGGCACCGGCATGATCGAGCTGCGCGTTAACGTCGACGGCCATTTCATGTACAACCAGCGCTCCGACGGCCTGATCGTGGCCACGCCGACCGGCTCGACCGCGTACGCGCTGTCGGCCGGCGGACCCTTGCTGCAGCCTCAGCTTGGCGGCATCGTGATGGTGCCGATCGCGCCGCATGCGCTGTCCAACCGTCCTATCGTGCTGTCGGATGACCGCGTGATCGAGATCGAGCTATCCAGCGGACGCGACTGCAGCGTGAATTTCGACATGCAATCGGTCAGTACCCTGCAGCTGCACGACCGCGTGCTGGTCAAGCGTTCGCAGCACAAGGTGACCTTCCTGCACCCCAAGGGCTGGAGCTACTTCGATACCCTGCGCGAGAAGCTGCACTGGAACGAATACCCGTCGACCGCCGGTCAACTAAAATAGCTGTTTTTCCAACTCCGTAATTCCGATGCTGCGCACGCTGGCCCTCCGTGACTTCGTGATCGTCGATGCGATCGAGCTCGACCTGTCCGCCGGATTCACCGTCTTTACCGGCGAAACCGGTGCCGGCAAGTCGATCCTGATCGACGCGCTGACGCTCGCGCTGGGCGGCCGCGCTGACGCCAGCGTGGTGCGCGAGGGCGCGCCGAAGGCCGACATTACGGCCGAGTTTGCCGGCGAGTTCGACGCCGTGCTGGTGTCATGGCTGGCCGACAACGCGTTCGATTCAGGTGAAGGCAGCGTGCTGCTGCGGCGTGTGATCGATAATGGCGGCCGCTCGAAGGCCTACATCAATGGCGTGACCGCGACGATCGCGCAGCTGCGCGAACTCGGCGAAATGCTGGTCGACATCCACGGCCAGCATGCGCACCAGTCGCTGCTGAAGTCCGATGCGCAGCGGCAGCTGCTCGATGCGCATGCCGGGCTGCAGGAAGAAGCGAAGGCCGTCGGCGCCGCATACAAGCAATGGCGGGCCTTGGCCAAGCAGCGTGAGGAATTCGAACGCGATACAAAGAACGTGCTGCTGGAACGCGAGCGACTCGAATGGCAGGTCAGCGAACTCGAGAAGCTCGCTGCCAAACCCGGTGAATGGACCGAGGTCAGCAACGAGCACAGCCGGCTGTCGCATGCGGCCAGCCTGATCGAAGGCGCACAGCAGGCGCTGACGCTGCTGTCGGAAGACGAATCGAGCCCGATGCTGTCGCAGCTGAACGGTATCGAGCAGAAGCTGAGCAAGCTGGTCGACATCGATGACAAACTGACGCCGGTACTGGAAGCGCTGGAGCCGGCGCGCATACAGCTGCAGGAAGCGGTGTACGCGCTGAACGATTACCTGGGCCGTATCGAACTCGACCCCGAGCGGCTGCGCAGCGTCGAGGCAAGGATGGAAGCGCTGCACTCGAGCGCGCGCAAATTCCATGTGACGCCGGACGAACTGCCGCAGGAGTTCGAGCAGCTGTCCGAGCGGCTGAAGCAACTGGCCGACGCCACCGACCTCGACGCGATGCGCGCGCAGGAACAGAAGCTGGCCGATGCGTACAAGGCGCTGGCACTGAAGCTGTCGAAGGCGCGCGCGAAGGCGGCCAGGTCGCTGTCGGCAGCTGTGACCGCAGCCATGCAGGAGCTATCGATGTCCGGCGGGCGCTTCGAGATCGGATTGAACGCTTGCGAGCCCACGGCGCACGGCGTCGAGCAGGTCGAGTTTCTGGTCGCCGGCCATGCGGGCACCACGCCGCGTTCGCTGGCCAAGGTCGCGTCCGGCGGCGAACTGGCGCGCATCTCGCTGGCTATTTCGGTGATCGCGTCCGCAGCGACGGCCACGCCGACACTGATCTTTGACGAAGTTGACAGCGGCATCGGCGGCGGCGTGGCCGAGGTGGTCGGGCGCTTGCTGAAAAAGCTGGGGCAGGACAGGCAGGTGCTGTGCGTAACGCACCTGCCACAGGTCGCCAGCCAGGCCTCGCATCACTTCCAGGTCAGCAAGGGCACGGTCGCTGACGGCCGCACCGTGTCGCGCATCGGAGGCTTGTCCGCGAATGAGCGCGTCGAGGAAATAGCGCGTATGCTCGGCGGCCTCGAGATCACGGCCACCACGCGCAAGCATGCGCGGGAGCTGTTGGCTTCCTAGAGCGGGCAGAGCGCAGAAACCCGCCGAAATCTACAAGAAAGGCATGTCCCCCATGGGCTTCAATACGGAACCCTCATATCGCCATGGCACCGTCGGCAAGGTCGGCGTGATCCTCGCCAACCTCGGTACGCCGGATGCCCCGACAGCGGAGGCGGTGCGCGTCTACCTGAAGGAGTTCCTGTCCGATCCGCGCGTGGTCGAGATTCCGCGCGCGATCTGGTGGTTCATCCTGAACGGCATCATCCTGCCGTTTCGCTCGCGGCAGTCCGCGCACAAGTACGCGTCGATCTGGACCAACGAAGGCTCGCCTCTGAAGCTGCACACCGAGCAGCAGGCGCAATTGCTGCAGCAGGAACTCGCTGCGCGCGGCCTGAACGTGCAGGTCGCGTATGGCATGCGTTATGGCAGCCCGTCGCTGCCGTCCGTGCTGGACCAGCTGAAGGCCGAGGGCTGCGACCGTCTTCTCGTGCTGCCCGCCTACCCGCAATACTCGGGCACGACTACCGCGTCGGTGTTCGATGCGCTGTTCGCTCATCTGACCCGGGTGCGCAATATGCCGGAGCTGCGGCTGATCAAGCACTACCATGATGACGACGGCTATATCGATGCGCTGGCCGACACCGTGCGCGCGCACTGGGCGCAGCATGGCCGTCCGGACAAGCTGGTGATGAGCTTTCATGGCGTGCCCAAGCGCACGCTGCTGCTCGGCGACCCGTATCACTGCGAGTGCCACAAGACCGCGCGCCTGCTCGCGGGCAAGCTGGGCATTGCGAAGGATGCCTATCTGGTCACCTTCCAGTCGCGCTTCGGCAAGGCCGAGTGGCTGCAGCCATATACCGCGCCGACCTTGCAGAAGCTGGCCGGCGACGGCATCGGCCGCGTCGACCTGATTTGCCCCGGCTTCACCAGCGACTGCCTCGAGACGCTGGAAGAAATCTCGATGGAGGCGAAAGAAGATTTCCTCGCCGCCGGCGGCAAGGCTTTCCACTACATTCCCTGCCTGAATGAGTCGCCGCGCTGGATCGCCGCCATGGCCGCGCTGGTCGAATCCCATGCGGGCGGCTGGCCGCTGTCGGCCGCGCCGGAAGCGCAAGCCGCACGCCGCGCCGATGCCGAAATCGGCCGCGAACAGGCGCTGGCACTGGGCGCCGCGGACTGAGCGCTGGCCTGCCGCCCGACCCGGGGGCTGCGGCCCCCGATTTTTTTTCAGTAGGGCAGGTTTGATTGCCTTGAAAACCTGTCAGGCATCCCCATATGCGTGACATTGTTTTACAAGTAATTGAATTAATTGGAGATTTTATGACGCAAGGCGAACAGCGCCCGAACCCGGAAGAAGCGCAGGCAGTCCCTGAAGCGGCCGTGCCGGAGCAGTCGGCAGCCGAGGCCGCGCCGGCCGGCGCTGGCGACCCGGCCGCGCAACTGGCTGAGCTGCAGGCCAAGCTGGCCGAGATGCAGGATGCCTTCCTGCGAGCCAAAGCCGAGGGCGACAACATTCGCCGCCGCGCGCAGGAAGACATCGCGAAGGCGCACAAGTTTGCGGTCGAGTCCTTCGCCGAGGCCCTGCTGCCAGTGAAAGACAGCCTCGAGATGGCGCTGAAGGTCGAGACGCCGTCGGTCGAGTCGCTGAAGGAAGGCGTGGACATGACCCTGAAGCAACTGGTCGCCGCTTTCGAGCGGCATCGCCTGGTCGAGATCAATCCGGCGCAGGGCGACAAGCTCGACCCGATGAAGCATCAGGCCATCTCGATGGTGCCTGCCGAGCAGGAAGCCAACACCGTGGTCAGCGTGCTGCAGAAGGGCTACATGATCTCGGACCGCCTGCTGCGCCCCGCGCTCGTCACCGTGTCTCAAGCGTCATAGCAAGCGGCATAGCAAGCTTCAAGGCTTGAAAAGATTCGCAGTCGCCGCATATCAGGATCAAGACGGCATCTAACCAGTTTCAGATTCAGAAGGAACATCAATCATGGCAATCATTGGCATCGACCTCGGCACTACCAACTCCTGCGTCGCCATCATGGAAGGCGGACAGCCGAAGGTGATCGAAAACTCGGAAGGCGCGCGCACCACGCCTTCGATCATTGCGTATCAGGAAGACGGCGAAATCCTGGTCGGCGCGCCGGCCAAGCGCCAGGCAGTCACCAACCCGAAGAACACGCTGTTCGCGGTCAAGCGCCTGATCGGCCGCAAGTTCGAAGAAAAAGAAGTGCAGAAGGACATCGGCCTGATGCCCTACCAGATCATGAAGGCCGACAACGGCGACGCGTGGGTCGGCGTGCGCGACAAGAAGCTCGCGCCGCCGCAGATCTCGGCCGAAGTACTGCGCAAGATGAAGAAGACTGCCGAAGACTACCTCGGCGAGGAAGTGACCGAAGCCGTGATCACGGTGCCGGCCTACTTCAACGACGCGCAGCGTCAGGCCACCAAGGACGCGGGCCGCATCGCCGGTCTCGAAGTCAAGCGCATCATCAACGAACCGACCGCAGCCGCGCTCGCGTTCGGCCTCGACAAGGCAGGCAAGGGCGACCGCAAAATCGCCGTGTATGACCTCGGCGGCGGCACTTTCGACGTGTCGATCATCGAGATCGCCGACGTCGATGGCGAGATGCAGTTCGAAGTGCTGTCGACCAACGGCGATACCTTCCTCGGCGGTGAAGATTTCGACCAGCGCCTGATT
>JACCDS012101609.1_pt1 | contig 10765 bp, 10 predicted proteins | sample 7446441 | NCBI WGS metagenome assembly JACCDS01 (sample SAMN15323445, study PRJNA562643) | freshwater metagenome | isolation source: river surface water | place: USA:Blue River Watershed | collected 2017-08-17 | reverse complement strand
TTCATTCCCTTGAAGTTCGTCAAGCGCGGTGGACGCAGCGTGGTTGAGCCACCGGAAAACGCTGCGCAGGCGATCAAGGACTTTGCCAAGCTACCCGACACCAAATTGATTGAAGGACTCACCCGGGCCTTTTACTGGCAGCGGCTAATCGATGAGGGCATCGTTCGCAGTGGCGTTGAAATTGCGCGACAGGAAGGCCTGGATCAGGCCACGGTCAATGAGTGCATGCGCTTGACGCTGCTGGATCCCAAAATCATCGACAGCATCCTTCAAGGCACTCACCCGAAGGGGCTGAACCTGCACTGGCTCACCAAGCACCCCATCCCGGTCCTCTGGAGTGAGCAGCAAGAAAAGTTTCAGGCCATCGCAAACTGAAACGGCCCCGAAGGGCCGCACGTCTGAGCAAGTCAGATCATTTCTTTTTGTTCACGGCGGCTTTGAAGGCTGCACCAGCGCTGAACTTGGGCACGGTGGCCGCTGCGATCTTCAGCTTCTCACCAGTGCGGGGGTTCTTGCCAGTACGGGCAGCGCGCTTGGCCGCCTTGAAGGTGCCAAAACCGATCAGCTGGACGTCCTGCTTCTTGGCCACAGTTTTGACGATGGTATCGAGCACGGCATTCAGGGCGCGTGCGGCACCTGCCTTGGACATGTCGGTTTCTTTGACGATTGCTTCAATCAGTTCAGCCTTGTTCATTCAGTTTCTCCTTGGTATTGAATCGGCGTTTTGAAAAATCAAGCTTCAGTAGACTCGCCTAGCTTGGCGGCGACTGCACGCTTACCCAATTTTCTCACTGCGGCAATAGCGGCCAATTGACTGGCCCGGGGCTTGGTTTTGCCCGTTTCCCAGTGATACACGCTCTGAGCAGAAACGCCCAGCAGCTTGCCCATCTCGGCAGCGCTGATGTTCAGTTTTTTGCGCAGAGCAGCAAAGCCCGCCACACGGAATCGGAGTGAGGTGCCAGATTCTTCATCTGCATTTTCTGCAGGCTTCGCACGGGCAGCGCCCTTGCCCTGCTTCTTGATCTGGGCTTCCAATCCGGTAACGCGGCGTTTGAGCGCAGCGATTTCGCTGCGGTACTGTGCCGATGCCTTCTTCAAGGCTTGGGTTTCAGCTCGGACCTCCTTCTTGGCAAGTCGGCTGATTTCGCTTTTGAGTTGATTGGCGAAGGTGGACATATGGGGTTCCTTTGCTGGAATGGGAGCCGACAAGTTTGCAGGCGGAATGGCCCTCCGGCTGCGGTGATCGGGTGGTCTCAGCCGGCAGTGTATAAGTCAGCCGCGAAAGGCGGCTCTCGGATATCCGATTGGCACACGGTGCAACGAAGTGTTGAGTCAATACATTTTTATTGTCCCCGCCAGCCCCGCCCACAGAAAAGCGCCGAGCGCGCTGTTACCCGGTCCTCGCTGGAAAGAAGCTGGACCACCCAATTCGTCTTCGAGTTAACGAACACGTTGTTGAGCACAACATCGAACTTATCGTGCGACATAGTCATCGTCTCACTGTTTAGGTCGGCCAGCGTACCGGCGAGGTAGTCAGGGAGCCGGACGATTTCATCATAGCGGTGTTTGCCCGTCTGTTCGGGAATCTCGAATCCGAGGTTTGCCTGCGTCGTTGGCACCGTACGGCCAGCCTCAAGCTCTCTCATTGCGTGCATTTCGGCTTGCAGCATGTAATAGACGTAGGTCAGGTCGTAGACAACGGCATCGTGCCGCGCAATCAGGGCGTCGCGGTCTGAAATCCAGCGTATTGCCTTCGGCTGCCTGGCTAAGTTCAAGCTGTTGAATACTGTTGCAGAGGCAGCAGCCGCTAGGTGCATTTGGCGGGCCAGCTTGGCGTTCAAATTCTTGCTCTCCAACTCGCGACCGAAGGCCTTGAAACGCTTCACTGTTTCCTCGTGGAACTCGACAGTTCGCTCTGCGGGGTACTCCCTCAGACGATACTCAAGATAGGCAATTGCACCCGGGACGAACTCGAGCATGTTCTCGACATCCAAATGCGCCCTAAGAAGGGCTTCCTCGCGCTTCAACACGAAAGAAATGCTGAACGTCACGGGCACCTCGCAGGTCAGGTACTGAACCAAACCTAGTGGAATGTCCTTAGTGTTCTTCAGGTCCTTTGGAGCGGCGCCGGCGATGTACCTGCAGATATTTTCGGCCGTGTCGTGCGGGGCAATGATGACGAAGCTGAAAACGTCGTTTGGCTTGTTGACGTCGCCAATGCAGTAGTCGGAAGCGACCGTCCACGGGTATCCAGGCGGATAGCGATCAAACCACTCGGCCATGGTAGTGCGGGCAGTCTTGGTAGCTTGCATGAGGACAGGGAGCATCGGAATCATGACCAAATGGTACGCGCAGCTAACTCCTCGTAGAAAAACCGATTCCGAATTGAGAATTCCCCGCTCGCATGGCACCTCAGGTTCAAGAGCGACCGACCGCTATCAACCTATTCCAGTAATATGGTCGATGTCTGCATTACAGCCAAAAGCGACAATTTTTGCCACCTAGATCGTGGATTTCTTTCTTCCATAAGTCGATCATCTGCTAATGGCAACTTGATAGAAAAATGCTGGTCGGGGCGTTTCCAAATGGCTTCGCACTGCGCCGCCGCAGAGCTTTAGGGCTAAGACTCAACCCGCCACCAGAAGGCACCTCGGGAACAGTTCATGAAGAAGCGCCAGTTTGCACGAGCCGCCGAAAGCTCTCAAACGTCAAACACGATCAAATCAGTTCGTCGGATTTTCTTTAATCACCTCGATCACACTATCGAAGAACGTGGGCACTTCCACGTGGACCAGACGTTTGGCTCCGGCAGTGGAATCCTGATACGGAAGAGCGGGGTTTTCTATCTACTTACCGCTCGCCATGTGTTGCAGAATACAACTAATTTTGAATTTGCTAATGATTCTCCATTTTGGGTCACCGCTCTCAATCGTTACCAAGTAAATAGCATCTACGACTTTATGATGCCAGCGAGGTTGCACTTCGTTGGCGATCTCATTGCAGATAGAGGGGTCGCCATCGACACTTCCGATCTGGTCATGGTTGAGCTCTTTAAACCCTTACCGCAGCATCAGCCGGATAGCTTCCTAGACTTTGATGCCAAAGTGTCGCCAATGCTGCCAAAAGAGAAATTTTTTTCAGGGCAACTTCTTTTCGCCGCTGGCTATCCTTTCGAGCGAAACATCTTCACATTTATTGATGAACCTCGTGATGGATTCACGCACGAAACACGAGTGCAGCGTCACATTATCAATGGGCAATGCGTGCTTGAAGATGGCGAGCCTTACATGACTGCGTTGACAAACGCAGCGCCATACGAAAATATGTCAGGAGCAAGCGGCGGAATAGTTTGCAATATGCAAAACAAAGGCAATCAGGTACGCGCTCTTGGAATGATTATTTCGGGAGGACCACGAATTATTCGGTTTTTACCATCGTATTTAATTCAAGAGGCAATTGATCGTCTGAATGAGGCCAAGTCAATTGTGATTGATTCTGCAGTCGTCTGCGGGCCAGATTTTCAAGCGTATTCTGCAGCGCTCTCGGAGTATCAAAGGTACTTACGGGAAGGACAATGACCTTATCTCTGAACAACTTTGTGATTAGCCCGAGCAGTCCCATGTTGAGGCTTACCCTACTGGTCAATTTAACGTCTCATGGGGCTGCATATCTACAAGATTGAGCGACTATTTCAGACCGAGGAGCTCGGCCCAATGAAAGCCTGCTTCAAGAGCGGACTTTGACTCCACGTAGCCGTGCGCGGGCTCGTTGCCCCATAGCGGTCTATCGACAATTCCGAAAACCATTGCCGAGGTACCCGAACGATTTTCGACCCTGCCAGAAAAGACGCAAAACCAGGTTCGCCAAGTTGGCACTGATAATGCTCCATTTCATGGCGAGGGGATGAAAATGCCAGTAGTGAAGGATCGGCTGACGACAGCCCAGTGGATTCTTGAGCGGAATTTGGCCTGGATCGCCGCAGCGGACGCCAAGGTCGCGATCATAGTCACGATTAACGTCGCAATGCTCGGAGGCCTCGCCGGTACTTTTGGCTGGTCCGACGCTCACCGCTCTTACTGGGCCTACGGCGCCTGCATCATGGCAGCCCTCCTTAGCGGCTCAGGTGTGTTCTGCGCCGCGATGGCAATGTTCCCCAAGACTGACGGCCCTAAGCTATCGCTGCTGTTCTCAGTGCCGGTGGCTGGCATGACATTGCCGGATTACCAAGAAGCCCTAAAAATCCGCTCAGACGAGCAATTGCTGGAAGACTGGTCCGGTCAAGTTCACCGAAATGCCGAGATTGCCAAAAGGAAGTTCGAGTGGGTTAGAGGCGCGATGATCTGGTCGTTCCTCGGCGTTCCTGCATGGGTTGTCGCCATTGGCGTGATGCTGAGCAAGTGAGAAACGAATGACTTCCAGCGCTGATCTCCGCACCACCGTTGCCGACATCTTCCGCCACCAGTGGTCCACTACTGACGGTCGCGTAATTCCAGTCCCAGGTGATCTCGGACTTGGCAACGTAGCCAGATCCTTTGATAGTGCAACCGTCCTGTATGCGGACCTAGACAGTTCCACTACTCTCGTTGACAGCTACATATGGCAATTCTCAGCTGAGGTCTACAAGGCATACCTGCGGTGCGCAGCAAGAATTATCAGCGCCGAAGGTGGCGTCATCACCGCGTATGACGGCGACCGAGTAATGGCAATTTTCCTGGGGCAGACTAAGAATACACAGGCAGTGCGTGCAGCCATGAAGATCGCGTACGCAGTAGAGCAGGTTATCAACCCAGAACTCAAGGCTCAATACACGGACACGGATTACACAGTTGCGCACTCTATTGGCATTGACGTTAGTCCAATCCACGCTGCGAGCATCGGCGTTCGTGGCGATAACGATCTCGTTTGGATTGGCCGTGCGGCAAATCATGCAGCAAAGCTCGCCGGCAAGCACGGATACCCGATTTGGATCACGAAAGAAGTTTACGACGTGATCAACGATAAAGTTAAGAAAGATCCTGATACGGGTGTTAGCTACTGGTATCGCAATACATGGGCCGAGATGGATAACCGAGACATCTACGGCACCACTTACGTCTATCAGTTCTGAACGCCCTTTTCTGAACTTAAAAAGTCATCCGCGCGCATCCCGTCGAAAGTCGAGTGACGAGCGTTGCGGTCACTCTGAAATTCACGGGCGCTTTTATTTCTCACCCAGGATGGTTTTTCGGACCCCTAGCTCGCGAAGGCGGCGCTTAATTTGATAGATCACCGGGCCAAGCGCTGTAGAGGGCTCATCGTTCGGCTTGGGCTGAGCATAGACAAGCGGCGTCAGGCCTTTGAAATCTGATGGCAGCTTCACGTCTTCGCCACGAGGCACTAGCAGCAACGTCCGAGCTCTCCCCAGACGGGACATGAAGAAGCCCAGCTCGAAGATCACGTTGTCGCGAGGCGTGGATTGGGTGCGATCCCTTGAACGAACCAAGTCGTCAGGTTGCGCGATCGCGATGCCTAAATCGGACTCGTTGACGCCACGCTCAAGCGCCTCGATCGGGTAGCCGCCAGGCGGAAAAATGTGGTCGTCGCTCCAAATCTCGACGACAGCATCCTCGTGCTGCAAACCTGCTCGGATGCATTCGGCGATGTCGAGAGCTTCGGCCGAGCAGATGAAGAACACTCGCGGCCTGGCGTTCGGTTTGTTAATAAACCTGTTACGTTGTTCAAGCCGTCCGGACAGATCGATCGCTAGCAACCGCCAAATTCGAGGCTGCTTTTCGGCGATCGCGTCAAGATCCTGATGCGAGATTTTTAAGGCTACTGTCGGCTCGTCGGCCTGGATGGTGGCCGCGCGCGTGATCTCCGGATTGATCGCCGACATCTCGCCCACTGAAACGTTTTTTTCGCGCGGATAGAGCCGGACGCCCTTAACGATAACCTGAGCCTTGCCCGCCAGGAGGAAGAACATGTCGCGATCGGTGCCGCCCTCTTCAATCAAGTTTTGTCCCGGCGCGAATTCCAGCAACTCGCCTACATCGGCAATGGCCTCCGCAACCGCAGTGTCGCCCTGCACGATCTTCTGTGCCCGCAGCGCCTCCACAAGTACCGCCCTGTTTCCGAATCTCTGCTTTAAGCTCATACGAGCCTCCTTGTACTTACGCGCGCCTCGCGCCTCCAAGCCGACACTCCCAAGATTCTCCCCCATTCGGTCGACGGTGGCCGCAGCTCGCGCGGTCCCTCCCCCGACAGCCCCACGCGAAGCGGCGCGAAGCCTCGACGAAACGCATGCGCGCTGCCTTCTAGCGCGCCAAAGCGGCCAAGCTTCATTACGAGCAACGCCAGAAACAAGGCCCGTTGGCTCGGCTCTTCGATCAGGCGCTGCATCTGCCGGAGATCGGGCAAGCTGGGTATCGCGGGGAAACTTGGATGGGAATGCCATTCGCCCAAATAGTTGTAACGCTCAAAGTCGCGGCCAGATCGTTCCTGAAATCGGCGAATAAAACGGCCATGACTCGGCGAGCTACGAGTGAAGCTCGCTAACGAGCCGTCGCGCTGGACGGAGAGGTCGAGCACCAGAAAGCGCCCATCGCCAAGATTCTCAGCTGCAAGCACACCGCCGATCTCATCCGAGCCGGCGCGCGCCAGTTCGCGGCGTAGTTTCGCTACGCACTGATCGCTGACGATAATTTCGATCATGTCTTGGCACGCAGCACGGTCAGCGCAAGCGTTGTCGCAGGGTCAAAATTGGCGGCCGTGACCGACGCAACCTCAGCCTCCGGGAGCCGAACCAACGGAATTCCGAAGGTTGAGAACGGCTCGCCAAAGATCCACTCAGCCCTCAAACCAATCATGTAGGCAGAACTCGGGTAATCGGAATGCTGCGGCTTCGTCAACAAATCGATCGCGAGGCGCGCCAGGTGGCCCGAGATGATGGACACGTCGGCATCGTCAGCGATCATTGGCGGTCCGTCGCCCTGTTCGGCGCCGTAGTCGACGGCTGCGGCTGGAGGGGCCTGCGGGAAGTCCGGATTCGAGCACCATCCGTCGATCTGCTCGCGAACCGAGTGCGGATCGGGATCAATGCTAGGTCGGCTTCGAGCGATGTAGCCCCCGTAACCGCCTGCGAGCACTCGACCCCAAACCACAGGGATACGTGCGCTCTTCGCGACTGCGGCGGCGTAGTTGAAGCACATATCGCTGCCGCTGGTGTCCACGATCAAGTCGCAGTTCGACATATCGTCAAGCGCCTTTTGCAATGTCTTGGCGGACATTTGCCCGCCAAGCCGCTGCAAACGCGTTTTGACCTTGACCGACGGATGCACCAAAGCGAGCCGCTCTGCGAGCGCCTCGGCCTTGTGGGCACCAACGGCTCGCCAGTCCAAGTCGTTGCGGACCAAGTTGCCGTCACGCACGATGTCATCGTCAACAATCAGGAAATTCCTCGCACCCGATCGCGCCAGGCTCATGGCCACTTTGGAGCCCATAGACCCGGCGCCCAGCACAACGATCCTCGCGCCGGCAAGGATCCCGTGGCCTTCGGGCAGTCTGACGCTCTGGTCAGTGGTAGGCATGCCGCACTCGAAGATCTTGTCGGTATCTGCTGAGAGTTTCAATGCCTGGACGGAGTCGGGTAAGACCGTCAGCAGGATCTTGCTGCCGGTCAGGGGCTCAGGGCTGAATGCCTGCCACAACGCAGCCGCCCCTTCCGAGCCGGCTGAACGCACGAGGTCCGCGCGGGGGTCGCCGGTGGGCAACGACACCGCAAACCCCTCGTAATAGCCTTCCTCTCTCAGCGGCGCCGGGATGCTCGGGTCGAGCCAAGCTTCCGCGCTAGCTAGCGTTAGCTTCACGGCGGTCCAGACCATGCAGTTTTCAAAAGATGAGCAGCGGAAATGCGCAGGGCAACCTTCTACCCTTTCCCTCACTTTGGCAATTAGCGTCGGGGTGGCAACCACCCGGAAGTGCTGCAACCTCATGTTCTGGCCTTCGGTGAACGCGTGGGCGGAGGGAACCCTCCTACGGCGGCCGTCCGCGTTGACCGTGCTTTCAGTAGACAACAGCTCATGGGCACTAAGTAGCATGTCGGTGGCGGTATATCGAGGCCGCCAGTTGTCCGCCCTAATTTGTAAGCAGAGCTCGCCGCCTGCACCCCACTGATGTCCGGACCATCGCTGTTGGGGATCACGCGGGAGGAGCATTGGCGGCGCATGAGGGAACACATACGGATAGACGAGCCAGCCCTTACGCAGCGCACCACCCGCCTGGAAGTCGATTTCCAGCCGGAGCGAGCCATCGTCCGGGACGACCTGCCACAGCGCTCGCTTGATCCAGCCCTCCTTGCGCAGCGCTTCCACGGCCGCCATCTCGACGTCGAGCCGGTCAAGGTGCCGCAAGAACCACATCAGGAAAAGCCGGAAGGGATCTTCGAGGGACTGGCGGCGGCGGCGGGGAAGCCAAACCCGGCGGCCGCGGCAGCAGCGCCAGCCGCACTTGGCGAACGCAGGGACGATGCAGCAGGACGCGATGCCGACTTCGCCGCGTTCTCGGCTTGCGTCAAGGCCTGGGTGGCTGCGTCGTAGTCGAAGTCTGAGCGGCGGCGGCCGACACCAAAGAGATCTTTGAACGCCTGTGGGGCGAACTTGTTCAACGTCGGACCGACTGCGGTTTGATATCCATTGCAACGAAGCTGCTCCTCCTCGGAGCGCAGCACCGAACGGCTAATGCAGCACCGAACCATCTCGCCCTTAATGCCGAGACGGGTCACAGCCACGGGGCCGTGCTCGACCCCGATCGCCAGACCGAGATCGCTAGCGTCTACGCCTTCGTCGGCCAACAAATCCAGCGCCAAGGCGAAGCTGCTGCGCATTGCTGCCGCGCAAAACATGGCGTTCTTCGCCGTCTCCCCGTCGTCGGTAGTTTGGGCGGTGCCCTCGATCAGGATGCCGTGGATGCAGTCGCCGATGAACCGAATCTTGCAGCCGGCGAAGTCGTCACGCAGCACGCATTCGAGTTCGGCTCGCAACACGTGCAACGCGCGCACCACGTCCTTGGCTGTCTCGTCGTCGTCGATACGGTCGGAAACGTAGCTGGTGAAGTTATCGATGTCAGCATAGACCGAGGAGCACTCCTGCCGGCGCGAGTTTTTCGGAGAGAGCACCTCCAAATCCAGCGTCTGGAAAGGCGGGGTGTGCCGGTAGAACTCGATGGCCCCGATCGGCTGCTTGGCCAGGTCGTCCTGCCAATCCTTGTAGATCTCGTCGGCGGTCACCGGGAGCTTGGCCTTATCCTTGGACGTCTGGATCTGCTCGCCGGTAAGCGCCGTGGCGTTCTCGTCGACGACAGCCTGCCAGCCGACCACGGCCCGCGCCGTGTTCGTCATGTAAATGCCCGTCTTAGTCCCGCCGCCGGCGCGCTTCGCAGCCAGGTTCGCAGGCTCACCCAAAAACAACGGCTCCCTAGAGCCTCGGCGCCCATTGTTGACCGCAAGCGCCTCGCCGGAGTCGATGCCGACGCGGACCTTGGCCGCCGGCAGCGGATCGTCGCCATCCTCGCCCGTGCGCGAGAGGACGTCGCAGATCAGCTGGGCCGTCGCGACCGCCTTGTGCACGCGAGCTGCCTCGTCACCATAGGGCTTGGCGAACACTGCGTGCAGCCGCTGGTTATGGAAGTCGACCTCGATGGCTTCGACCTCCAACAAGATGTTCCTCACAGCGCGGTAATGCAGGTTCAGGAATCGGAGGGTCCGCCGGTGGGCGACCACGCCTTCGTAGTCCGTAACCCCCAGCATCTCGTCCATGTTCAGGATGTCCACATAAACATGCACACCATCAACACGATAGGCGGTCCCGACCGGGAGTCCCGTCAGGTCCGTCTCCTTGATGTATTCCTTGATCTTGATGGTCTCGACTTCCGCGAGACGCTTCTTGATCCGGCCTTCGGCCGTCGACTTGTTCCAGGTGCGCTTGGCCATGCGGCCTCCTTCCTGCTTAATCCACGTCGCGCGGCGTGAACGATTCATACACGCCAAACACTATACCTAGTGTCCGGACTGAGATACTTCCACCATAGGTGGGGCTGTAATTTTACACAGTATGCTGACGCCATCGCGACGTCTGTCCAACGATTCAACCTACAAATACCGGAATCTGCGAGATGCCGCACCCTCACACACACACACCTTGAATACCTGCAATAGGTCGGCAGTGCCAGCACGCGTGGACCGAAACCGGTCCTTTCCTACGGGCGCCCTGACGCCTGCCAGCTGGTGCCCTGTCTTCGAGCCGAGGCAAGCTTGATCGTCGAATGACAGGCTGCCATTCGACCTACAGGGGCGAGTGGCTGAGATCAGCCCAAACCAGCCTGTACGAGTTCTACTGCCAGCCACAGTCGGCGATGAATTTCTGTAATCTGGCAATGATGGGAAGCAAGATTCACATCAAACTCCCTAGCCCGGACCCGCATGAATCCTAGGTCTCTCTTTTGGATACGACCAAGAGAAAACAGAGAAAGAGAGAGATTTCGGCAGAAAAAAGGCCCTCATTCCCGACCTCCTGGCCATCCACGGCCAAGAGACTTTTTCAGGAATGGCGCCAATATTGGGCCTCAGCGCGATGCACGAACGTCGTAGAGAGCAGTTCGCGGGTTATAAATGGTAGGGCGTGTTGGACTTGAACCAACGACCAAAGGATTATGAGTCCTCTGCTCTAACCAACTGAGCTAACGCCCCACACACCCACAGCGGTGGAGCCGTGATTGTAGTGGGCCTCGCCCC